>Ga0157372_10003925_pt1 | contig 15970 bp, 14 predicted proteins | sample C55metaG_FD_115307 | JGI IMG/M metagenome (GOLD analysis project Ga0157372, IMG submission 115307) | Corn rhizosphere microbial communities from Kellogg Biological Station, Michigan, USA - C5-5 metaG | ecosystem: Host-associated > Plants > Roots > Rhizosphere > Soil | place: USA: Michigan... | reverse complement strand
GGGCCGCCTGGCGCTCGGCCGCGCCGCAGTCGTGCCGGCCTCCGGGTTCTTCGTCCTCGGCCCGGTGCTGGTCTTCGCCGCCGCAGGCGAGCCCGGCCCCGTCGGCCGCGGGGCGCTCGTGCTCCTCGTCGCCGTCGCGGCTCAGCTCGCCTTCGATGTGGCGTCCGCCTGTGCGCTCGAGTGGGCTGCGCTCGGCGTCTCGCCGCGCGAGCTGGTGAAGCCGCTGGCATGGGCGTTCCGCATGGACGTGCTTCTGACGCCGCTCGCGTACGGGATGGCGCTCGCCGCACGCCTCGAGCCGGCGGCGCTGCTGCTCCCGATCCCGCTCCTGGCCTTGCTCGCGCTGTTCGCCCGCGAGCGGCGCGAGCGCTTCGACTCCCTGCTCGAGCTGTCGACCGCATACCGCGGCACGGCCTTTCTGCTCGGCGACGTGGTCGAGGCGAACGACGCCTACACAGGCGACCACAGCCGGCAGGTGGTCGACCTCACGGTCGCCGTCTGCGACGAGGTCGGACTGCCGCCACGGGAGCGACGGATCGCCGAGCTGACGGCGCTCCTGCACGACGTGGGGAAGATCCGCATCCCGGCCGCGATCATCAACAAGCCCGGGCCGCTCGATCCGGCGGAGCGCGCACTGATCGAGACCCACACGGTGGAGGGGGAGGCGCTCCTGCGCCAGGTCGGGGGGCTGCTGGCCGAGGTCGGCCACGTCGTCCGATCCTGCCACGAGCGCTGGGACGGCGGGGGCTACCCCGACGGCCTGCGCGGAACCGCGATCCCCCGGGCCGCCCGCATCGTCTCGGCCTGCGATGCCTACAACGCGATGACGACCGACCGGCCGTATCGCGCAGCGATGTCGGTTCCCGAGGCGCTGGACGAGCTGGCGCGCAACCGCGGCACCCAGTTCGACGCCGCCGTCGTGGACGCGCTCACGGCCGTGGTCGGCCGGACCGCGTCCGCCTCCGTCGTCCCGCGCGCGGCCTAACGTCGCGAGCTCCGCTGCGGAGGGCGGCTTGCCGCCCACCCGCGCAGCTGGTGATGCCGAAGGCCGGCGCCGGCTCAGTCCCGGAACGGGAAGCGCATCGAGTGCAGGCGCCGGTTCCGGTCGGTGCCGAACTCGCCCCGGTGGAGCTCCTCCGAGTCGTCCTGGATGAGCCACAGCACCACGAGCGCGGCGGCCGCGAAGAAGCCGACGGCGCCGGCCCAGTAGAGCCCGCCCAGCAGGCCGGCAACGACCGTCGGCAGCGCGAACACGAGCACGACGCGAACGATCCGGCGGCGGTTCCAGAACGGCTCCACGCTCGCAGCCTACCGGCCGTCGGAGCCGACTGGGGTTACGGAGCCGTGCGCTCCTGGACGATCCGGCGAGCCACCTCGCGGAGCTTCGTGTTCGACCGCTGGGACAGCGCGCGGAGGAGATCGAACGCCTCATCCTCGGTGATGCCGCGTTCGGCCATCAGCATTCCCTTGGCCTGTTCGATCACGGCTCGGGTGCGCATCGCCTCGGCCAGGCCGCTCGCCATCCGCGCCGTCGCCTCGTAGCTCTCCACCGTCTTCATCGCCGCGGCGAGCTGGGCGGCGAACACGGATGCGGCGCGAATCTGCTCCGCGCCCATCGTGCGCTGGCTTCGCGCATACAGGTTCAGGGACGCAGCGAGCGCCTCGCTGTCCTCGAGGTTCAGGTGGATCGAGAGCGAGCTCTTCACGCCCATGTACCGCGCCGTCTCCAGAAAGGACTGCCACCGTTCCTCGGCCACCTCGTCCATGTCCTCGATGACGACAGGATTGACGTCGTCCATCGCCTGGACGCACGGCCCGGCGCCCTCCTCGTACTGGGCGTGGTCGACTGCGAGCAACTGCTGATCGGTCGCAGCGACGGTGGTGGGCTCTCCGCCCCCGGGGCGCGTGGTGAGCGTCGCGGCGTCGAACCCGAGCACGTCCACCGCGCTCTCGAGAATCACGTTCAACAGCCGATTCAGCCGCGCCGTACCGACGAGGACGCTCGGTTCGACGTTCGGTTCGGGATCCGCCACAGCAGACCGTCCTTCCCGCGTACCAACGACGATGGGCTGTGGCATCAACCCGGAACCGAAAGCCTACACCTCCACGAGCCGCTGGTGGCGCCTTGGGGTCACCCGTCAGGTGCCCCTGGCGCTTGCACCTGGCTCAAGGTGGCGGGGACCCGCTGCCAGAAAGGAGCCCTCTAACGGACTCGAACCGTTGACCCCTTCCTTAGCATGGAAAGCAGGCGGGCGTGCGGCCTTCGGCAGAAGTCCACCAGAACGGCTCAACCATCGAGGTTTGCGCCGTCCCAGAGGTTCCAGACTAAGCGGGCGCCACCACGTGAACGTGGAGGATTTGGACGCAACTTGGACGCTCGGCTCGCGGCGAAGTCACCGTCGTTCTGAACGGCCCTACGCCGACGACGACCTGCCCCGGTCTTTGAAATCGGCAAGCGCACGTAGCCGATGCGTTGGTGGGTTCGACTCCTGCGCCGCTTTGCTAGACGAAACCGGCATGGTTGAGCGCTGCGCCGCCGAACTGGGTCGGCTCTGAGGGGTGCGCTTCTCCAACGACTTTGGTCTGGCCGCGATGTGCTCGACGCCGCTTTGAGCGGGTGCGTTAGGGCTGTCCCGAGGTCACTGACCGGCACTTTCCGCCCGGGCACCGATGTCCTGATCTCCGATGGCCGGCAACGCGGACATCTCCGGCGCCGACCTTGCGATCGCGTTCGCAGACGAGATCGAGAAACCTGCACACCACCACATGCGCTTCACCCTCGGCCATTAGCCGGCTGACATTCGCCGTTCCCGCTCCCAACCAAGTAAGGCAGAGAAAACCCATCGGCTGTTCCCAGGTTCTCTACGGGGCCGGGTTGAGCGCATCCGCAACGGGTCGTTCTGAGATCGCCATTGCATTGCGCCGATGCTGGCCAAAGCGATGGCACTCCGGGTTCCAGAGGTGATTCGTGACTGGGACGCGCCCCATCGGAAGAGGAGCACGATGAAGTGCGGGATGGCCAATAGCCACTTGACGAGCCACGAACTGCGACTGAGCCGCTGCGAGAGCTGGCCGGTGAGTTGAAGTGGATAGGGGACGTGGTTCCATGGGGAACCTCTCTATCGCCATCAGGCGACCGGTACGGTTGGGGCGGTGGGCGGCGGATCACGGCGCGGGACGCGTAGGACGATTGCCGTCCACCTGGGCATCCACCAGTTCCAGTCGCCGAGAAGCTTCATTAGGGCCGGTACGAGCAAGGCGCGTATGACGGTGGCGTCGAAGATGATGCCGGCGGCGATGCCTATGGCGAGCGACTTGACCTCGTATCCGGGGGTCGAGGAGAGTACGAGGAAGGCGAACATGAGGATCAGCGCGCCACTGGTCACGAGTTTGCCGGTCCGGGCCAGCCCGAGCTCGATCGCTTTGTTCGTCGATCCTGTCTCGTCGTAGGCTTCGCGCATGCGGCTGATCAGAAACACCTCGTAGTCCATCGAGAGTCCGAACAGGAAGGCGAAGATCATCACCGGGATGTACGCGGTGATCGACTGTGTAGCTGCGATGCCCCAGAATGACGAGCCGTGACCTTGTTGGAAGATGAAGACGACGATCCCGAAGGTCGCGGCGAGCGAGAGGAGATTCAACACGACCGCCTTGATCGCCAACACGACCGACCGGAACGCCCGCGTCAGCAGCACCAGCGTCAGCAGGAGAACCAGACACAGCGCCAGGGGGAAGCTGCCGAACAGCGCGTGCAGGAAGTCACGGTTGGTGGCGGCAACGCCGGTCAATGTGCCGTTCGTGCCGTCGAGTGCCGCGTTGGCGCGATCGATCGCTGCTTGGATACCGGGAGCGGCACCGTCGATCGTGGCGAACCCCTCGACGAAGGAGTTCTGTCCCTTGCGCCACCCAGGCGGCGCCGACGCTCCGGAGACACCGCGCACCTTCTCCAGCTTTGCTGCGACTTGCCGGGGGTTGCCGCCGTGTTCGACCAGGACGTTCAACGGCTTCATGACGCCGGGGCTGATCCCGGCCGCGGCGAGTTGAGCGCGGCCAGCGATCGCCGTGCCGCTGCCGGGAAAGTATTTGAGTTGCGCTTCGTTCGGGTTCAGCTGCGTTCCCAGTCCCGCGAGCACCGCGACGATCGCGACGCCGACGGCGGCGACTGCCACCGGACGCCGGAGCACGAACCGTGCCCAGCGGCCCCAAGCGCCGTCTTCAGGGTGCCCCTGGTCGAGGAATCGCTTCGGCACCATCCGGACGCTGTTGACCCGATGCCCGAGCACGGCGAGCATTGCCGGCAGCAAGGTGAGCGTCGCGAGCACCGAGACGACCGGGATCAGCATGCCGCCGATGCCCATTCCGCGCAGCAATGGCAAGGGCAGGATGATCATCGAGAGCAGCCCCAGCGCAACGGTCGTACCCGAGACGATCACCGAGTGGCCGGCATGAGTCATCGTCTCCACCAGCGCCGAATCGACGTCGTTGCCTTCGCGCAGCTCGTCGCGGAACCGGAAGACCATCAGCAATGCGTAGTCGATTGCAACGCCAAGACCCACCAGCGTGATCAGGAACAGCACGATGATCGAGACGTTGGTGATGTAGGTCAGAAGCCAAACGAGCGTGAACGTGTTCAAGATCGCTGCCACGGCGACCACCAGTGGCATCAGAACTGCAGGCAGCGTTCCGAAGACGAAGAGCAGGATCACGAGCGCGCCGAGGCCCCCGATCAGCGCCTCCAACAGGACACTCGACCCACCGCTCGAACCGGTCGTAGTCGCTTCCTCCAACGGTGCATAACCCGTCACGTTGACCGTCATCCCGGTCGGAAGCCCGGTCGCCGCCGTGGCGCGCATGCTCGCCGCGCCACTCTTCACATCCAGTCGATCGGCGCCGGGCAGGTACACCTGCAAGAACGTCGTGTGCCGGTCGCCCGACACGTACATCAGGTTGCCGGTCGAGAAGTAGGAGCTGGTCAGGGCGCCCGGGACGCTACGTGCCACCCGCGCCATCGCCGCGCGCACGGCCGGGCTCTTCGTGACGTCGATGCGAGATGAGTGAAACACGACGACGTTGGGTGGCCGCACACCCGCACCCAGCTCCTTCAGCGTCCGCTGGCTCGCCTCGTAAGCAGACTTGCCGGGAATGGCGGTGCTCTGGTACCACCGCGACGAGAGCTTGCCCGCTGCCACGCCGCCCACAAGCGTCAGGATGATCCAAAGGGCGATCACCGGCCAGCGATAACGGGCAGTGAAGTGCGCGAGGTTCCCAAGCCGACTCGTCCGTGCGGCACCCGACGCGGCGGGAATGTCAAGGTTCGAACGCCCCATGTGACTCCTCTCGAACCGCATCTCTGGCGCACCGGCCGGTGCCGCAGTGCGCGTCTTCTCGAGGTCACCCCACGCCAACGGCGACGGTGAGAGCTATCGAGCCAGCAACGACAACTGCTCCTCTGGGCGACCCTCGCCCCCGAGGGTGTCGTGCCGGGTCAGCGTTGCAAGCAGTCTAGCGCATATCCGATCGACGCGAACTGCGCGGCACATGAAGCGCCGTGAGGTTCCCCTCGCGATCTCGCCCCACAGAGCCTACGCGGAGCGGACGCCCTCGACTTGCTCGCGTCCCGGCCGTGTGGTTCCGCCCTCATGGACCGGGGTAATCCGGAAGCGGAATTGACGACCGCCCCTCATAGAACTCGGCAGCTGCGCCCCTCACTTCGCTCCGCGTTTCGCTACGCCTCCTAGGCCGCCTTGGGCAACCGCCTGTCCGCGACGGCCGCTGCGGCGGCGCCGAGTCCGCCACCGACCGCGACACCCACGCCTATACCGGAGCCGCCGAGTAGCGCCACTCCGGCAGCGAGGCCAAGTCCAGCGCCGACGGCGACGCCGATCTTGACCCAGTGATCGCGCATCCGATTTGCTGCATCCATGTGGTAGCTCTCCGTTTTGGAGAAGTGTTCTGTACCACTGTACCTGTACGCCTGGAGCCCTACGGGACACACCTGCTCCCGACGTATGTGACTCGTTGACGCTCGGGGTGGCGGAGCTGGAGCCGGGAATCGCGTGGGACAACTGCCTCGTAGGCGACGACCAGCGCGCAGATGCTGCTTACGAACGCAAGCGCTGGGAGCGCGGGCAGAGTAACCGCCGCAACCTTCATCGACACCACGATTGCCGTCGCCCTCCTGGAAGCCCGCTTGGCTGACATGCCGCCGCGGCTGCGGTTTGTGATGCCTGCCGACGGCATGCCGCGACGCGCCTTTCACAAGATCGGTTTCGGGACGGGCCCGCCGGTCTACGAGCAGCTCGAAGACGCCGTCCACGACGGCCGCTAACGACCCACGCCCGGTGGGCGAGTCCACCCCAGGACCGGCCACCGGGCTCTCAACGCACCCTGATCAGGAGGCAGGAAGCGCGAGCGGTCACCACGGGTGTACACGGCCGCCGCCTATGGCGGAGGCCCGCAACCGGGTTAGAGATTCCACGGGCCGGGTCTAAGACCGGCCACGATCAGCACGATGGCGGACATCGCCATGCCAGCGAAGAACATGCCCATCCACGACCTATACCCACCGCAGACCTCGGTAAACGCACACTCCGAGTCCACTCCTGCCCCTCGAACCCACTTCTACGCGCCTCAGTTCAGGTTCTGGGTGATGAACGCCGCTCGATGAGCTCGAGTGCTTCGCGGCGGTGACGCCGGCAAGTCAGGACTAGCTGGTCGGTCGGATCAGCTCGACTTCCACTTCAGCGTTGCGGGGACGGTGCTCTCAACCCCGGATGACCACTCGTAGTTCCATGAGCCGTGGATCACCTCGATCCGGCCCCCCCTCGAAGGGCAGGCTGCGCCGACCGGTGTACACGTGAAGACTCCGCCGCTAACGGACGTAGGGCTGACGACGACGGCGAGCGTATACCTGTCTGAGCCGACGCCAACCGTCAGGCTGTACGAGACGCGCGACGCGCTTAGCGCCCTGATCGTAATCGGGCCAGGGGTCTGCTTGGTCTGAAGCCCGTCTTGGACAGCGGGTATCGCAGCGGTGATGTCAGCGACGCCGGGGGCCGTCCCGTAACCGAAGTTGGAGATGAGAAGGCCGCTGAGGTCGCCGGCGGCGCCGCCGAGGGCATTCTCAGCGGCGACGATGCTCCGCGGTCACGCGGAGGCTGTGCTCGCCGCGGTCGAGTCAGGCGTGCTCGTACTCGATGAACCTCCGGCCGAGACGGTTGGCGCGGAGGGCGCTGAGGACGCCGCGCACGTGACACCGAATCCCGCGAGGCCGCCTTTCGGGCACTCGACGACATTCTGAGTACCAAGGCCCATCACCTCTGTGCCGCCGCCCTCGGAGGAGGCGACCGCATATGGGGTATCGACCGTCGCAGGCACGTATGCGACCTGGTACCAGGACTGGTTGACTGCATTCTGAAAGGTCACCACGCAACCGTCCGTGGCGGGATCAATCTGTATGGACGCGACGCCTCCATTCACTTCGCCGAACAAGCTGCCGGACGAGGACATTGTGAGCGACTTGTTGACGGGCGAGTCCCAGGCCCGAACGCAAGTTGCGAGCCCAGCACTCGCTGTCACCGTCCGGGTGTGGCGAGAGGTCGTGCCCGTCGATGTCGAACCCGATCCGCCACATCCGGACACTAAGCCCCCGACGATCAACGCAAACATGCTCGTGGTTCGAAAGTTCATAGGATAGGGCGTCGGCGTGGCTCCGGCGACGTTGTCAGCACCGGGCTGGGCCAGCGAGAGGAGCCACCAGACGGCTACATCCCATCCTGACGGGGCGACGTTGTTCACTGTCGGTTTCCAACGCCGACCTGTCCGAGCGGCGCTCGGGCCGCTCTCGCGGCTCGTGACGGCGTTCCCGCACGCCTTCCTGCGACTTGAGAATAGCGAGCGCCCAGGCGACCGCCTGCGGGTCGTAGATCTCAGGTGCGCTCAGAAGGTACGGCGGGTGGTAGCGCCGCCACCGAGGCTGGCCGAGCCCCGGCTCTGGGCCCTCGTTACCTCCTGGCGTCTGCGCGTCCTTGCCCATCCGCACAGAGCTTACCCCGTTACGCTCGGCGTTGGGGTTCCACGATCTACGCGCGTGCGGAGGATGACCACCTTCGGCCCAAGCCGCCGCCCAAAACCGCATCGACCAGAGCCTTGCCCAGGCGCGTGCCGCGCCTGCACTTCCAACCGTCTCCCAGTTGATCGCCGATTATGTCATGGTCAGACCGGGCAAGGGGGGCGGTCGGGAGCGGGTCGCCGGGGTGCTGGCGAAGATCAGCGCCGCCTTCGGCCCGCTCCACATCGACTAAGTCACAACGCGTGACGTGGACGTGTGGATCGCCAGTCTGGACACCCCCAGCACCCGCTGGGAAGTCAGCCGCATCTGCCGCCGACTCGCCCCCAGGCTGTGCGTCACTACGAGCTGGAGCGGGTCGCGATCGAACTGGGCGAGTGGGGCGACGCCGTCCGCTTCGTCGCCGCCACCGGCATGCGCCCCGAAGAATGGATCCCACTCGAACACACCGACATCGACGCGCAGGCACAAACGCTGACCATTCGCCGCACCTACACCGAGGGCAAAACGGCTAGAGGAGTTCGCCGGCACGACCGCCGGCTCGATTCGCACCATTCCGATCTCGTCCGTTGCCCTGGCAGCCCTTCACCGTAAACGCTACCAACACCCGGACTCGCGCCTCATCTTCCCCGCACCGCGGGGCGGCTACCTCAACCTGCGCCACTGGCGCCAGCGCGACTGCGCACCCCGCCCTGGAAGCCGCGGGCGTCGACGCACGCGGTCCAAACGCGCTTCGCCACACCTTCGCCACCTGGTTTCGGATCCACTCCGACGACCGCCGGCTCCTCGCCAAGCTCATGGGCATAAGCGTGGTCATGATCGAGCACCACCACGGCCATCTGCTGGCGCCGCACGCCACCCGCAGCCGCGAGATCCTCGACGCGATCTGGGGCGGATTTGGACGCAAACTGGACGCAAGCCCGACCGCCCTCGAACCACGCGCAGCCGGTTCCGCTCAACCACGCCGAAAACACCGAAGCCCTCTAACGGACTCGAACCGTTGACCCCTTCCTTACCATGGAAGTGCTCTACCAACTGAGCTAAGAGGGCGGGGCGGCTCTGGGAGCCAAAAATGGGCCTTTGACCGGGGCCTGGGGTCCACTTCGGGGTCCATCGAGCCGCGTGGCCATTGTAGGGGATCCTGCCGCCGCCGACCGGAATCTCGGCTTGCAGATAAGAGTCCAGCCGCGTCGGGGGGCCCCGCGCCAAGCTACGACCTTGCGGTCCGCCACAGCTCGGTACATCTCGCGTTGGGCTCGCTCGAACCTGCGCCTTAGGCCGTCGAGGCGGCGGCGAGCCTCGGTAGGCGGCGTGTCGCCGTTGGCAGCTCGTTGAGACTCACCGGGGGCATAGTTAGACGCCGGGGTCCGCTTCGACCTTCGCGACCAGCGGTGACCGGGTGACCTGAACGAGGAACGTCGCCAGCGGATCCTTGGCTTCCACATCCTGGCCGGCTGTCTCGGTCAAAAGGCGATAGGTAGTGAATCGGTCGGCCGAGTCCGTGCTGGCGGCGTGGCTTCGCACGAGCGGCATCCGATTGAGGTCGACCTCTGCAGCTATACGGGCCTGTTGTCTTTAGCACCCACCCGAGTCTGACGAGCCTTTGGCTAATCCATCGGCTGGCGCCCCGGCCCGACGTGGCTCAACTCGGCACCGAGCATCGCGAACGAGAGGATCACGCAGGCGAGCAGAAGCAGGACGAACCACCACCGCCAGCCTCGGCCCGCAACGACACCGACGAACGCGGAGATCCCGCCGAGGCCCCAGAGCACAGCCCCGTACCCCTCGACGCGAACAGCAGCGCTCGATGCGACGCACGCCACGCGCGGATATGAGACCCCGATCTGATGCACTGCGAACCCGGCCGCTCGCAAGGCTGAGGGCGAGACCGACGAGAAAGAGACCTATAAGGGCGAGTGCTGGCAGGCGGGTCACGATGCATGAGTTGCTCGCCGTCAGCGCCTTGAGCGAGATGCGCGTCGGCGGCGCGCCGAGAGGTGAGCCTCGCCTCGGCACCTGGGGCACCGGACGCCGACTACATCGACGCAACCAACAACAACCACGGACTTGGGGGTGGCCGAGAGTTCCTCCCGGCATGGGGTCTGCGGGCGGGCCAAACCAAGGAGAGGTCAGCTTCACCCCAGCCTTGAATCTGTCTGCGGGATCCACCGTGTACGTCGGGTGCGTAAATGGATCGTATGAACTCACTCCGGCCAGTCAGGCCGACGTGCAGTTCCTCAAGGTCAGCTTGTGCTCGTCCAGGGCACGGGCTCCGACAACCTCCTAACTCCCTGAGCACGCCGACGAGTACATGACCGTGGCCAGTCCCCACCATCGAGCTTGACAGATTCTCCCAACTCGGTATGGTGTCCCTTCCGAGGCCGTAAGGCCCGTCTACCTCGCCGATCGGAGTTCGATTTCTATGCGCAGCGTTGTCGTTGTCGGCTTGGTCGCGAGTGCCGCGGCCGCGATCGCTGGGGCCATGTTCACGACGAATGCCCAGGCGGCCCAGTCCACGATCTGGGCAGGCTACGTGGCGACACCCAAGACCGGAGTATTCAATCGGATCGCGGCCACGTGGAAGCAGCCCAGGGTCTCCTGCGCGCAGGCTCCCGCGTACGAGGCGACGTTCGTCGGTTTCGACGGATACTCGGGCCAGAGCCTCGAGCAGGCGGGGGTCTATGCCCAGTGCTCTGGCTCCTCATCGACGTACTACGCATTTTGGGACATGTACCAGTCCTCCGCTCAGAATCCCACGCAGTCGGTGTTCCAAGTCGCGCCAGGCGACACCATCACCGCCATCGTCAGCTACGTCGCTCCAGAGTTCGTGCTCACAGTCCAGGACAAGACGACGGGCCAGTCGTTCACCCAAGACGCAACCTGCGCGGGAACGTGCCTGCGCAACTCGGCTGAGGCCATCGTCGAGCCGTTGTTCAACGTGTCCACCCAGCAGAACTTCCCGTTGGCGAACTACGGGTCTACCGCCTTCTCCGCGATCAGCATGCACGACTCGCACGGGAAGACAGGCACATTCACCAACACGAACTGGACTACTACGAGCCTGAACCAGGTAAGCGGCGGAACAACCCTACAGACCGTCTCGGCGCTGAACAAGAAGACGAGCAGTGCCGCCGCAGGGTCGCGGTTCACGTCCACCTGGCACCACGCCTGATGGTCTCTCCGCCGCCACAGGTGTTCCTCCTCGTCGGACGGCATCTCACCGTGCCGACCAAGCGGTGCTTGTGTCGTTGAATAGAGCCGCGACTATCGCCGTTGTGTGCGTTCTCGCTCTTGGATCGCCAGCGGCTGTACACGCGGCGACGTGGTCGGTCGTAGCGAGCCCGAACCCGACACAGAATGATTCGCTGAGCGCTGTCGCGCGGGTGCCGAACACGACTCAGTTTTGGGCGGTCGGATCGGCCACGAGCGCGGCGGGCATCTCCCAGCCGACCATCGTACGCACCGCCGGCTCGGGATGGTCGGTAACGGCTTCGCCCACCCTTGCCAGCGGCGGCGGGCTGAATGACGTGGCGGCTCTGAACGCCACGAACGCCTGGGCGGTCGGGTACCACGGCTTCGCGGGCAATGAGCCGTGCGTGGGAGGCTGGTGTCCGGTTGCGGGCGCGCCGCTGGCCGAGCACTGGAACGGGAAGACCTGGCAAGTCGTGTCGTTGCCCGCAGGGAATGCGACGCTTGCCGGTGTAAAGGTGTTCTCCGCGTCCGACGTTCTCGCCGTGGGCTCCCTGGGTGCAGGGCCAGCGGCCGCGTATCGCTGGAACGGTTCGACTTGGAGCGTCACTGCTTTACCCACTCCAGCAGCCTGTGCCGGGTCACCCAGCGGGGCGCAAGCCGTCGCGGCCGTGCCCGGCAGTTCGACGAGGTTCGCGGTCGGGACATGCGGCCCCGATTTCACCGGAGTGGTATGGCAACTCAAGTCGGGGAGTTGGAGCATCGCGTGGACGGGGGACGAGGTACTCAACGACATCACGCCAGTCAGCGCCACCAGTATCTGGGCAGTCGGAAGCAAGGGCAGTTCCGCGTCCCTCGCACATTGGAACGGCACGACGTGGTCAAGCACACCCGTCCCAACAGGCCTGAACGACGACATCTACCTCGAGGGCGTGATCCGGCTCCCCGGCACGCAAACGCTGTGGGCAACCGGCGGGATTCTCAACGACCCCGACATTCCTGTGGCCGCCTACTTCAACGGATCGGTGTGGAGCCGGGTCGATGTCCCTGGATGGATTTGGGGCGATCTCCCTTCCGTTGCAGCCTCCTCCGCCTCGAACGTCTACGCCGTGGGGGTGAACTGGGATGTGCAGTGGGGTGATGCCGGCTGCACCGACCCAAACGGATGCCCCGCGACAACTCTGATCGAGCGCTACCACTGACCTGCGCGCGCCGTAACCACCGTCGCGCCGTCCGCCAGCCTCATCCCTCGGCGCGGGGTTCTCGCTGACCCCCTGCGGACGCTTGACCCGCGGGTGGCAGACCCCGTTGCTGCGGGATGATCCGGACCCGCCGAAGCCCGTCGTACGTGTCCGACTTCCCGCAATCCCTATAACCCGTCGCAGCGGTATGCGAGCTCATCGCGCAGATGGGACGGGAACACGTGCGACGATAGGACGATGGAGCACGCCTTGTGGGTGCGGCGGTGACGCGGTTGGGGCCGGTGCTGGTCACGACGAAGCTGCATGTTCCCGAGGCGCGGCCAGGGTTTGTCCCGCGCCCGGAACTGGTCGCTCGCTTGGTCGCTGGCGCTTCGGGCAGGCGCAAGCTGACGCTCCTATGCGCGCCGGCGGGGTGGGGCAAGACGATCCTCCTCAGCGAATGGAGTGCTTCTCCGGATGAGTCGCGATCGTTCGCCTGGGTCTCGCTCGATCCCGAAGACGACGACCCCGTCCGGTTTTGGGCCTACGTGATCGGGGCACTGCGGACGGTCGAGCCAGGGGTTGGCAATGAGGCGTTGGCGAGGCTTCCGAGTGCCGGCCGCAGCCTGGCCGAGGTGGTGCTGCCGCCTCTGATCAACGAGCTCGCGGGTTCGTCGATGCGGTGTGTGCTGGTTCTCGACGACTACCACGTCGTGCGCAACGAGCTGGTCCACGCGTCGGTCGCGTATCTGCTCCGCCATCTTCCGCGAACGCTGCAGCTCGCGATAGCAAGCCGCGGCGACCCGCGGCTTCCGCTCGCTCGCCTGCGGGCGTCGGACGAGGTGACCGAGATCCGTACAGAGGAGCTTCGCTTCAACGACGAAGAAGCGGATGCGTTCCTCAACGGTTCGCTTGACCTCGGCCTCGACCGGCCCGACCTCGATCTCTTGCAAGCCCGTACCGAGGGCTGGCCGGCCGGGCTCCAGCTCGCGGGGCTGTCGCTGCGGGCACATACCGACAGGCAGGCGTTCCTCCAAGGGTTCGCAGGCGACGATCGTCAGATCGGCGAGTATCTCCACGAGCTGCTCGCTGAGCAGCCGGCCGCACTGCGAGCCTTCCTGCTCCGGACGTCGATCCTCGAGCGGCTGTGCGCTCCGCTGTGCGATGCGGTGACCGGTGGCGGCGACGCGAGCACGCGGTTGGAAGAGATCCAGGGCTCGAACCTCTTCCTGGTTCCGCTCGATTCACGCCGCCAGTGGTATCGCTATCACCACCTGTTTCGCGACCTGCTGCGAAGCGAGCTGGCGCGCAGCGAGCGCGCGCTGCTGCCTGAGCTTCATCGCCGAGCCGCTGCCTGGCACAACGCGGAGGGCGCCGTGGACGAGACGATCGCCCACACGACCTCGGCCGGCGACTTCGCGGAGGCGGCGGATCTGATCGCCGGGAACTGGGGATGGTTCGTCATTCAGCGCGGTCAGGGCGAGACGGTGGCCCGTTGGCTCGATCGCCTGCCCCGCGAGGCAGTGCTCGCGGACGCCCGGCTCTGTTTCGTCCGGGCGTGGATCGCCTTGGTCCTTGGGCGCCAACACGAGGTTGAAGGGTGGCTGCGGGCGGCGGAGGTATGCCCGCCGCCAGCGGCCTCGCTTTCCGCCGCCGTCTTCTCCTCGCTCGAGTCCGGAATCGCGCAGCTGCGGGCGATTCAGGCGGTTCAGTCCGGAGACGTGGAGAAGGCAATTGAAGTGGGACGTCGGTCGCTTGAGCTTGAGCCCGACAGGGCATCCCAGGGCTTCGCCGTTGCCAGCATCGTTCTTGGGGCAAGCTTCTACTTCGCGGGTCACCTCGCACAAGCAGAGGCTGCGCTCGACGCCGGCTTAGGTGGGCTCGGCGGCGACTCTGTGCGGGCTGCGCTGTTCGTCGGACTCGGTTACAGGGCGTTGATCCATGCCGACAGCGGCCGGCTGGCGGAGGCCGTGTCACTGAGCGCCGAGGCCGACCATCTGATCGAGCGCTGGCGGCTCAGCGAAGATGTCTGGGCGACCGCCGCGTACCTCGCGAAGGGCAAGGTAGGTGAGCTGCGGGGAGAGTGGGCCGCTGCCGAGTCGGCGTACGCGCATGCCACTGCTCTGGCCCGCCGCGGGGGACGCCGTCTCGACGCGACCCTGGCGCTGATCTCGCTCGCTCGGCTCAAGCGGCGTGCGGGAGACTACGCCCGTGCGCGCGCGCTTGCCCGCGAGGCGCGCGAGACGCTCAATCCCTGCCCTGACCCGGGCGTTCTGATCGAGCTGCTCGCTCGGACGGAACGCTCGCTGCAGCTCGCGTCGGCTCCGGCCTCCGCGCCCGTGCTGGCCGCCGATCTGGAGCTGAGCGAGCGCGAGCTGACGCTTCTCCGGTTGCTGGCGAGCGAGCTCTCCCAACGCGAGATCGGATCTGAGCTCTTCATCTCCTTGAACACGGTCAAGGGACACGTCCAAAGCATCTTTCGCAAGCTGGGCGTGAACAGCCGCGTCGACGCGGTTGCGCGCGGCCGCGAGCTCGGCCTGCTGTGAGCTGAGCAGCGCGCGGCGCGGACCACCCTGGGTGGACCACGCCAGGGGGTGGTGCCGGGTCGCCCAGGCGGCGGGCAGCCTCCGAGCCGTGAAGCCGATCAACCAGTCGAGCCGCTACCGGGTCGTCGTCCGCGGTGGCCTGTGCTCATCCATAGACACCGCGTTCCGCGCGTACACGCTCGATGCGTTTCCAAAGGAGAAGGCCAATGCTTAGCAGGCTCGCCACGTTCCTTCATTTCCACAGTCGCCGGGTGTTGCCGGTCGCGCTCATCGCCGTTGCGGTCGCCGGCGTGTTTGGGCTCGGCGTGGCCAAACACATGAGTCCCTACGGCGACACCGACCCGTCCACGCAGTCGGTCCAGGCGACGAACCGCTACGAAGCCGCCGCGCGTCGCCAGATCGACCCCGGGGTGATCGCGCTCGTGCGTACCGGGGACGTTCACAGCGCTGGTGCGGAGCGCCGCGTCCGCCATGTGGAGGCGCGGTTGCGGGCGAGTCGCGACGTCGTCGCAGTCTCGAGCTACTACGACAGCCACGACCCCGCAATGGTCTCTCGCGACCACCGCTCCTCCTATGTCGTCGCCTACTTCCGGCCCAGGTCGGATTTGAGAATCCAGGACGACGCTCAGCGCTTGGAGAAGGTGTTCGCCGGCGAGCACGATGTCCAACTCGGCGGAGGGGCGGTCGCGGCTGCGCAGGCCAACACGCAGGTCGGGCACGATCTTGCCCGCGCCGAGCTGCTCGCGTTCCCTGTCATCTTCCTGCTCTCCCTGCTCTTCTTCCGCTCGCTGGTCGCCTCGCTGCTGCCGCCGCTGCTTGGCGGCCTCGGGATCCTCGCCACGTTCTTCGCATTGCGGATCGTTTCCAGCTTCACCGACCTCTCGGTGTTTGCCCTCAACATCGTTACCGGCCTCGGGCTGGGGCTTGCGATCGACTACACCCTGTTCATGGTCTCCCGCTACCGAGAGGAGTCCGCGCGCACCGGG
>Ga0157372_10003924_pt1 | contig 15974 bp, 20 predicted proteins | sample C55metaG_FD_115307 | JGI IMG/M metagenome (GOLD analysis project Ga0157372, IMG submission 115307) | Corn rhizosphere microbial communities from Kellogg Biological Station, Michigan, USA - C5-5 metaG | ecosystem: Host-associated > Plants > Roots > Rhizosphere > Soil | place: USA: Michigan... | reverse complement strand
GTGACGCTTAGTCCCCTTCAGGGTCGACCACATCGGTCTCTGCTACCCTACCGACCTGGCCGTCTTCGAGGCGAACCTTTATACCACGGGAATGATAGGCCGCTGAAGTGAGGATATCTTTTACAACACCATAGGTGAGCTTGCCGCTGCGCTGGTCCTTTTTGAGAATGATCGCTACCTCCAATCCCGGGTGGATGTCTTTTCTGTATTGGCCGTTCATGGGTACAAAGGTAAGTGAGCAGGCTTACTCCGTTCGCAAACTCTTCACCGGGTTGGCGAGTGCCGCCCGCACCGCCTGAAAACTGACGGTCAGCAAGGTGATCACCAGAGCGGCGGCGCCTGCGAGCGCGAAGACGGCCCAGGGGATGGTCGTTCTGTAGGCATACCCCTGCAGCCATTGGTGGAGGAGTCCTCCCGCAATGGGGATGGCGATGAGAATGGAAAGGCCGGTCAAAAGGACAAAATCCTTTGACAGCAGTTTCCAGAGATTGAAAACGGATGCGCCGAGGATCTTGCGAACGCCGATCTCCCTGATCCGTTGTTCGGCGACAAAGCTGGCGAGACCGAACAATCCCAGGCAGGAAATGAGGATCGCCAGCGCGGTAAAGAAACCGGCCAGCTCACCGACCCGTACCTCATCGTGGAATCTGACGTCATATTGTTCGTCCACGAATTTGTAGTCGAATGGCTCCGCAGGATTATATTTTGCATAGATGGGAGCTACCTTGCGCATAGCTTCCCGGGCGTTAACCCGGGGATCGATCTTCATCGTGATATGCGACATGGTAAATGGAGCCATAAAATATAAGGCCGTATGCGGCGTTTCGTAGGGAGATTCCATGACGACATTCTTTACCACGCCAATTACGGTAAAATCGGTGTTTGACCAGTGGATCGTCTTACCGAGCGGTTCTTTCCAGCCGATCGCCTTGAGCGCCGCTTCGTTCAAGATCATGGTTCTTGCGTCGGCGCCATCTGTGCCCGTACGAAAATCCCTTCCTGCGACAAATTGCAATCCCACCGTTTTTGCGAAACTCTGTGTAACGCCCTTCATGTAAAAAGAAGGATCGCCTGGACCGGGTCTGGGATGTCCCGACCAGGTCAGGCCGCCATTCTCATTCCAGGCTGCCATCACGGGCGCCTGCGACTCGGCAACGTCGGCTACGGCGCCAGAATGCTGAAGATCGGTTCGGAAGGCCTGAAAATGGTTATGGATATTGTTTGTATGTTGCTGGATCATAACCAGGCCACTCTGGTTGTAGCCGACAGGCCTGTTCTTCGCATACTGAACCTGCCGGAAAACAACAATCGTTCCGATGATCATGGCAATTGATACCGTGAACTGGACCACGACCAATACCTTCCTCGGCAAGGATGCGAGCCGACCGGCGCGAAAGACCCCTTTCAGCACTTTGATCGGCTGGAAAGAAGAAAGATAGAGGGCGGGATAACTGCCGGCAATAAGGCCGGTGACGAGACAGAAGCCGATACAGGCGATCCACCAGACGAGGTTTAACCAGGGAATGGACATTTTGGTGTCCGCCAATTGATTAAAGAAATGCATGGATACTTGAAGCAGGCCCAGCGCAATCGCCAATGCAAAGAAAGTCACGAGCAGGGATTCGCTGAAAAACTGACCGATCAGCTGGCTGCGTAAGGAGCCCACCACTTTGCGAATGCCTACCTCGCGGGCCCGTTTCTCCGAACGGGCGGTGCTTAAATTCATGAAATTGATGCAGGCGAGCAAAAGTACGAGCACGCCGATGAGACCAAAAAGGCGAACATATTTAATTTTTCCACCGGCATTATACCCATCGCTAAAATCGGAATACAGATGCCACCTGCTCATTGGATGCAGGAACAGCTCCATGGTATTGCGGTTCTTTCCCGCAGAGTCGATCCAGGGGTCGTTATTCCTTTTCACGTCCCTGATCTTTGCGGAAACCGTTGCGAAATCCGTATTGTCGGCAAGCTGTACATAGGTAAACCAGTTGTTATCGCCCCATTCATGGCGGTATTCTCGGGTCTCCGGATCATTGACGACATACAAATCCCAGGGCGCCAGGAAGGTGATATCCCTGAACGAGCTGTTATCCGGAAAATCTTTGTAAATCCCGGTCACTTTAAGCGTAACCGTATCGTCCATGCTCAGGGTTTTACCGACCGGGTCGGCGCCGGAAAACAGCGCTTCGGCCAATGTCGCCGACAATAGGATCGAGTGGGGATCATTCAGTCCGAAGTGATTTCCTTGCAGCATTGGGACCGTGAACACGTCCAGCCCCGCCGGCTCCATAAAACGGCCTGACTTGATCAACTTCTTTTCCCGGACAGCCAGAACATGCTCCTGGTCACGGGACGACTGGAAGGCCTGCTTAAAGTTACTCCCGAATTTGGCCCTAAGTTCCTCTGCGACAGGCTCGGGCAGCATGGCTTGCGCGCCATGTCGGCCGGGGTACATCTCCCAGACCTGGCCGATGCGGGCGAAGTTGCCGAACTGCCGGTCGAAGGACCATTCGTTGTAGGTCCAGCAGGCGATGAGCATGGCCACGGCCATGCCGATGGAAAGGCCTCCAATATTGATGAAAGATGAGAGGCGGTTTTTGAGCAGACTGCGCCAGGCCGTTTTGAGATAGTTGCGGAACATACCATGACTACTTCCGTTTTCTTAAAAGGTTACATGGCCGATACCGAACTGGTCACCTGCGCGTACGGGTTTTTTCCCATCGAAATCGACTTCCACCATCTTCTCGCTCGCCACGCTGTTATCGAACTCGTCCTTGAGCGTGTAGAGGATCTTTCGGGTTTTTACATCGATGACCTCGCCACTTGAGGGATAGACATATTTACCGTCGATGCTGAAAGTGACCCAGCCGGGCATATCCTGCAACGGAATGGTAGTCAATTGCTGATAGGGCGGTTGGGCGCTGAATACATGCAGTCGCATGTTGTGGCCGTCACTGAGCCAAAGCTCTTTTTCGTCGGGGGTGAGGCCGATGCCGTGACTGGGATTGCCGTGTCGCCGGACGGGGCCGGGCTCCCACCCTTCCACGACCACGTGAGCGATCTTTGTGCCGGCCTTCAGATCGCCGACCTCGAAGCCCAGCAGGCTGTCCACCGTCACATAGACCCGGTCCTCTTTGCCGTTGACGGTAAAGGGGCGGATAAAATTGGCGAAGGGTCCCACTTTACGGGCAAGCTCATGCTTCCGGGCGTCGGCGATGTAGAGCCAGGGACTGCCGATGTCATCGAGATATACGGTCTCGCCGGTGCGGCTGTAGATGGTGTTGTGGGCTCGTTTGTATACGGGAATCTTTTTGATGACGGCTCCCGATTTGCAATCCACGACATTCCAGAAGGTGTTCTCGAGGGAAGGAAGATACATGGTGAGCCCGTCCGGGGAGATCGCCATCCGGTCGCAGCCGCCTTCGAAAGGCTTTTCCCAAACGATCGAGTCCGTGCTGAGGTCGATGCGTTGCAAGCCCTCGAGAGTGCTTACGTAGATGCTGTTGAGCGGGATGCTGACGGCGATGCCTTTTACGTTGGAGGGTTTACCATTTGGGTGAAAGCCGCGAAGCGGAATGCGCTTTACGAAGCTATGATCTTTGTCGATGTCGAAGACCAGCAGGCCGTGACCGCCGTAGCCGAGGTAGTCGCGGATGCCGGGGGTGGCGACGTAGAGGTAGCGATGCTGCGCCTGGGCCAAGGCGGGGCCGGCGGCGATCAGCAGGATCAGGAAGGACAGGCCAGTTCGAAGAAGTTTCATAGGCGAAAGATAAAGAAATCAATACAACGAAAGTTAGGGGGTAGCGAAGTATGGGGTTTCGTCGTGGGATTCGGCGTCTTTTTGTTGCCAGTAGGCCAGGGTGACGATGTGGCCACTGGGGGTTTTGAGCAAGCGGCCAAAGATGGCGTTGATGGGGTTGAATGTGACGTCGGTGACGCCGATGGTGAAGGTTTCGGGGGGCGGGGCGGCGGGTGGAGGTGGAGTCTCCTGAGCGGACTCTGTGGGTTTTGCAGGCGGGGCGGCAGGAGCTGTTTTTGGGGGCGGGCTGGGAACGACGACGACGGTATACCCGTTGGCCTCCAGCAGGCGGCGCAGGAATTCGACGCGTGGTGGGAGGACATTCTTCTCGACGATGGCGCATTTGACGCCATTGAGCTCTTCGAACAGATGGTTTTGATTGATCGCCATGTCTATTAAAATCCTATGCTCAATGAATAAATATAATCATACACCCAACCCATCACTCCCGTTACACAGATACCCGTCAGGCAAAGCAGAAAGGCGATGTTGGGCAGCAGCGGGATCGTCAGCTTGCCGATCGGCGCGGGCTGGGTATCCATGAAAATAGCCTTTATTACCCGCAGATAGTAATACAGGGAAATGACCATGTTGAGCGCTGCGATGGTAATAAAGATATAGTTTCCTTTCCCGGCGCCGGCCATCAGCAGGAAGAACTTACCAAAGAAACCCGCGGTGGGCGGAATACCGGCGAGAGAGAACAAGGAGATCGCCATGACCCAGGAAAGCAGGGGGTTGTGGGCGTAGAGCCCTTTGTAGTCGTCGATCGTTTCGCGGCCTGTCTGTGCGCTGATCAGCGCGACGACGCCAAAGGCGCCGAGGTTGGAGAAGATATAGATCAGCACAAAATAAACGACCGATGCGTCGGCCGCCTTTGAGGCGCCGATGATCCCGGCCAGGATGAAGCCCGATTGGGTGATGGAGGAAAACGCCAGCAGCCGCTTGAGCTTGTTTTGCCGAAGCGCGAAGAGATTGCCGGTAAGCATGGTCAGCACGGACAGCAGGATCAGTATCTTCTGCCAATCCCCGACCAACGGTTTAAAGGCCGTATACAGGGTCTGAACAAAAACGAAGAAGACGGCCCCTTTGGAGATCACGGAGAGATAGGCGGTGACGGGGACGGGAGAGCCCTCATAGACGTCCGCCGTCCACAAGTGGAAGGGAACGGCGGCAACCTTGAAGGCAAAACCGGAAAGAATGAGAATAAAGGCAAAGAGCTGGAAGGCGCTGCCGTCGAGATTCCGGACGATGCCCTCAAAACCGAGCGTGCCGGTGGCGCCGTATAAAAAGGAGATACCGAACAGCAGGAGGGCCGAAGAAAAAGCCGAGGAGATGATGAATTTCATCGAAGCTTCGGAGGATTGGCGTTTTTCCAGATCGAAGCCCGAGAGGGCGGTCAGCGGGATGGTCGACAATTCGAGGCCGAGGTAGAACATCAGCAGGTTTCCGGCGGAGATCATAAAGAAGAAGCCCGTCAGCGTAGCTAGGAGCAACATATAAAATTCCAGCAGTTGCCGGTGGGTCTTTAGCCAATCGTATGCCAGAAGAGAGACGATGAGGGTGCCGAGGCTGAGGATGTTCTTTTCCAGCACGATGAGGCGATCGGTATGAAACATGCCGTTGAAAAGGACCGCGTCGGGTCCGGGAAAGAAGCCCAGGATGAGGTTGATGGTCAGCAGAAGGTTGATGAGATTGAGGATAATGCCGGACCGGGGCTCGTTGCCGGCGATCTTTATGAACAGCAAAAGAAAAAGGATAACTGTCAGGATCAGCTCCTGTCTCAAAGAAACGATAATTCCATTCCACATAAGCGCTTAGTTCATTTATTGATCAATTCGGTCAGCCAAAACGGCGCCGTTCCGATGACAAGGATGCCGGCGACCAGCAGGATGCCGGTCAGCCGCTCGTTCCATTTCGCATCGGTGAGGCTGTTGTATTGCGGATCTTTTACGGGTCCCATCAGGGTCTGGCCTGTCGCCCTCAGGATATACACGGCTGTGACGACGATGGAGGCACAGGACAGAACGGTCGCCAGGCGGTATCCACTTGCCGACCGTTGCCAGGAGCCCATGAATACCGTCATCTCCGCCACGAACCCGCTCAGGCCGGGCAGGCCCAGCGAGCAGAGGCCGGCGATAATAAAGACGGTGGCGATAAAGGGCATTATTTTTTGGAGGCCGCCGAGCCGTTCGACCAGGCGGGTATGGGTACGATCGTAGATGCTCCCGATGGCGGCGAAGAAAAGGGCCGTCATCAGTCCGTGGGAGATCATCTGCAGGTAAGCCCCTGTGAGAGCCGTGGGGGTCAGCATGCCGGCGCCCAGCAGGATGAAGCCGCAATGGCTGACGGAGGAATATGCATTGATGTATTTGAGGTCCTTCTGCATCATCGTGGCGAAGGCGCCATAGACGATGCCGATGGTGGCAAGAGTGACAATAACGGGCGAATATTCTCTTGCGGCGTCCGGCATCAGCGCTATCGCAACCCGCAGGCAGCCATAACCACCGAGCTTCATGGAGATACCGGCAAGGAACATCGAGGCAGCCGTCGGCGCCGAGGAGTGGCCATCGGGTACCCAGGTGTGGAAGGGAAAGAGGGCGGAAAAAATGCCAAAGCCGGCGAAAAGGAAGGGGAAGAAAAAGCGCTGGACGGACAGCGGCATGGCACTTTCGCTAAACATCCTGACCAGGTCGAAGCTGTGCGCCTGGTAGTAGACGCCGAGGACGCCGACGAAGGTAAGGGCGGAGCCTGCCATGAGCATCAAGGCCAGCTTCATGGCGGCGTACTCTTTCGGCCCCGAACCCCAGATACCGATGAGAAGGAATTTGGGGATGACGGAGACCTCGAGAAAAAAGAAAAGGGTGAACAGGTCCAGGGAGATAAAGAAACCATAGGCTCCGGCGCTGAGCAGCAGAAGCAGGACAAAGAACTCTTTGACCTGGGCGCCGATATTCCAGGATACCAACACCGCCCCTACCATCACCAGTGCCGTGAGGAGGATCATCGCAACCGAAATGCCGTCGACCCCGACATGGTATTCAATATTAAGCGCCGAGAACCAGGATTGGCGGGACTCGAAGAGGAATCGCATGGCGCCGTGAACAGCATGCTCCCGCCAATAAAGGGTTAGCAACGCCAGCGACAGGACCAGCTGCACCGTCACACCGATAAAAGATACCCAACGGACCTGGCTTTGGCGCCGGCAGAAGGCCAGGAGCAAGATGGTGAGCAGGGGCAATATGATCAGTAGTGATAAATTCATTTGACTATATAGATAAATAAGATGGCTAATCCTGCTATCCCGATGAAGAAGAACCAGGCATAGTCCTGGACCTTGCCGGATTGAATTCCTTTGATGGTGGCGGAGATGCGGGCTGTCGTGGCCGCCAGTCCATTCATCAATCCATCGACGATATTCCGGTCGATCCAGGCGGCGGGGCGGCCGATGCAATTGAAGATGATCTTCTTTGTGATGAAGAGGTAGACCTCATCGATGTAGAATTTATGGTAGGCGGCTGTATAGAGACCGCGGAAGGCCGCCGCGGCTTTTTGCGGGCGGTCGCTTTGTTTGTAATAGAGCCAGGCGGCGATGCCGACGCCCATCAGGGCGATGAGGACCGGGGGAACCGCATTGAGGCCGATAGTCGAGTGCGCGTGGCCTCCGACGATGAGCAAGTGGGAGAAGGGGATAAAGCCGGCGAAGGCAGCTCCGAACGCGAGGATCACCAACGGGATCGATTCGACGAGGGGTTGTGCATGCGGATGGCCGGTTGCCGGTTTGTTCCAGAAGACCGAGAAGTAAAGGCGGAACATATAAAAAGCCGTCAGGCCGGAGGTGAAGAGGGCGATCGCATAGATGAACTTGTCGGCCCGCCATGCCGCCGAAAGGATCTCCTCTTTGGAGAAGAAACCGGAGAAGGGGGGGATGCCTGAAATAGCGAGGCAGGCGATGAGGAAACAGATGTGGGCGAGCGGGAGTCGCTTTCGAAGGCCGCCCATGTCCTTCATTTCGTTACTGTGTACCAAATGGATGATGACGCCGGCGCAAAGGAAGAGGAGGGCTTTGAAGAAGGCATGGGTGAAGAGATGGAACATGGAGCCGATGAACCCGATCTTCGGGTCGACAAGGCTTGGAGGAAACAACCGGTAGGTGCCCAATGCAAACATCATATAACCGATCTGCGACATCGTTGAATATGCCAGGACCCGTTTGATATCGGTTTGGGTACACGCTATGATAGCCGCCAGGAGGGCCGAGATGGCGCCGACATATAAAACCACCTGTTGGACATCCAGTGTCAGTGTGTAGAGTGGGTAAAGCCGGGCAACGAGGTAGACGCCTGCCACGACCATGGTCGCCGCATGGATGAGGGCCGAAACGGGAGTAGGGCCTTCCATGGCATCCGGAAGCCAGATATGCAAGGGAAAGAGGGCTGATTTGCCTGCGCCGCCGATGAATACCAGGATGAGGCCCCAGTCGACGAGAGGCAGGCCCAAAAATACCGGCGGCTCGTTGAAGGGCGAATGCTCAAACGAGCTCAGGTTATTGATCAGCCAGCCGAAATCGAGTGTATGGGCCTGAAAGGAAAGGATGAGGATGCCGATGAGGAATCCCAGATCGGCAAAGCGGGTTACGATAAAGGCCTTTTTTGCCGCCGCAACGGCAGTGGGACGATCGTAATAAAAGCCGATAAGCAGGAACGAAGAGGCGCCGACCAGCTCCCAGAAAATATAAGTCTCGAAGATGTTGGAGGATAGTACGAGGCCCAGCATGGAAAAGGTAAAGAGACCGAGAAAGGCATAATAGGTGGAATATCGCTCCTCGCCTTTCATATAGCCGAGGGAGAAGACGTGTACCATCAGGGAAATAACCGTGACGACAACGATCATCATTGCCGAGATGGGATCGATGAGGATGCCCATGTCGATGGAGAGGTCCCGGCCAAAGCTCAGCCAGGTCGCCCCGAAGAGTGTATAGGTGCGACGAAGGGCCGGCATTCCGGTGTTGCCGGAAAAATAGTTGTACGCAACGTACAGCGCGCACCAAGTCGAGACGAACAGCAAGGCGGTGCCGATCACGCCCGAAAGGCCGCGGATGTATCTCCTGCCGAACAGCCCGAGCAGCACGAAGCCGAAGAGCGGCAGCAGCAGGATCAAAAGGATATAAGCAGTGTTTGGCATCGTTTGGGTTGTTAGAATTTCATGTCATCGGCCGCCTCCACGTCGACCGAGCGGATATTCCGGTACAGATTAATGATGATGGCGATGGCGACAGCCGCTTCGGCGGCGGCGATCGCGATGATGAACAGGCTGAAGAACAGGCCTTCGAGGTTTTCGGGGTACAAATATTTATTAAAGGCGATAAAATTGATGTTGACGCTGTTTAGGATCAGCTCGACCGACATGAGCATCGTGATCATGTTCCGCCGGGTGAAGAGGCCGTACGTCCCGATGAAGAAGAGGGCGGTGCTGAGGAAGAGGATATAGTGCAGGGGGATTTCTGGCATCATTTTTCTTCGGGTTTTGATCTTATGGCGAGGACGATACAGGCGATGAGGGCAGCCAGCAAGAGAATGCTGATGACCTCGAAGGGGAGCGCGTAGCCGTGTTCGGACGTGTCGAGGAGTTGTGTACCAATGGCTTCAACGCTGATGTGATCGGCCAGGGGCGGATGCAGGGAGGCGCCAAAGGTATGGTTTCGGAGGAGGATACAGGTCAGTACGAACCCGATGCAGACCGCCAGTGCCGAAAGGATCGCCCGGCTGCGGACGGGCGGCGGCAGATCCTTACCCGACTGCTGCGTCAGAAAGATGGAGAAAATGATCAGGACGACGATGCCGCCGACATAGACGACGATCTGGACGGCGGCGATGAACAGCATCCCCAGCCAGAAATAGAGGCCGGCGATGCCGGTGAGGCAAAAGAGCAGCCAGATGGCCGAACGGAATATTTTCCTGGTCGTGACCGCGAGGCCGCCGGTCACCAAAATAAATGCGGAAAGGATATAGAAGACTAGTGCAGAACCGATCATTATTCAACGCCCTCTCTGATTTTGGAACCCGGTTTATTTAATTTTTTTGTCAGCTGACTCCTGTCGTATACACTATGTTCGAAATTCTGCGCCATTTTGATCGCGTCCGTCGGACAGGCCTGGATGCACAGATTGCACATCGTACAAAGCTCCAGGTGATAGATGAACGTATCCAGCGCCTTCTTTTTCTTTCCTTCGGGAGTGGTATCGAATTTTGTGATGATCTTGATGGTGCCGTTTGGGCAGGCGAGCTCGCAGGCGGTGCAGCCGGTGCAGGCATGCTCGTTGTTCTCGTCGTGGGGCATTACCACTTCACCGCGGAAACGTTCGGGCAACACCATTGTAGCCCGGTTGTCGGGATACTGTTGGGTGATGATCTCTTTGCGATGGGTAAAGTAATAACCGGTCAGCTTCATCCCTTTCAGGAGGGAGCGGACGCCCCGATAGATGTTCGATATGTAGTCTTTTAAAAATGCCATCCTTCTATTGCAATAAGGGTCATTAATAATAGGTTGAACAGGCTCAGGGGCAGAAGATATTTCCATTCGAGGTCCAGCAGCTGGTCGATGCGGAGGCGAGGAAAGGTCCAGCGGAACCACATGATGACGAAGATGAGGAAGAAGGTCTTACCCAGGAACCAAAGGGAGGATGGGATATAGTCCATTACCTGGTTGAAACCCGACCAATGCCCGATGTGCAGCGGCATCCAGCCGCCGAGATAGAGCGTCGCGGCGATGGCGCAGACGATAAAGATATTGACGTATTCGGCCAGGAAGAAGAGGGCGAATCTCATCCCCGAGTATTCGGTGTGGAATCCAGCGGTGAGTTCGGATTCGGCTTCGGCGAGATCGAAGGGGGCGCGGTTGGTTTCGGCGGTAACGGCGATGAGGAAGATGACAAAGGAGATGACCGCGGGGATATGTCCTTTGAACAGCCACCAGCCGTCCTGTTGGGAGGCGATGATGTCCGAGATCTGCAGGCTGCCGGTGAGAACGACGATGGAGAGAACGGAGAACCCGGCGGAGAGTTCGTAGCTGACGATCTGGGCGCCGCTGCGCATGGCGCCGAGCAGGGAATATTTGTTGTTGCTGGCCCAGCCGGCCATCAGGATACCGATGACGGAGAGCGACGAGACGGCAGAGACATAGAGTATCCCGATGTTGATGTCCCATAGCTGGGAGCCTTTTGCAAAGGCGATCGGGGCCAGGATCAGCATCGCGACGACGATGACCATGAAGGGTGCGAGGTTGAACAGGAATTTGTCAGCGCCGTCGGGGATAAGACCTTCCTTCATGGCGAGCTTGAGCGTATCGGCGACGGTTTGAAGCGATCCCCCGGGGCCTACTCTATTGGGTCCGAGGCGGATCTGCATATAGGCGGAGACCTTGCGTTCCATCAGGACGAGGACGAGGCCGAGGACGGCGAAGAAAGTGATCGCGCCCAGGCCGACCAGCACCCCTTCGAGGACCGTAGCTACGGAGGGGCTGAATGCCCGGTTCAGCCATGCGTCGATGGACTGAGTAATATTTTCTATGCTAAGCATCGTGTTGTACCTAATATCTGTTACCGGTCGATATCCGGAATGACTAAATCCAGGGTTCCCATGATGGCCACCAGATCGCCGATCTTGTGGCCCCGCGCCATATGATCCAGCGCGGAGAGATTCGAAAAACCGGGGGAGCGGAATTTGATCCGATAGGGTGTCGTCGCGCCTTCGCTGATGATATAGACCCCGAATTCACCCCTTGCCGTCTCCACCTTTGAATAAAATTCTCCCTTTGGCAACTTGAGTACGGCCTTGGTCTTTGCCTGGAACTCACCTTCCGGGACATTGTCGATCAGCTGTTCGATGATGGCCATCGACTGCCGCATCTCCCCCATCCTGACGTTGTATCGGGCAAAGCAGTCGCCGCCTGTGCCGGTTACTTCCTCAAATCGAACCTGGTCGTATACCTCATAAGGAGATAGTTTCCGCACATCGCAGCTGACGTCGCTGGCCCGGGCGGTAGGACCGCTGCAGCCATAGGAAATGGCGGCTTCGCGTGAAAGATAGCCTACCCCTTCCATGCGACCCTGGAAGATGACGTTGTCCGTGACGAGCTCGTCGTATTCGTCGAGCTTGCCGCGGAAGAAGGCCAGGAACGCCTTTACTTCCTTTTGAAAATCGGGGTGAAGGTCAAAGGAGACCCCGCCGGGGCACATATAGTTCATGGTCAGGCGGGCCCCGCATGTCTTTTCCATGATGTCGTTGATGGCTTCGCGTTCGCGGAAGGCATGGAAGAAGGGGGTCAGCGCACCTACGTCCATGGCCATTGCGCCCCACCAGAGCTGGTGGGAGGCCAGGCGGGTCAGTTCGTCCATGAGGACGCGGATGACCTTGGCGCGGGGCGGGACTTCGATCTGCATCCCCTTCTCGACGCAAAGGGCGCAACCATGATTATTTATATGCGAAGACAGATAGTCCATCCGGCTGGTGACATAGATGAACTGGCGGTAGGAAAGGCTCTCGCACATTTTTTCGATGCTGCGATGGATGTAGCCCAGGTGCGGTTCCACCTTTTTGATGGTTTCCCCGCTGAGGGTGATCACGAGGTGCAGGACGCCGTGCGTACTGGGGTGTTGAGGTCCCAGGTTTACGACCAGCTCTCCTAATTCTGTCGTGCCCACTTCTTCTATCATAGCTTTATCATGTTAACGGGGTCTTCGTAGTCCTTTCGCAAGGGCCAGCCATTCCAATCGTCGGTCATGAACAGTCTGCGCAGGTCGGGGTGGCCGGTGAATACCACGCCCATCAGATCGTAGGCTTCGCGCTCGTGAAATTCCGCCGTGCGCCAGATATCGGATACCGTTGCAACTTCGGGATGTTCATGATCCAGCTTTATCTTCACGACCAGCGTATGGCGATGAGTAGTGGAGCTGAGGTGGAAGACCATGGTAAAATGCGTCTTCCAGTCGACTGCCGTCACGCAAAACAGGTAATCGAGATCGAGCTCCTTTGTCGTACGGAGCAGGCGCGCCGACCCGGCCCAGGTTGCCGGGTCGACGAACACGGTCGTCCATTCACCACCTTCTTCGAACGTTGGGGAAGGGAGCAGGGCTTCAAGCTTTTCTTTTAGTTCCTGCGGGTTCATGAGGCGCCGCTCCTTATTTTTTCCTGCAGGGTGATCAGGGCATGGAGCAGGGCTTCCGGCCGGGGCGGGCAACCCGCAACATAGACGTCTACCGGGATCACATGATCCGCACCTTTTACCACCGAATAGGTATTATAGAAGAAGGGGCCGCCACTGGTGGCGCAGGCGCCCATTGCAATAACGTATTTCGGGTCGGGCATCTGATCATAAAGCCGCTTCAGGACGGGGGCCATTTTGTTGACGATCGTCCCGGCGATGATGATGACGTCGGCTTGGCGCGGGGTGGCCCTTGCCACTTCGAAGCCGAAGCGGGACCAGTCATATTTCGAGGCTGCGGTGGACATCATCTCGATGGCGCAGCAACTGGTGCCGAAGACGAGCGGCCACAGGGAATTGCTTCGCGCCCAGTTGATCACCTCGTCGAGCTTTGTCACCAGGATGCCGCCTCCGGCGGTGGGATGCACTTCACCAGGAAATGGTTTCGTGTCTTTTGTTTGCGGGTTCACATCCATTTCAACGCTCCCTTTTTGTGTGCATACAAAAATCCCATGAACAGGATGAAGAGGAAGACGAGGATCTCGACGAATGCCGCCATCCCGACTTTTCTTACTACGACGGCCCAGGGATACATAAATACGAGCTCAACGTCGAAGATGAGAAAGATCAGTGCGTACAAATAATAACCGACGTTGAACTGATTCCAGGGAGTTCCTGCGGTGGGGATACCGCATTCGTAGGCCTGCCCTTTTTGTGCGTTCTTCCTGCCTTTAACGAAGAGGCGGGCGACGGCGATGCCTCCCGCTGCAAACGCGACCCCGGCGAAGAATAGAACGATTAACGAAGAGCTTCCCATGGGTAATTGATTTTGACCCGATACTAATATAAAGATTTATTTTTGGTCCGCCATGAATAAATTTACTGCAGTACAGGAAACAGTTATAAGCAGGCGCAGCGTAAAACCGGCGGTGCTGAACGGGAAAAAGATCGAGGATCAACAGATCTGGCAGTTGCTGGAACTGGCTAACTGGGCGCCCACCCATGCCAATACGGAGCCCTGGAGGTTTGTTGTCTATAGCGACGAGGCGGTGCAGCGGTTTTGTCACGAGCATGCGGAACTCTACCGGCAATATACGCCGGCCGACAAATTCACTCCGGCCAAATATGAGAAGCAGCTGCATAACGGCGACAAGGCCTCGCATTTGATCGTCGTCTGTATGAAGCGGGGGAACAATCCCAATATTACTGCTCTGGAGGAGATCTGCGCTACTGCAGCGGCCGTCGAGAATATCCTGCTGGGCGCCGAAGCGTTGGGTATTGCTGTGCTTTGGAGCACGGGCGGCATGCTGTTACATCCTGTAATGAAAGACTACTTTGAGCTGGGCAACGAGGACGTGCTGCTGGGAATGCTCTATATGGGATATACGGACGAACCGGGCAAGGCGGGAAAGCGCGGGCCCGTGGAAGAGAAGACGAGCTGGCATCGTTAGCGCCGCTGTTGTAACGCGCGCTGCAACAGGCTCTTTTCCCTGAAATTGTTCTCTACCTCGATGATCGCCTGCATGAGGTTGTGCGGGGTGTCGAGCAATCCGGCGAAGGCCTCGCGGAATACCTGCCAGACGGGTTCCATTTGGGCGACGAGGGCACGCCCTTGCGCGGTCAGTTGGATCAGGCGTTTCCGCTGATCGGTCTTGTCTTTTTGTCCCCGGACCAGCTTTTGCTTTTCCAATTCTTTCAGCAGACTGATCGTCGAGGGATGGGTATAGCCGATCTCCGTGGCAAGTTCGACCACGCTAAGCTGGGGCTTGTAATAGAGCACATAGATGACGGGGAACCATTTCGGCTCGAATTCGATGCCATATTCCTTATATACCTGGGCCCCGTCCTTGCGCAGCTGCTCGCTGAGGCGCATGAGGCGGGTGGCGATGGCGAGGACTCCCGAATCGTCGATGATGCTCATGGCCGGGCGGATTTTATGATGCGTAATTGATAAAAGACGTTGTCCACGGACATAAGGGGGAAGGCGGGCGGAAGGTTCTCTTTTGCAATGCGGGTGAAGCCGTTACGCTCGTAAAAGCGGTGGGCGGCTTTCATGTGATCGAGCGTTCCCAAATAGATATTTTCCATGCCGTGGGCTTGCGCATAAGCAAGAAGCGTATCCAGCAGCTGTTGGGCGATGCGCCATTCTTTGCCTCGAAAGGCTTGTTTTACAAACATTTTGCGGATGACGCCGATGGGTGCGGTAGCAGGGGTTTCCACTGGGGCGGCAGCCGGCGCCAGTAACCCAATGGTGCCGACGAGCTCATCGCCGGCAAAGGCGCCCCAAAAATGGCCGCCGGGGCGGAAATAAAAGGCTTCCAGATCGAGGATATCCGGCTGGTCCGCCAGGGTGATGGGAACGTTGAATTCCCCTTGCTGGATCGGCAAGATCAGGGCTGCCGCGGCGTCGCGATGGGTGTTGGACAGCGGGAGGATCATCATTTTCGGTTCCATAACGCAAATATACGTATTAATCTACGTAGTTGACTACATAATTTTTTCTGATGGCGGTGTCCAATTTGCCTAACTTCATTTTATACTCTCCTGTAAGCAGTAACATTCACTTAAAAATTTTGAAAAATGGACGAGTACATCTTGATTTTCAGGCACGAGGACGGCAATAAGGTCGCTTCCCCGGAGCAGATCCAGGTTTGGATGAAGCAGACGATGGACTGGATTGGCGGAATCGCCGCCCAGAACAAATTCGTCGCCGGCAACGGCCTGCCTTTTGAGGGCGCGCGGGTGGTGCATCACAAGGGAGTAGTAACCAATGGCCCTTTTGGGGAAATAAAAGAGACTATCGGCGGGTATATCATCGTCAAGGCAGGTTAGGTAGAAGAGGGCGTGGAATTTGCAAAGGGCTCGCCGGTGCTTCAGGGTGACGGCAATAACGTGGAAGTCAGAAAGATCGCCAAAGGGGATGGAGCCCATTAACCTTGTTCAAAGCCCCGGGGAATCCACCGGGGCTTTGATC
>Ga0157372_10003923_pt1 | contig 15976 bp, 16 predicted proteins | sample C55metaG_FD_115307 | JGI IMG/M metagenome (GOLD analysis project Ga0157372, IMG submission 115307) | Corn rhizosphere microbial communities from Kellogg Biological Station, Michigan, USA - C5-5 metaG | ecosystem: Host-associated > Plants > Roots > Rhizosphere > Soil | place: USA: Michigan... | reverse complement strand
GCTTGATCCAACTCGCCAGCGGACGCTATAAGCGCCGACTGCCGCTGGCCCCCATCGTCTAGCGGTTAGGACGCGGCCCTCTCAAGGCTGAAACAGGGGTTCGATTCCCCTTGGGGGCGCCAATCCCGTCCAGAACCGAGAACCACGCCTATGCGGGACGGGTCGGACGTGCAGGCCGCCAAAGCAGCGCGCGAGCCGGAAATAGTTGCCATTTCTCGATTGACGACAATTTCCGAGACGAGCCCTCGCACGTAGCGCCTCTGCAAAGGCCGGGAGGCGTTCAGGAGGCGGCGTTTAAGTGCCGCTGCAATAGAATTTGCCTGCTGATTGGAAAGCGCCTGGCGCAATACTGGTAACTCCCGGTCCAGCATGCGCAAATGCGACGCACTTTCTTCACGCTTTTTGTTCAGGGCGTCTAACTTGCCGCGCACCGCCGCCATTTCGGGCACTGTGCCGTCTGCAAGCGCTGTCAAAAGCCGCTCAATTTGGATCTCAGCATTTTTGAGTTCGTTTCGGAGAGCAGTTTTTTGAACCGTATTGTTGGAAGCCATTTCCTTGCGATACCGAAAGGCTTCGCGCAAAATCGTCACCAGTCTTTCGGGTCTCAAGAGCCTGTCTGCCAACGCGCCAAGGACGAGCCTGTCCAATTCGTCTTCCGGGATTGAAGTCGGAATCTTGCACGCCGTTTTGCCCTTCAGGCGGCTGGCTGCGCAGGCGTAGTAGCGATAGCGCCCGTTCTTGCCGGTGCTGAGCATCAGCGCCGAGCCGCAACTTTCGCAGCGAGCGAGGCCGGTAAGAAGTACCTCGCTATTGGTAATGCGAGTTGGTGTAACGCTTGGACGCCTCGCTTGTAACGTTGCTTTTACGAGGCTGAATTCCTCAGTCGTAATGATTTGCGGCACCTGGATAGCGACCCATTCTTCCCTAGGGCGCGCTTTCTGCGCGCGGCTATCGGATTGGTTGTAGTGAAGTATTCCGGCGTAGGTTTCGCGGATCAGAATGCGGTGGACGCAACTGGTGAAAAACGCATTGCCGCGCTTGTTGCGGAAGCCGTGGGCGTTCAGCCAGGACGCAATATCCTTGATCCCCATCGGCCCTCTGGTTCCGTCGCCTTCCAAAAACAGCTTGAAAATTTGACGCACGGTCGCGGCCTCGCGCTCGTCTATTGCCAAACGTTTCTTGATTTTCTGGCCACGCTTTTCGGCTTCGATAGTGCGATAGCCGAAAGGGGCCACGGAACCGTTCCAGAATCCTTGTCGAGCATTTTCCAGCATCGTGCGGCTTGTGTGTTTCGCATTTTCCGCGCTGTGCAGAGCATCGGACGCGGCGATAACGGTTTCCGCGAATTCCGCCGATGCGCCGGTGCCGAAGTCCTGGGTAATCGAAACAAGCGCTACGCCGTGTTTTTCGATCTTGCGCTTGTAGACGAGATAGCCAGCCGTATCGCGGAAGAAGCGCGATTGGCTGTGAACCAGAACCACGTCGTATGGCGAAGGGTCTACACAGGAGGCGTCCATGAGGCGCTGGAATTCGGGGCGCTTGTCATCGCGAGCGCTGGCACCGGAATCCACGAATTCCCGCACGACGATCCAACTGCGTCCGTCGCAATAGCGGCGGGCCTGGGCCAACTGGTCGGGAATCGATATGTCGTTATCGGCCTGACGGGCTGTCGAAACACGCGCATAAACCGCAACTCGCTTGGTCATTTTGAGTGATCCTCAATAGCGCCGGGCTCAATATCATTCCAATCGTCCAACAGAGCAGCAAACACTTCAATCTCGATGCGCGTAATCGATGAATCTTTTGGAATCAGCACCCGGGCGCGCATGCGCCGGGACTTGTGCGGCGCGGATGAGCGACCACAATTGCTGATTAGACAGCCCTTTTTGACCGGCCCATGCATGCCCCCAGCTTGGCTTGTGACCCAATCGTAGACACGCAATTCCGCTCACAACATTTACCACGTTGGCTAACCTCCAAATTATGGGAATGTGCACGGCGTCGTTTTGGTCACCGCGCCAGCTTGAAGGAATATCCAAAAATGAGCTTGTCGTATGTATCGCCCGTTTTATTGCTCTGCGTCTCGAAGGTTTTTCATGACGTTTGCGTGGTATAGGCAGCTTAAATATCCTTCTGTATCTCTGTGGATTTTGATCCCGATAAGCTGGTCCATCGCGTTTTTCGAATATTGCTTTGCAGTTCCTGCCAACAAGATCGGCCACACCGTTTATTCCGCTGCGTAGCTCAAAACGATGCAGGAGGTGATTACGCTCGTCGTATTTGCAGGATTTTCGGTGCTTTATCTTGGCGAGCCCATAAAGGGGAATCATGCAGTAGCGTTCGGGCTAATTGTGGTGGCCGCCTATTTCGCATTCGAGAAATTCTGACCCCAGATTTATCATCCGATGTTGCGACGCTTATTCTGTTCCGCGCGAATTGCGGTCGTAATTTCAGTGTCGGAAACATGGTCCAGTGGCGCAACAAGCGCGCTCACAAAGTCAAATGTCTTGCTGGCGGCGACGGGTTTGTGATGATCGACGGTAAATGGCCGATTTAAGGTCGTCGCGAATAAATCGGCGACGTGGCGTACGAGATATTCAAGACCCAGATTGACTTTCGGCCCCGGACGCTCGCGGAAATGATTTGCCTGCTCCAGGGCGGATTTTTCGAGCAATTCCAATAATCGGATTAATTCCCGAAAATAGGGTTCGCCGCTTTGCCGCTGCGCGTGTGCGCTGAGCTCGGGAAATATCGTGTTAGGCATTGCCGCGCCCAAGTTGAGCGCCGTCATGTAAAGGCCGAAGGCAATATCGTCGTGCGGGGCATTGCGCAGAATTTGCAAGAATTTATGGGTTTGCTTTGCCAGCTGCGCACTCTCCTTGCGCAATTCCTGGCGCATTTTTCGGTCCTCGCTGCGCCGACAGGTTAGATAGCGAATCCCAATATTCTTGAGTTCAAGGCGCGTTTCGGTATTTCCCTTTGCAAGGCGGAATTGCCCTTCAAGAGCAGCAAAATATTGATCGGAATATGCCGCCTCAATCAGAGTGTGGGGATTATCCTCTCCAGTCTTATCTATTCGCGCACGCATGGCGTCATCTCATGACAAAGGGTAGTGGGTCAGTTTGAAAATGCTCGCTCTTGACGCACGCCAAGCGAGTGACTGGTATGACTCTCGCAGTTTCCGCAGAAGGTCGAGAACCACGTCTACGCCTTCGCACTTCATACGATGTACCACAACTTTGTGAAAATTCATGTCGCGCACAAAGTCACCGCGGCAATGGCGGCAGGCGTCGATAAGCGCCTCTGGGAGATCGGTGATAATGTGAAGGTAGTGGAGGAATGGGAGTCAATATAGGCGATGCAAATCATCGACAGAATTAAGGCAGTCCTTCGTGCCGAAGCGGACGCAATTCTATCGGTCAATGTCACCGAGGCTTTTGAACAAGCCGTGGTTCATCTTGAAAACTGTCGGGGAAAGATTGTTACGACAGGCATTGGAAAGGCGGGCCATGTTGCTCACAAATTCGCGGCAACCCTTTGTTCAACTGGGACACCAGCAATATTTTTGCATCCGGCGGAGGCGGCGCACGGAGATCTCGGGTTACTTAGCCATTCGGATTTGCTGGTTGCTTTCTCGACAAGCGGGAAGTCGCGAGAGGTTTTGGAGATACTAGAACTATCTCGACATCTTGGTGTCACGCACATCGTTGGTGTCACCTCCCATCCCGATTCTGCGCTCCGTCTGCAATGCGAATTGGTGTTGGACATGGGACCTGTAGTTGAAGCTTGCCCCCTTGGCCTGACCCCCACATCAAGCATCGCCGTGATGCTAGCCATCAGTGACGCGCTTGCTATTTCGTTGATGGAGCGGAAGGGATTCTCACGGGAAGAATATGGGAAACGGCATCACGGTGGATACTTGGGCAGAGCGGCCCGTACCGACAATATGCCATGACGATTTTCAAACTGACCCACTATCCAAATCTGTCAGCTAGATAATCCGGTGCCTGCGTTTCGGCATGCTCGGCGCGGGGCCTTTTGGCACGGTGGGAGGCTTAACGGTTGGCGGCGCGGGCGGGCTCGGTTTGCCACTTCTGGAATTGCGGCGCTTCGATATTGGCGGTTGCGGTGCCGCCCCCTTCGATTTGTGAAAGGTGCGAAGGTCCGGATCGTACACCGCATTTGGGTCGTTCGGAGCGTCGCTTTGATCGGTGTCGTCAGGTTCCGGGATCGTTTCGGCTTCGTCCTCCCCGTCGTCGACTTCATCAGCAGCCCAGCTGCCGCCTTTCGAAACGCCAAGGTATCCAAGCATCACTTGGGTCAGGGCGTCTTTCATGCGCTTGGAGCCCGCTGCCATGGGGCCGGGGCACGGCTGCAGAACCGCATCGGTGACAGTGGCTAGGACGATTTGCATGCCCAGCCGTATAGAGCCCGTCGAATTGGACTTCATGCGGGGCGCGAGGACCGCAACCGCCAACTGGGTCACTTTCTTTCGATAGTCCTCGAACAATTCGATCGCGATCGGCTTGACGGTGGCGAGCTTGACCGTTGCGCGTATCACCCCGGCCGCGCGCGCGTTTGTCATGGAATCCACTACATGCTCGACAACAAGTCTCACCAGAGAGGGGAGGGACAGGTGGCGAGACGGCATCGCCAGCAAATCCGTCTCGGCACGGTGCGCCATCGTGCGATAGGCCGAGGAGACGAGATGGTAGAGATAGGAATTCTTCTCGGGGAACCGGGCGTAGAACGCTCCGACCGAGCAACCTGCCTCACGCGCAATCCTCGCAATCGAAATGGCTTCGTAGTCTTTCCTAGCCAGCAGCCGGATACCGGCATCGATAATGCCGTGAACCTTGCCGTCGGGGCGCCGCCGTCGGCGGCCGCTCTTGCGGACCAGTCTTTGGAACATCGATGGGATGGCGTCACTTCGATTAAAAAGCCGGTATTAGCAGCAGTTTGCAGTATTGTGAATTAGAATTCGGATTTCGATATATTGGGCTGGTACTGAGCGTCATCCAAGCGTTGCATCAAGCATAAGCATACCAGCTGTTGGTCCTGGTGGCGCCGGTGGTACCATCACATCGGTGACATAGTTCGTTGTGGTCGCGCCGACCGTCTTGCTCTTGCGCCGGCCAAGGGAGTCATCGTGACTGACTGCTGTTGCGGCGATTGTTGGCATCAAATCCCAGGGTGAAAGTTGTACTCGATGCTGTTGGTGTCGCCTGCGCGGGAGCCGGATTCCAGCTGGTGTTGGTCGGTCGATTTAGCGGGCTCAGGTCAGACCCAACAGCCTGTCAGCCACGGATGATTTCAATTGCATAAAATTGCGCGGAGTTTTTCAGGACTTACTTCATTGGACAGGAGCAACATTGCCGTCCGGGAGAAAGATTTCAGGAGTACGCACAATGAGAACTTTAGTGCGCTTTATCGGAAACGAAAGCGGTGCAACCGCTATTGAATATGGCCTGATCGCTGCGCTTATCGCGGTGGTCATCATCGGTGCAGTAACAGCGGTGGGAACGACGCTCTCCACCACCTTTACGACTGTTTCGAGTAGCCTCAAGTAAAGCACCCCTTCCAAAAGGCACCAAAAGAGAAGAACTCTCGGTCCTCCGCCGGGAGTTTTTCATTTCTGGGGGACAGGATCGCAAAGCGGACCTTAGCGCCAACGCTCTTTTAGGTCCGAATTCACAACCACATCTGATCCATATTCCATGCAGTGGCTGCGCTTCCTGGATGCGTTACGGCCAGTGCGCGCCGAATGACCTAGGAAGCCTTTCGTGATTTGACACCGTGGGAAGTTTGCGGACGAACTTTTCGGGCCAAGTCCAACGCGCTGAGAGATGCAGGAAGATGATCTTAACCTACGCGGAGCAACATGGACAAAGGAGAGATTATTGAAGCACCGGTTTTCCTCGCTGGACGGTTTCCGTGGCGTGTGCGCCCTGACTGTTCTGTTGTTCCACTTCCTTCCTAATACGCCAGTTGGCTTCCGGCATGGCTATCTGTCGGTTGACGTTTTCTTCGTTCTGAGTGGCTTCGTGCTCGCGTTTGCATTCGGCGACAAACTCGACGCAGGCATGTCACTGCGCACTTTCGTCAGTGCGCGAGTGCGTCGCCTTGGGCCGGTCCTGCTGCTGGGCTCGCTTCTCGGCGGCGCAGCAACGCTCCTCGTTGACGGCGGCTTTTCCACGGTGCTCGTCGTCGATACGCTTCGCAGCGTCCTGCTCATTCCCTTGACGGGGCCGGGCATCACAGAGGCTTTTCCGTTGAACGGTGCCTTCTGGTCGCTGTTTGACGAGTTTTGGGTGAATGTCGCGTTTGGTGCTGTCGCCGCCCGCCTCAAACCCGCTTCCCTGATCGCCTGCATAGTTGCGGCGTACATCGTTTTGATCACGATCTCTCTTCAGGTTGGGATGGTGAGCTTCGGCACGACACCATCCAGCATCTACTATTCAATCTTTCGTGCCGCGCCATCATTTCTCATGGGTGTTCTGATCTTCAAGCTGTGGCGCTCCGGTAGCCTCAGCCGGCTCCCCTCTATTTGTCCCGGTGTGGTTTTTGTGTTCTGGTTCGCGGTTGTGCTCATTCCGCCTTTGCCGCTCGTAAACATCCTCTACGATTTGGTGCAGGTGATTTTCGTGGCTCCCATCCTGATTGCGCTTTTGGCGCGGTCAGAGGGCGTGACGCCGCCATGGGCTCTGTGGCTTGGCCGAGTGTCGTATCCGTTGTATGCGACGCACGTCGCTGTTCACTCGCTTGGCATGCACCTGTTTTCTCATGATGGTCAGATTGCGGTCGTGGCAAGAATGGCGCTCATCATTCTCTCGCTGGCGCTCGCAGGGGCGGTAGCTGGCTGGTACGAACCCGCAGTGTTCCTGCTGCTTGCCTACCGGCGTCAGGCACGTGCGCGCTCGCTCGCCTAAGGTGATGATGCCGGACGACGATTTTCCTCGGATTCAACTTGGCTTGCCGCAATGCGCACACCTCGACGAGAGTGCCTATCTCGCGTGGTCTGTCGCACGACCTCTTCCGTCGCTAGTAAGTACTGTGTCGAAATCCATCGCTTAATGAGCGGCAACCTGCGTGGGCTGCTGCTTCACGTAGATGCTCGCAAACGCTCCCGTGTAGGCTTCTTTCCAGCCTCTCTTCCTCACCAGAAAGTGCCTTAGCTCTTCATGAGTGTTCATCCAGAGCACCGTATCGATATGGTATTTCTGCAGCACATTGTCCCAATCGTGCTCATTGACTTGCACCTTGCCCAGCTTGAAATAGTCACGCAGCAAATCATCGGGATAAGCGGTTGATGCCCGGCCGTCCACGAATATGGGTATGGCGCCCCGGGTACGAAAGATCAGGATTCCGCCATAGTTCCAATGATTGAGGAGACGCGCGTGCGGATAATGCGTTTCAAGATAAAGCGCATCCTGCTCTGAGACCATTGGTGGAAGTCCAAGCGCCGGATCTATGCGCATGAAAATCAATGGCAGCGCGCATGCCACAACGATCCCGGCAAACAATAATGAGTTTTCAATTTCGGAATTGTTCGGCCGCCGGGGCATCAGCCGGTCGAGGTGAAGTGCCAACGGGACTGTCGAGAATATGTAAAAGAAAGACATGTAGCGGAATTGATAGAGTCCCAAAAACAAAAAGAACCAGGAGAGTAACCGTGCCTCTAGAGGGCAAAATCCCCTGTCGCGCAGTTCAAGTGCAATAAATATCAAAATGTACAGCATGCCGGGGATACTGCCCGGGATGGTGACATTCCGATAATAAGGCCACCACTCGGTTACTTGCGCTTGGGCAAGATTGCCCAATGTCGTGGTTGTTCCCTCATAGATGTGCCAGCCGAGGGGATTGACGAGCGCTGCAATAAAGCAAGCCACGCCCACGAGACCATACATTTTGAAGAGGACCCATTCCCGTCTGAGTAATGCCACGCCACAAAAAATGCCGACAATAAAAAGGCCCAGCAAAAAGCCGCCATGCAGATTGGCCCATAGCATCATCATGGCGGGCAGCAAAAAAACGCGCCGGGTTCGTTTCAAGCATTCGGCGTAGAAGATAACGGAGAACAGCATCGTGGCGGTGTTCGACGCAGCGGCGAGATAGATATTGGGGAACGCCGCGAAGGAAGGGTAAAGCAGACAGCCGAACAAAACGGAAATGCAAACCGCAATTGGCGAGGCGCCACTGCCCAGGCAGATGGACACAAGATATCCGGCTATGACTCCGCCACAGGCGACGACAGACAACATCAGCCCGGTAAAGTGTGTGTGTTGATATAGCGCGCTGGCAAACACATCCCAAAGCCAGGAGAGATTGACCCATTGCTTGTTCCCGGCCGTGAATGACCAGGGATCCCGGAACGGAATTATCCCTTGCTTCCTGATCAGGTCTCCCGCGGCTAGGTGCCATCCCAGATCATAATGGCCAAGCAGCAGCTGCGCATTCAGAAGGTAGTACGTGCAGGCGGCTGCAATGAGGAAGACATAAATTCCGGATTTCTGAAAGCAAGAACCGATCATCTTCCGCCCTAGGTTCCGGACGTTTCTAACAAACTGGCTTGTGCCCCTTTCAAGATAAGCCAGAGTGTTGAATATTTCTGAACTGAAAGCGGAAGTTTACAGCGGTATTCGATTTTACACGTGAAAAATGTCCTACGAATTCTGCTCGCCGCGTCTTCTTCACATTGATGTGCGGGTCCGTCGCGCCGCAGAAGGACATAAACGCGCGTCAATAGCCGTAGAGCACGCGCGTTTGACAAATCTCCCTGATCCGAAGTTCGAGGCCTGCCTGTCCGGGGCGACGGAACCTGTAGGTCGAGGTATCGATCAGGAACACGCCACAGGCCCTGCGGATCGACACGCCCCATACCCCACGCATCTCGTCAACTAGCTTGCGCTTCCGGACAGGCTTTTCGACGGAGGCTGTCCTGCAGCTTTAGTCAGCATCACCGCGGAACGTGTTCGTACCACCGCGGTGTTGTGCAGTGGTACTAAGGTCCCCGACGACATTACCTTCAACCAGCAAAGCGGACGCTGACCGACTTGTGTACGAATTGACCGGTTCGTCTTGGCGTTCGTAGCATCGGCGACTCTCTACTACGGATTCTCCGTAGCTGGTGGCGATCACGGCTCAACTTGGCTGTGGTGACCGCGAGCAAGGCGCAGTACATGACCAACGACATTGAGCTGGAAGCGTTTTGCTACCGAGCAATCAAGGTCCGGCTCATCGCGGAAGGCATTTACGACGCCAAGGAACGCCTCGCTGTCATTGCCTTTGTGTCGGACGCTGAGAAGCTGGCGGCGGAACTTATCGCAAACAAACGCCAGCGAACCTGGGAGCTAAGTTGCAGTATGTCCGCAAAGGGCCGAAAGCGGACATTCGCTCGCAATGCCCATGACACGCAACCTCGATTCCGACCTCGGCCCTGAGTGACAATCAAACGCGCGGCCGCGCTCTTCCTTGTAACTCCAGTTGTAGTCACTTCTCAATCATGACTGCTGGATCATCGACACGACTCAGCGGTCGTTCGATGAGATCAATCTCTAGCGTTGGTCGAGGCCTAGCGGGTAGCGCCACTCGGTGCCCATGTTGTCGTCGGTGATGACGCGCAGGGCAGCGGTGCGGACGAGCACGCTGGAACAAGTCTCGACTGGTTGGTTTTCCGGTGAAGGCCACTGTATGGCAACGTAATGTGCAAGAGTTAGAACCTTGGCGAGGAGCGCAGCATCACTTTTCTGTTTGAGGTCGAAGACAGAGCGGCCATCGATCCGGTAAGCAGTTAGGACGTCCCGCCAATGTTTTGCGTCGATGCTGATCGGATCATTTGCGACCAGCACGTTGTTGAACAGGCGGTAGCCGTAAGGAAAGCCGGCGCAACCCGTTTTTTGAACACGCAGCGACTCCGTCGAATTGTAGACGTAGATGCCACCATGCGAGAGATGTTCGGCGACTAGCCGACCAAATTCGACCGACAGCAGGTTCGAAGCGTTCGCTCGGAAATGGTAGGTAGCGTTGGCGATGATCGCGTCGAATTTGCGACCCGGATGGCGCTTCAGCCAGCGATGGGCGTCGTCGATCACAATCTCGACTTTGGGGTTGCGGAGAAGGGAACGAACTTCTGGCCGCCCGGCGATCAGCGGTAGATAGCCCGGGTTGATCTCGACGATGGTGAGATGCCTCACATCGGGGTTGTTGGCGACTATTTGTGCCCAGGAGCCGCTGGCAAGGCCGATCATGAAGACATCATGCATCGCAGGATGGAACAGACTAAGAGCGAAGGGGCGGATGATACCATTCGTGTCGTGCACCAGGCTGAGATTGAAGCGGCCATCATAGACGCCGCCGCCGTAGACCACGTCCTCTTGATCGACTGCGACGATTCCGTTGCGGTTCTCGACAACGCGCGAGAGCCGCGCGGCATGCTGGGTTTTGAACAGCAACGCTTCCATGACAGTTTGCGTCAGCGGGTATTGGCACGCGGCGAGCAGCGCAGCTGCAGCGAGCATCGGCAACATCACGCGAAATGTCAGACGGCCCGCGCGGCCGGAGAAGCGCCATATGAAGAAGCTGGTGACGGCGAGGCCAGCGGCAGACAGTAGAATGGCAAGGGCGCGCATGCCGACAAACTCGGTCAGATAAAAGCCGGTAATCAGCGAACCGGCTGCCGAGCCGAGAATGTTGGCGAGATAGAGAAACCCCGCCCGCTTGCCGGCGTCGCCGTCAGGCGGGACGGTAAAGTGGCCGATCAACGAGAAAACGCCGCCGAGTGAGCGCGCGATCAGGAACGCCGCAAGTGCGATGATGCCCGTCAAACCTTTTCCAAGGAACGCCGTATGCGTCAGCAGTGGCAAGAGCGCCAAGCCGACGATGCCATGCATCAGCAATAGACCGACCATCGAACTGGAGAGCGGCCTGCCGGGGGCGTTGGTTTTGCACCACTCGCCAACTTCTTGTGCACCAGAGGCGATACCAAGCAGAAAGGCTCCGAGTGTTAGAGAGAGGACGAGCCCGCTGGTGCCCGATTCAAACGACGCGATGTGCAGCAGATAGATCTCGAAAGACAGTGAAACAAAGCCGCTCAGACACACGATGGTAAGTGACAGGCCGAAACCGATCGGCGCCGCGAGAGCCATAGTGGTGCGCACAGACGCAGTCGGCACGGTTCCGCGCTCTGGTGCTTCAACAAAGTTTCCGGTGACGGCGATCACGGCGACAAGAACATTCAGTCCGGCGGCGACGAGTGTGGCAGCTTGCAAGCCGGCAAACGGGAAAAGGATGAAGGTTGAAAGGACGCAACCCATCACAGCGCCTAGGGCGTTGGCGCGATAGAGGCTGCCCATCGACAGTCCGACGTTTGCCGTGCGCTGGACAACATGGCCGACGAGAACCGGGAGTGTCGCGCCCATTAGCAAGGTCGGCACGAAGACAAGCGCTATGACCACGAACGCGCGGAGCGTTAGGCTCAAGTCCTGGACCATGGGATCGACCTGTGCGAACAGCGGAAGTGAATACACGCCGAAGAGACCAATGGCGCACTCGACAGCCGCGACAACCAGCAGCGGGCGCAATGTCTTTTGTGTTGCTAGCCAGATTCCCAGCAGACTGCCGAGTCCGAGGCCGAGCATGAACGCGGCAACAACGACAGTCACCGAGTCCATGCTAACGCCGAAGATGCGGAACAGGACGCGCTGCCAGACGAGCTGATAGATTAGCGCGGGCATGCCCGAGACGAAAAAGAAAACATAAATTAGCGAGATCGCAAGCGGCCGACGGCCTGCAAGTGCTGGTCCTGATCCAGCCTCAACTGCTATCGACATCAGAGGTCCTTGCGCTCGCGAGCGCATGGTGGCGGAAACTGGTTACTGAAAGTTTAGTCCGCCGGGCAAATCCGGCGCCGGCTCTGTGCCGCAGACGTACTTATCTTGAACGAAGGCGTCTACTAGACCCGCGCGCACCGTAACGAATAGCCCGCCTCGAATTCGACTGCCTGACCCTCAAGCGACTCTGCAGCCTCGATAAGCTTGCGTGCAAAGTCCGGCCAGCGAGCTGTTTCGGTGCACTCGCGCAAGTCTCGCGCCAACCGGTTCAGGCGTACGGGTGAATCGATTGATTCACTCGACACCAATCGCAGCCGTTCGCCCGGCCGCCCTTCCTTGTCCGTGTTCATTCGACTGGTGCTACTTCAAAGCGGTCGATACTGACGTGAAGGTCGTAGAAAGCGACGTTCCGACAACCGTAACCGCACCGATGACCACCGCGATCAACGCCGCGATCAATCCATACTCGAATCGCCGTCGCGCCGGATTCGTCGTTGAGCAACTTCAAGAATGACTGCATCACGCTCTCCCGAGCCATTTGGCATCGGCGTCTGCCTATGCCACTAAGTTCGAGACGATAGAAACGGCGCGTTAACGCGCGCTAAAATATTGGCGAAAATAGCTTTCTAAATCCGGCTTAACCACAACTGCTTTATTGGGGGTCTAGGCAAGTCTTTGGTACCAATTCTGGCTTAGACTGCGGTGCTCGAGGCCTACACAAGAAGGCTGCACTCACTCCGTGCGGACATCTGCGCTAGCAACTCCCTTGCCCCGGCGTAGTCCGCACGGTCCTTTTTGGTGGTTGCGACTCGAATAAGAACCCGCGATCAGCGCCTCGCGATATTCAGTGACCGAGTGTCCGCTATGGGTGGAAAGCGGACATTCTTTGGTGCTCCATTTATCACCGAGCGCGATGCTCGCCGTAGAGTTTTGCCATGTTCGTAAACTCATCCATGGTCGGGGATTTTTCAAAGTGATGTAACGCGCCGGTGGTCGCCCACGAAAGTTTCTCACTGGTCATGGTTTCGATGAATGGCGAGAACCAACTTGGATCATCAAGCATGGTCGGGCGAAGGAACACGAATGGCATGCCTTCGACTTTTGTGTACATCCAACTCATGCAGTGCGGGCAGAAATAGTGTTTGGGAATGCCATGAAGACCACCGATTACCGGCTCGCCGCTTGTCACAGTGAATCCATCGGCTGGTATTATTGCCGTTAGCGCAAACGCGCTGGCGCTCATGTTCTGGCAGCCGGTGCAGTGACACGCCGTCGTTAAGAGAGGTGGCGCAGTAATTTTGAGGCGAACTTGCCCGCAACGACAACCACCTTCCCAAGGTAGATTCCAGTCAGTCATTTGCCCCTCCATCCGTAGCCTTGGCCGCCTTCGTATAGGGCCCGCGCTTCTTTGGCGGATTTGCCGCGTCCATGATAGCGCAAAGGCTTCCATGTTCAGCAGTTCACCGGTTACGCGAGCGGCAGGCGGGACGTCACCTTTAGGTCGAAAGCGGACGCTCTCAAGATGAACCTCAAATATGCATTTTTCTCCCGATCGAGTTAGCCTGGCAGTTTTATTGTAACGCATTCGTGAAATGCGAAGCCGGTTCATCAAGACCACGGTGCTGCAGGTTTGTAGTTCGGTACTTCGGAACGCTTCGCATTTTCGCAGAGCACGCATGCGCGAAAGGCTCGTCTGAAGTCGCACACAACAATCTGTTGGATTTCGTGCGAGATCGCGATCCTTTCGTTACATGCACGCTAGCATCTGCACACAACCGTGATCTGCCGCGACTTTCAAATTCACACTTTAGCGCTAAGTCCAGTTGCGTCGTGCGAAAAGTTCGTTCGACACAAACCAGGAGGACAATATGAACCGGCCGCTTATCCCTGCCCTAGCCACGATTGCATTGGTAGCATTCAGCCAGTCGGCGACCGCGCAGACGCCGTTTTTCGCGAACACCAAGCAAATGACGATCTTGTTTGGAGACCTCAATATCCACGGTGAGGTAGGTGCCAGGGTCTTGTTGAACCGTCTGCGGATGGCTACTCGGATTGTCTGCGGACCCGAGCCCATGTTTTTCGATCTCAGTGGGCGGCACTACTATGACGCCTGCCGCAAGAGTGCGCTCGATGACGCTGTTGCGGCCATTGGCTCGCCCAAATTGAACGAAGCCTATCGCGGCATTTCGGACAACACCCGAACCGCGCAGAACTAAGCGACAAATCGGCCATGTACAGCGACTCCCCGACAGCACGACCAGGATCGCTCCGAGGGGACGCAAAGATGGTTCTGATTCGAGCCGAGCAGTTCGGGGCTCGTTTTGAAATGGGAATATTGGGGTATCGGCGTCTTCCCCAAAATCGTCTCGAACGCGGCTGGCCTCAGCCTGGCAAATGTCCGCTTTAGGTGGAATGCGGACATTCACCTTTTGAGACGCGACTGCGATCTGAAATGAAAACGGCGGCACGATGGCCGCCGTCGTCAGTGCCGTACGGAGCAATTGTCTTCAGGCTGTTTTTGTCTTGCGACGTCGCATTGCGACCGCGCCCGCAACGCCAGCGCCGAAGAGGGAAATTGTTAGTGGTTCCGGAACTGTGTTCGGCGTGCCCGTAATGTCAAAGGACAGCCCGCATGACCCGTTGGTGTTAGCACTGAACCCGCAATTTGTGTCGGGACCAAGAAAATTACCGTTTGCCCATAAGCTCGACAAGCCACCGCCCTGATCCCAATAAACGTTGTCGCCACCGGTCACAGAACCGTTTTGAAGAATCAGCCAGTACGTTCCCGATGCAAGGTTTACGTTCGGCAGGGCAAACGTATCCAATAGGAGGTCGAAGTCGTGGTTGTTAAGCCCAAAGTCAGTCGAGTTGCTGATTGTGGCGGTCCCGCTTGCATACGTCGTTCCGGTTCCGTCCGGAAGGCTCGCTATGCTCCAGTCGATCGTGTTCAGCGCGTCGCCTTGTGGAAACGCCCACAAACCGATGTCTGCACCTGTCAGGGTAGAGTTAGATGCTAAGTCGAATGTCGATGCGGCGACGAACCCATGGGTGATGTTCCATCCCTGCACGGTCGCGTTGTTGGGAAAATCGCCATTGGTGTAGAGGACGGTAGCGTTCGCAGTCGTACACACGAGCAATGAGCTCGCGAAGAGCGCGAGCGTTGCGTTTCTAATGCGTGAAGCGATGCTCATATCTACCTCGACAATTTCGAAACCGATGGCTAGCGCTCATGTGACATTTGTCGGTCGACCCAACGAGATGAACGGGCACATGTCTAGTACCGCTTAGAGTGCAAGTAACACGCCACTCCTCTAACCTGTTGAAAGCTAACAAACGGAACAATCCACTTGAGGCGTGTTGTAATCCTTGTTTACAAAGTGCTCGGTCCGCCACGGCCGGGCCCGACCATCCAAACGACACACCGGTCCGCGGCTATAAATCCCGAACCCAAGCGAATGTCCGCTTTGGGTCGAAAGCGGACGTTCGTTTCGCCTGGACTTCATTCATCACGCAATGTCCCGCAGTCGCCAGAAACTTACCGAATGGATGCGCCCTTTTCTTTGTCTGACACCGCGCAAGGTTCGGAGCCTTCTCGTCAATTCATCTCAAGCACGATACGTCCGGCGGGATGCTTGCTTTCCAGATCCGCCAATGCGTCTGCAACATTGGCCAGCGTGGCGCGCGTCGTTGGCGCACGAATGCCGTGACTGGCGGCAAGATCAAGCATCGCGCGCAGTTCCTTTCGCGAGCCGATGGAGATCCCATGATGCGCTGTCTGCGTATGGCCAATGCGAACGGGTCGAATTGAATGGGCACCGGTGCCAGGAGGATCATTGTGCCATCGGCGGCAAGGCCCGGCCCCGAGAGCCGCGGCCGGGTAAAGTCTGCTTCTCTAATCCCCTAAGGGAGCTTTGAATTGCGCTCCTGCTAGACCGAGAGCGGGTGGAGGCGCGCGGTGTGTCCGCTTTGGGTCGGAAGCTGACTTTCATGCCCGATCTACTATTAGAGTCCAGTTCCTGGTTAAATCCCCTTGGGGGCGCCAAGGTTGCAGCGGGACAACGTGTTTGCTCGCGAGAAACGGCCATGAGCATGGATTTGGCGGCAATCTCTAGCGAACTGGAACATCTTCTGCGACTGCGCAGCATCGT
>Ga0157372_10003922_pt1 | contig 15976 bp, 10 predicted proteins | sample C55metaG_FD_115307 | JGI IMG/M metagenome (GOLD analysis project Ga0157372, IMG submission 115307) | Corn rhizosphere microbial communities from Kellogg Biological Station, Michigan, USA - C5-5 metaG | ecosystem: Host-associated > Plants > Roots > Rhizosphere > Soil | place: USA: Michigan... | reverse complement strand
GTCGACGAGAAGATCGGTCAGATGAATCAGGCAGCGGGTGTAGTGATGCCGATGCTCGGCGGTCAGAAGCCCGATGAGCTGATCGCCAAAGGCGGCGTCGGCTCGGTTCTTTGGCTGATCGACGTGAAGGAAATCAATCGCCTTCAGCACATCGCGATGGAGAAGTCGCGTCTTCACATCCCCATCCTCTTCGCCTTCGACGTGATTCACGGCTATAGAACCGCGTTCCCCGTGCCGCTCGCTATGGCCTCTTCATGGGATCCCTCCGTGGAGGAGGCGGCGCAGCGCTACGCCGGCCAGGACGCCCGTGCAGCCGGAATCTTATGGACGTTCACGCCAATGGTCGACATCGCACGTGACTCGCGCTGGGGCCGCATCGTCGAGGGCGCCGGAGAAGACCCGTATTTAGGTGCCGCAATGGCTCGCGCGCAGGTTCGCGGTTTCCAGGGCGAGACAGTCGGCCCCGATAGCGTGCTGGTCTGCGTGAAGCACTTCGCCGGCTATGGAGCAGCCGAGGGCGGCCGCGACTACGATTCCTCCTACATTCCCGAAGAACTCATGCAGAACGTCTACCTCGTTCCGTTCCACGCCGCAGCTGATGCCGGCGCCGGCAGCTTCATGAGCGCATATATGGATCTGAACGATGTTCCTGCTTCCGGTAATCGCTGGTTGATGACTGACGTTCTCCGCAATCAATGGGGCTACAAAGGCTTCGTCGTCTCCGACGCATTCGCTGTCGGAAGCCTGCAGGTGCACGGATTCGCGAAGGATCCGGAAGACGCCGCATACAAAGGCGTGAGCGCCGGGCTGAACATGGATATGGCGAGCGGCACCTATGTCAAGAACATCGGCAAGCTGGTCACCGCCGGAAAGATCACGCAGGCCCAGCTTGACGCCATGGTGTTGCCGATCCTCGAAGCCAAATACAAGCTGGGGCTCTTTGATAACCCCTATGTGGACGAATCAAAAGTTGAGACAACGCTGAACCGGCCCGAGGGCAGAGAACTCGCGCGCAGAATCGCTGGGCGCTCAATGGTATTGCTGAAGAACGAGAACCACACTCTGCCGCTCAATAAGAGCGTGAAGAAGATTGCCGTCATAGGTCCCCTCGGCGACTCGACGCGTGACATCGAAGGCGGCTGGACAGTAGAAGGTCTTTTTGGCGGAAAGGGCAAAAGTAATCCGGTCACCGTTCTCGCCGGTCTCAAGAACAAGCTCGGCCCGAACGCCGAGATTAACTATGTCGCTGGTCCAGCGCCTGCACGGGTTTTCGCAGGATTGTTCGAGGCGATCACCGGAGCCAAAGTAGTGCCCCCTCCCACCGAGGCTGAGACAGCAGAAGTTCTCGGCAAGGTCAAGTCTGCCGCGGGAGGAGCAGACCTCGTGATCGCGGTGGTTGGTGAAGTTTCGAACATGAGCAGCGAAGCGGCCTCGCGCGCTTCGATGAATCTCCCCGGCATCCAGCAGCAGATGTTGGAGGCAGCCGCGGCTTCAGGCAAGCCGGTTGTTCTGGTGCTTTTGAATGGCCGTCCGCTCGACATCAGCTGGGCGTCGAAACACGTCCCTGCAATACTCGAGGCCTGGTATCCCGGCAGCGAAGGCGGTAATGCCGTGGCTGACGTTCTCTTCGGCGATGTGAACCCCGGCGGCAAACTGCCAGTCAGTTGGGCACACTCTGCTGGTGAGGAGCCGCTCTACTACAACCACAATCTCACCCATGAGCCGGAAGATCGGCCCAACTTCACCTCCCGCTACTGGGATGTGGCAAGCAAGCCGCTGTATCCCTTCGGATACGGCCTCAGCTATACAAGCTTCAAGTTTGAAAACCTGAAGCTGAGCAAAACAAGCCTCAAGGCGGGTGACGCGACCGAGGGCCAGGTCGATGTAACGAATACAGGCAGCGTAGCCGGCGACGCGGTGGCCCAGCTCTACATTCACCAGCGCTGGGGGTCGGCATCGCGGCCGGTACGCCAACTGGAGGGATTCAAGCGCGTTGCTCTCAAGGCGGGCGAGAAGCAGACTCTCACCTTCACTCTGGGCAAAAACGAGTTGCAGTTCTGGGATCCCCAGACCAAAAAGTGGATCGTCGAGCCGAGCACATTCGATGTATGGGCAGGAGAGGATTCAACGGCCAGCCTCCATGCGGAACTGGCCGTCACCGAATAAGGAATGCATCCAAAAAAGCAAAAGGGCCGGGAGCTAATCTCCCGGCTCTTTCTTTATGAGGCGCAACGCTCGCTCCCTAGACCGAAAGCAGCCGGCCGAAGAACGCGCGATAGCGGCGCAATGCCAGACGCAGATCTTCTGTCGAGATGCTGTCGCCGCGATCCCACTGCTTTTCCAGCCGTTCGCGCTCGGCCGCGAACCCTTCGGCCAGCCGCTTCATGGCGCCGGCTACGAGCGCGTCCGCCTTTTCGACAGCTTGGCGGGGCTCATCGACAAACCCGACCTGGATGGAATCCCACTGGCCGCGGAGGCTGTTCGCCTCATCGGGCGAGAACAGCGCAGTCCGTTCGTCAGTTTCGGCAGTCTGTGCCGAATTGGGGTTTACAACACGGTTTGCGGTAGTTTCGCTGCGATCGTAACCATCTGCGCGTTGATTGGTACGTTGATCTGCATAATCCTGTTCCTGCTGTGCTGTCTCGTCGGCATGGGCCAAAGCTGCTGTAGAAAGTCCGCTGGTGCTGAAGTTCTCTTCTCGTCTAATTTCTGCCATATACTCCTCCTGCTTTATCTGCGCTTATCCATCAGGGATTCGAATGCACGAATCTGGTCCGGTTCTGTGTGCTTGCTAGCCGCACATAGGCGTCAGCAGGTTGAGATGAGTGCCCGGTGCAAAGGTTGCCCTGTGGAGGGTTCCCGCGTCGAAGCCCGAAGAGGCCGAACATTCTCAGGCAGTTGGCAGCAGGAGAAGGCACGCAGAACGAAAGCGCAATGCTCGCGACCAACCTTCGACCCGTGTCGTTGGTAATACCTCGGGTGCGATAAATCACATGACATTTGGCAAAACAGGATCACGATTGAGAAAAACCACAGGTTCAGTCCATGAAGACCTTGTATCGCTTCTTGCTTGGTTGCCTCGTCGTGTCGTCGATTAACTGCGGTGCTCAGGACATCCGCTCCCGGATGGACGAGATGAAGACCGCCTACACCTCATCGGGCAGCATCGTTGTGCTCGACGGTCAGACGCTCGTGATCGAGCCCAATATGCCCGGGCCGATCTGCGCTCTGCCCAGGCAGGAGGATGGAAAGACTACCTGGTACCGGTACGCCTTTCCCCTCGCATCCATCACGGTTCCGCTGACTGCCGTGGATGAAAACATTGTGAGCGAGGATCGCGTCTTCACCGACCCGGCCGCTCCTCAGGCTTACAAGCCCGGAGACCAGGGCGACGCCACGATGATCGTTGTGGTCGGTATGCCTGGCAAGAAGTTCCCGGCGCTCGTCTACGATCGCGACAAACTCGAGCACCTCAGCCCGGGACCGCATAGCTCTGCCGACTACGGCCAGTTTCAGGATCAGGTGGAGGCATTCGGGCTGACGTTCGCCGACAATGCCGCCGCCCGCGAATTTGTAACCGCTCTCCGCAATGCTGTGAGAATGGCCAAGACCCAGGCCATGGCCACTCACCGGCAATAGGCTTGAACTACGGCAGCTCGCGGATCCAGATGTTCCTGAAGCTCATGGGTTCGCTCTTGTCTCCGTGAGCCTGTAGCTTGATTGGCGCCGTGTCGTATTTCTTATAGAACGGTTTGCCGATATAGAGCGTCTGTCCCTTCAGCTCGAAGTGATTCTCCACCAACACCCCATTCAACAAGACCGTCGCATATGCCGGAGTCTTCACGGAACCATCTTCGTTGAACGTAGGCGCGGTCCACACAATGTCGTAGGCTTGCCACTCGCCGGGCTTGCGGCTGGCGTTGGCCAGAGGAATCGCCTGCTTGTAGATGCTGCCGACCATCCCGTTCACATATGTGGGATTGTTGTAGCCGTCGAGCACCTGCAGCTCATATCCGTCATCGCTCGGACCGGTCGAGGCCAGAAAGATGCCGCTGTTTCCGCGCCCTTGTCCTGTGCCTGTGATGCTCGCCGGAATCTTGTACTCCACGTGCAGCTGGTAATTCTTGAAGCTGCGCTTGGTCTCGATGTTGCCGCCTTTTTTGTTCACCGTCATCACGCCATCATGAACATCCCATGTGGCGGCCGCTTTGTCCTTCACGTTCACCCATTCGTCGATGTTTTTCCCGTCGAAAAGCACGACGGCGTCAGACGGTGGCGCATTGCACTCAGCGGCTGGTGTAACGACCTTGGGCTCTGGTTTCCAGATCTCGGTCTCTTCTGGCTTTGGTTTGGGCTGCGCGTTTTGCGCATACGTGGGAACGGTCATAAGGAGAAGAGATGCGGCAAAGAGAAGCTTCAGATGTCGTGTCAGCATAACGACGGGAGTATACACTACGGCGTTTCGTGATCCCCGATCAGCACTCCATGCCGAAACCCTCGTGAATCACGCACATGCTCACCAGCGGCATCAGGATCTGATCGTAAGCCGTGCGCGCCCCCGCATCCATGGCGTGAATGCGATCCAGCATCTTGACGATCTCTCGTTGATCGAAGTAAGAAATCGAGGCCATCGTTTTTCCGCGCAGCAGATCCTGCACATACATGTTGAATGTCTGGTCCGGATTGAGTGTCGCCGGCGGGCTCAGAAACGGATGCTTTTGCCGCCTATACACCGTGTCGGTGATGACGTCGCGCACAGCTTCGCGCAGCACGTATTTTTCCGTTAGCCCCCGAATCTTCATATTCACCGGCTGACGGCAGATGCACTCCACGACGTGATGGTCGAGGAACGGTACGCGACCCTCGATGGAGTGGCCCATCTCCATGCGATCCCCCAGCATGGTGAGGATGTAGTTGGCCAGCACCGATTTTCCCCACAAATAGAGCGACTGATGCAGCGCGTCGCGACCTCTCAACTGACCCGGAACGTCGACATCTGATAGCAACTGGAGATAACTTTCGCGGTGCTTGAACCTGCAGCTGAAATCTTCCGCCAGCAACGGGGCTGATTTCACCGCACGCGACGAGAACGTCTCGAACCACGAAGGCACGTAGCCCAGAATTCGCCGGACCGCATCCAGATTCCCCGTATCCCCGTCCGGCAACAGCAGACCCCGCGAGACCGTATTGTTGTCATTCAGCCATTTCAGCAGTTGCTCGATCTCTGCCGGATCCTGTCCCTCGCGGTTGTAGAGCAGCATGTCGCGCCGGAAATGCGCATAGCCGCCCAGGATCTCATCGGAGCCCTCGCCGGTGATAACCACCTTGTACCCGGCCTCGCGAACTGCTTTGCTCAAGAGAAATTTCGCCACCCCATGCGCATTGACGCAAAGCATCTCCGACTGCAGGATCGCGTCCGCGAAGTTCTCGGCAAGACTGTTCTGGTTGATGGGAATGGTATGGAATTTCGCTCCGGCCAACTCCGCCATCTCCCGTGCGATCGGCCCTTCATCGTAGGCGACATCGTCAAATGTCAGCGTGAAAGCTTGAATGGGATCCGGATGGTGGCGCGCAGCCAGTCCCAGCACTGAGCATGAATCGAGCCCGCCGCTCAGGTACACGCCAACCGGCACATCGGCACGCAGGCGGATGCGGACCGCCTCTTCCAGTTCGTGCCGGAACTCGGCGATGTAGTCGGCATCGCTCTTGCGCTGGCTGGTCGCACCCGCCGCGGGATAGTTGAAATCCCAGTAGCGCGTGATCTGGAAGTGCTTTTCAGTTACGACCAGGTAGTGTCCGGGAGGCACCAGGAATACGCCATCATAAAGCGTGCGCATCTGGTGCCCGCCGAAGCTGAACGACTGGTACACGCTCTCTTCGTCCCACCGCGCGGGCACTCCCGCCTCAAACAGTGCCTTCACTTCCGATGCGATGTAGAGCTTCTCGTTGTGCCAGGAATAGAAGAGCGGCTTGATGCCGAATCGGTCGCGCGCCGCAAAGAGAGTTTGCTGCTTCTCATCCCAGATCACAAACGCGAACTCGCCGCGGAGTTGGTGTACGCAATGTACGCCCACCTCTTCGTAAAGATGTAGAGCGATCTCGCTGTCCGATCGCGTCCGCAGATGATGCCCACGCGCTTCGAGCTCTCTCTGGATCACTTCGTACTCGTAGAATTCCCCGTTGGCAACGATGTGCGTCCGGCCATCTTCACTCGCGATCGGCTGGTCACCGGTCGCCAAGTCGATGATGCTCAGCCGCGCATGTCCCAGTCCGACGCGGCCATCGCGGCTGATCCACTGGCGCTGCCCATCAGGGCCGCGATGATAGAGACGATTCGTTGCTCGTTCAACCGCCACCGGAGAGATTGGCTCGCGCCGCGAGTACAGGGCCACAATTCCGCACATCTTGCGTGCTCCTAATAGGAAGCTGTCCGGGATTCGAAGGGGAAGGCGGGCAGTGCGAGAAGAATACGTTCCAAACGAATCGCGTGCAATCGAAATCGCAAGAATGAGGAACCGCCTTCGAAAGGCAATCCCAGGTTATGCGATCATTACGGGTGGCTGTCTGCGGCGCGATGCAAATCGGAAATAGACCGCGCCCGCGGCATTGATTCCACCTATGACGAGAATAGCTTTAAGGGTGAACGACGCCGGGTTCTTCACCTCCACAACCGGGAAGATGGATAGAACGGCATAGCCCAGTGTCATCACGAACCCCGACACGGCGGCAATCCTCACAGCGAGCGGAGCCTTCTCTCCTCTTCCAACTAGCGGAATGGCAAACATAACCAAATATGCGAGGGCCCAGCAGATAAGGCCGGTGCTGTTAAGTAGTTGGAATGCCTCTTGCGCGCCAACCCCGAAGTTTCCCAGGAACGTGAGAGTAAATGTCGCTGCTGCTACACAAATGATGGAACCAACGGGCGTCCTGAAACGCGGATGGATGCGGCTGAGCCATTGCGGGAGCAATTGATCCCACCCCGCAACCATGGGTAGACGGATTACAGAATTGAAATACAGACTTGTCCCTCCAAGTCCATTCAGGATCAGCAGCAGGGCGATTGCGGGGGCGGCGACAAATGCGAACGGCGTTCCTTGCGATCCCCGCATCAAGGCCTGCGTAGGCGGTGAAATGAGATCAAGGTCGGCCGGCCGGGTAAATGCAAGAACCGCAGAGGTGCCAAGAATGTAGATGACTGCAATCAGAGGACCCGACAGGAAGATCGAGCGGCGCAGCGTCCGGGCAACATTAGGGTCTCGCACTTCACCAGCAAAGATGCACGTGCCGTCGAACCCGCAGAACGCACCGAACCCCATTTTTGCTGCAATATTCAGGTTCAAAAGGGTGAAAGCAGGGAAGACGACCGCAGCCGGCGCAGCAGCCGCATTCCCGTGAATCCAGCGAGGCAAAGCAAAGGCGAGCATGGAGACAATCATCAGAACCAGAACAAAGCCGCCGATGTTGTGAATCCATTTCGCCAGCGAAAGGCCGCGAACGGCAATGACGGCCATGCTTCCCATCACCACCGCGGTCACCGTCGCATTGACAAGCTTGCTCTCCACAATCCATGCACCCGCGGGGCCAACCGCATATCCAATGTTGTCGGTCAACATGGAGACCATGGAGCCCACCACCAGCACGACTGTCGCCCAGAGATTCAGGGCAACCAGAAAACCCACTGCTTCGCCAAAGCGCAGCTTGGCCCACTGGTACAACCCGCCTTCGAGGGGCATCTCCCGGCTGAGGTGAATCACGACAATGCCCGATGGAATGTAGAAGAGCAAAACTGCGGGAATCCAGTACATCACATGCGCAGAGCCTAGCTTGCCCGCGGTCCCCAGCCATTGAATTCCAATAATGTAGAGCGTTTGTGAGAGCACCAGGTCCACCAGGCGCAACTCTTTCTTCAGCTCTGCGCTCTGCGCTTCGACGAGGTGCTCCGCCTCGACAAACCGGTCTTGGACTTCGACGTCTGACATGGAAAGGCGTGCCCGCAGACACGAGAGGCCGCGCCTGGTTCTGCCTGATCTCTCTTGCCTGAAGGTTCTGCAACATATAGCAGAACCAATCGGCAACGGTACACAGGATTCTTCGCGCGCTAGACGAAGACTCCTGCTCCCAACTCGGGCGATCGCCCTCGTATACGCTCAGTTCGTTCGCAGCGCCACCGTCGGGTTAATACGCGACGCCCGAAACGCCGGGATATATCCGGAGAGAGCGGCGATCATCAGCAGCAGCAAAGCCATGCTCCCGTAAGTGGCCAAATCCCATGGCGAAGTGCCAAACAGCAGAGCGGCTATCAACTTCGCCCCGGCCAGCGATGCACCTACTCCAATCACGATTCCAATCAATGCCAGCCGTAGTGTGCTTGTCAAAATCCGGCCTCGCACATGCGCAGCCGAAGCGCCGAGCGCCATCCGGATCCCGATCTCCTGCGTCTGGCGCGTGACCGAATACGAAATCACGCCGTAGATCCCCAGAGCGGCAAGCAGCAACCCGAGTCCCGCAAATGAAACGACGAGCAGCATAAAGAATTGCCTGCCCGAAACTGCATGACTCACCAGTAACCGGATCGGCTTAAATTCAGCAGCGGGCTGTTTCGGATTCATCTCTCGAAGGGTAGCGAGAACAGGACCGGCAAGAGACGCTGGATTCATCCTGGTGCGCACTACAAGTTCTGCAGCGCTCGGGCTTGCTTGCGTGAACGGGTAGTAGATCTGCCAGCCTGTATCGCCATCGACATTCTCTTCATGCACGTCGTCGACCACGCCGACCACATGTAGATCTCTTCCACCACCGTTTGCCAACACCTGGCCAACTGCATCTCCACCTGGCCATTTCGCAAAGCCTGCGAGGAACTTGGCGAAACTCCTGTTGATCATGATCACTTGCTCAGTGTTGGGAAGATCGGACCAGCCGAAGTCGCGGCCGCGGATGGCTGTGCCCATGGCGCGCATATACCCAGGGCTGATCACGTAGACCAGCGGACCCGAGTCGATATTCTTGGGTCGCTTTACGCCCTTGGGAAACGGCAGGCCCCAGGCGCGATTCTGGCCCAGTGGAAGATAGTCGACCGTCCCCGCCGCTTCAACTCCGGGCAGAGCGCTCACCCGCGAGAGAATCTGCTGAAAAATTACCCCGCGCTTCTGCGCGCTTAGGTTGCCGTCCTTGTCATTGGGAACACTGTCGTCATAGCTGACCTTGATGGCTGCTGCATGATCCGGCTCGAATCCCAGGTCGACGTTCAGGACATTCATGAAACTGCGAAGCAGCAGCCCCGCACCTACCAGCAGCATGCAGGCCAGAGCAACTTCAGACACGACCAGTACCGACCTGATGCGCTCGTGCTTACGGCTCGCAGTGGCGCCTGGTCCGGCATCCTTAAGTGATTCGTAGACATTCCCGCCCGCCATGCGAAGACCGGGCACAATCCCAAAGATCGTGGCTGAAAAGATTGAGATCAGCACCGTCCACCCAAGCGCCGCCCCATCCATGTGCAGCGTGCTCAACAGAGGTAACGCAATTGCACCCTGATGAGCCAGCCATTGAACCAGCACCGCTGCCAGCATGAACCCAAACATCGCGACCATCCCGCTGAGGACCAGGCTCTCCGTTAGAAGTTGGCGCACAATGCGGCCCCGGCTGGCCCCCAGAGCGCCACGCATAGCGAACTCCTTTGCGCGCGCTGCGCCACGTGCCAGCAATAGGTTAGAGAGATTCACGCACGCGATCAGCAGGATTGCTCCTACCGCGCTCCACAGCACGATGAGCGATCGCCGCAGCTTTCCGCCGATGTAGTCCTTGAGAGGGACTGGAACGACCCCGCCTTTGTAATCTCCGCAAGTTTCAGGATGCTTGTTGTTCCAGCACATTGCAGGTGCAACTCGCGCGGCCTCGTCCACAGCCCGCCCCATCGTAACTCCGGGCTTCAACCGCCCGATCATGGTAATGATGTTCCCCCAATCACGCGGGGGCCCGTACAGGTTCAATGGAGTGATCGCATCTACCTTTGTACCCGGCGCGAACACCGCCCCGAAGTCGAACGAGGCCGGCAGCACACCAATGATGGTGGTCTGCTGTCCGTTCATGTCGAATGCCTTGCCCACAATGCCTGGATCGGCATTGAATTGCCGCTTCCACCACGCGTTTGTCAGAAGCACAACCGGAGCCGCACCGTTGCGAGCATCTTCAGGGGTGAATACACGGCCCATCTGCGCATGCACGCCGAGAACCTGAAAGAAGTTCTGAATGACGTCGATGCTTGTTGCCGGAATGGGAGCGCCGCCGAGATTCAAGCTCAGATTATCCGCTGCGGAAAACGCAAAGTATCCCGTCACGTCCTGATAAGAGCGGCTGCCCGCGCGGAACTCATCATAAGCGTCAGTTGAATACGTAGCGCACGACATGCCGCACTTGGTAGGCGGCGGGGCAATCCACACAAGCTCGTGCGCGTTCGGGAACGGCAGAGGCCGCAGCAGCAATGTGTTCACAACGCTGAAGACAGCAATATTGGCGCCAATCGCAAGGGCCAGAATCAAAACTGCCACGACGGTGAAACTCGGATCGTGCCAGAGCGATCGCAATGTGTATTTGAGATCCTGCTTGAAAACATCGAGAGTCATAAAACCTCGTGCTTCGCGGTGTTTGTAGCGGGCCTGATCCATGCCCCCAATGCTGATGAGCGCCATGCGTCTCGCTTCGGTCGGCGACATCCCTCTCGCCATGTTGTCGTCAATCGCGAACTGCAAATGCGCAGCCAGCTCGTCTTCAAGATCGTCATCGAGGGGTCTTCTGCGGATGAAAGCCCATAGCCTCTTCGCCAGCCTCAGCGTCTCGCTCATGCATCCGCTCCTTCAGCGGATTTGTCCATCGTGAGCACGCGCTCCATCACATCCTTGAGGCGCTCCCAGTAGCGCGCATCGGCTGCAAGCTGCCGTTTGCCGGCCGCGGTGATGGAATAGTATTTCGCCTTGCGATTGTTGTCTGAAGTTCCCCAGTGCGAGGAGATCCATCCACGCTGTTCCAGTCGGACGAGCGAGGCGTAAATGGTGCCCTGGTTCAGAAGTACTTCGTCTGCGCTGACCTGCTCGATGCGGCGGGCGATGCCGTATCCGTGCATCGAGCCCATCACAGTTAGAGTTTGAAGGACCATGAGGTCCAGCGTGCCTTGCAGCAGGTCCAGCTTTTCAGGCGACATTTTTGGCCCCTGTGGTACGACCACAGAAGTATGCCACGCTCATGTGGCCAGGCCACAGAAATGTGACGAGCTGGCAATTCCGAAGAGCTATTGCATATGCAGTCAACCCTGGGCAGAAACGTTACCAATTTCACATTGCACGGTAACGTTCGATGTTGGTACAAGGGTTCTGTTGCGGGGTTCGCACGTCTCAAGGGTCCCCAGTTTCCAGCCGTGTGAGCGCGAACACCCTCGTGCTTCCCCTTTTCCTTCGATGTATTTTTTCTGCCCTGGTTCACGTGCGCAGTTTCTTGCTTGCAGCTCGACCGCAGCTCCTTAAATCCGCAGCCCGCGCAGGATAGGCAGGTCACGCCATGTACTCATCCTTGATGCCGCACGCTGTCTGCTGGCGGCAGGATCCGCAACTCATCTGGACGATGGCCGTCACAAATGCCATCACATTTCTCAGCTATCTTTGCATTTGCATCACTCTGTTCTATCTTGCGCGCAAGACGAGTCGCGTCATCGCTCGCGACTGGATCTTTTTCCTCGTTGGCTTTGCGTTGTTCATCGTCGCTTGCGGCTCCACGCACCTGCTTGAGGTCATCACAACCTGGATACCAATCTTCTGGGTAGATGCGTGGACGAACATCATCACTGCCGTACTTTCCGGCTATGTGGCGATCCAGTTCATCCGGCGCGCACCCGATCTGGGCTTCGGAATCAACGACTACGCCGACCGCCTTGCCCATGCGCAAACCGAGAAGGCGCACATTGAGCAGAGTCTGCTCGATGCCCGCAAGCTTGAAGAGTGGAACCGCATGTCCGCGCTGGTGACGCACGAAATCAACAATCCGCTGACTGCCATCCAAAACTACATGTTCCTCATTGAGAATCATCCCGCGGCGTCCGCTGATATCAAAAAAATGGCAGAGCACGCCGCGGATGAAGTGCGCAGAATCGGCTCCATCGCGCGTTCAACGCTCGGATTCTTCCGGCAGGATGAGCATCCCGAGGATACCGATTTGAGAATCTCGGCTACATCAGTTCGCTCTCTGCTCGAACCAATGCTCCGGCAACGCGGACTCGAAGTTGCAATCGAGAGCTCGGGTGACTGCAGCCTCATGGCCTACGCGGTCGAGATCCGCCAGGTGCTGCTCAACCTGGTCCGCAACGCCTGCGAGGCCACCACCGAAAGAGGCTCCCGGGTCATCATTCAAATTCAGGGGCGTCCTGAAGAAGTCGCTGTCACCGTCGAGGATCAGGGTGTGGGTATACCGCCTGAAACGCTGGAAAACCTCTTTCGGTTCGGCATGAGCACAAAAGGCGAGACAGGCAATGGTATGGGACTCTGGGCAGCCAGGAAGCTTGTAACTCGTCGAGGCGGCTCAATCACTGTTGAATCGACCCTCGGCAAGGGAAGCCGATTCACTGCAATTTGGCCGCGTTCCATGGGCGCGGAGGTCGCTATTGCGCCGAGTCTTGCTGATATGGCCGAAGCGCATTGACTGTCCGAGTTTGAAACCTGCGGATGTATCAGAATTCGTCACACGGAAGTGCAATGGCCTCGCCTCCGATGCGGGTCTACCCTCAACATGGGAGGGGGAGTTGTCCGCCTTCTCCCGCGTAAGTTCGGGACGAGAGAGCACGGCCATTCTCATTCCAATCCAGGTCGCCATATTCCTGCTGATCACTGCAGTGATGGTGAACTGGTTTGTTCAGATGCACCAGCGGAATAGCCGCTCATGGGAGGCAATTCTGGCCCGCATGAGCCCCGCCTGCAGACTGGCTTACACATCATCCGCCCCATCGGAAGCACTCCGCAGGCACTGGGCCCAAACGCCCCGAGCAGCCTTTCGCGATGCCGGCGCTTTGATGGAAATGGCGGAGTATGCAGAACGCAATTTACTCGGCGAAGATCCCGCGAAGTTGCAGGACATCCGTCACGCTGCGTTGCAACTGCGACTGGCATCCACGGGCGCCATGATCAGGCGCTTTTCGCTTCGCTAATCTTTAAGCGCTTAAGTCAACGCGCGATCAAGATGCACGTACCCGCCATCGACAATTAGGTGCTGCCCCGTCGTGTGTGCCGACTGCTTCGGAGACAGCAAAAGCACCGCTGCGGCAGCAATCTCTGATGCCAGAGTCATGCGATGACCCAGCGGAATCTTATCCGTGATGCGCTTCAGCTCCGCATCGGGATCGCCGAGCGTGTCGAGCCAGCGGCGATACAGCGGAGTCATCACCTCGGCCGGAAGAACCGCATTCACGCGAATGTTGTACTTCAGCAGCTCGGCTGCCCACTCGCGCGTCAATGCAAGCTGTGCGCCCTTGCTCGCCGCATATCCCGACGTATTGCCCTGGCCCGTCAGCGCCACCTTCGAGCTGATGTTCACAATTGCTCCCTGCGTCCGCTTCAGCGCAGCCAGAGCATAATGCGCAAGGGCATAGTAGTGGTTCAGGTTCTTCTTGAGGCTTTCGATGAATCGATCGACGCTGCCGTTCTCAAGACCGACGCCATCGTTTACGCCTGCGTTGTTAACCAGCCCGTAGATGTCTCCGTGACGATCCTCGATCTCCTTGATCGCTGTCCGGCAACGATCGAGATCCTCAAGGTGCGCTTCGACAAAGTGACAGGCCGCCGAAGCAGCCTGCATCTCCGCCATAAACGTCTGAACATTATCCGATGGCCTTCCCAGCACAACCACCCGCGCGCCCTCATCCAGGCATGCCCGTGAGATACCGGCGCCAATGCCCGCTCCGCCACCGGTTACGACAATGAGTTTGTCTTTAAGTCCAAGATCCATACTGTTGATTCTCTCTCGCTGAGCATAGCAAGGCGCGACCGCGTGCCCAAGCACACCTCAATTCATTCCTGTCATCACCAGCATGCGCGGTTCCGTCATTCCCTCAATCGCTGAACGGATGCCTTCGCGTCCGAGGCCCGAATCCTTCACGCCTCCGTAGGGCATCGGATCAAGCCGCCACGCCGGCGTGTCGCCCACGATCAACGCACCCACCTCAAGCTCTCGATACGCAGTCAGGATGCGCCCGGCATCGCGCGTCAGCAGTCCGGCCTGCAGCCCGAATCGGGAGTGATTCACCTCCGCCAGCGCCTCCTCGAAATCCGTGTATGGCTCAACCAGAACCACCGGACCAAACGCCTCTTCGTCGCGAATCTTCATTCCCTGCTTCGTACCGGTCAGAATTGCAGGCGTAATCACATTCCCGTTTCGTATGCCTCCGTCGATCAGGCGAGCTCCCGCCGCAACCGCCTCCTTGATCCAGGACTCGACGCGCTCTGCTTCTCCCGGCCTGATCATCGGGCCCAGGTCTGTCGTGTCATGCGAAGGATCACCGGCGACAAGCTTGCCTGCAACCTCAACCAGCTTCCACAGGAACGTCTGGAATACGCTCTTGTCCACAAACACGCGCTGCACGCTGATGCACGATTGTCCCGCATAGCCAAATGCGGCGTGCGCCGTGCGCTCAGCCGCGCTGTCCAGATCGCGATAATCGCTGTGAATGATGAGCGCAGCATTCCCGCCGAGTTCAAGCAGGACGCGCTTTCGTCCGGAGTGCGCCTTCAACTCCCAGCCAACTTTTGCCGACCCTGTGAAGCTCACGAGCTTGATGCGATCTTCTTTCTCCGCGAGCCACGCCGTATCGGCGTTCTCCAAGGGCAGGATAGCGATCGCCTCTTCGGGCCAGCCGGCCTTCAAGATCACCTCACCTAAGGCAAGCGCCGTAAATGGCGTCTGGGGCGAAGGTTTGACGAGAATCGGACACCCTGCCGCGAGCGCCGGCGCAACCTTGTGGGCCACAAGGTTGAGAGGAAAATTGAACGGAGTGATCGCCAGAACCGGACCCACCGGAAACCGCTGCACCAGTCCCCAGCGATTCTCGTTGCCCTCGGTCAGATCCAGCGGGATGGTCTCGCCGCCCAGCCGAGCCGCCTCTTCCGCAGCGGTCTTGAAGGTCAGCACCGCGCGATCCACTTCCGTGCGCGCCAGGCGCACCGGCTTGCCGGCCTCAGCCACAATCAGATTGGCAAAACGCTCCTTTTGCTCAATCAATGAAGCTGCAACGTCCTCCAGAATCTCGCGTCTCTTCCAGCGCGGCAGAGCTCGCGTACGCCGCAAACTGGCGACCGCGTGGTTTACAGCTTCCCGCGCATCGGAACGCTTTGCGACAGTAACTTTCCCGATGAGCCCCTGATCCCACGGCGAGCGAACCTCCAGCGCTTCTCCATCGCTCCATTCCTTACCGCATAGAAGAAATCCGGTCTGCGACCCGGGACGCATTTTCATATCGATAACTCCAGGATTAGTCGGTCACAAGAATGTTATTCGAAGCCACCTTCGATAGACTGGTTTCTCCATGATTCATGACGGAAAGAGCAGAAAGCTCCCCTTTGATCCCGCAGAGGCCCTGGCGCATTTGCGTGCCAGCGACGCCAAGCTCGGCGCCCTCATCGACAAAGTAGGTGAGTTCAGGTTGCGGCTCGACCCGTCTCCATCTCCATTTGAATCGCTGCTCGAGTCAATCCTCTATCAGCAACTTCACGGAAAGGCAGCGGCTACGATTCATCGGCGTGTTCGCGAGTTTTTCCATGGCGACCCAACTCCGCAGCAATTGCTCGATACGCCTGATGAGCCGCTGCGAGCCGCCGGCGTCTCCGGCAACAAGATCAAAGCTATGCGCGACCTCGCGGCGAAAACCATCGACGGGACCGTGCCCACGCACAAGGCGATTCTGAAAATGCCGGATGCCGATATTGTCGAACGTCTGACGGAGGTT
>Ga0157372_10003921_pt1 | contig 15982 bp, 12 predicted proteins | sample C55metaG_FD_115307 | JGI IMG/M metagenome (GOLD analysis project Ga0157372, IMG submission 115307) | Corn rhizosphere microbial communities from Kellogg Biological Station, Michigan, USA - C5-5 metaG | ecosystem: Host-associated > Plants > Roots > Rhizosphere > Soil | place: USA: Michigan... | reverse complement strand
TTGCCGGACTGCTCGGGAATCTCGAAACCGAAGTAGGGTGCGTCGCGCGACACGTCCCAACTGCGCAGCCCGTCGGCGAACCACTCCTTCAGTTTGTTGACCACTTCAGACTGCAGCCCGCCGGCGGCGCGGCGCTCTTCCAGCCAGGTCTTCAGCAGCGCCTCGAAATCGGCGAGCTTCACGAAGAAGTGCAGCGACTCCTTCTCGACCGGCTTGGCGCCGGAGACCACCGAATACGGCTCGATCAGGTCGATCGGGTTGTAGGTGCTGCCGCACACCTCGCAGGCATCGCCGTACTGGTCTTTCGAATGGCAGACGGGGCACTCGCCCTTGATGAAACGGTCGGGCAGGAACATCTGCCGCTCGGGATCGAACAGTTGCTTGACCGGTTTCGATTCGACGTGCCCGTTCTTCTCCAGCGCCCGCCAGATGCGGTACGTCAGCTCGCGGTTCGCTTCGGTATGGGTGCTGGAATAATGGTCGTAGGCGATCCCGAAGTCGCGCAGGTCTGCCGTGTGTTGCTTCCACACGCCCTCGATCAGCGCCTCCGGCGTGATGCCTTCCTTCTCGGCACGCAGCATGATCGAGGTGCCGTGCGCGTCGTCGGCACAGACGTAATGCACCGTATGCCCAGCCATCCGCATCGCGCGTACCCAGATGTCCGATTGCACGTGTTCGACGATGTGGCCGAGATGGATCCGGCCATTCGCGTAGGGCAGGGCACTGGTGACCAGGATTTCGCGGGGCATTGCTCGGGTTCGCAACCGCAGGGTAATCGCGGATTATCGCATGGTGCGGGGAACCGCTTGTCCTCCGGGTGGGGCTGCGTGCACCGCAGGGGAGGTCAGGCCAATCCATGGTTCTTTGACGTTGGGCTTCCGCCGGTGGAGCCGGCGTCAACCCGACCTACAAAAACAGGCCGCGCTACCACCCCATGTAATGCCCGCCATTGACGGCGAGATTCGCGCCCGTGACCCATGCTGCCCTGTCGTCGAGGAAGAACGCGACGGCGTAGGCGATTTCGTCGGGTTCGCCGAGGCGCCCCAATGGAATCTGCGCAACGATCTTGGCGCGGACGTCCTCGGGCACGGCCATCACCATGTCGGTGCCGATGTAGCCGGGTGACACGGTGTTTACGGTGATGCCGAGCCTGGCGTTTTCCTGCGCCAGCGAAATGGTGAAGCCGTGCATGCCGGCCTTGGACGCGGCGTAGTTGGCCTGGCCGTACTGGCCCTTCTGGCCGTTGATCGAGCTGATCTGCACGATGCGCCCCCACTTGCGTGCGCGCATCCCTTCGATCACCGGACGGGTCACGTTGAAACAGGCGTTCAAGTTGGTGTTCACCACGTCCACCCACTGCTGGTAGGTCATCTTGTGGAAGGTGGTGTCGCGGGTGATGCCGGCATTGTTGATGAGGATTTCCACGGGTCCGAGTCGTTGCTCGATCTCGCGCACCATCTTCTCGCTGGACTCCGGATCGGACACGTCGCCCTGGACCGTCAGGACCTCGATGCCTTGGGACGCGAGTTTGTCGCGCCAGGCGCGGGTCTTTTCCTCGCTGCGATAATTGGTCGCGACCCTGTGCCCCATTTTCCCGAGCCGATGGACAATCGCGGTACCGATGCCACCGGTACCCCCCGTTACCAGTGCCACGCGTGCGCTCATGACGGCTCCCGATCCGGTAGTGGTGGCTCATCCTACCGCTTCGTGCGGGCGCCGGGCGGCGACCTTCCGGGGCACCATGAATGGAGCCCGGCGGGCCGGTCGGGCGGTTCCGCGTTCCTCAGCGCCTGCGCGGCACCTGCGGATCGGCGGCGCGTGAGGCGACGCCGCGCAACCTGCCCGGGTCGAATATCCGTGCCGCCGCGTGCAGCATGCCGGTGTCGCCCGCTTCGGGAACGGCCTGATCCAGGAATTCCAGCGCAGCCGCGAGAGTCCGGCGCGGATCATCGAGGTCGACCGGTGGGGCCTCCGCGGATTTGGACAGTTTGCGCCCGTCGGCGTCCACCGCCAGCGGCACGTGCAGGTACCCGGGCGTCGGCAGGCCGAGGAGGCGCTGCAGGAGGATCTGGCGCGGAGTCGAGTCGAGCAGGTCCGCGCCGCGGACGACTTCCGTGATGCCCTGGAACGCATCGTCCACCACGCACGCGAGTTGGTAGCTCCACAAGCCGTCGGCGCGCTTCAGCACGAAATCGCCGACTGCTTCGCGTACGTTCTGGCGCTGCGTCCCCTGCAAGCCGTCGTCGAACTCGATGCAGATGTCCGGCACCCGCAATCGCCACGCGGGCGCGCGGCCGTGACGTGCCGGGGCAATGCAGCAGCCGTCACGGTGTACGGTCCCGGCGGTATCGAGCTCGGCTCGGCTGCACCAGCATGGGAAGGCGAAGCCGGCTTCGCGCAATCGTAGCAACGCCGCGGCATAGGCATGGTCGCGTCGCGACTGGTACAGCGGCGGCCCGTCTGGATCCAGTCCGAGACGTTCGAGCGCGGTGAGGATGGATGCGGTTGAGCCTGGCACCTCGCGCGGCGGATCGATGTCTTCGACCCGCACCAGCCACGTGCCGCCTTGCCGGCGAGCCCGCAGCCAGCTCGCGAGCGCCGCCACCAGCGAACCGAAGTGCAGTTCTCCGGTGGGCGAGGGCGCGAACCGGCCGCGATAGCCACCTGCTCCCTCTCCCCTGGCAGCTTCAGTGTCGGGGGAGCGGGCTGGGGTGAGGGGGCGAGTCGTCATGCGGAGCAGAGCCTACCGGCAGCGGTGTCGATCCATGGGTCTGCGCCATTTTTTCGCGCACATCGCACACCTCGGCTAGTATGCGGCCGGGATGGCCGGCGGCGCGAGCCGGCCACTTCGTGCGGCGCGGCAGGGCCGCGGGTCCAACGATCCAGGGGAGCAATGCATGAACGCCGTTTCCGGTTTGCCAAGGCAACGCGAACTCACCATCCGCGGCGTGATCATCGGCATCTTGATCACGATCGTGTTCACCGCCGCCAACGTGTACTTCGGATTGAAGGCAGGCCTGACCTTCTCGACCTCGATCCCTGCTGCGGTGATCTCGATGGCGATCCTGAAGGCCATGCGCGATGCCACCATCCAGGAAAACAACATCGTCCAGACGGTCGCCTCGGCCGCCGGCACACTGTCTTCGATCATCTTCGTGCTGCCGGGCCTCGTGATCGTCGGCTACTGGACCGGCTTCCCGTTCTGGATCTCGGCCGGCATCTGCGCGACTGGCGGCATCCTCGGCGTGATGTACACGATCCCGCTGCGGCGCGCGCTGGTCACCGATTCCGACCTGCCGTACCCGGAAGGCGTGGCGTGCGCCGAGGTGCTGAGGGTCGGCAGCGCCGGGTCCGAAGACATCGGGCGGATGGGCGAGGCCGAGTCGGTGCCGATCCCCGCCGATCGCGGCGGACGCGAGACCCCCGATCCGGCCGCGGCCGCACAGGCCGGCAGCGCGGGACTCAAGGCCGTGGTGTGGGGCGCGGTCGTTTCGGCCGCGTTCTACGTGATCGTGCAGACGAGGGTGTTCGCCGCCGCGGTTACCGATTATTTCCGGGTCGGCGGTACGCGAGCCGGTGCCACCGGCTTCGACTTCGGCCTTTCGTTCGCGTTGTTCGCGATCGGGCATCTGGTCGGTCTCTGGGTCGGCGTCGCGATGCTGGTCGGTGCGGCGATCGGATGGGTGTGGGCGGTGCCGTACTTCACGCACCTGCATTGGACCGCAGGTGCGGCTGCGACGGTGGCGCAGGCCGGCTGGAGCCATTACGTGCGCTTCATCGGCGCGGGCGCCATCGGCGTTGCCGCGATCTGGACCTTGGCGAAGCTCGTGAAGCCGCTGGTCGGGGGCCTCGCGGGCGCGCTCCGGGCCTCGCGCGCGCGAAAGGCCGGCACGCTTCATGAACTGCCGCGCACCGAGCACGACATGCCGATCGGCCTCGTCGGTCTGATCTCGCTGATCTGCTTCGTCCCGATCGCTTTCCTGTTGTGGCATTTCGCGGTCACCAATGGTCTGGGCGCGGCGATTGCAACGCTGGTGATCGGCGGCGTCGTTTTCGTGGTCCTCCTGAGTTTCCTGGTGTCGGCGGTGTGCGGTTACATGGCGGGCCTGATCGGGTCCTCCAACAGCCCGCTGTCGGGCGTCGGCATCCTGGTCGTGGTGATCGCGGCGCTGTTGCTGGTGGTCGGCGTGAAGCCGTTCCTGCCCCCGGGCGCGGACAAGGCGCTGGTCGGGTTTGCGCTGTTCATCACCGCGATCGTGTTCGCGGTGGCATCCATTGCCAACAACAACCTGCAGGATCTGAAAACCGGGCAACTGGTCGACGCAACGCCCGCCCTGCAGCAGTGGGCGCTGGTGATCGGGGTGCTCGCCGGCGCGGTCGTGATCCCGCCGGTGCTCGACCTCCTGCAGCACACCTATGGCTTCCTCGGCGCCCCCGGCGCCAATCCGGCGCACGCGCTGCCGGCCCCGCAGGCGGGCCTGATCTCGGCGCTGGCCAAGGGTGTGATCACCGGCGCAGTGCCGTGGGACATGATCGGCATCGGTGCAGCCATCGGCGTCGCGATCATCATCCTCGACGAATTGCTCGGCCTCGCGAAGAAGGGTCCCCGGCTGCCGCCGCTGGCGGTGGGACTCGGCATCTACCTGCCGACGTCCACCACGCTGATGGTGGTGGTCGGCGCGCTGGTCGGCGCATGGTTCGACCGCCGCGCCGAGCGCAAGCCGAATACCGACGCGACCAAGCAACTCGGCGTGCTCCTGGCATCGGGGCTGATCGTCGGGGAGAGCCTGCTGGCGGTGATCTTCGCCGGCATCGTCGGATTCAGCGGCAAACAGGGGCCGATTGCGCTGGTGGGTGATTCGTTCGCGACGCCCTCGATCATCATCGGCGGCGTGGTCTTTGCCGCGCTGGTGGTGATCCTGTACCGCTGGATCATCCGGATGGGGCGTGCTGCGGCTTGAGAAAGCGCGGTCGCGTCACCAATTTCGAAGCTTGCCGCGCGCCCCTTGGGGCGTCGCGGCTGCGTCCTGTCCATTCCCGAGCTGATTGAATGCCATGAGTACCGACACCGAAACCCGACCCTTCGAAGCCGAAGTCGCGCAGGTCCTTCGCCTCGTGACGCACTCGCTGTATTCGCACAAGGAAATCTTCCTGCGCGAGCTCGTTTCCAACGCTTCCGACGCCTGCGACAAGCTGCGTTTCGAGGCGATCGCCAATTCCGAACTCCTGGGTGACGATGCCGAACTGCACATCGACGTCGAGTTCGACAGGGACGCCGGTACCGTCACCGTGCGCGACAACGGCATCGGCATGAGCCGCGAGGAAATCGTCGCGAACCTCGGCTCGATCGCGAGTTCCGGCACCCGGCGCTTCCTCGAAACGCTGTCGGGCGAGCAGCAGGCCGACGCACGCCTGATCGGCCAGTTCGGCGTCGGCTTCTATTCCGCGTTCGTGGTGGCCGACAAGGTGACGGTGCTGTCGCGCCGTGCCGGTGTCGCCGAAAACGAAGGCGTGCGCTGGGAGAGCGACGGCAAGGGCGAGTACTCGCTCGCTGCCGAGGAGATTTCCGCGCGCGGCACGTCCGTAATCCTGCATCTCAAGGACGACGAAAAGGAGTTCCTCGACAACTGGAAGCTGCGCGACCTGATCCGCAAGTATTCCGATCACGTCGCCTTCCCGATCCGGATGCGGAAGCAGAAGGACGGCAAACCCACCGATGAATGGGAAACGGTCAACGATGCCTCGGCGCTGTGGGCCAAACCGAAGTCCGAAATCAGCGATGACGAGTACAAGGCGTTCTACAAGTCGCTCGGTCACGACTTCAACGATCCGCTCGCCTGGAGCCACAACCGCGTCGAGGGCAGCCAGCGCTTCACCACGTTGCTCTACGTTCCTGCCCAGCCGCCCTTCGATCTGCTGATGGGCGCGCGCGACGAACGCAAGGGGGTGAAGCTCTACATCAAACGCGTCTTCATCATGGACGCCGCCGAGGAATTGCTGCCGAATTACCTGCGCTTCGTGCGCGGGGTGGTTGACGCGGATGACCTCCCGCTCAACGTCAGCCGCGAGATCCTGCAGCACAACCGCCAGATCGAGCGGATCAAGGCGTCCTGCGTCAAGCGCGTGCTGGACCTGATCGAGAGGCTGGCGAACAGCGAACCGGAGAAGTTCGAAACCTTTCGCAAGGCCTTCGGCAATACTCTGAAGGAAGGCATCGTCGAAGATCCCTCGAATCGCGAGCGCATCGCCAAATTGTTGCGCTTCGCGTCGACCAAAGGCGAAGGCGGCGAGCAGAAGGTTTCTCTGGACGACTACCTCGCGCGGATGAAGCCTGGGCAGGAGGCGATCTGGTACGTCACCGCCGACAGCTACAGGGCCGCAGCCGGGAGTCCGCAGCTCGAAGCCTTCAAGGCCAAGGACATCGAGGTGCTGCTGATGTTCGACCGGGTCGACGAATGGATCATGGGCCAGTTCGGCGAGTACGAGGGCAAGCCGTTCCGCAACGTCGCCAAGGGCGAGCTGCCGCTGGACGAGGCCGACAAGAAGAAGCAGGAGGAAGTCGCCAGGGAGGCTGGGCCGCTGGTCGCGAAGCTCAAGGAATTGCTGGGCGACCGCGTTTCCGAGGTGAAGGTTTCCGCGCGCCTGACCGATTCGCCGTCATGCCTTGCGCTCGGCGACTACGACCTTGCTCCGCATCTCGCGCGGTTGCTCCGCGAGGCGGGCCAGGAAGTTCCGGATTCCAAGCCGACGCTGGAAATCAATCCCGCGCATCCGCTGGTCCAGCGCGTCCAGTCGGAAACCGACGAGGCCAAGGCGAAGGATCTCGCGATGCTGCTGCTGGAGGAGGCCGAGATCACCGCCGGGGCGCAATTGCCCGATCCCGCGGCGTTCGTGCAGCGGATGAACCGGATGCTGGGCGGTCCATGACGGCTTTGCGCATTTCTCCTTCCCCTTCAGGGGAATGGTCGGGATGGGGGTGGGATTGAGCGACGCCTCGAAAGCCCATCCCCACCCCAGCCCTCCCCATGCAGGGGAGGGAGCTGGGGGCATTCGCATCGACGCGTGGCTCTGGGCCGCGCGGTTCTTCAAGACCCGCTCGCTGGCGAAGCAGGCGATCGAGCACGGTCGGGTCACGATCTCGGGCGCATCGTGCAAGCCTTCGCGCCCCGTGCGCGTCGGGGACTCGTTGCGGATCACGCGCGGCGAGGAAACCTCCGAAGTGGAGGTGCTGGGGCTGTCCGGCAAGCGCGGCTCGGCCGCTGTCGCGCAAACGCTGTACAGGGAGTCCGAAACTTCGATCCGTGCACGCGGGGAAGCACGCGAGCGGCGCCGCGTCGAACGCGGCGGCTACCAGCCACCATCGAAGCGGCCCGACAAGCGCGCGCGGCGCCTGATCCGCGCGCTTGGCGACATTGACAGCCTGTAGGGCGGACACCGTCCGCCATTATCACGTCAAGGCGCAAGTACCCGAGGTCGACTCCGAGGTATCGATCGACGCGGTGGGCACTGCCCGCCCTACGGGTCGGACAGCTTGTAGGGCGGACACCGTTCGCCGCCATCAACCGGAGACACCATCGGCGCACTCAATCGACGCGACGGCCCATGTCCGCCCCCAGAGGTTCGGGAATCTCCGGGCGAAGCGCCGTCGCGTCCGTCGACGGAAAGGCGGCTGTCTTTGCGTGGCGCATCTGCCACACGTACAACGGAATGCCGAGCGCCAGCAGCACGAAATTCCAGTACACCGCGTCCTCGCCCGCGCCGATCACCGCCCACACCGAAAAAGCGAACGCGGCACAGGCCAGCACCAGGTCGCGTGCCGGCACTGCGCGGCCCGTGCGGCGCGCCAGCACGATTTCGGCCATCGAGGAGAACAGGTAAGCCACCACGACGCCGAGCGTCGAAAGCAGCACGATGAAAGTGAACATCGCGATCATGCCGCGCGTGTAGTTGGCAAGCACCATCAGGCTCGTCAGGACCGCGGCAACCAGCAGCCCGAACGTCGGCGTTGCGCGCACGGACTCTTGTGCGAAGCAGCGCGGAAAAAGCCCATCCTTTGCCACCGCATGCGGGAACTGGCCCGAAATCAGGATCCATCCGTTCAACGCCCCGAAGCAGGAGATGGTGGCTGCGCACGCGATCAGCAGACCGGCCCACCCGCCCCACAACATGCGACCGGCTTCCGCGAAGGGCGCCGGCGATTTCGCCAGTTCGACGGCCGGGACGACGCCCAGCACCGCAGTGGTGCAGGCGACATACACCACTGCGGCGATCGCGGTGCCGAGCAGCGTTGCCCGCGGAATCGTCTTGTCGGGATTGCGGACGTGGCTGGCCGGGATCGTCGCGCACTCGACGCCTATGAAGGCGAACAGGGTCGCTGCCACGCACAGGCTGACCGCATTCATGGGCGCGCCGGCCCGCGGGCCGGGCGCCAGCAGGTGCGGATCGAAATGCACGAACCCGAACAGCGCAAGTGCGAGCAGTGGCGAGATTTTCAGGATGGTCGTCACGACCTGGACGAAACCCGCGCTGCGCACGCCCGCGATGTTGACCGCCGTCAGGATCCAGGTTGCCGCCAGGGCCGCAAGCGCACCAAAAAAAGGCGTCGCACCGACCGCAGGGATCAGCACGGACAGGTAGCTCGCGAATGCCACTGCAATCGCGGAGATGCCGCCGACCAGCGACACCCAGTACATCCAGGCCACGAGGAAACCGACGCAATCGCCGAAGGCTTCACGACTGTAGGCATACGGACCGCCGGCACGCGGCGCGCGCGCGGCCAGTCGGTAGAACACGCCCGCGAGCAGCAGCGCGCCCATCGCGCTGATCGCCCAGCCGACCAGGCTGTAACCGCCATACGGCGCGAGCGAGGCGGGCAGGAGAAACACGCCCGATCCGATCATGTTTCCGAGCACCAGCGCGGTGGCGGTCAGAAGGCCGACCTTGCGTCTCGAGACCTCCATGGACCTCCGTTGGCGTTGCCGGCTGGAACTGCCGCGAGATTGTACGCGTACATGCCCGGCGTCGCGCGGTTCGCCAGCGGCACCCGCGGTGCGCACCGGAAAAAGCCGACGCAACCACGGACGCGTCGTGGCGACCTTGTAAGATGGGCTGTTGCGTCTCCGGGTCCGCGCGTGCCGATCCGCGGGTTCGCTGTCCGCTCCCCACTCCGAAATCGATCCGCATGGCCCACCCCCTCTTCGTCGACATCGATCCCATTGCCTTTCACATCGGCTCGTTCGGGGTGCGCTGGTATGGACTGACGTACCTCGCCGGCTTCATCTGTGCACTGGTGCTGGGTGAATACCGCCGTCGACGCGGGAGGCTTGCGGTTGGGCGCGAGCCGTTTCTCGATCTGGCGTTTTACGCGATGCTCGGCGTGATCGTGGGCGGGCGCGTGTGGTACATGCTGACCTACCAGCCGATCAACTGGATCTGGACCGATCCGCTGCAACTGTTCCGCGTGTGGGACGGCGGCATGTCGTTCCACGGCGGGCTGCTGGGCGTGCTGGTCGCGAGCCTCTGGTGGTGGTGGCGGAACCGCGGGACGGTGACGCACTACTTCGACGTCGTGGATTTCGTCGCGCCGCTGGTGCCGATTGCACTCGGTCTTGGCCGGCTCGGCAATTTCATCAACGGCGAGTTGTGGGGCAAGATCAGCAGCCTGCCGTGGGCGATGATTTTTCCGCACGCGCTCCAGCAGAATCCGAGGTTCGCGGGCATGAGTGTCGCCGAGCTGCACGCGCTGTATCCTTCGGGCGTCCTCGACGCGTATGCACGCCAGCCGTCCGAACTGTACGAGCTTTTCCTGGAAGGCGTGGTGATGTTCACCGTGCTGTGGGTGTTTTCGATCAAGCCAAGACACCGCTACGCCGTCTCGGGACTGTTCGCGCTGCTGTATGGCTGCTTCCGCTTCGCGATCGAGTTCATCCGCGAACCCGACCCGCAACTCGGCTACCTGTTCCACACGGGCTGGCTGACCATGGGGCAGGTGCAGTCGTTGCCGCTGATCATCGTCGGGCTGGTGCTGCTCGGGATGTCGCGGCGGGCACCGGTCGTGCAACCCGCCCGGGTCGAAGTCATGGCCGCTTCACACGCTTCGGCGCGCTGAGCGGGGCGCAAAAAGCGGCGTACGCAGTCGGCCGAACAGGCCTACAACCACTTCGCGCGTTTCAGCACCACGTACAGCGTCACGCAGATCACGATGGTCGCGACGATGATCGCCGGGTAGGCGTAGCGACCGCCGAGTTCCGGCATGCCGTGGAAGTTCATGCCGTACCAGCTCGCGAGCAGCGTCGGCGCGGCAAGCAGCGCCGCCCAGCCGGCGAGGCGCTTGACCACTTCGTTCTGCCGCACCGTGATCAGCGACAGGTTGACGTTCATCGCCGCGCCGAGCATCTCGCGCATCGAATTGATGGCGTCGCTGACCCGCATCACGTGGTCCTGCACGTCGCGGAAATACGGCCGCACCGCATCGCGGATCACCTCCGGGTGCAGGCGCACCAGTTGCCCCATGATGTCCTGCAGCGGCGCGGCGGCGAGCTTCAGCGTCAGCAGCTCGCGTTGCATGTCGTAGAGCCTGCGCGACACGTCACGGCTGCCGATGTCGCCGAAGATGTCCTGCTCCAGTTCCTGCAATTCCTGCTTGAAGTCCTGCACGATCGGCAGGTAGTTGTCGACAATGAAATCGAGGACAGAATAGAGGGCGTAGCTCGGACCGAGGGCGAGGTGCGCCGGCGACTGTTCGCAGGCGCGGCGCGCCGGTACGTAGGAAAGCGAGGCGCCGTGGCGGACGGTCAGCAAATAACGCTTGCCGATGAAGAGATGGGTTTCGCCGAAGGCGATGATGCCATCGGTCATCTGCGCAGTCTGCGCTACGATGAACAGGGAGTCGCCGTAGACCTCCAGCTTGGGCCGCTGGTGCGCGCTGTGCGCATCCTCCACTGCCAGCTCGTGCAGCCCGAACTCGCCTTGCAGCTTGGCTAGCAGCCCCTCGTCAGGCTCGACCAGTCCGACCCACACGAAACCATCCGGCTGCGCGAGGAAGTCGCTGATCTCGTCCAGGGTGATGTCGCGGATCTTGCGGCCGTCCGCGCCGTACGCTGCGCAGTTGGCGACTGAGGAAACACCGGCGGCCTTGTCCATGCGGCCGATTATGCGGGAATTCCGACTTCGGGATGTCCAGCGAATCCATTCCCTCCCGATCGGGTCGTAGTCGCGCCCGTCGTCGGGCTTCCACCCCCCGGATCATTTCCGGGGTCAGCGCCAACCTGCAAAAGCAGTCCGCCGTCGAATGGTGCCTTGCGTTGGGGTGCGCATGAGCCATACGCCACAAAGCAGCCCGAGCCATGTCGGCAGCCCGAACAGGATCCACGGCAGGTTGTGTTGCGGGAACCAGGGCGTCGCCTTGGAAACCAGCGCGAAGACCGAGAGCAACGTGAGGACAAGCGCGATCCACAGCGTTGCGCGCGGAACCAAGGCGCCTTGCAGGCGAAGCCGCAGCAGCCCCGGGACGAGCAGCCAGGCGCCGGGATTGAACAGCCAGAGGTTCTCGTTGGCCCAGGCTGCGCGATGGGCCGTCGCGAACCACAGGATCAGGAGCAACGCGCCGACCACCCCGGCGACGAGCGCGTAGGCTGCGGCGACGAACGCGAACCACCAGCGGTCGATGTCGTAGTGGTCGCGCAATCGTGCCGATGCCACGAATGCCAGGCCGAGGATCACGCCAGCGATCAACAGCGGCCAGCGCAGGTCCGGTGGTTCGGTGGGCGGCGAGGGCAACCGTTGCGGCGACAGCACGGTTTCGGATTGGACCAGCGGTTTGCCGTCGGACCCGCGAACGCCGTGCAGTTCTTCCATCAGCCGTGCCGGAATGAACGCGCCGGTCCAGCGGCTCAGCGGCTGGTCGGCGTAGGGCCCCAGGCCGAGGTCGAGCAAGTACATCAACCACGGCTGTCCCGACATCAAGCGGTCGGTTTCGCTGCGATAGGTTTCGCCGTGCGCAGCGGGGCCGTTGAGCTGGCGACGCAAGGCGCCCTCGAGCACGCGATCCAGTGCATCGCGCACGCGGGTCGTGCAGTTGTCGGCGAAGTAGCGGTAGCGGTAGCGCGAGTTCTGCGGCTGGATGTTCCAGACCAGGAAATCGCGCAGCGCGGCACGCTGCGGCGGCGTGAGGTTCAGGTGCTGGTCGGTGATCGACCGGCCTTCGCCGGCGAATTGCTGGAAGGCGTCCGCGGCGGGCCATACATCGGCGCGGTAGATCATGATGCCGCGCGCGAAGTTGAGGTAGAAATCCTTCTGGTCGAAGTCGAACATCCCGTAGTTGAATGCGTAGGCTTCGCCGCTCGTGGTGTCGGTGATGACCAGTGCGTCATGACCGAAACGCTCCCAGTAGATCGTGCCCGGTCCGTAGGTGTAGAGGTCCACCCGCAGGTCGGCGCCGGGCGCGTCTGCAACACCGGCGCGCGCGAGGGGCGTCAGAAGGAGACAGAGCAGCAAGGTAACGATCGTCCATGCGCGGATGGGTGCAGAACCGAGTGAATCGCGCATGGGCGAAGTTATCGTGTGACGGGGACGCCACATGATAAAGGCATGTCGCGAAACGATATCCCCGCCGCTGCACAGCGGCCCACTTCTCCGCAAAAGGCGCGGGCGTTTTTCACGCTCTTCCCGGGCGCCGGGTCCCGGGTCACGAGTCACTAGTCCCGAGTCCGAATTACGCCGCTTCGCGCTTGCTCACGCGGAACTGCAGGATCCGCCGGTCGTCCGCGCGGAGCACGTCGAAGGCCCAGTTTCCAAGCAATGCGGATTCTCCGGGATCGGGCAGGTGGCCGATCTCGGCGGTGATGAGCCCGCCGATGGTGTCGTACTCCTCGTCGGAGAACGCGGTCTGGAAATGCTCGTTGAAGTCCTCGATGGAGGTGAGGGCATCGACCAGCGCACTGCCGTCCGGTTGCGCGACGATCATCTTCGGTGGCGCCGCTTCGTCGTGCTCGTCGTCGATCTCGCCGACGATTTCCTCCAGGACGTCCTCGATGGTGACGAGGCCCGCGACGCCGCCGTATTCGTCGACCACGACCGCCATGTGGTTGCGGGAGCGCCGGAATTCGGCCAGCAACACGTTGAGGCGCATCGATTCGGGAATCATCACCGCACGCCGCAGCAGTGCGCGCACGTCCAGCGCGCCGCCCTGGTCGCGGCGCAGCAGGTCCTTGGCGAGCAGGATGCCGAGGATTTCGTCCTTGTCCTCGCCGTGGACCGGGAAACGCGAGTGCCCGGACTCGACCACGGTGTCGAGGATCTTCGGGAGATCGTCGTCGATGTCGAGCATCACCATCTGCGCACGCGGCACCATCACGTCACCGACCACCATCTCGGTCACGCGAATCGCGCCTTCGATCATCGCGAACGTTTCGCTGGTCAGCAGACCGTTGGTCTGCGCCTCGCGCAGTTCTTCGAGCAGTTCCCCGGGGTTGCGGGGTTCACCGGTAAGGAGATGGCCCAGGCGATCCCACAGCGATCGGTGGGCGGGGCCGGTTGTACTTGGGGGTTCTGCGGACATAAATGAAAACACGTCCCCGTGGGGGCGGGTCGTCTAGTTTAACGGAACAGCGGGGTCGGAGGTGGGCCGCGGGGGCACGGGCCCGGGATGTGTCGCTGATCCCGTCCAGTGCAAGACTTGCTCCGGTCGGCCGAATCCCGCAAGAAGGTCCGCCAAGGCGCCCCACTAGGCAGCCCCGTTCCCCGTTTTTTCCGGGTACGGATTGGCGATGCCGAGCGACGCGAGTGTGCGCGTCTCGAGCGCTTCCATTCGCGCTGCTTCGCGCTCGCGCTGATGATCGTAGCCGAGCAAGTGCAGCACGCCGTGCACGGTCAGATGCGCATAGTGGTCGCGCACGGGCTTGGCTTGTTCGCGTGCCTCGCGCGCCACCACCGGCGCCGCAATCACGATGTCGCCCAGCAGCGGCGACCCGACGCCCGGCGGCAGTTCGGCCGGAAACGACAGCACGTTGGTGGCGTAGTCCCTGCCACGGTACCGGCGGTTCAGCTCACGGCCTTCGCGGCTGCCGACGATGCGGATCGACAATTCCCCCGAGCCGTCATGGCAAGCGCCGGCCAATGCCGCCGCGACCCATCGCCGGAAACTCGAGACAGCGGGAATGCCGCGGCGCGAAAGGGCGTAGCCGACGTGGACCACGGGGCCTGGGACCGGCGACCGGGGACCGGTCAAAGCCGGATCTGCGTGCGCTTCTCGTCGGGACGGCATGATCTTCTGCTACGGCATTTCCTGGGGCGTGTCCCTGCCGACGTTGTTCCTGGTCCCCGGTCCCCGGTCCCCGGTCCCGTCTTGGCTCTCTTCCGCCTTCTCGTACGCCCGCACGATCTTGGCGACCAGCGGATGGCGCACCACGTCGCGAGCGGTGAAGAAGGTGAAGCTGATCCCGTCGACGCCCCGCAGTACCTCGATCACGTTGCGCAGGCCGGAGCGGGTGTTGCGCGGCAGGTCCACCTGCGTGACGTCGCCGGTGACCACGGTGGTGGTGCCGAAACCGATCCGGGTCAGGAACATCTTCATCTGCTCGACGGTGCTGTTCTGGGCCTCGTCCAGGATCACGAACGAATCGTTGAGGGTGCGGCCGCGCATATAGGCGAGCGGCGCGATCTCGATCACGCTGCGCTCCATCAGGCGCGCCACGCGGTCGAAGCCGAGCATTTCGTACAGCGCGTCGTACAGCGGCCGAAGGTACGGGTCGACCTTCTGCGCGAGGTCGCCCGGCAGGAAACCGAGCTTCTCGCCGGCCTCGACCGCCGGCCGTACCAGGATCAGTCGCTGCACCCGCCCGGTTTCGAGCGCCTCTACCGCGCTCGCGACCGCGAGGTACGTCTTGCCGGTGCCGGCGGGTCCGATCCCGAAGTTGAGGTCGTTGGTGGCGATCGCGTGCAGGTAGCGCACCTGGTTGGGGCCGCGGCCGCGGATGGCGCCGCGCTTCACCTTGATCACGACTTCCTGCGCGCCCTCCGCGAGGTCCTCGGACAGCGCATCGACACCCGCCTCCGACAATCGCGTTCCGATCTTGCGCTCGTCCAGCGTTTCCCCTTCGGTCGCCGCGTACAGCATGCGCAGCACGCGTTCACCGGATTTCACCGCAGCGTCCTCGCCGATCACCCAGAACACGTTGCCGCGGTTGTTGATCTCGACGCCCAGGCGCAATTCGATCTGACGCAGATGTTCGTCGAAAGGCCCGCAGAGGTTCGCCAGGCGCTGGGTGTCATCCGGTTCTAGGGTGAAGTCGCGCTGGACGAGGGAATCGGTCATGGGAGCGGGAATTGGGGGTGGGTAGTGGGGGCGCCAGGATGAACCGATCGGGAAGCGTGCGGCGACTCGCGCAATTCCAACAGCGAGCCCCCGCTACCCATCCCCCACCCCCAAGCGGGGCCAGCAAGCGTGTCAGACAGCAGAGACACTTTCGTTCTGCAGCCGGCCGCGCAACGAATTGGTGAGCGCCACGGTGACCACGACATCCACGAACTGTCCGACCAACCGCGGATCGCCCGCGAAATTCACCTGACGCATGTTTTCCGTCTTGCCGGTGAGTTCGTTCGGGTTCTTCTTCGATGGTCCCGTCACGAGAATGCGCTGGGTGGTGCCGACCATCGCCTCACTGATGCGCGCCGCGTGGAAATGGAGCACTTCCTGCAACTGCGTCAGGCGTTGGTGCTTGACCGCATCGGGCGTCGGATCGAACAGGTTGGCCGCCGGCGTACCAGGGCGCTTGGAGTAGATGAAGGAGAACGACTGGTCGAAGTCCACGTCTTCGATCAGTTGCAGGGTTTGTGCGAAGTCGGCGTCACTTTCGCCCGGAAAACCCACGATGAAATCGCTGAAGACGGAGATACCCGGCCGCACCGCGCGCAATTTCGCGATTTTTTCCTTGAACATCGCCACGGTGTAATTGCGCTTCATCATCGCCAGGATTCGGTCGGA
>Ga0157372_10003920_pt1 | contig 15988 bp, 13 predicted proteins | sample C55metaG_FD_115307 | JGI IMG/M metagenome (GOLD analysis project Ga0157372, IMG submission 115307) | Corn rhizosphere microbial communities from Kellogg Biological Station, Michigan, USA - C5-5 metaG | ecosystem: Host-associated > Plants > Roots > Rhizosphere > Soil | place: USA: Michigan... | reverse complement strand
GGTTTATAATAATCTATATAATTATCCTTGGGAAAATATTATTCCGGCTAATGAATCATTTTCTGTTACCAGCAATGTGATGAATGAAACGATCAACAATAGCATGTATGCCAATCTTAAGGTTAAAGATGCGATTGTTGACAGGCTACGTGATAAACGAGGAGCTCGCCCATCTACAAGCTCTGAGCTCACCGGCGCTGTGATACACCTGTTTTGGAAAAACGATGAGGCAGAAATATTCATAGACACGTCCGGAGACTCATTAGCTCGCCATGGATACAGGAAAATACCAGGTCGTGCACCCATGCTTGAAGCCCTAGCGGCTGCAACTATTTTGGCAACCCGCTGGGATAGGGTCTCACCTTTTGTCAATCCCATGTGCGGATCTGGAACAGTAGCCATTGAAGCGGCGCTCATTGCTACAAATACAAGGCCCGGATTATTCAGAATGAATTATTCATTCATGCATTTTATTGACTACGATGAAGAAGTTTATCATAACGAAATGGAGCGGCTGGACACACAAATTAAAGAGGTACCGGGGCTGAAGATTATTGCAACTGATTATAGCAAAGTGGCTATTGAAAATGCAATGAAAAATGCTAAAGCTGCCGGTGTAAGTGAACTCATAGAATTTGAAATATGCGATTTCGAATCTACCAATGTTCCGCAAAGTGAAAGTGGGGTTATGTATATTAACCCGGAATATGGTGAACGGCTGGGTGATGAAAAGGAACTGGAAGAAACATATGCACGCATTGGTGATTTTATGAAAAAGAAATGTGCAGGCTATTACGGTTATATTTTTACAGGCAACCTGGAATTGGCTAAAAAAATTGGCCTCAAAGCAAAGCGCCGCATAGAATTCTACACCAGTACCATTGATTGCCGATTGCTGGAATATGAACTATATAGCGGCACAAAACGAACAGATAAAATTCAAGCTATCATGTAAGTTATTAAGTTACAATACACCTTTTGGTACATAGAAAAATACTATCAGGCAGCAAATTGGGTTTGCTGCTTTTTTATTTAGCTTGCATATAAATGTACATACATTAAAAACCGAAAAAACTTAATTATGGCAACAACATTATGGAAAACCGATCCTGCTCATAGCGAGATACAGTTTAAGGCAAAACATCTAATGATCACAACCGTAACCGGGCATTTCAGAAAATTTGACCTTACAGTAGAAACAGAAGGTGACGATTTTACAAAAGCATCTAAGATTGAATTCACTGCGGATATTGATTCAATTGATACCAATAATGCACAACGTGATACTCACCTGAAATCTGCTGACTTCTTCGATGCAGCAAACCACAGCCAATTAAAATTCTCAGGAAAAGAGATAACAAAATCAGGTGACGATTATCAACTTACCGGAGACTTGACCATACGTGGTACTACCAAGCCCATTACATTAAGTGTTGAATTTGCAGGCACCGTTACAGACCCTTATGGACAACATAAGGCAGGCTTTACTGTAGATGGCAAAGTAAAAAGAAAAGAATACGGGCTAACATGGGATGCAGTTACCGAGGCAGGACAAATAGTGGTGAGCGATGAAATAAAAATACACTGCGAAATACAGCTTATAAAACAAGTATAATTAAGGCCCCGTAGAAACGGGGCCTCTCTATTTGAGCGGAACAATTAAATACTTTTCCCGTCTTTTATTTCGTAGCTCGCATTTACTACTACTTTATCTCCTTGTTTTAACTCACCAAATACTTCTGTTGAATCGTTTTGCTGATGCCCAACGGTCACATCAATAAGCTTAGTCTGGTTGTCCCTTACAGCAACTATATATTTGCGTTCAGTTGTTGTAACTACTGCTGATTCAGGTACTACAAAGGCATTATGATTACCATATGCGGGCAGAACTACCTCAGCATACATACCTGGAATAAACTTATGATCACCGTTAGGAATGTCTACTTCAACGGCTTCAGAACGATAGTGCTCATTCAATGAACCTGCACTACGGGCTAATGTACCGGTAAAGGTTTGTCCGGGCAGTGCATTTACATGAAATTGCACTTTACCATTTTTGCTCAATTGCATACTGTATTCTTCCGGTACATTGATGACCATCCTGAGTTTAGCCTGTTCCTGTAAAACCAGCATTGGTTTAGCATTCTGTGCACCAGGCCCAACCAATGCACCAGGGTGTACATTACGTTCTGTTATCACGCCATCAAAAGGAGCACGCACTTCCAGGTAATCGGCTAATGCCTGTTGTGCTTTGTAGTTTGCAAGCTCCCCTTGCACAGTAGCACTGTCAGCCATCATTTTTGCCATTGATGCAGATAAGTCATAAGGCGAAACAGTACCCGGGGTTTTGCTTGTTTCCTTTAAACGGAAATACTTATCCTTTGATGCATAATACATAGCCTGGGCTTCTACGTACTTTAATTTAGTCGCAGCCAGATGTTCTTCAATCTCCGGCGCTTCAAGCTTTAAAAGCAGACTGCCTTTATGCACGATAGAGCCCCTGTCCACATATACATCTTTTACAAAACCACTGATCTTGGGAAATATCTGCACCCATTCAAAGGGTTCCATAACACCCGGGAGCTGAATATCTTCAGACATTGTTTTAGGCTCCAGCGTCATCGTCTGCAGCGATTTTTTCTTTTCTGTTTTCTTACTTACTTTTTTTTCAGATTCGCTATTGCAGGCCGATAACAGCACAACGGCAGAAAGCAAGTATGATAATTTATTAGTTAGTCTCATTGTTTTGGTTTTTATCGAGAGGTAATAAAGACACAGATTTTAAAGTTGCCTTTTTCTGAGCCCAGGCATAGCACTGAGGTACTATAAATAAAGCTGCAACAGTTGATGCAATGAGGCCACCAATAACTGCACGACCCAATGGTGCAGTCTGATCGCCTGATTCACCAAGTCCTGTTGCCATTGGTATCATACCTGCGATCATAGCTATGCTGGTCATGAGGATAGGACGAAGACGTATAGAAGCTGCTACAGTTGCTGCTTTCACTACATCATTATCATATTCAAAACGCAGTTTCTCTGCATTCGTTACAATCAGGATCGCATTTGCTACCGATACGCCCACGGACATGATAATACCCATGTATGACTGCAGGTTAAGCGTTGCGCCCGTTGCCAACAAAATAGCTACCGCCCCGAGTAATACAGCAGGTATTGTAGACAGTACAACAGCTGATAGCCTGAACGATTGATAGTTGGCGGCCAACAGCAGGAAGATCACTACAATGGCAAACATTAAACACGACTGTAAACTACCTAATGTTTCGGTAAGCAAACCAGACATACCCTTTACATCCATCACCATCCCTTTGGGAAGTGTTCCTATTGAAGCGATCTCTTTATTGACCCTTGTTGTAGCACTGGCAAGGTCTCTTTTGTAAAGATTGGCACCGACGGTTACAAACCTGCGCGGCCCTGAGCGATCTAGCTCACCGGCCATGGTATCTACAGTAAACCCAGCAACATCACTCAGCAACAAATTTGATTTTCCCGGTTCCAGCGGGGTTTCTCTCAATTGCTGGATATTATTCATAATATACTCTGGGATCTGTGCCTGCACCTGGAATGTGTATGCGCTGTTTTCATCAAGCCATTGATTTTTTTCCGTAAAACGGCTGGAAGAGGTAACTGCGGTAACAGACCTCGCGACAGTTTTCATATCAAGGCCAAGCTGCGTAACTCTTAAGCGGTCTATTTTGATATTGATGACTGGAAACTTCAGCGGCTGCAATATTTGTACATCTCTCAGGTATGGTACATCTTTTAACCGTGCTACCAGCTTATCTGCATATTCTGATATTTGCTGCATGCTTTTGCCTGCAACACGTATTTCAATAGGCGTATTAGCGCCCTGGCTCATGATCTTTTCTGTAAGATCAATAGGCTCAAAGGACACACGTAGACGGGGATAATCATTACGCAGTACAGTCCTTACTTCATCCTGGAATTTGTCTTTATTAGGCTTGTAATCCTCATCTAACTGTATCTGGAGTGTAGCTTCATGTGTACCACTATTAAATACATAAAGGTTACTTGTTGCATAGCTACTTGGCATCATACCTACATAAGCAGAACTGATCTTTACATGCCCGCCTGTAAGACTGTCCAGCGTATTTAATACATCATGTACCATTTCTTCTGATCGTTCAAGGCGTGTTCCGTCCGCAAGCCCTAGACGCAATTGATACTGTCCATTGTTAGATTTAGGAAGCATATCTTTTCCGATCCATACAAAGCCAACACCAGTAAGTAATAAAACAATGATAAGGTATACGGAGACATTACGTTTACGATGAACTACCATTTTTTGAAGCCTGTGCAGGAATTTTATCTTCACACGCTCAAAAAAATCATTCTTTTCAGGTTCTGTTTCTTCATTATGAAGATGTGCGTTCACTTGATTGCGCTCCTCAGCATTAAAACCTTCACCTGCGTGCGCATGTGGCTTACCATGACGATATTGATACCGTTCTTCTTTTAATAGCCAGTTAGACAAAATAGGTACAAATGCCTGTGCCAGGAAATAAGATGCGATCATCGCAAACCCAATAGAAAGCGAAAGCGGCAGGAACAATGCTTTAGGAACACCTGTCATTACAAATGAAGGAGCAAAAACGGCGATAATACACAATAGTATGAGCAGTAATGGAAATGAAATTTCAATACATGCATCATAAATAGCAGTGCGTTTATCTTTACCCATTTCCAGGTGCTGATGTATATTTTCAATGGTTACTGTAGCCTGATCAACCAATATTCCGATGGCAAGTGCGAGACCACTCAATGTCATCAGGTTAATTGTTTGGCCTGCAAGTTTTAAGCAAAGCAATGCGGCGAAAATGGACACGGGTATCGTAATAACCACTACGATACAGCTACGCCAATCGCGCAGAAATAACAATACCATCAAGCCTGTAAGAATAGCACCGATAATACCTTCGGAAAGCAAGCTTTTTACTGCATTCATAACGAATACAGACTGGTCAAATTCATAGGTAACTTTGATATCATCAGGCAGCAAGCTCTGCATTTCAGGCAGCTTTGCTTTAAGCGCTTTTACCACATCCCAGGTAGAAGCATCTGCTGTTTTTACAACCGGGATGTATACGGAGCGCTTGCCATTTATCAGTGCATAACCAACGGTCACATCGGCCGCGTCTTTTACATCACCTATATCTTTTATGTAAACGGCATTGTTGGGATCTGCTGTAATAGGAATAGAACCAAAGTCTTCAACTTCTTTTTCAAGTGAATTCAATGTTGTCAGGTACATTGTATTACCAATCCTGATGTTACCCGATGGTGTCATTACGTTATTCTTCGCAATGGCGCTTACTACCTCATCAGGTGTAAGGTTATAACTGCGCAGTTTATCCGGGTTAATATTAACTATCACAGTACGTGAGTTAGAACCCATTGGTGGGGGTGCTGACAGACCTGCAATAGTTGAAAACAATGGACGAACACGTGTTACCGCGATGTCATGTATTTCTTCCAGTGTACGCTGCGGACTTCTGAATACCAATTCACCTACAGGTAGTGATGATGCATCGAAGCGGACAACCTGTGGCGGCAAAGCTCCGGGGGGAAAGAACTTCATCGCCCTGTTCACCTGAAGGGCCACCTCCGCAGAGGCCTCTGCCATATCCGTACTTTCAAAGAATGTAAGTTTTAATATCGTCAGCCCTTGTATATTCCGGCTACTGATATTTTTTATACCGCCTATATACAGGAATTGGTCCTGCATACGGGTAGAGAAAAAACCCTCCATTTGCTGAGGTGTCATACCTCCATACGGCTCGATAACATATATTGTAGGTAAGTTCAGTTTTGGAAAAATATCTATTGGCAATGTCCTGATCGCAAATATAGCTGCGAGGAACACCGCCGAAACCAATACCAATACAGATATTGGTTTTTTAAGTGATGCTGATACCAGGCTCATTAATTATGATTTAAATAGTTTTAAAAAATCGTCTAAACGGTTATTAAGCCCGGCACGTATATATAATACCTGTATCATCTGGTCTTGTGCATATACTTGATCAGCTTCAGCCTGCCGCAGTTCATATAATGCATTTGTCACATCAACCAAAGTATTTAAACCGGAGCGGTAAAGTGCCAATTGTTGTACATAGGCTTGCTGTGCCGCATTGAGTTGTGCCGGCATATTGTCAAGTATTTCTGCAGTACTCGCATAAGTCTGGTCAGCTTTTTGCAACAGATCGTCGAGTGCAATTTTTTCTTCCTGCAGCATCTGATCTGCAGCCTGCGTTTTATAGCGCCCTTCAACCACCTGATCGTGACGGTGCTTGATGTCAAAAAGATTGTAAGTAAACGTGAGGCCCGTCAAATAATTATACCGTGAATAAGCAAGTCCGTCTGTAATATCGCCACGTGCACCTGCGTCAGTTAGGCTATTACCACGCATCCAGGCGGCACTCAGCACAGAAAGTTTTGGAGAATATTTTTTCTTCAGAACATCCTGTTCAGTTATGCTTTGCTGCAATTCCTTCTGATACAGATCTAGTATAGGATGCTCGGGGGCTATTGAGTCTGTAAATGCAAACTTCAAAAGCGCTGTGTTAAAGGCCGCATTGAACAAAGTAGTATCAGGCTTTAGTGAAGCAGTATCTAAGCTGGTAAGCCCAGATAGTTCTATCTGGTCATTTATATATTGATCTTTGGCTTTCAGATAGCTGACATGCGCCCTGATGGTTTCGGCTTTGGCAGTATTGCTGTCTACACCGGGTTTCAGACCGCTTGATACATTTGCCCTTATTGATTGAAATACAACATTGGCGCGTTGCTCATTTTCGAACTCTATATTCATGAGCTTGTACTTCTTAAGGAAATCAAGGTACAGGCTTACTATTTTTTGCGTTAGCAAATAAGTGTCACTATTCAATGCAGCCTGTTGTGTATTATACGCCGCCCTGGCATTTTGGGTTTGCGCCCTGTTATATCCAAAATTGTAAAATTCCCATTCCAACAAGGACAAAGCAATATTCCCGCCAATGGCAGACATGTCATTCTGAGCTACAGTGCCGGACGTAGATGGTACCATACCTAGTGGAAAATAAGAACCTGCAAGGCCATTACCTGTACCCAGCGTTAGTTGATCATGTATCCTGAGGGATGGCAAATGATTTCCCTTTATGGTTGTAATATGAGCCCTGGCTGCATTAAGCTCTGCTTGCCGCGCCTTTAACAACGGGTAGTTATGCAGACCTGCATTTACAATATCATACAAGTTATGCGTCTGTGCCAAACTGCAAATTGGCAACAGCAGTATTAAACCTATTATCGCTAACCTGCCTGTACACTTTGTAAGGTGCACATACAAGATTGAACTCATGTTTATATGAAATAAGCCACTATGGGCAGTTAATAAGAAGATAAAATGAAAATATTGGCTAGCAGATAGCCGCAGGCGGGCCGCGAAGGCAACTTACAGATACAGTATGGCCGAGTGTACCCGATTTATAAATAAGGTATTTAGCTGCGGCTATGTAAGAGAAATTAATATCGATAGCAGGAATAACCGCTATGTTCATGTACAGGTTATCGTCGTCAGAAGCTTTAGTCCGTACAAGCTTATTATGCCTGGCGTGATGAGATTCAGGAGTGTAACTAACTATTTTTTTTGAAATGTTGTTATGACCATGGGGGGCATTTGTAATCCTAACGCCAGGAATTGGTTTTAATGCTTCTGAAGAAAAAGAATAATTTCCCCAGGCATTTGCAAACAAAAGCAGAACGGCGAATAAAGGAAGCAATAATATTTTGTAACTATTGCGCATGAATAACAATACGATGCGAAAGTAAAACAGAATAAATTAAAAATTAAAATCCTTTGTCGATCTTAATAAAATTTAACAGACAAGTTAAGCTACTCTTCCCGCAATTCTTTACCTGTCAGGTTTAGGAACACATCTTCAAGATTAGCTTCTTTTACTTCCTTTTTACGCTTAAATCCGGAATCAACAAGCTTATCGATCAGGTTATCAGGCGTATCAAGGGCAATAACTTCTCCACTGTCCACAATAGCTACCCTATCGCAAAGCACCTCTGCCTCATCCATATAGTGTGTTGTAATTACGACTGTTGTTCCGCGGTCGCGCACTTGTTTTATCAGGTCCCACAGGTTACGGCGTGCCTGCGGGTCAAGGCCTGTGGTAGGCTCATCCAGGAAAATGATCTTGGGATCATTGATAAGCGTGGTAGCTATAGAAAACCGTTGCTTTTGTCCGCCGGAAAGCTCTTTAAACTTGTTCTTTGCCTTATCGCGCAAGTTTACAGTATCCAGCAAAGCCATGGGGTCTACATGCCTGTTATATAATCCGGCAAACAAGTCAATGATCTGTACCAGGTTAATATTAGGATAATATCCTGCTGCCTGTAACTGAACGCCTATAATGTTTTTTATTGCCTGTGCATCTTTGTCCAGGTCTTTACCATCAACTGTTACCTTTCCCGAAGTCTTCTCGCGCAGGGTTTCAATGATTTCGAGAGTGGTTGTTTTGCCTGCACCATTGGGTCCCAGCAAACCGAATATCTCCCCTTCTTTCACCTCAAAACTTAAACCCTTTACAGCAGTAAAGTCCCCATACTTCTTTACAAGATTCTCTACTTTAATGATAATATTATCTGTCATCTGCACTACAATGTGACTGTAAAGTTAGGAAGTGAACAGCTTATTTTGTGATCAAATAACAACTCCGGTGCAGCCTTCCCTGAAAATCAAATGGCGTAGTGGCCGCAGTAATATCCTGTACGCTTGGTGATGGGATACTATCCCTCTCCAACACAAAATTGCGGTAGTTATTACTAAAATATATTTTGCCTCCATCTGTACAGCCTTTCAATAGTTGTTTCAGTAACCATACATGGTCCCGCTGCACATCAAAAGTATCGTCCATACGTTTGCTATTTGAGAACGTTGGAGGATCACATATAATAAGATCGAAAGTTTCTTTAGGAATATCTTTGATCACTTCCATCACATCGTCATGCACAAATTCATGTTGTTCATCATTATACAGTTTATTATACTGCATGTTCCGTTTGGCCCAGTTGAGGTAGGTTTTGGAAAGATCTACAGATGTTATGCTTTTGGCGCCGCCATGCGCGGCATACACGCTGAACGAGCCGGTATAACAGAAAAGGTTCAGCACGCGTTTGCCCTTTGCCTCTTCTCTTACCATATTGCGTGTAATGCGGTGATCCAGGAACAAACCTGTATCCAAATAGTCAGTCAGGTTAATGATAAAACTCAGCCCCCCTTCCGGCACAATACGCTCTACCCGCTCCTCACCAAATTTTTCATACTGTCCTTGTCTGCCTGCTTTACGTTGGCGAATCTTCATAAAGATATTTTCCAATGGCATTTCCAGCACTTCACTTATCACCTGCTTGCAGGCTTCCAGCCACTGCTCATGTTCTTCATCTTCCATGCCATGCCTGCGCTTGTATTCCGCAGCATGTACCACATCTTTATATAACTCTATGGCAAAAGGGAATTCGGGCAGGTCGTGATCGTAAAAACGAAAGCACTCCACCTCCTGCCTGCGGGCTAGCTTGCTATAATGCTTATACATCTTCTGCAACCTGTTTCGGAACATTTGCAGCTTTTCGGTAAGGTCAATGGCCAATCTGAATGTATTTAGAAAGTAAAAATAGAAAGAGTATTTTTATTAAAGTGAAATGAAAAGGTTTCTTGTCATATTAAGTTTGATAACAGTTATTATAAGCGATAGTGCAAATGCGCATGCAGATTTTAGTTTAAGAACAACATACAAAAATTGCACAGTGATGATACATGATCACGACTATATACAAGGAGGCTTTTGGAATGTTCTTTATATCCTGCGCATACTAGTTTCAAAAGTCAATACCGATAGTAGTTATGTCACAATTAGCATAGAAGAAAAAATTAGATATATAGAGAAGGGAATTACCTATTATCCTCATTACATTATTGGCTATGAGAATGAACATTTGTTTATTCGTTGTGACGATGGTTTTGATTATAAAAACATCTTAAAACTCATTGATTACGGTCTAATTAATAAAGAGCTCATACGAAAACATCAAAAATTTATTGATACTGCAATAACATATAATTATTTACCAACAAGGAACATGGAAGTTAATACACATTTTCTTTCTGAAAATGAAACAAGCAAAATACTCTGCACAGATAATCCAAAAGTTGATTCAATATTTTTAAGTACGCCTATTTATGACTTAGAATATCTTTATGAAGGACAGCATGGACTCCGTTTTTATTTTAAAGGAGGTAAATATTACGCCTATATACCTAAGAATCAAAAAGTAAAAGAAGGTCCATACACATTAAATACAAAAGTATTTTCAGAGAATATAAAGCAGGTTATCGATAGCCTACCATCATTGGCATTCGTATTAAACGACAGTAGTGATAACTATTTACTATTTATCAACGATTCTACCTTCTTTGAATTTAAAAAAAAGGAGTTAAAGAAAACAGGCCCATTTGTCCTTCCCCATCCGTTATACGTGTTCTGGCATATACATATCCTGACAAAAGGCGATACGATTAGAATACAAGACGAATGGCCATGGGGTGAAACTATTTTCAATCAAACGACCGGAGTAAGCACTATTGACTCTTCTACAATGTATAATGACAGAAAAGCCTACATAGCACAACAAAAGCAATGGATGGAAATTGAAAAAAGAGAGAAACAGATTTTAAAACAACATAGGCTAAATATCACCATTGTAATTTCCTTAATGACCATAGTCACCACTTTCCTACTCTTTTACAAAAGAATTTAGCAAAGCTGTCCAATTCCGTTCTGTTCGTTTGTTATTCTATAAACCAGTTAAAAAACATAAAACGAACAACAATGTCACAACAAAGGATCAACATCTCAGAAAAAATGATGATGGCATTTAAAGCCATGCAAGGATTAAGCATTTACCTTGCAAAATGTTCTATTGAAAAGAATTTATTAGACCTTGTGCTTTTCCGTGTATCACAGATCAATGGCTGTGCCTATTGCCTGGATATGCATTCAAAAGACCTGCGCGTAGAAGGAGAATCGGAACAACGACTTTACCTGGTCAGCGCCTGGAGAGAAGCGCCGATCTATACCGATAGGGAACGCGCTGCATTTATATGGGCAGAAGCAGTCACAAGAATTAAAGACGGCGATGTACCGGACGAAGCATATAACCAGGCCCGTCAGCAATTTTCGGAGCAGGAATTGATAGATCTGACTATGGCTATAATTACCATTAATAGTTATAATCGCATTAATATTGCTTTCCGCGTACAGGCAGGCACTTATGAGCCGGGCATGCATGCGGTAAACTAGTTGTCCAATTCTCAACACCTCAATTGTTATCTATTAAAACAACATAAAAACAAATACAATGAAAGAATTCTTATTGATATACAGGGCAGATCAAAATAGCGTAGCACAACGCTCACCGGAAGAAATGCAGGCCTCAACACAGCAATGGATGGATTGGCTGGGTGGTATTGCGGCTCAGAACCAACTCACCAGCAACGGTCACCGCCTTGTAAATGAAGGTAAAGTGGTAAAAGGAAGCGTTGTTACCGATGGGCCGTTTACAGAACTAAAAGAAGCCGTCGGCGGCTATTCCATCATTAAAGCTGCTTCGCTAGAAGAAGCGACTGAAATATCTAAAGGCTGTCCTATCCACAAAGTGGGTGGCAGCGTAGAGATCAGGCAGCTTGATAAAATGTAAATGGAATACACACAAAACATAAAGCCTTTGTAATATTACAAGGGCTTTTCTAATTATTATGGGACAGGCGGAACTAATACCTCACTTATTCAGGACGGAGTATAGCAAGATCGTAGCTGTATTGACCAAACTGTTCGGGTTAGAGCATATAGAAACTGCAGAAGACATCGCAAGCGATACTTTTCTTCGTGCATCTGAGCTTTGGAGTATCAACGGACTGCCTGAAAATCCGGTTGCATGGTTATACGCCGTAGCAAAAAATAAAGCTATCAATTACCTGAACCGAGATAAATTCTTCAGGCAAAAAATAATCGGAGAGATAAAAGTAACTTCAGAACAGACGGAAGAAATAGATATAGACCTGTCTACCGGCAACATTGCTGACAGCCAATTACAAATGATGTTCGCTGTTTGTCATCCTTCCATACCATCCGAAGCACAGATAGGACTTGCACTCCGCATACTTTGCGGCTTTGGCATTGAAGAAATTGCCGCTGCCTTCCTTACCAATAAAGAAACAATTAATAAACGCCTGCATCGTGCCAAAACCAAATTAAGAGAAGAAAATGTAGCCATTACATTACCGCCCCAGCCAGAGATACAGCAGCGTTTAAGCAATGTACTTACTACACTTTACCTTCTGTTCAATGAAGGTTATTACTCATCTGTGCAGGACACATTGATACGTAAGGATCTATGTTTAGAGGCTATGCGGCTTACAACCATGCTTACACTGAATGAACAAACGAGCTTGCCTGCTGTATATGCATTACTCGCATTAATGAGCTTCCAATCTTCCAGGTTTGATGCACGCACTGATGCAAATGGTGAAACAGTTTTATATCACGATCAGGACGACAGTTTGTGGGATAAGGAATTAATAAGACAAGGTGAATACTTTCTAAACCTATCATCCACCGGGCCTATAGCATCCAAATATCATTATGAGGCAGGTATCGCTTATTGGCATACAATAAAACGAGATAGTCCTGAAAAATGGGAGCAGATCCTACAACTCTATAACCAATTACTATTACTCGAATACTCTCCCATTGCTGCACTGAACCGCACGTATGCACTTTCCAAAGCCCGCGGTAAAGAACTAGCTATAGCAGAAGCAGAAAAGTTGAGGTTGGAAGAAAATCATTTATATCATTCGCTCCTGGGCGAATTATATACAGGCATAAACAATATTGAAGCTGTAAAGCATTTGCAGACTGCATTATCGCTCACTAAATCGCAAGCGGATAAAAATATTATATCCGCAAAGCTAGATGCTATGGTTCAAAACGAGCAAAGGGCCACCTGATTGATGGCCCTGTATGCTGTAACCGGGGTTATAATTTACCGGTTAGGTTTGCTACACGCAGGCAGCATTGCCCCCCGACAATACCCACCATACTACTGCAGCAATATTTTTTAGCTATGTAATTAGAAAACTGCGCTGATTATGCGCTGTGCATACTTAACAGTATGCAGATGGAACACAGATACTATCAAGTATCCATGTATATCAAAATGAATCAAATCAATAATCGACGGTATTGCAGATATACCGGTATAAGACCTAAAGCAAGCGGAGGCGCATTAGAATTTTTCCTCAATGGAATATTATTTGTTAATAAGCCCAATGTACCGGCAATACAAATACAGGCAGATAATACAAAGAGCACATCATTATCAGCAATATCATGTATTGCAGTTACGCTGTTAATGGGGCTCACTGTATGACGCTCTATTAAAGAGCAATCCTTTACGTATTGCTGGCTTAGGCGATCCGTTGCAGCAGATTCTACAGGTGGGTGTTGGCCGTTGAGATAGGAACGGATAAATTTCTTTACAGGTGAGGAACCGAAAATAAAAAAGAATATAGCCAGTGCCAGCCATATCTGGCGCATCAGCTTTGTCTTTTTATAACGGTTATTCATACCTGTGATCGATGTGCAAAAATACTCAGAAACAATTAAAAAATGTATAAACACCTTTTGTTTAACAAATCTTAAGTTAAGCATTTAACCATCGATTTTTTACTAAAAGTTAAACAAATAGTTACTCTAAGCTAATATTCTCATCACCCGGCTGATATAGCAGATAACTAATAATAAACTGAAACATTTCATCGGTGGCACGCATACTTCCATTTTGGTCCCGTACCAATTTAGGCGGACTAAAAGGATTATTAAGGTTTTGCTTTGTGTTATCATAAAAACCTTCGGCTACGATAGTGCTACCCTTGGGTATCTTAATCATCTTCTTAAAGGTGTAGAAATATTGCCAATTGAAATCCCAGCGTGGTATAGAAATCAATCTTATCGTATCACCTTTGGGATCTAGTGCATAGGCTTTAAAACTTTTACCAAGCAGATGCATATGTGGGTTAACTGTCAGTACAGATATATCTATCGGCACTATAAACCTGCTAAATACTTTTTTCGTTGTGTTTGGCTGGATAATCAGATCAGGCTCCACAGGCGATATACCTAACGTGCCTAATTGAAATTCCTGCACAGGACGTTTAGGCGGCGCCTTAGCAAAGAAAATATTTATATAAGAGCTATCGGTTATTTGCTGATCGCGTGTAAATCCGTAGTGCAGATCATTCAATAAAAAAGCCCCTTTACGTGGCAGGTAATAGCCGCCAATACCTTCCGGATATTGCTGACCAAATACACCGGGTAGATAATTTACTACAGACTTCTGTAATACAGGGTAAGTACCATCATCATTAGGTAGCTTTAGTTTTTCGTATGCCAGTTTAATGGTGCTATCCTCCACCATATTTATGATACGTTCTCCCTCAAATACATTCTTCTTTTTATCGAACTCATATTTTACCATGTCGCCATTCACATGATGAACGACATTATTCCTGCCTGCGGAGAATTCTATCAGGCTGGCATACGTATCTTTTGGTAATTCAAACGGGACCTTAATGAGCAGGAACTTATCGCCGCTATTGGCGGGCAATGTGTATGGCTGCACAGGGATGCGCATATCTGGTTCGCCTACCAATGAGCCGGTCGGGTATTTAGGTACTTTAGGCATTTTATCTGCAGGCCCTTCAGGCGCACCATCCTGTACCCATTTTTGTATCAGCTTTATGTTCCGGTCGGTCATAATACGCTGACCTTTAAATTGTGTATAGTGCGGATCGGCAGGCCATGGTGGCATTATGCGCTCAGTTACCACATAAGCAATAGAAGGTGCATAGTTCTTAGCTTCGCCATAAGTTTCAAGGCTAAAATGGGCTGTACCGTTAGGTCGATGACAAACCGTACAATTCTGAAAAAGAATAGGCGCTATATGCTCAGTAAAAGTGACTTTATCGGGTAAATGATTGCCGTTATTGCAGGATGACAATATAGCAATTCCTGTTGCTGCAACGATTATGCTAATTAAGCCGCTCTTTTTTCTCATCTTCTTCGTCCGATATTTTACCTAATATAATACTCACGTTCAGTTCGTAGCCTATCAAAATTACCAGTGTATTAATCCAAACCCATACCATAAATGCTATCAATGTACCTATTGAGCCGTAAACCTTATTATAATTAATAAAATGATTTACTAGGAAAAAGAATACAATAGTAGCTATTATACTCATCAAAGTGGCAAACACAGAGCCTGCCGATACAAACCTGAAGCGTCGTGATAATGAGGGACCGTAAGTGTAAATAAGCGATATGGTACAAAATATTAGCGCTATCAGGATAACAATGCTGACGATCTTGGTAACAATAACATTATTGAATATCTTAAGTATCAAACCATTTACAGCTTCCGTTTGGATGATGAATGCTGCCAGTGAAATAATGGCAAGGCAGATAAGCATAAATGTGAGTTTGATAGCCGTCCAGCGGCGGCTGAGTCCGGAGCGCTTTACATACATAGGCAGGCTACGGTCAAAACTGCGCATAAGCCCCATCATTCCATTTGAAGAGAAGAACAAAGTTAATAAGATACCAAATGACAGCACATCCTTATGCTGGTTGTTCATAATGTCAACCACGACTTCGCTAAAACTATTATACAAACTCTGATTTGGGGCGATCATTCTCAATGTCGCTAATATCGTACGCTGCACATGTTTTAGCGGCAGATAAGGTATCAGAGAAAATAAAAAGAGTAAAGTGGGCGGCATAGCCATCAGGAAATTATAGGTAACAGCCGCACAACGCACATTCAGCTTATTATTTCTTATCTCTAT
>Ga0157372_10003919_pt1 | contig 15989 bp, 12 predicted proteins | sample C55metaG_FD_115307 | JGI IMG/M metagenome (GOLD analysis project Ga0157372, IMG submission 115307) | Corn rhizosphere microbial communities from Kellogg Biological Station, Michigan, USA - C5-5 metaG | ecosystem: Host-associated > Plants > Roots > Rhizosphere > Soil | place: USA: Michigan... | reverse complement strand
GTTCGAGAGGTAAAGCGCTTCCTCGACGGCCGTGTTGCCGCCGCCGACGATCGCGACATCCTGGTCGCGGAAGAAGAAACCGTCGCAGGTCGCGCAGGCAGAAACGCCACGTCCTTTGTATTTCTCCTCGGACGAGAGGCCGAGATACTTCGCCGTCGCACCGGTCGCGATGATCAGGGCATCGCAGCTGTAATGGCCGCTGTCGCCCTTGAGGCGGAACGGGCGGCTCGAGAGATCCACGCTGTGAATGTGGTCGAACACCATCGCCGTCTCGAAGCGCTCGGCATGCTCGGCCATGCGCTTCATGAGTTCGGGACCCTGCAGGCCCTCGACGTCGCCGGGCCAGTTGTCGACATCGGTCGTCGTCATCAGCTGGCCGCCCTGGGCAAGCCCGGTGATCAACGTCGGCTTGAGGTTGGCGCGTGCCGAATAAACCGCGGCGCTGTAGCCGGCAGGTCCGGAACCGAGGATGATCAGGCGCGAGTGGGTGCTGGTCGTCATGTATAATCCGCGCCGCTTTTTCAGGCGGCTTTTTAGTAACGTTTCTTCCGACGCCGGCGTCGTTAAGACCTTGCCGGCGACTCCGATTCCCAACCCATCGCGCCTGCCGCAACGCGGCGTGCGACTCTGCGGGGAACGCGGAGAATGAGGGGGATGAGGGCGCGCTTCAAGGGGCGTGCCGGAATGACCGGGGTTGAGTCGCCGCGCTTGCGTGGCCATGCGGAAAGTTTCCGCGAACTGATGAGGAATCGTTGATGCGTATCGGTGTTCCTGCGGAAACCAAGACCCTCGAGGGCCGCGTCGCTCTGGTGCCAGCGGCCTGCGCGGATCTCGTGCGCCGTGGCCACGAGGTTTATGTTCAGGCCGGCGCGGGGCAGAAGAGCGGCTTCTCGGACGAAGAGTACACGCGGGTTGGCGTCAAGATCGCGCCGACCGCGAAGAAGCTCTACGAAGTCGGTCAGCTCATCGTCAAGGTCAAGGAACCGATCGCCGGCGATCTCAAGCTGTTGCGCAAGGATCACCTGCTGTTCTGCTATCTGCATCTCGCGCCCGAGCCCAAGCTCACCAGGGAGCTGCTCGATATCGGGCTTACCGGTATCGCGTTCGAGAGCGTCGAGGAGAGCGACGGTTCTCTGCCGCTGCTGGCACCGATGTCGATCATTGCCGGTCGCATCGCCGTGCAGATCGGCACGCATCTTCTGCATCAGCCGGCTGGCGGCAAGGGCAAGCTGCTCGGTGGACTGCCCTCGACGGAGCGCGGCAAGGTCGTCGTTCTCGGCGCGGGCGCGGCGGGCGGAAACTCCGCCGCGCTGGCAGCGGCAGGCGGCGCGAACGTGGTCGTGTTTGACAAGCGCCCGGATCGCCTTGCGCAGATGATGAATCTCGGCACCAACGTGACCGCGCTGTATCCGTACGAGGAATACGTTGCGCGCGAAGTGCGCGATGCGGACCTCGTGATCGGCGCCGTGCTGATTCCGAGCGCGAAGGCGCCGCACGTGGTCACGCGTGCGATGGTCAAGTCGATGGAGGCCGGCAGCGTGCTGGTGGATATCTCGATCGACCAGGGCGGCTGCTTCGAGACATCGAAGCCGACGACGTACGCCAAGCCGACCTATGTCGTCGACGGCGTGACGCATTTCTGCGTGACCAACATGCCGGGCGCGGTGCCGAAGACTTCATCCGAGGCGATCTGCGCGGCGATACTTCCGTACGTGCAGCGCCTCGCGTCCGACAAGAACTGGCGAAAGAACGAGCCGCTGAAGCGCGGCATCAATATCGAAGGTGGGAAGATCGTGCATCCGGCGCTAAAGGGATAGCTATTCACTTCTCCCGCTTGCGGGAGAAGTCGGCGCGAAGCGCCGGATGAGGGCAGGTTGGTTCGAGCTTCCCCTCACCCGCGCCGACGGCGCGACCTCTCCCGCAAGCGGGAGAGGTGTTTAATAGAAACAATCGTTTATCCGCATCTTTTCAGGTAAATTGACCGGGTGGCGCGAGACTCCAAAGCAAAGAAGCCGACACCCCGCCTCGACGAGCATTGGCAGAAACGCCTGCGCGAGGCCGCCTTCCTGCTCCTCCTGCCGCTGGCAATCTACCTCTTGGCGTGCCTCCTGAGCTACAGCCCGAAGGACCCGGGCTGGTCGCATGTCGGCGAGCCCGACCACATCCACAATTTTGGCGGCGCGTTCGGCGCATGGATCGCCGACCTCGGGTTTTATCTTCTCGGCGTCGTCGCCTATGCGCTGCCGCTGCTGCTGTTGGCCGTCGGCGCCGTCATATTGCGCGGCTCGACGGCCGTCGAACGTTCGCCGCTCGAACCGACGCTGCGCCTGATCGGATTCGTCGCGTTCTTCATCGCGGGCTGCGGTCTCGCGTCGCTGCCCATGACCGCGCCGACGCTATTGCCGGCGGGCGAGGGCGGCATCCTCGGCTCGCTGGTCGGCGGCGGCCTGATGAAAGGCTTCGGCTATCTCGGCGCGAGTCTGTTCCTGCTTGCGTTGTTTCTGGTCGCGATCACGCTGGCGACCGGGCTTTCGTGGTTCCGCTTGATGGATACGATCGGTCGCGCGCTGTTCGCTGCTGCCGCGTGGCTCGGCGGACGCTGGCGCCGCACCGATGACTGGAACGCGGCGCGCGAGGCGCGCATCGAGCGCGAAGTCGTGCGCAAGGTCGAAACGGTCAAGCAATCCAAGCGCGAGCCGATCCGCATCGAGCCGCTCATCGCGCCGATCGAGAAAAGCGAGCGCGCGCATCGTGAGACTCAGATCCCGCTGTTCTCCGGCGCGTCGCGCGAAGGCGAGCTGCCGCCGCTGTCGCTGCTCGACGAGCCCAAGGTCCAGGTCAAGGGCTATTCCGAGGAGACACTGGAAGCGCTGTCGCGCCAGGTCGAGTTCAAGCTCAAGGATTTCCGCATCGACGCGCAGGTTGTCAGCGCGCATCCGGGTCCGGTCATCACGCGATTCGAGATGCAGCCGGCGCCGGGCATCAAGGGCAGCCAGATCTCGAGTCTCGACAAGGACATCGCGCGTGGCCTTTCAGTGGTCGCCGTGCGCGTCGTCGACGTGATTCCGGGCAAATCCGTCATCGGACTCGAAATTCCGAACTCGAACCGCGAGATGGTCTATCTCTCGGAAATACTGAGCTCGGGCAAGTACGACGCGCTGAAGTCGCCGCTTTCGCTCGCGCTCGGCAAGGATATCGGCGGCGCGCCGGTCGTCGTCGACTTGCAGAAAATGCCGCATCTGCTCGTCGCCGGCACCACCGGTTCGGGCAAGTCGGTCGCGCTCAACGCGATGGTGCTGAGCCTTCTCTACAAGGCGAGCCCGCGCGACGTGCGCATGATCATGATCGACCCGAAGATGCTCGAGCTCTCGGTCTATCAAGGCATTCCGCACCTGCTCGCGCCTGTCGTCACCGACATGAAAGAAGCGGCGAACGCGCTGCGCTGGTGCGTCGCGGAAATGGAGCGTCGCTACAAGGTGATGTCCGCGGTCGGCGTGCGCAATCTCGCCGGCTTCAACAAGAAAGTGCGAGACGCCGACGACGCCGGCCAGCCGCTGCTCGATCCATTGTTCCGTCCGGATGCATCGCAACCGCAGTTGACCGCACAGCCGTTGCAGGAGCTCCCGTACGTCGTCGTCATCATCGACGAATTCGCCGACATGATGATGATCGTCGGCAAGAAGGTCGAAGAATTGATCGCGCGCCTGGCGCAGAAAGCGCGTGCCGCCGGGGTGCATCTGATCCTGGCGACGCAGCGACCGTCGGTCGACGTCATCACGGGTTTGATCAAGGCGAATATTCCGACGCGCATCGCGTTCCAGGTATCGAGCAAGATCGATTCGCGCACGATCCTCGATCAGTCGGGCGCCGAAACGCTGCTCGGTCACGGCGACATGCTGTATCTGCCGCCCGGCACCGCGACGCCGGAGCGCGTGCACGGCGCGTTCGTCGACGATCACGAAGTGCATAAAGTGGTCAATTGGTTGCGCACGCAAGGTGCGCCCGAATACGTCGAGGGCGTGCTGGAGGAAATTCAGCCGCTCGGCAACGGCAAAGTCATTGGCGACTACGGCCTGCCCGAGGATGCAGCAGGCGCCGAAGGCGGCGAGGACTACGACGAGCTGTACGATCAAGCCGTGCGCATCGTGACCGAGTCACGGCGCGCATCGATTTCCGGCGTGCAGCGTCGGCTCAAGATCGGCTACAACCGCGCTGCGCGGTTGATCGAAGTCATGGAAGCTCAGGGCATCGTCACGCCGCCTGAAACGAATGGAAACCGCACGGTGCTGGCGCCGCCGCCGCCGGCGGATTGAGCATTGGCGCTGGGCGCTCGCCTCACCGCAGCCATCTCCCGCAAGCGGGAGAGAGGACCCGACGACGCTTCCCGCCGCGAGAAAGGGATATGACGGCGTGTGGCCCACGGTGAAATTGCATATAAGGCGCAGCGTTCATCTGGAACGAAGATAATGCGGCTTCCCTTGTCAAAGCGATTCCGCATGTACAAAGCCTTGTTCCTGTTGCTGCTTTTCTCCGTTTCGGCCAACGCCGCCGACACCGCGCGCTCGCGCATGCAGGCGTTCTCGAAGGATCTCAAGTCCGTCACCGCGGACTTCAGTCAATCGGTGACCGACGCCAACGATCATCGCGGCGATCAATCGCGCGGCACGATGGCGTTGCAGGCGCCGCGTCAGTTCCGCTGGGAGACGAAAAAGCCGTACCAGCAGACGATCGTCGCTGACGGCCAGCGCGTGTGGGTCTATGAGCCCGATCTCGAACAGGTGAGCGTGCGCAGTCAAAGCTCGGAGGAGGCGCATAGCCCGCTGACGGTGCTGACCGACCTCTCGCAACTCGATACCCAGTTCACGGCGAGCGAGTCCGGCGAGCGCGATGGCCTCGTCTGGCTGAAACTCGTTTCGAAAGCGAAGGAACCGGAGTTCGAATACGCCGAGCTTGGTTTCTCGGCCAACACGCTCGACCGCATGTTGTTCAAGGACCAACTCGGCAACACGACCGAAATCCGATTCTCCGAGTGGAAACGGAATCCAGCGCTCGCCGCCGACACGTTCAAGTTCATTCCGCCGAAGGGTGTCGATGTCATCGGCAATCCGGATGCGGGCGCCGAAGTATTTCCGGTCAAGGATTGATGCGCGGTTCGAAGGAATGTCGCGCAAACGCGAAGTGACAGGTTTGCGGCCTGTTTTGGGGTCGGCGATAGCGCGCGTTAGCGCGCGGTCGCGTCGCCGAGAATTTTCGAGACCAATGCCTCGTCGAGATCCTCGAAAGCCAACGGTTCCGGGGGATTTGCCGGTGGAGTCTGCAATGCGAGCTGCCACCAGCCCACATCGCGCCACCCGCCCCGCTTGTAACCGACATTGCGGTACACGCCGATCAGCGTGAAACCCATCGCTTCGTGCAGGCCCACGCTGGCTGAGTTCGGCAGCGAGATTCCGGCGAACGCATTGACGAAGCCTTGCGTGCGAAGCAGCGAGAGCAAGCGTCGATAGAGGCCGCGTCCGGTGCCGGCGCGCTGCGCTGATGCGCGCAAATACACCGCGACGTCGACGCTCCACCGATACGCGAGGCGCGAGCGGTTCTCGCAGGCGTACGCGTAGCCGATGACCTCGCCATCCGCTGAGGCCGCCAGCCACGGATAGTGTTTGCCGATGCGACCGATGCGCTGCGTCATTTCGGCGGCATCCGGCGCTTCGGTCTCGAACGAGACGAACGTTTCGCAGACGTACGGCGCGTAAATGTCCGCGATCGCGCTTGCGTCAGCATCGGCATCGGCGACGCGGTATTCGACATGGGCCATGTGGACTCCGGAGCGAAGCGCTGGCATATGATGCAACGATGCCGCGTCGCAAGCCGCCATCGCAAGCCGCATCGCTGTTTGCCGAGCCCGAAGCGTTGAAGCCGCTCGCCGAACGCATGCGGCCGCGCAATCTCGACGAGATCGTCGGCCAACAGCGCCTGCTCGGACCGGATACACCGCTGCGCCGCGCGATCGAGTCCGGGCACGTGCATTCGATGATCCTGTGGGGTCCGCCCGGCTGCGGAAAGACGACGTTGGCGCTGCTGCTGGCGAAATACGCCGACGCGCGCTTTCAGGCGATATCCGCCGTGCTGACCGGATTGCCTGAAGTGCGCGAAGAGCTGGGCGAAGCGGCGACGAATTTTTCGCAGGGCATTCGCACCGTCCTGTTCGTCGATGAAGTGCATCGCTTCAACAAGGTGCAGCAGGACGCGTTCCTGCCGCACATCGAGAAGGGGATCATCGTGTTCGTAGGCGCGACAACCGAGAATCCTTCATTCGAGCTCAATTCCGCGCTATTGTCGCGCTGCCGCGTGCATGTGATGGACGCGGTGCCTCAGGAGGCGATCGTCGCAGCGTTGCATCGCGCACTCGAGGACAGCGAGCGCGGCCTCGGCGGACGCGGCATCGAGATCGGCGACGCAGCGCTCGCGCAGATGGCCAGAGCCGCCGACGGCGACGTGCGCCGCGCGTTGACGTTTCTCGAAATCGCGGCCGAAATCGCTACCGACGGCCGCATCGATGACGCCACGCTGGCGCAGGTGCTGGCCGATCGCACGCGCCGTTTCGACAAAGGTGGCGAGCAGTTCTACGACCAGATCTCGGCGCTGCACAAATCGGTGCGCTCGTCCGATCCCGACGCGGCGCTGTACTGGCTGACGCGCATGTTCGACGGCGGCGTCGATCCGCTCTATCTCGCGCGACGCATGGCGCGCATGGCCGTCGAGGACATTGGCCTGGCCGATCCGCGTGCCTGGCGCATGGCGCTCGACGCGTGGGACACCTACGACCGCCTCGGCAGTCCCGAAGGCGAGCTCGGTCTCGCCGAGCTTGCGCTCTATCTCGCCGTTGCACCGAAGAGCAACGCTGCATACATGGCGTTCAATCGGGCGAAGGAAACCATCGGCGAAACGGGAACGCTCGACGTGCCGCTGCACTTGCGCAATGCGCCGACCGGACTGATGAAACGCCTCGGCTACGGCAAGGATTATCGATACGACCATAACGTCGAAGGCGGCGTGGCGTTGGATCAGCAATGCTTGCCGGATGCGCTCGCCGACGCAGCGTTCTACGAGCCGACCGAGCGCGGGCTCGAAGGACAATTCCGCGAGAAACTCGAAGCGCTTCGAATCGCGCGTCGCATCGCGCGCGAAGCCAAGTAGATCGCGCGTGAGGAAAGTGCTCTTCCCCTCTCCCGCTTGCGGGAGAGGGTAGGGTGAGGGCAACCGGAGTGGAGCGTTTCGCCCAGCAGTTCTCGCTCTTCGAGCGCGATTCAATTCAGATGTTTGATCTCCGCCGGTCCTCACCCCAACCCTCTCCCCAAGGGAGAGGGAGCTTAGTGTCGCCCGGTCGAATCCGCCGATTCTCCATTCGATTCCGCGATAATCACTCGCCCTCGCCGCGGATGTCCAAGTGCCCGAAATGACGCAACGCTCCCTGCTGCGCGGCGTGCTCGCGCTGCCGCGCACGATCTGGCTGCTCGCCGCGATCAGCCTGGTCAACGATACGGCCAGCGACATGATCTATCCGCTGGTTCCTCTGTATCTCGCGTCGATTCTGATGGCGGGGCCGAAAGCACTCGGCGTGATCGAGGGGATCGCCGAGGCCGTATCGAGCGTGATCAAACTCATCGCGGGCGTGCTCGCCGACCGTTCCGGACGCACGCGCATGTGGGTCATCGGCGGATATGGCATCGCGGGTTTCGCGCGGCCGCTGATCGGCCTTACTACGAGCTGGCTCGGCGTGCTCGCGTGCCGGTTCGCCGATCGCGTCGGCAAGGGTTTGCGCACGGCGCCGCGCGATGCGTTGATCAATCACAGCATTGCGCCCGATCAGCGCGGGCTCGCGTTCGGATTCCACCGTGCGATGGATAATCTCGGCGCGGTCGTCGGGCCGCTAACCGCGGGCGCGTTGCTCGCGCTCGGCGTCGGTTTGCGCGATGTGTTCCTGCTCGCGATCATTCCCGCGATCCTGGTGCTGGCACTCGCGTTCGCCGTACCCGAGCCGGAGGCACCGCCGCGACTTGCGGGCCAGAAATTCGGCTGGACGTTCGCCGGCCTTCCGCGACCGTTCCGGCGCTATCTCTGGGTACTCGGTCTGTTCACGCTCGGCAACTCGTCGAACATGTTCCTGCTGCTGCGCGCGAACGAGCTCGGCGCCAGCGCGACGCGCGTGACTTTGATGTGGGCGCTCTTTTCCTCAGTCGCCGCGTTCCTCGCCACGCCGCTTTCGGCGCTGTCCGATCGCTTCGGCCGCGCGCGCGTGCTCGGCATCGCCTGGCTGGCTTATGCCGCGGCGTACGTGCTCATTGGCCTCTTGCCGAGCGCGGACTGGGCGCTGTGGGTCGCATTCGCAGGCTACGGTGCAGTGACGGCTGCACTCGAAGGCACGGAAAAGGCGCTTGTGGCGGACCTCGTGCCGCGCGCGCGCGGCGGCACTGCGTTTGGCTGGTACAACCTCGTTTCGGGAATTCTGCTGCTGCCGGCGTCGATGATCTTCGGATGGCTGTGGTCGGCGCTTGGACCGCTCGCCGCGTTCGGTTTCGGCGCGGCTTGTGCGCTATGCGCTGCGATTCTGCTGCGCGTGTGGGTGCTGCCGAGCATCGGCGAAGCGTCGCAGTAAAGCGTTGTTCCGCGTTGCACCGCGAGCATCCGGCCGCGCCGCGCTGCAACTTGCCGCGCGCGAAGACCCGGCGTACCGTCCGCGCACCACTCGGGGACGCGAGGTGTTCCATGCGTATCGGCATTGCGGCGCTGATCGGCGCCATCGTGATGTTCGTCTGGCAGTTTTGCGCGCACATGGTTCTGCCCATCGGCACGATGGGTTTTCGTTTGCCGCAGAACGAGGACGTGGTGTTGCAGGCCGTCGCGACCGGTCTGCCAGCTTCAGGCGTCTACCTTTTGCCGAGCATTGATCCGGCCAAGATGAGCGACGAGGCCGTGGTCAAGGCGTGGACCGAAAAAGCCGCGAAGAATCCGATGGTATTTGCGGTGGTCAGTCCTCCGTCCAACGAGGGCATGAGCATGGCGCCGCAGCTGGTGAAACAGTTCATCACGAACCTGCTCGGCGCGGTACTGATCGCGTGGGTGCTTGCGGCGACGGCGTGGACGATGGGCATGAGAGTGATCGGATCGCTCGCCTTCGGGGTTTTCGGCTGGTTATTGAACATCGTGCCGCAATGGAACTGGTATCGGTTCCCGGCCGACTTCATGGTCGGCAACCTGCTCGAGCAAGGTATCGGATGGCTGCTTGCCGGCGTCGCGATGGCCTGGTGGCTCGGCCGCCGCTGAATCGCTTCGCATTGCGATGAAGAGGAGGGCGCGGCGATAATCCGCGCCCTTCGTCTTTTTGGATTCGCATCATGCTCGATCCGGCCCTTTTGCGCGGCCAACTCGATGCCACGGCCGAGCGCCTCTCCGCGCGAGGTATTTCTTTACCCAAGGCCGAGATCGAAGCGCTCGAAGCGCAGCGCAAGAGCGCGCAGATCGAGACGCAGGAGCTGCAAAACCTGCGCAACACGCGCTCGAAGGCCATCGGTATCGCGAAGAGTAAGGGCGAAGATGCATCCGCACTGCTCGCTGAAGTCGCGGGCTATGGCGACAGGCTCAAGGCGAACGAGCATCGTCTCGCCGAGATCCAGCAAAAGCTTGCCGACATCGCGCTCGGCATTCCGAATCTTGCCGATGACTCGGTGCCGCACGGTGCCGACGAAACGCAGAACGTCGAGCAGCATCGCTGGGGCACGCCGCGCGTGTTCGACTTTGCCGTCAAGGATCACGTCGAACTCGGCGCACGCAAGGGCTGGCTCGATGGCGAAACCGGATCGAAACTTTCAGGCGCGCGCTTCACGGTGCTGCGCGGCGGGGTCGCTCGTCTGCATCGTGCGCTTGCTCAATTCATGCTCGATCTGCACACTGGCGAGCACGGTTATCTCGAGTGCAACGTGCCGCTGTTGGTCAATGCCGAGTCGATGCAAGGCACCGGGCAATTGCCGAAATTCGAGGAAGATCTTTTCTCCACGCAGGTCGGCGACACGAAGCGCTATCTGATTCCGACGGCCGAAGTTTCGCTGACCAATATGGCGCGCGACACGATCGTCGACGCCGACGCACTGCCGATCCGCATGACCGCGCACACGCCGTGCTTTCGCGCCGAAGCGGGCAGTTACGGCAAGGACGTGCGAGGCATGATCCGCCAGCACCAATTTGAGAAAGTCGAGCTGGTCAGCATCAGCCGTCCGGCAGAAAGCTGGGGCGAACACGAGCGCATGACGCGCTGCGCCGAAGTCGTGCTTGAAAAACTCGGCTTGCCATATCGGCGCGTGCTTTTGTGCACGGGCGACATGGGTTTCGCCGCCGCCAAGACATACGATCTTGAAGTCTGGCTGCCGTCGCAGAACGCGTACCGCGAAATTTCCTCGTGCTCGAACTGCACGGATTTTCAGGCGCGACGCATGCAAGCGCGCTGGCGCAATCCGGAAACCGGCAAGCCCGAGCTGGTGCATACGCTCAACGGTTCCGGCGTCGCTGTCGGTCGCGCGTTGATCGCGGTCATGGAAAACTACCAGAATGCGGATGGTTCTATTTCGGTTCCCGACGTGCTGCGGCCTTACTTGGCCGGATCCGATCGCATCGCGTAGCGCGGCGTTGATCGACGTCATCGGCGCGTTCAGGCAGCCGCTGCTCGCGTGGCGCAATTCGGGTAGATTCGCAACGATGGAGCGGATCGGTCGCAGTTGACTTGGTGGAACACGCCGGGTACCTCACCGGAAGTTGCTCGAGGAGATGCGTCATGCTTGCGTTGTTGGTCAAAGTAGCGATCACGGCCTTGCTGGTGGTCGCCATCAGCGAGCTCGCCAAGCGCAGCTCGTTCGCCGGCGCGCTGCTCGCCTCGCTGCCGTTGACGTCGCTGCTGGCACTCATCTGGCTCTATCACGACACCGGCGATGCGCAGCAGAGCGCTAGTTTGGCGCGCGGCATTTTCTGGCTCGTGCTGCCCTCGCTTGCGTTCTTTCTCGCGTTTCCTGCGGGCGTGCGCGCCGGCTGGAGTTTCTGGCCGGCAATGGGCGCGGGCGTCGGCGCGACGCTGGCCGCATATGGCGTGCTGGTCGGCCTGGACAGGGCGTTCGCGCTGAAGCTCTTCATATAGCGATCGAGGCGACGTGCGCGCCACCGCCGGGTCGCTGTACGCATTGTTCGGGCGTTAGTGAAATCCTGGAGCGAAGCTTGTCCGCACTTTCCCGCTGGTTCGGGCGCATCATCGATCGATCGCTGGCGCGGTCCTCGGCGTCATCGCAGCTTGCGCGGTCAATCCGCGAGAAATTCCTTCACGACCTTCGGCAGCAAGAGCGCTACGCGGATCTGCATCGCCTGACGCGCTCCGAGCATCAGGTCTTTTCGCAAGGCGGAGAAGACGGCGCGATCCGAGAAATCTTTCGCCGGATCGGCGAATCGAATCGCGTGTTCGTCGAGCTCGGCGTTGGCAACGGGCTGGAGAACAACACCGCATTCCTGCTCGCGCAGGGATGGAGCGGCGTATGGGTCGAAGGCAGTCACAAGAATTGCGAGGCGATCCGCGCATCCTTGGCGTCGGACATATCGAATGGCCGTCTGAAGCTCATCGAGGCCGCCATAACCGCCGAAAACGTTTCAGGCCTCTTGAGCGGCGCTCTGGAGACGATGCAGCTCGACTTGCTCAGCATCGACGTCGACCGCAACACGTATCACGTCTGGGCGGCGTTGGACGCGCTGAAGCCTCGCGTCGCCGTCGTGGAATACAACGCACATTTTCCGGCCGATCTCGTCTGGATCGCTGACTACGATCCTTCGAAGTGGTGGAACGGAACGTCTTACTTTGGCGCAAGTCTCAAGGCGCTCGAGAGGCTCGGCGCGCAGATGGGATATGCACTGGTCGGCTGCGACATTGCCGGTGTGAACGCGTTCTTCGTGCGCAGCGAACTCGTCGGCGACAAGTTCTGTGCGCCGTTCACGGCCGAAAATCATTATGAGCCCGTGCGCTATTACCTGCACGGGCGCGCGGGCCATCCTCCAGCGTTGCACGACTGACGCCGATGCGCGCGATGCGCGGCGCGCGAAGAAGATCGTTCAAGTCACCGAGAATCGCGGCTGAAAATCACGCTGCTCGCATTCCGCGTGACCGCACGGACAACCTTCCTCGTGCGCCACGGCGAACGATGCGTTCTCGCACGCCGTGCTGCAATAGCTGCTGCCTTCGCGTGCGGTGCATTTGCACGGCGTATGCGCGCATGCGGGTCTTTCCGGATTTTCCATGACGTTTTCCGAATACAGACCAATGCCGAAACTAGTCCCACGCAAGACAACCTCCGCTTAATGCAACGCCGTATTGAAACTGAATGGTTGCGTGCGGATCGGGTCGCTTCGCCGATGGCGCGCCGCTAGACTCGAAACGAATCGCAAGCGGGGGCGCAAGCGCGTGATGACGAAACGACGCTGGATACTTCTCGCCACGATCGCGATGGTCTTCGTGATCGTGCCGATCGCGTTCGTCGTGTTCGTCGCAACGTTCGACTGGAATCGCGCGAAGCCGTGGCTCGAGGCTCGGGTCGGCCATGCGCTTGGGCGCGATATCGAGATCGGCGGCGACGTCGGAGCAGACTGGCGCTGGCGGCGGAGAATCGATGGCATCGACACCTTCGCCCCGGGCTTCGGATTGATCGCGGCATCGGTCCAGGTCGGCAATCCGACATGGGCGACGCGCAAGCGTTTCGCCGCGCTCGAATCGCTCGACATCGATTTTCGGATGCTGCCTCTGCTGTGGCATCGAATCGATATTCCGGCGATGCGCCTGATCAAACCTTCGATCGACCTCGAACAGCGCAAGGACGGCAGCAATACATGGACGTTCGTTCCGGCTGACAAAGACGAAAGCTCGGCGTGGAAGGTCGCCATCGGGGAGATTGCCTTCGACACGGGCGAAGTCACGATCACCGACCAGGCGCGCGACCTCGATGTACGCGCGACGATCACGCGTCTCGACACGGAGATCCCGTTCGGTCAACACGTGGAAGGCGATGACGCCTCGACGCGCCGCACGGTCATCGAGCGCGTCGGCCGCTCCGCGGCCGAACGCCTGCGCAAAGCTGCCGAGCAACGCACGGAACGAATGGCCGATCGCGGTCGGGACCGCCAGCCCACCATGCCGTATATGTTCGCGTGGAAAGCGAGCGGCACGCTGCACGGCGACAAGGTGACCGGCAGCGGGCGCATCGGTGGCGTGCTCGCGTTGGATGATCCCAAGCCATTTCCCGTGCGCGCCGATATCGACGTCGGTCCAACACAGATTGCTCTGACTGGAACGATTACCGATCCAACGAGTCCCGACGCGCTCGACATGCGGCTGTGGATCACCGGCCCGAATCTTGCGCGACTGTACGCGATCACGGGCATCACGCTGCCGCAGACGCCGCCGTACGCGACCGTCGGGCGGCTCGCGGGACGCTTTCGGCCGCACCGTTCGGTGCTGCGCTATCAGGACTTCACGGCGCGCGTCGGCGGCAGCGATCTCGCCGGCACGTTGAACTACGCAACCGACGGCGAACGGCCCACGCTGAAAGGCAATGTCGATTCGACGCTGCTGCAATTCCGTGATCTCGGCACGCTGATCGGTGCGGCGCCGGCGGGCGATGCGACACCAGAAGAAACTACCGATCGCGTGTTGCCAGCAGAGCCGTTCAACGTCGAACACTGGAAAGCGATGGATGCGGATGTCCATTTCACGGGCAAACGCGTCGTGCGGACAGAGGAGTTGCCGATCAACGACGTCGATACGCGCGTGCGTATGGACGCCGGCGTACTGACGCTCGACCCGCTGCGCTTCGGCATGGCCGGCGGCAATGTGAAGTCATCGATTCGCATCGATGCGAACGCGACGCCGCCGAAAGGCCTCGTGGCGATCGATGCGCGCGGCCTGAAGCTGCGTCGATTGTTCGAGAAGTTCGACGGTCTTTCGCAAAGCCCCGGCGAAGTCAACGGCGATGTAAAGCTGGCGGGCAGTGGGAATTCCATCGCGGGGCTGCTCGGCAATTCCGACGGCGCCTTGCGGGTCCTCGTTACCGAAGGGCGCGTCAGCGAAGCGTTGATGGAGAAGGCCGGTCTCAATTTCGCCAATGTGCTTCTCGCGAAAATGCGCGGCGATCGACAGATCGGCATCGACTGCGCGGCGGCGGCCCTTACCGTGACGGACGGCATCGCGAAGTCGGATCTTTTCGTGTTCGACACCGAGAACGCGCTGGTCGAGATCGACGGTACGATCGATATTTCTCATGAACGCATCGACCTTACGCTGCATCCGCACACGAAAGGCATGCGCGTGTTCTCGTTGCGCTCGCCGCTGCACGTCGAGGGAAATTTCGAAACGCTCGATGTCAGCGTCGACAAGAAAAGTCTCTTCACGCGCGGCGGCGGGGCGATTGGACTCGGTATCGTGGCCGCGCCGCTTGCCGCGCTTCTTCCGCTGATTGCGCCCGGCAACAACGACGATGCCAAGAGCTGCACGCCGTTGGTCGACACGCTCAAGAAAAACACCAACAAGGCCCCATCGGCGTCGGAGCCGAAGAACCACGCCGGCCAAGATCATCCCAGCAACGCGAAGACCTCGATGATGGTTTCCCACGACGCGCATTAGCGCGTTCGTGAAACGGTATTTTTCTGAATGGCGGTATCGGGACATCGCAGCTGCGACCTCGTCGATGTCGTCCACTGCAGTGGCATCCGCCGACGGGGTAGGGTTCAATGAGCGACCGCCTCGGCGAGTGCCGCGGGAGCTCGCGATGAAAGCCGCCGTCTATGACCGCTACGGATCCGCGGACGTCGTCGTCCATGTCGTGGACGTCGAAAAACCGGTTCCGAGCGACGATGAGATTCTGGTCGAGGTCCACGCGGCATCCGTCAATCCGGCCGACTGGCACTTCATTCGCGGGCTGCCGTATCTCGCTCGTTTTCTGGTCATGGGGTGGCCAAGGCCGAAGGTGACGCGGCCGGGCATCGATGTCGCGGGGCGTGTCGATGCGGTGGGTCGAAACGTCACGCAATTCAAGGCAGGCGATGCCGTATTCGGCACGTGTCGCGGCTCCTTCGCCGAATACGCGTGCGGTTCCGAAGCAACGCTCGTAGCGAAACCCGATCACGTGACGTTCGACGAGGCGGCTGCCGTCCCTTTGGCCGGGTTTACAGCATTGCAAGGTCTTCGCAACAAAGGAAAGATTCGCGCAGGACACGATGTCCTCGTCATCGGCGCGGCGGGGGGTGTTGGAACTTACGCCGTCCAGATCGCCAAGACATTTGGCGCGAACGTGACCGGCGTGTGCAGCACGAGAAATGTCGAGATGGTTCGTTCCGCCGGCGCCGATCGCGTCGTCGATTATTCGCGCGACGATTTCACCGAAGGCGATCACCGCTTCGATCTGATTCTGGACTGCATCGGCAATCGACCGCTGTCCGCCTGCAGGCGCGTTTTGGGTCCGGAGGGAATCTACGTGATGGTCGGAGCGGAGAAACCTTTCCGGCGCCTGATCGCGATGCGCGTCATGTCTTCTCTCGGAAAGCAGAAATTCCTGCTTCTTCTTGCGAGAAAGAGCAAGGAAGATTTCATTGCGTTGCGCGATATGCTGGACGAGCGAAAGATCAGGTCGGTCATTGACCGGCGTTACCGGTTGAGCGAGGTTTCGGACGCGCTGCGCTATTTGGAAGCAGGACACGCGCGAGGAAAAGTCGTGATCACGATGGAGCCTGGTGGGCGGAGCTAGCGCCGATCGTGAAGGGAGGCCGCAGCCGCCTGAGGATCCTTCGCCAAACGGAGATTTCGTACGGCGCGGCCCATGCTATCGTGAGACATGGGGGAAAGCCGACGCGACGAAGGTCTGGTGCGCGCTGTAGGTCCGTGGGGACTCTCGGCGAGCATCGTCAACATGGTCGTCGGC
>Ga0157372_10003918_pt1 | contig 15991 bp, 4 predicted proteins | sample C55metaG_FD_115307 | JGI IMG/M metagenome (GOLD analysis project Ga0157372, IMG submission 115307) | Corn rhizosphere microbial communities from Kellogg Biological Station, Michigan, USA - C5-5 metaG | ecosystem: Host-associated > Plants > Roots > Rhizosphere > Soil | place: USA: Michigan... | reverse complement strand
GTCGGCGAGAGCAGCAGCTACATCCTGCTGCAGCGCTGGCTCGGGCGCACGCGATTGCCGCTCTACGTGCGCGGCGGCCTCACGCCGCACGTGGCCGCGGCGTGCAGCGCGGTCGGCGTCGCCGGTGGCGTACTCGACGCCCAGCTGTTGCTGATGCCCGAGGCGCGGCTGCCAGAAAGTCTGCGCTCGCTGCTGCAGAATCTCGCGGGCAGCGAGACCGTCGCGGTCGGCGACGGCGAGCGCGGCGACTACTTCCGCATCCTCGTGCGCCCGGGCCACGCGGTCGCGCGCGAGTTCGTCGCCGACGGCCATGGTCTCGGCGCCGACGAGCTCCGCGCACTCGTCGGCGCGAAGCTGTTCGGCTGGGACGATCCGCCGCGGGGCTTGCTGCCGATCGGCCAGGACGTGTGCTTCGCCGCGGCATGGCGAGCGCAGTTCGGCCACGTCGCGGGCGTGCTGCAGGCGATCGACGGCGCGGTCGCCGGGCACCTGCGGACGGCGGTCGAACTGAAGCCGATCTTCGACGGGGCGCCGTTGGCGTCGTCGTTGCGGCTGCGCCTGCCGATCGTGCAGGGCCCGATGACGCGCGTCTCCGACAGCGCAGAGTTCGCTTCCGCGATCGCCGACGGCGGTGCCTTGCCGATGATCGCGTTCGCGTTGCTCAAGGGTCCTGCGCTCGAGACCCTGCTCGCCGCAACCAAGAAGCTGCTTGGCGACCGGCCGTGGGGCATCGGGCTGCTCGGCTTCGCGCCGCAGGCGCTGCTCGACGAGCAGCTGGCCTGTGCGCGCGCGTTCAAGCCGGACTACGCGATCATCGCCGGAGGGCGGCCCGACCAGGCGGTGCATCTCGAGGCGGGCGGCGTGCCGACGTTCCTGCACGTGCCGTCGGCCAACCTGATCCCGCTCTTCCTCCACGAAGGCGCGCGGCGCTTCATCTTCGAAGGTCGCGAATGCGGCGGCCACATCGGACCGCTCAGCAGCTTCGTGCTGTGGAGCACGATGGTCGATCGGCTGCTCGCCGAGATCCCGGCGAGCAAGGTCGCCCCCGAGACGCTGGAGCTGATCTTCGCCGGCGGCATTCACGACGCCGCCTCGTCGGCGATGCTGCAGGTGATCGTCGCGCCGCTCGCTTCGCTCGGCGTCAAGGTCGGCATCCTGATGGGCAGCGCCTATCTGTTCACCAGGGAGATCGTCGCTACTGGCGCAGTGGTGCCGCAGTTCCAGCAGGAGGCGATCGACTGCGAGCGCACCGTCAATCTCGAGTCCGGCCCCGGCCACGCCAGTCGCTGCGCGTACACACCGTTTGCTGCCGAGTTCTTCCGCACGCGTCTGGAACATCGTCACCGCAAGGTGCCCGCCGACGAGAGCCGGCGCGAGCTCGACGACCTGATCCTCGGCCGCCTGCGGATCGCGTCGAAGGGACGTGCCCGCCGCGGCGCCGACGGGCCGATCGAGGCGCTCGACGTCCAGGCCCAGCGCGACGCCGGCATGTACATGCTGGGGCAGGTCGCGACGCTGCGTTCCGGGCTCACCGACATCGCGACGTTGCACCGCCAGGTGACGCTCGATGCCGGCGCGCTGCTCGAGCGCCGCCTCGACGAGCGCGCGCCCGCCGCACAGCCGGCAGCAGCGCCGGTCGACATCGCCATCGTCGGCATGGGCGTCGCGCTGCCGAAGGCGAACAGCACCGAGGAATACTGGGCCAACATCCTCGACAAGGTGGACGCGATCACGGAGATCCCGTCGCACCGCTGGGACTGGCGGCTGTATTACGACGCCGACCGCACCGCCAAGGACAAGATCTATTCGCGCTGGGGCGGGTTTCTCGACGACATGGCGTTCGATCCCACACGCTACGGGATGCCGCCGAAGTCGATCGAGTCGGTCGACCCGATGCAGCTCATGGCGCTCGAGGTCGCATGGCGGACGCTCGAGGACGCCGGCTATCGCGACCGCGCATTCGATCGCGAGCGCGCCTCGGTGATCGTCGGGGCGAGCGGCGGCACCGGTGACGTCGGCTCGCAGTACGGCCTGCGCGCCGAGCTGCCGCGATTCAGCGGCGAGCTGCCGGGCGACGTCGCCGACCGCCTGCCGGAGTGGACCGAAGACTCGTTCGCCGGGATCCTGCTCAATGTCATCGCCGGTCGCATCGCGAACCGGCTCAACTTCGGCGGCGTCAACTTCACCACCGACGCGGCGTGCGCCTCGTCGCTGGCGGCGGTGTACCAGGGCGTCACCGAGCTGACGGGCGGCCGCAGCGACCTGGTCATCGCCGGCGGCGTCGATACCGTGCAAGGCCCGTTCGGCTATCTCTGCTTCAGCAAGACGCAGGCGCTGTCGCCGCGCGGACGCTGCGCGACGTTCGACGAGTCGGCCGACGGCATCGTCATCTCCGAAGGCATCGCGATGGTGGCGCTGAAGCGCCTCGCCGACGCCGAGCGCGATGGCGATCGCATCTACGCGGTGATCAAGGGCGTCGGCGGCAGCAGCGACGGCAAGGCCAAGGGCCTGACGGCGCCGCTTCCGGCGGGCCAGCTGCGAGCGATGCGCCGCGCCTACCGTCAGGCCGGCTTCGGGCCGGCGAGCGTCGGTCTGTTCGAGGCGCACGGCACGGGCACGGTGGTTGGCGACACCGCCGAGTTGCAGAGCACGACGCTGCTCGTCAGCGAGGACGGCGGTCATCCTCGCCAGGCGGTGATCGGCTCGGTGAAGACGATGATCGGTCACACCAAGGCGACCGCGGGGCTCGCGGGTCTCGTCAAGGCGGCGCTGGCACTGCACCACCGCGTCCTGCCGCCGCACCGCGGCGTCGACCGGCCGCTGCCCATCCTCAGCGCGCCGGACAGCCGCGTCTACCTCGTCGACGAAGTCCAGCCCTGGGTCGCGCCGGTCGACTCGCGGCGTCGTGCCGCGGTCAGCTCGTTCGGCTTCGGCGGCACCAACTTCCACGTCGTGATGGAGGAATACCACGGCGAGTACCGCGAGTGGCTGCAGCCGGCGACAACGTCGCGCTGGCCGGCCGAGCTGCTGTTGTGGAGCGACGTCGACCGCACTGCGCTCACTGCCCGCCTCGCAGACCTGCGTGGCCAGCTGCCCGCCAACGGTGACGTCGCGTTGCGCGACCTGGCGGCAAGCCTCGCGCAGCGCTGGAGTGTCGGGGCGGAGACGATCGCGATCGTCGCCAAGGACCACGCCGATCTGCTCACCAAGCTCGACCTCGCGCTGAAGTGGCTCGCGACGCCCGGCAAGGCGCTGCCGCCGGGCATCTACCACGGCGAAGGGACGAAACGATCGGGCGGTGTCGCGTTCCTCTTCCCCGGCCAAGGCTCGCAGTACCCCGACATGCTGCGTGCGGTCTCCGCACACTTCGGCGTCTGCCGGGAAACGCTCTCCGAGGCCGACGCGGTGCTGCGCGATGCCTTCGACGAGCGCTTCGGTCCCGGCGTTCGCCTCAGCCACTTCGTTCTTCCGCGCGGCGCCTACGGCGACGCCGAGCGGACGAAGGCGCGCGAGGCGCTGACGTCGACCGACGTCGCGCAGCCTGCGCTCGGCGCGGTCGAGGTCGCGCTCTATCGGCTGGTGCGCAGCCTCGGCATCCGTCCCGAGATGCTCGCCGGGCACAGCTACGGAGAGTTCGTCGCGCTGTTCGCCGCCGGGACGATCGACTTCGCGTCGCTCATGGCGCTGTCGGCAGCACGCGGCCGCTTCATCGTCGACGCCGCCAAGGCCGCCGGATCGGAGCTCGGCACGATGGCCGCGGTGCAGGCGCCGCGCGCGATCGTCGAGCAGACGATCGCGGGCATCGCGGGCGTGCTCGTCGCCAACCACAATGCGCCGCTGCAGAGCATCGTCTCGGGCCCGCACGCCGGCGTCGCCGAAGCCGCGACGCGTTTCACGAAGGCCGGAATCGACGTCGCGCAGCTGCCTGTCGCCGCTGCCTTCCACTCGTCGCTGGTGCAGCCGGCGCAGCGCAGCCTCGCCGCGCTCATCGACACGATCGAATGGCGACCTGCCGAAGTTCCGGTCTACTCGAACACGACCGCCCGGCCGCACGTCGCCGACGTTGGCGCGATGCGGCAGCAGATGGCCGACCACCTCATTCGCCCGGTCGAGTTCGCTGCCGAGATCGAGGCCATGCACGGCGACGGCGCGCGTGTCTTCGTCGAGGTCGGCCCGAAGTCGGTGCTGAGTCGCCTGGTCACGAAGATCCTCGACGGCAAGCCGCACGCTGCGATCGCCCTCGACGACGGCACCGGGCTGCCCGGACTGCTCAACGGACTGGCACAGCTCGGGTGCGCCGGCGTCGCGTTCGACGCCGCGCGGCTCTTTGCCGGACGATCGTGCCGGCTCGGCGATCCGGCCAAGCTCGATTCGCTGGGGAGCGAAGCCGCGCCCAACAAGCACGTCTGGATGCTGAACGGCAGCATCGCGCGTCGCGCCACCGAGCCGGTCGCCCAGGTCGGGGTGCGATTCGAAGAGCTCGCGGCACCGCGCGATCGCGCGGCGGCGTCCGCCCCGTCAGCGGCAACGATCGATGTCGCTCGGACCGCCGCTCGACCCCCCGAGCCTGCGCCCGCACTGCAGCGCAGCACGCCGACGACGGATCTTCGCCACGTCGCGACAGCTTCACCACGATCGAAACAGGAGCGCCAGATGGATTCACGACGACCACCGCCCGAAGGCGGCGACCCGGTCATGGCCGAGTACTTCGAGACCATGCGGCAGTTCCTCGCCACCCAGGAACGCGTCATGAGCGCCTATCTGGGCGAGTCGGTTCCGGGCACTCGCTCGCTGTCGCGTCCGCTGCGCAGCTCGCCGCCGCTGACGATTTCGCACCGTGCGCAGCGCATCGCGACGGTCGCCGACGGCGCCCCTGCTGCGCAACCCGCCGGCGTGCAGCTGAACGGTACGGCCGCCGCACCGAGCGCGCCTGCGATCGTGGTGCCTGCAGCGGCGGCGACGCACGCGGCGCCTGCGCGTGCGAATTCGATAAACGGCACGAACGGCGTCAACGGCGTCCACGCTGCCGATGCGCCGAACGGCGCTGTCGCCAGCGGCGCGGCAAGCGCGGTCAACGGCTCGGCCGGCGCGCCGACCTCGCCCGCGGCCGCACCGACCAACGGCGCTCGCAACGGCAGCGCAGCAGGCGCGATCGGTCGCGAGCAGCTCACCGACATGCTGCTCGCGATCGTCGAAGACAAGACCGGCTATCCGCGCGACATGGTCGGGCTCGACCAGGCGCTCGAGTCCGACCTCGGCATCGATTCGATCAAGCGGATCGAGGTCGTGGGCGCGATGCTGCAGGCACTGCCCGACACCTACCGCGAGGCGCTCGGCGAGCGCCGCAAGCAGCTCAACACGCAGCAGACGCTCAACGGCATGCTGGAGATGCTGAGCGCGCTCGCAGCGCAGGGAGGCGCTCCCCGCCCTTTTGAATTCGCCGAGACGGGATCGCAGGCTGGCCAGGGCCTCCCGTCTCGGCACATCATCGTCGCGGAAGCGCAGGCGCTCGACCCGGCCGCATCGAAGCGGCTCGACGGCGGTCACTTCCTCGTCACCGACGACGGCAAGGGCTTGGCGCAAGCGCTCGTCGCCGCCTTGGCGACCCGAGGCTGCAGCGCCAGCGTGGTTGCGCGCGAGGTCCTTGCCGACGAAGCGAAGCTGGTCTGCTGGACCGCAGCGGCGCGCGCCAAGCACGACTCCGTTGCCGGCATCGTGCACGTCGCGCCGTTCGGCGCCGACTGGCTGCCGGTCGAGACGCCGCTCGACACCTGGCGCGCGCAGCTCGCGGTCGACGAGAAGTCGCTCTTCCTGCTGCTGCGCGACTTCGCCGATCGGCTGGCGAGCGATGCGCGAGTGCTCGCAGTGAGTGCGCTGGGCGGCTCGTTCGGGCGGATGAACGCCCCTCCACGCGGGCTGAGCTTGCAGGGCGGCGCCGTCGGCCTCCTCAAGTCGCTGCGCGAGGAGTCGCCGGGCTGGCGGACCAAAGCGGTCGACGTCGACCCCGCGCGCGCGGTCGATGCCATCGTCGCCGACCTGCTGGGCGAGCTCGAGACGACCGACGGGCGACAGGAGATCGGTTACCTCGGCGGCGTGCGCACGCTCTTCCGCACGTGTCCGGCCGACGATGTCGGTGTCCGGCCGCAGGACTTCGCGCAGCTGACAAACCTCGTGGTGCTCGCGACCGGCGGTGCCCGCGGCGTCACGGCCGAGGCGCTGCGCGAGCTCGCGGTGGCCGGCAACACGCTGGTGATCACCGGCCGCACTGCGCTCGTCGACGAGGACGCGGCGACCGCCGGCTGCGATGCCCAGGCACTGCGCCGCCATTTCGTCGACGCCGTGCGCAAGGGGTCGCTCCGCGCGAAGCCTGCCGAGATCGACCGCAAGGTCCAGTACGTGCTGGCGGTGCGCGAGCTGCACGCCAACCTCGACGACTTCGCGCGTCGCGGCGCACGGGTCGAGTACCACGCGATCGACGCCACCGACGACGCGGCGATGGGCCGCCTGATCGCGGACGTCGAGGCGCGTCTCGGCGCGATCGGCGGCGTCGTCCACGGTGCGGGCGTGATCGAGGACAGGCTGCTCGTCGACAAGACGCCCGATAGCTGGTCGCGCGTCGTCGAGACCAAGGTGCTCGGGCTGCTCGCGCTGCTGCGCCATCTGCGCCCTCAGGCGCTGCGCTTCCTGACGGTCTTCAGCTCGGTTGCCGGCCGCTACGGCAACCGTGGCCAGACCGATTACGCGACGGCGAACGAGCTGATGAACCGCGTCTGCTGTCAGCTGCGCGACGCGTGGGGCAGCCGGGTCAGTGTCAGCGCGCTGTGCTGGGGTCCCTGGGGTCCGACGACGTTCGGCGCCGGGATGGTGACCGCCGACACCGAAGCCAAGTTCGCCGCCAAGGGAGTCGCGCTGGTCGGTGCGGCGCTGGGTCGAAGGCTCTTCGTCGACGCCGTCGCCGCGGCGCCGGGCGGTCCGGTCGAGATCGTCTGCGGCGCGGCCGACTGGGAGGCGCACGAGTCGGAGATCGCGCGCGCTTCGGCAGCGACTTCGGAACGTGTCGCGCCGGCGTCGCAGTCGCCTGCTCAGGTCGAAGCCGCGCCGCAAGCGGCGGCGGCATCCGCCAGCGTCGACGTCGGGCTCCTCGGTCCGCTGCTCGGCCGTGCCGGCGTCGTCCCGTTGTCGCTCGGCGAGCAGCGCGTGACGGTCGCGGTCGACGCTCGTCATGCGTACCTCGCGCATCACCGCATCGATGGCGTCGCCGTCCTGCCCGCGGCGGCCGCCGCCGAGATGATGGCCGAGGCGGCGGGCGCGCTCTGGCCGGGGTGGAAGGTCGTCGAGGTTCGCGACTTTCGACTGATCAAGGGAGTCGAGGTCCGCGACGGCGGGCGCGCGCTGCAGGTGGTCGTGAACGCGCCTCCCTACGGCAGCAGCGAGGGCTTCGACGTCGACGTGACGATCCGCTCCGATGCGGGCGCCGGGCGCTCGCTGGTCCACTACCGCTGCGGCCTGCGCCTCGAGCAGCAGGTCCCGCCCGGGTTCGCACTCGAGCTGCCGCGCCACGACGAGCTGCAGCTGACCGTCGGCAGGGCGTACGACGAATTGCTGTTCCACGGCCCGTGCTTCCAGGTCATCGAGGGGATCGACGGCCTGTCGGAACGCGGCGCGTCGGCGCGCGTTCGCTCGACGCGGCCGAGCGACTGGCTGGCGGCGCCGACCGGCGCTCAGGAGCAGTGGCTCTTCGACCCGGCGCTGATCGATGCCGCGGCGCAGATGGCACTGCTCTGGGCGCGCACGCTGCACGGCCACTCGTGCCTGCCGGCGCGCTTCGGCCGCATCGTCCGCTTGTGCGAGACGCTGCCGGCGCGGCTGCGCATGGTGTTCGAGCATGTGCCGGTCGCCGACCCGCACTTTGTCGGCGCCAACGTCTACTTCGTCGACGACGCGGGGCGGGTCGCCATGCTCGTCGAGGGAATGGAGTGCGTCGGCAGCGCCGCGCTCAACCGCCTCGGCGGCACCGCCAGGGCGGCGAGCGGCGCGACGGCGTGATGACGATGACGACGCCCGGCCCGGAGCCGATCGTGATGCACGCAAACGCATCGCCCGAGCCGATCGCGATCATCGGCATGGCGTGCATGTTTCCGCAGGCGCCCGACGTCGGCGCGTTCTGGCGCAACATCGTCGGCGGCGTCGACGCCGTCGGCGAGCCGACCGCGACGTGGGACGCGCAGCGCTACCTCGATTCGGGCCGCATCAAGACCGCGGCCGGCGGCTATCTCAAGGACCTGTTCCGCTTCGAGCCGCGCGAGTTCGGGATCATGCCGAACTCGATCGACGGCGGCGAACCCGACCAGTTCCTCGCGCTGCGGATCGCGCGCGATGCGCTCGACGACGCCGGCTACCTGAGCGGTTTCGACCACCGCGACACCGGCATCGTCCTCGGCCACAGCACCTACCTGCATCGCGGCCAGGGGGCGATCCTGCAGAACACGCTCGTCCTCGACCAGACACTCGACCTGCTCGAGGTCGTCTGCCCCACGATCGATGCCGGCACGCTCGCCGAGATCCGCTCGCGCCTCAAGGCCAAGCTGCCGCCGTGCAGCGCCGACATCGCGCCCGGGCTCGTGCCCAACGTGATGACGGGGCGAATCGCCAACCGTCTCAACCTCAAGGGGCCGAACTACCTGCTCGACGCCGCGTGCTCGTCGTCGCTGCTCGCGGTGAACGCGGCGATCGACGAGCTGCGCAGCGGGCGCAGCCGGCTCATGCTCGCCGGCGGCGTCAACGCGTCGCTGCCGGCCGAGGTCACCGTGATCTTCACCCAGCTCGGCGCCCTCAGCGCGCGCGGCAAGGTGCGGCCGTTCGAGCAGGGCAGCGACGGCACGCTGCTCGGCGAGGGGCTCGGCATGGTCGTCCTCAAGCGCCTCGGCGATGCCGTCGCCGACGGCGACCGGATCTACGCCGTCATCCGCGGCATCGGCCAGGCGAGCGACGGGCGCGGCCAGGGGCTGCTCGCTCCCAGCGTCGACGGCGAGACGCTGGCGATCCGCCGCGCGTATCAGTCGTCGGGAGTCGACCCGGCGAGCGTCAGCCTGATCGAAGCCCACGGCACCGGAATTCCGCTCGGCGACCGCACCGAGATCGCGGCGCTGAAGAACGTCTTCGGCAGTCGTTCGACGCCGCAAGGCGCGGTCGCGATCGGCTCGATCAAGTCGATGATCAGCCACTGCATTCCGGCGGCCGGCATCGCCGGTCTCATCAAGACGGCGCTGGCGCTCCACCATCGCGTGCTGCCACCGACGCTGTGCGAGTCGGTCAACGCCGAGCTCGGCATCGCCGAGACGCCGTTCTACGTCAACACGTCGTGCCTGCCCTGGGCGCATCGCCTCGACGGCGTGCGCCGCGCCGGAATCAACTCGTTCGGGTTCGGCGGCATCAACGCGCACGCGATCCTGGAAGAGGCGCCTGCCGGCGCCGTGCGGCCAGCGAGCGCGATGCCGTGGCCGGCGGAGCTGTGCGTCGTCTCGGCGGCGACGCGCGAGGCGTTGCTCGTCAAGCTCGATCGTCTGACGAGCGATCTCGACGCAGGCTCGGCCCTGCCGCAGACCGCGGCCGCGCTCGCCGACGCCGACGCCGCCGAGCCGGTTCGCCTCGCCATCGTCGCCAAGGACGTCGCTTCGCTGCGCCGCAGCCTCGAGCTCGCCCGGCGCAAGCTCGTCGACGATCCCGCGCCGCGCTGGTCGACCCGCGGCGGCGTCGTCTTCGCCGAGCGCCGCCTCGACGGCCGTCTCGCGTTCCTCTTTCCCGGCGAAGGCTCGCAGTACATCGGCATGCTCGGCGATCTCGCGCTGTGTTTTGCCGAGGTCCGGGAGTGGCTCGACTTCTGGCACACGCTGTACGACGAGCCGCGCGGGCGCAACCGCACCGACGTCGTCTTTCCGCCAGCGAGCGAGCTCGACGACGCGTCGCGTCGCGCCCTCGAGGAGCGGCTGCAGCAGATGGACATCGGCAGCGAGGCCGTCTTCGTCGCCGGCCTGGCGATGCACGCGCTGCTGCGCGCGCTCGGCGTCGAGCCCGACGTGATGATGGGGCACAGCTCGGGCGAGTCTGCCGCGCTCGCCGCGTCGGGCGCTGTGCCGGCCGAAGCCCCCTCTGCGCTCGCCGGCTTCGTGCGTCGGCTGAACGCGATCTACGAGCGCGTCCTCGCCGAAGGACACATCGCGACCGGTGCGCTGCTCGCGGTCGGCGCGCTGCCGGCGGACGTCGTCGCGTCGCACGTCGCCGCGAGCCGAGCCGACGTCGTCGTCGCGATGGACAACTGCGCCAACCAGCAGGTCCTCTACGGTGCGCGCGAAGCGATCGACGCGCTGCAGAAGGTGCTCGGCGACGCGGGCGCGATCTGCCTGCCGCTGTCGTTCGATCGCGGCTACCACACGCCCGCGTTCGGCGAGGTCAGCGCGGCGTTTCGCGGCTACTACCAGGAGATGGGGCTGCAGCCGCCGCGCGTTCCGCTCTATTCGTGCGCGACCGCAGCGCTCTTTCCCGACACGGCCGCAGCGGCGCAGGATCTCGCCGCCCTGCAGTGGTCGAGCCGCGTGCGCTTTCGCGAGACGATCGAGCGCATGCACGCCGACGGCGTGCGCCATTTCGTCGAGGTCGGACCCTCGGCGCATCTCACCGCGTTCGTCAACGACGTGCTCGCGGGCAAGGAGCGGAGCGCGCTCGCGACCAACGTGCGTCGCCGCAACGGTGTCGAGCAGCTGCTGACGGTGCTCGCCGAGCTCTACGCGAGCGGCAGGCCGGTCGCCATCGGCCGGCTCTTCACCGGCCGCGACTGCGTCCGAGCCGAAGGTGCAGTCGCGGGCAGCGCGAAGAGCGCCGGACTCGCGCTCGACAACACGATGCCGATGCTGCGCTTCTCAGCCGACGAGCGCGCGGCGCTGCGCCAGCTCGCCGCGCCTGTCGCGTTGGCGGCGACCGCTGCCGACGCGAAGCCCGCGGCCGCGGCCGAAGCGGCCTTGCCCGAGCGCGCGCTCGCGAGCGACGACGAACCGACGTCCGAGGCGGCGAGCGCATCGGCGGTGGCGTCGGACCGTGACCGCGTGATGGCGGAACATTTCGAGCTCATGCGCGGCTTTCTGGTCCAGCAGCAGGCCGTGGCAGAGCGCTTCGCGGCCGCCGCCGTCGGGTCGTCGTTCGCGGCTGCCGACGCCGCACCGCTGCTCGCCGAAGTTCTCGAGCACGACTCGATGCACATCGTCGCGCGCTGCAGCCTGAGCCTCGCCGACAATTTCCTGAGGAGCCACGTGCTGTCAGGAGCCATCTCCGAGGTGGACCGCGAGCTGTCGGGTCTCGCGTGCGTTCCGTTGATGGTCAGCCTCGAGATCATGGCCGAAGCGTGCAGCGTGCTGGCAGAAGGAAGCGCGCTGCGTGTGATCGAGAACGTCCGCGCATTCGACTGGATCGCGCTCGACGACGAGGCGGTGAACCTCGAGGTGCGCGCCGAGCTCGGCGCTGCCGGCGTCGTCCGCGCGCAGCTGATGAACGGCGCGACGCTCGCGGCGAGCGCCGACTTCCGCTTCGACGGCGAGTGGCGCCTGCCTGCGTCGGCGCCGCTCGCCGCGACCGAGCGGTACCGCTGGGACGGCAGCGAGCTGTACACGACCGGCATGTTCCACGGCCCTGTGTTCCAGAGCGTTCGGCAGATCGACGGCTGGAGCCGCGAGGGCATCGACGCGACGCTCTCCGACGCGAACCTCGACGGCTTCCTCGTCGACGGCGAGACGCCGGCGCTGGTGCTCAATCCAGTGCTGCTCGATGCCGTCGGCCAGGTCGCCGCGTACTGGACAGCGCAGCAGGCCGGCACCGACTTCAACTGCTTCCCGTCGACGATCGGCCGCATCGAGCTCTACGCGCCGTGCCCGGTCGACGTGGAGGGGCTCGCGCTCAGGGGGCGCCAGCGGCCGGCAGACGCGAGCGCCGACGACATCGCGGCGCCACGGAGCTGGTCGTTCGAATGCATCGGCTCCGACGGGCGCGCGCTCTTTCGCGTCGACGAGCTCGTCAACGTCCACTTCGAGGTGCCGCACAGCTTCTACGAGGTGCGCCGCGATCCGTTGCTCGGTCTGCTCGGGCAGGCGAGCCCTGCCGCGTCGTTCGACGGCGTCTCGCTATGGCAGGTGCCGCATTTCAGCGAGGCGTTCTGCGCCCAGTCGAACGGCATCTTCCTGCGCATCCTGGCGCATGCGCTGCTGAGTTTCGACGAGCGCGTGCAGTGGCGGCTGCTGACCGGCAGCGTGAAGCAGCGGCGGCAGTGGCTGTTCGGCCGAGCGGCGATCAAGGAGGCCGTGCGCGTGCTCGTGTACGAGCGGACCGGACGGCTCCTCTATCCGTCGGACATCGAGGTCGTGCACGACGCCAACGGCGCGCCCGCGGTCGAAGGCTGGTGGTGCGGCGAGGTCGCCGAAGTGCCGCACGTCTCGCTGTCGCACAACGAGCGAGCGTCGCTCGCCGCCGTCGCGACCGACCGCCCGGTCGGCGTCGACCTCGAGGACATCGGCCGGATCCAGCGTCCCGAGCTGCTCGCCGATTCGCTGACGCGCGCCGAGCGCGCGTCGTTGCACGGCCTCGACGGCGAAGCGCTCGAGGAGCGGTTGCTGCGCCTGTGGTGCGCCAAGGAAGCGGCGGCCAAGCGGCTCGGCGTCGGGCTGGGCGGCAGCCCGGAACGCTTCGACGTCCGCTTCGTCGATGCCGGGCTCGCGCGCGCGCAGGTCGACTTCGAAGGCGCCGCGGTGAGCGTCGACATCGTTCGCGACGGCCGCGCGGTGATCGCCGTCGCGGCCGATCCCGCAGCCGACGTGGTGCTCGCGTGATGGACAGGTTCACCGAGCATTCGACGCTGACGACGGTCTGCGCGATCGTCGACGACCTGATCCAGGACTGGGGGCTCGAGCTCGAGGAACCGGTCGGCGCAGCGACGCTGCTCGTCGCCGACCTCGATTTCGCCTCGGTCGACATCATCCAGCTGTGCGTCGCGCTCGAGCAGACGTACGAGCGCAAGCTCGGCTTCCAGGATCTGCTGATGCGCGACGGCAGCTACGTCAGCGACCTCTCGCTTGCCCAGGTCGCCAGCCACGTCGAGGCGAGATTGCAGCAACCGCGCCAGGACCCTTCATGACCGTACGCACGCTCTTCATCGGCATGGACGGCGCCACCTTCACCGTCCTCGACGACCTCGTCGCAGAACGCGAGGGCGGTCCTGTCATGCCGTTCCTCGCACGCATCTTTGCCGACGGCGCGCGCTGCCGGCTGCGCTCGACGCCGAACCCGCTCACGCCGCCGGCGTGGGTGTCGCTGATGACGGGTCGAACGCCCGGCCACCACGGCGTCTTCGACTTCATCCGCGCCGAGGAGCGCGGCGAGGACGTCTACTTCACGCTCTACGACTCGCGCGACTGCCGCGTCGAGACCATCTGGTCGATCGCCGGGCGGCAGGGCCGGCGTGTCGCGGCGCTCAACTTCCCGTTCACCGCGCCGCCGCCGAAGGACCTCAACGGCTTCATGGTCCCCGGCTTCGTGCCGTGGCGGCACCTGCGCCGCAACTCGGCGCCGCCCGACCTCTACGACCGGCTGAAGGCGATTCCCGACTTCAATCCGAAGGAGCTGGCCTGGGACTTCGAGCAGGAGAAGCAGGCGCTCGAAGAGCTGAGCAGCGAAGACCGCGAGAACTGGGTGCGCTACCACCTGCCGCGCGAGCAGCAGTGGTTCCGGATCGCCGATCACCTCGCGCGCGAGGAGGCGCCCGAGCTGATGGCAGTGATGTTCGACGGCGTCGACAAGTTGCAGCACCAGGCCTGGCTCTACATCGATCCGAACCAGCAGCACGGCGAGCTGAGCGAGTACCACCAGCGCATGCGCTCGCTCTGCCTGCAGTACTTCCGCCAGCTCGACGGCTTCATCGAGCGGCTCGTCGCCGCGGCGGGGCCGCAGGCGCAGGTCTTCCTGGCGTCGGACCACGGCTTCACGGGAACGACCGAGGTCGTTCGCATCAACGCGTGGCTGCACGAGAGGGGCTACCTGCGCTGGCGCGACGTCCCCGACACCGAAGAGGGCCGCCGCCGCGAGGACAGCATGTTCGCGTTCCTCGACTGGAAGAACACGATCGCGTACTGTCGGACGCCGTCGAGCAACGGGATCAACATCCGCGTCGCGCGCCGACCCGGCGAAACCGGCATCGCCCCCGAGGAGTACGAGGCCGTGCGCGAGCGCCTGGTTCGCGACCTCGAGGCGCTCAAGGACCCGGTCACGGGCGAGCGGATCATCACCGAGGTGCACCGGCGCGAGGACGTCTTCCCCGGCGACGCGATGCACGATGCGCCCGACTTGCTGCTCGTGCTGCGCGACTTCGGATTCGTCTCGATCAAGAACAAGCTGCCGGTCGTCGAGCCGCGCGCGCAGGTCGCCGGAACGCACCATCCCGACGGCGTCTTCCTGGCGTACGGTCCGGGGATCTCGCGCGGCGCGAAGGTCGCGCGACGGAAGATCGCCGATGTCGCCGCGACGCTGCTCTACAGCGTCGGCCTCGATGTGCCTGCCGACTTCGAAGGCGTCGTGCCGAAGGCGATGTTCACGACCGAGCACTTGCACGAGCATCCGGTCGTCGAGGGCGCGCCGACGACGGGAGCGAGCACGGGCTCGCAGACTGCGGGCATGGCGCCCGAGGAGAAGGAGCAGATCATGGCCCAGCTGCAGATGCTCGGCTACATGGAGTAGGCATGCCGGTCGCGGTCGTCGACGAGGTCCGCCTCAACTACCTGCAGCTCTCGCCCGAGCCGGGTGCGGGCGAGGACCTGGTGATGGTGCACGGGCTCGCGACGAACCTCGCGTTCTGGTACGCGCCGTACGCGACCGAGCTCTCGAAGCGCTACCGCGTCACGCTCTACGACCTGCGTGGCCACGGTCGTTCGTCGGCGCCGGCTGCGGGCTATCGACCCGAAGACCAGCGGCGCGATCTGCTGGGCCTGCTCGATCATCTGCAGATTCGCAGAGCGCACTTCCTCGCGCACAGCTACGGCGGCGTCGTCGCGCTGAAGCTGGCGTGCGTCGATCCCGATCGCGTCGCGAGCCTCGTGATCGCCGACACCCACATCGCGGCGGCACGCGGCCAGGGGTCGGCGCGCGCGTGGCGCGACAGCGACCGCATCCAGGAGACGCTCGACCGCGCCGGCATCGCGCTCGACGCGCGCGACGCCTACTTCGGCTACAAGCTGCTGACCGAGGTTGCGAGGTTGCAGCAGGCGAACGCCGTCGTGCCCGCGGAGCTGACCAAGCTGGTGGCGCCCTGGCTCGGCGCGCGCAGCCATCGGACGGCAGCGCAGTGGCTCGACCTGATGGAGCGCACGTCGGCGGAGCGTGAGCTCACCTCCGACGACGGCCTCGACGCGGCGAGCCTGCGCCGTCTTCGCTTCCCGATCCTGGCGCTGTACGGCGACCGTTCGCAGGCGCGCTTCACCGGCGACGAGCTGCTGAAGATCTGGCCGCACGCGACCTTCAGGCGGGTGCGCGACGCTGGGCACTTCTTCCCGACGACGCGTGCCGCCGAGGTGCTCGGCCTGTGCCGCCGCTTCTGGGACGGCGAGTTTGCGCACGGCTCGCCGCATCGCGCCGGCGAGGCGGACGACCGCCACTTCCGCTCCGATCGCATCTACCAATCCGACGGCCACTGGTACTGCCGCACCCGCGAGGGCGCGCCGCTTGGTCCGTTTGCCGCGATCGAGACCGCGCGCGGCGAGCTCGCCGTCCACATCTCCCCCCGCAAGCCGTCGTGCGCCGACGCGTAGCCCCCGTGTTCGCGGGACTGGCTTCAGCGGCCGCGAGCTGGCAAAGTTTTCGACGGAGAGGCCGTCGTTCAGCGAGCCCAGGGAGGTGGTCGTGAAGATCAAGTTCGCCGTGTTCGCCTGCCTGCTCGCCGCGGGTGTCGCTCGCGCCGGCGAGC
>Ga0157372_10003915_pt1 | contig 15996 bp, 16 predicted proteins | sample C55metaG_FD_115307 | JGI IMG/M metagenome (GOLD analysis project Ga0157372, IMG submission 115307) | Corn rhizosphere microbial communities from Kellogg Biological Station, Michigan, USA - C5-5 metaG | ecosystem: Host-associated > Plants > Roots > Rhizosphere > Soil | place: USA: Michigan... | reverse complement strand
ATTTGAGGTTAGTCAGCAGCACGTCAAACAAGACGTTATCAGTTTGGAAGCCATTTTGGCCGAAAGTTTTGAACGGCTCGACGATCTACACAAAGACAAGCAAAAAATCCGCGGTATCCCGACCGGCTATAAAGATCTCGATAATATGCTGGCCGGCTTACAGCGCTCTGATCTATTTATTTTGGCGGCCCGGCCGTCGATGGGCAAAACAGCGTTCGTCTTGAATCTGGCCCATAAAGTCGCTGTTAAGGCTAAAGAGCCAGTACTAATTTTCAGCCTGGAAATGAGCAAAGAGCAGCTGGTGGATCGTCTGCTGGCCATGGAATCGGGCGTAGATGCCTGGGCGCTCCGCACGGGCAATCTTACCGATAGCGATTTCGAAAAAATTGGTGAAGCCATGGGCACGCTCAGCGAGGCGCCGATCTTTATCGATGACACGCCGGGTATTACCGTCAGCGATTTACGTACCAAAGCCCGGCGCGAAGCCCATCAGCGCCAGCTTGGCTTAGTGATTGTCGACTACTTGCAGCTAATGAGCGGTGGCAGTCGCTTTGGCGGCGAAGGTAATCGCGTCCAGGAAATTTCGGAAATCTCTCGTGGCCTGAAAGGTGTGGCCCGCGAATTGAATGTACCACTGATCGCCCTAAGCCAGCTGAGCCGATCAGTAGAAAGCCGGACGCCACAAATCCCGCAGCTGGCAGATTTGCGTGAATCTGGCTCCATCGAGCAGGATGCCGATGTGGTGGCATTTTTGTACCGCGAAGATTATTACAATCCCGAAAGCGATCGCAAAAACATCATGGATGTGCTCATCAAAAAGCATCGTAACGGTCCGACTGGCGGCGTAGAATTGTACTTCGATCGTGATAAACAGCGCATTAGCTCGCTGGAAATGCGGCAGGGCAGCAATCCGTTTGAGTAAGCCAAAACGCCGCTAGGCTAAACAAGCACAAGCGGTTATAATACCGCGTAAGCACATGAAAAAGTTTGGGCAGGCCTTGAAACTTCATTGGAAAACCAGCGGTTTAGTGGCCGTTGTACTACTGTTTGTTGGGCTACTTTTAGTTTATCGCTTGGGCTCTCTGGTCGGCGGCTTAAGCCCGCAGGAAGCCAGCCAGCAAGCTTTCAGTAGCTCCTGGCATAACATTGTGCACAATCCGCTCAATGCGCCCCTAACAGTTTTGCAATGGATAGCCCTCACTTTGTCGCCACACCACGGACAAACCATCACCCGTTTACCGAGTAGTGTGTTTGGTATTTTAACGTTATTGGCCTTTGCGTACATTCTCCGCCACTGGTACGGCTTGCGAACGGCAGTTGCTGGCACTGTCCTCTTTATGTGCTCAAGCTGGTTTTTACACGTCAGCCGACTAGCGACACCAGATATTTTGTATTTGTGGGCGATTCCAACGCTTTTGGCTGCTCAGCTATTATGGCAACGCCATGCTAGCCGGTATGGCAGCTTTTGGGCGGCAGCTGTAGCTGGCTTGCTGTTGTATATTCCAGGGATAGTTTGGCCATTTTTAGTGGTATTGCTGCTGCAACCCCAACTTATAATCAGCGGTTGGCGGCGGCTCGAGCGATGGTGGCTGCGTACGGCATTAGCACTGTTTTGTCTCCTACTACTGCTACCATTGGCCTATGCTATGTGGTGCACGCCAACTTTATTCCAAAGCTGGCTGGGTCTGCCGCACGCTTTTGAATCCGGCATTCACATCGTGAAGCGGCTGATAGATAGCATCACCTTCTTCGTTTATCGTGGTCCACTAATGCCAATGTTATGGCTAGACAAAGTACCAATCCTGGACATTTTTGCAGTGGTCATGCTGCTGCTAGGCGGCATCTTTTACGGCCGCCACTACCGCTTACTCCGGACGCGTCTGCTGCTTGGCCTGTTTTTAGTCGGCTCCATCCTGTTCGCTCTTGGCGGGCCGGTGGTTTTCAGCCTGCTTGTTCCCTTAGGCTACTTCGTAGTCGCTGCCGGCGTCGGTTACTTACTGCATGAATGGTTGCACGTCTTTCCACGTAATCCGCTGGCCCGTAGCATTGGCTTTGGGCTGCTCAGCGCAGCCATCATACTGTCTTGTGCCTACAATCTACGAGCATACTTTGTAGCCTGGCCGCACAGCCGCCCGACCATAAGCACTTTCAGCCAGCACCGCTAAAACCAATCTGTTACAATAGAAGACGGAAATGAGTAAAGCATTTGTATTCGAGTGCAGTTTGGGATGATAGCTGAGCAGCGCAGTCCGGCCTCCGGCAAGGAAGCCGGATGAGCATCGGAACGCAGGCTAGCACCCAAAATGTGCCGAATACGAAAGCTGCTAATAAAGGAGTATAGCTCATGTCAAGGTTTGATCAGGCAAAGATGCTGATGCGTGTCAAAAAAATTCAAAAAGAGCTGCAAAAGCAGATTATTACCGTTGAAGAAGGTGATGGTGCCGTTCGGGTCGAAATTACCGGCGAACAAAAAATCAAGAAAATCCACATTGACCCCAAGTATGTTGACCTCGATGATATTGGCCTATTAGAACGGTGGATTGAAGACGCCGTCAAGGAAGCCATCAGCCAAAGTCAGAAGGTAGCCGCCGAAAAGATGCAGCCCATGATGGGCGCTCTAGGCGATCTCGGCCTCTAAAACAGCTAGCCTATGGCAATTCTTCCGCCCGTTTTACAGGACCTGATTGACGCTTTTGGCGCCTTACCTGGTGTTGGCCCGCGTACCGCCGAGCGTTATGCCTATTATTTGGTACGGCACGACCAAGTGGCTGCCCAAAAGCTTGCCGACGCGCTGAAAAACCTGCACGGCGGTATCGGCTACTGCCAAAAAACTTTCGCGCTCATACCAGCCGATCAGGAACTGTCTGATCTGTATACCGACCCGCGCCGTGACAAAAAGACCGTAGCTGTAGTGGCTGAGCCGTTTGATCTGGTAGCCCTGGAAAAAACTGGCCAGTATAACGGTACCTATCACGTGCTGGGCGGCTTGGTTTCACCAATTGACGGCATTGGACCGGAGCAATTACACATCGCCGAACTCGTCAAGCGCATCGATGAAGATAAAGTCGAAGAAGTGATTTTGGCCACTAATGCCAGCGTGGAAGGCGAATCGACAGCTTTATATATCCAACAGCAGATCGGTGATCGCGACGTCAAAATTACCCGCCTAGCCCGTGGCCTGCCAATCGGTGTTGATCTGGAGTACGCCGACCAAATCACACTTGGCCGGGCATTAGAAGGGCGTCAGGCTTTATGAAGCTAAATTTCTGCCCGGAATGCGCCGCCCCGCTTACCAAAAAGACTAATACAGAATATATCTGTGCTAACGGCCATCCGTATTGGAATAATGCCAAAGCCAGTGTAGCTCTGGCTTTTGTTAAAGACGGGCAGTTACTTATTAATCAGCGCGGCCGCAAGAGCGATCCCAATTACGGCCTGTACGACCTGCCGGGCGGTTTTGTAGATTACGGTGAATCAGCTTATACCTGTGCTATTCGCGAAGCCAAGGAAGAGACTACTGTGCAGCTGGAACCAAATGATCTAGAATTATTAGCCGTTTATCATAACGACTATAATCTCGGCATCAGTAGCGTCGATATCGTTTTTCTGGTCCGTCATTGGCAAGGCGAATTTAAAGCAGACGATGACTCGGCGGCCCTCATCTGGAAGCCGCTGGATTTTATTTACGATCCAGATTTCTGTGAAAAGTATTATACCGGTCTCGATAAGCTCATCCAGCAAAAATTAACAGCCTAAACAGAGTACGTTACAATAAGAGGAATTATGCAGCCATATCCTGAAGCCTCTCATATCCATGACATCATAGCCAGTGCCCAAAAAATCGTTATTATTCAGGCTGATAATCCTGACGGCGACAGTTTGGGCAGCGCTCTGGCCTTGGAGCACATCTTGGGCGATCAAGGTAAAGATGTTGCGCTATACTGCGGTGTTGAGGTGCCCACATATTTACGTTATTTATCTGGTTGGGATCGGGTTTTGAACGAGCTGCCGAGTAGTTTTGATGCCAGTATTATCGTCGATGCCGGCACTTACACCCTATTCGATCAGCTGCAAAAAAAAGGGCAAATGAATCGATTGAGGCAAAAACCAAGTATTGTCCTTGATCACCACACCGTCATCGAACAGCCGCTGGATTTCGCCAGTGTGTCTTTAATCGAACCGGATGTTGCCTCGACAGGAGAATTGATTTTTAGTCTCAGCCGCCAGCTGAACTGGCCGATAAATGCCGAGGCTGCCGAGCACCTTATGACGTCAATTTTAGGTGATACTCAGGGCCTCATGAACGAACTCACCAAAGCTTCCACTTACCGCGTGATGGCCGACTTAACCGAATTGGGCGCCAATCGTCCCAAACTCGAAGAACTGCGGCGGGAGTACAGCAAAATGGCCCAAATTATCTATAAATACAAAGGGGAGCTGTTAAGTCGCACCGAATTTGCCGCCGAAGGTGCCATCGCCTTAGTCGTCATTCCGCAAGAAGAAATTAACACCTACAGCCCGCTCTACAATCCAGCTCCGCTGGTACAATTTGATATGCTCCAGGTACAGGATGTACGTTTAAGCATCGTTTTTAAAACCTACGATGACGGGCATATTACCGCGGCCTTGCGCAGCAATAGTGGCGCGCCCATTGCCAGTAAACTGGCCGAACATATGGGCGGTGGCGGCCATGACTATGCCAGCGGTTTTAAAATTACCGACGGCCGGCCGTTTAACGAAATAAAGTCAGAGTGCTTGGCGTTTGCCATGCAATTACTCAATAATGTAGGCAAGGAAGCCACCGATGAAACTCTACAACACTCTGACACGCAAAATTGAAGACTTCGTTCCACTTACTTTTCCGACTGCTACAGTTTACACCTGTGGTCCGACCGTTTACGATTATCCGCACGTCGGTAACTGGTTCACTTACATTCGTGAAGATATTTTAATCCGTACGCTGAAGCTGAATGGCTACGAACCCAAATGGGTCATGAATATTACCGATGTCGGACATCTGGTCAGTGACGCCGACGAAGGCGAAGACAAACTGGAGAAAGGCGCCCGCCGCGAAGGCAAAACTGCTTGGGATGTGGCCGAATTTTACACCGATTACTTCGAAACCGGACTAAAACGCTTAAACATCCTGTCACCAGGCTTCATGCCACGGGCCACACAGCACATTCCCGAACAGATTGAACTTATCCAGAAATTAGAGCAAAAAGGCTACACTTACGTCATTTCTGACGGCGTCTACTATGACACGAGCAAGTTTCCGCGCTACGCCGATTTTGCTAAGCTTGACGTCGAGGAACAGCAAGCCGGTGCCAGAGTAGAGTTCAACTCCGAAAAACGCAATCCGACTGACTTTGCTCTCTGGAAATTCAGCCCCGCAGACCATCAGCGCGACATGGAATGGGATAGCCCGTGGGGCAAAGGTTTCCCTGGGTGGCATATCGAATGTTCTGCCATGAGCATGAAATATTTGGGTGAAACCTTGGATATTCACGCCGGCGGTATCGATCATTTGCCAGTGCACCACACTAATGAAATCGCCCAGAGCGAGGCCGCTACGGGCAAAACCTTTGCTCGTTTTTGGCTGCACAGCAATCATATCAGTATCGACGGCAGTAAAATCAGTAAAAGCCTGGGGAATGGCATCACGCTCGAAGATATCGAAGCCAAAGGTATTAGCCTTGATGCCTTTCGTTTGCACGTTCTGGAAAGTCACTACCGCAGCCAGAGTAAATTCAGCTGGGAAAGCCTAGAGGCCGCCCAAAACCGCCTGAACGACCTGCGTGCGCTGGCAGCCTTGCGCTGGCAAGCTCGCCCGGTCCAAGACGACACGCTATCCGTGGAAAAGGTAGTGCCGGAACTGATCGCTAGCCTAAGTCATGACTTAAATACACCGAACGCCTTGGCACTTCTCAGTAACGTAGCTAAACACTTGCAGACCGAACTTATCTCCGAAAGTATGGTTTCATCGTTCACGGCCATGCTGACCGGTATCGATGAAGCGCTGGGCTTACACTTGGCTGAAGAGGGTGATATTGAGCCCGCTCAAAAACAATTGATCGCCGAGCGTGAACAGGCACGTGCAGACAAAGATTGGGCCAAGTCTGATGAACTCCGTGACCAGCTTGTTGAACGGGGAGTGGGCTCACGGGATACCCGTAGCGGTGCCATTTGGTATCGCCTCTAGACCTTGCCTACTTTGGACTAGACTAGCTTATAGTAACCGTCCCGATTGAAAAGGCTTAAGATTTGCTGGGGCTGATGGTCTTTTCGAGTTCCGGTTCGCTCAGTAAGTTTTGTTCTTCTAAATAATAGAGTACTAGGATCCTTAAGCATCCCATAATGGGAATAGCGACTAACCCGCCCAGCAGACCGCTAAAGCTAACACCGATAACCACAGAGGCGAAGACCAATAGCGGCGAAAGGTTAGTGGAGTTAGCCTGAATTCTAGGCTGAATTAAATAGTTTTCAATCTGTTGATACAAAATGTAATAAACCAGAATAATAATCGCGGAAGTGGGTGAATGGAAAAGTGCCACCGAGGTAACAATAATAGCCCCGATGGTATGGCCGATCATCGGAATAAGCCCGCATACAAACACCACTACCATCAGTGCAATCGGATAGCTGACATGCAGCAAAAACAGCGCCGGTACAACGAAGCCGGAGGCGATTGCCGCCAGGGTAACTTGGCCGTTCACATAGCCTTTAATTACTCGGTACATATCGGTGGCCATTTTATCGCAATCCGCCCGATATTTATGAGGAATTAGCCGTCTAAAAAAGCTCAGCCAGCGTGGTCCTTCTACCAGCATCATAAAAGTTAGCGCCAAAATAGTCAGCATCGAAAAGATACTGCTGCCGATATGGGTGATCGTCGACAGGGCCGTGCCGCTGACGTTTTTAAGCCGGCTGGACAGTTGTGACGAGAATTTATCGACTTGACCTTCCAGGTGATAGCGCCGCACCAGCTTACCGGTCGTGCTGTCCTGGCTGCGCAGATCTTTTACCAGGTGTGGGGCGGCATTTATGAAGCTCTGCGTTTGGCGCACCAGCGGCGGTACCAGACTGGCGATAAAGGCACCGAGCAAAATCACTACAATCAAAAACGATACCGTGGTAGCAAGGGCGCGGCTGCCACGGCTTTTACCAGGCAAGTGCTCGCTGATCCAATGTACTGGTGTATTAAGCGCCAAAGCCAGAAAAATGGAGATAAAGATTAGCGTCAGAGCGTGCGCAGCCTTGCGAAAAGCCGCCAGCAGCAATATCGTACCTAATATGAGAAGCAAGACGCGCACAAATGTTTGAGTGGTGATCGTCAGTTCGAGTCGTTCACGGGCAGGTCGGCGGGAGAAACTGATCATGCTTTTATTATGGCACGTTCCGCTGTCCACGCAACGCTTGATTATAAACTTCTATGACCTGTGGCCCGATCACATCGATATCGAACTGCTGCACATAATTCTTTTGCGCCGTTGCCGCTTGTTGACGCGCAGCTGGATTCGTCAGCCAGAAAGCCAATTTTTCGGCAAACTCAAGCGTATTAACAGGATCACACAAATGATCTTCGCCTAACGGGCCGAGTACTGCTCGATAACCTGGATTGTCGCCGCCCAAGACAACCCCACGAGCCGTCGCCAACGCTTCTAGCAGGCTAATACCAAAGCTCTCGCCGCCAATACTCGGAAAAACTGCAATGTCGGCTTGCGAGAGGAAGGACGCCTTGTCAGCCTCATCCACAAAGCCCGTGAAACTTATAGTTTCACGCAAGTTCTTCTCTGTTACTAACGCTTGCAAAGCCTCAAGCTGCTCACCCTTACCACCAATAATGACTCGAAATGGCCGAGTATATAACTTTCTCTCTCTCAGATAGGCAACGGCTTCTATAAGCTGCCGGGCACCTTTGCGCTCCACTAGTCGGCCTAAAAACACGATAGTCGGTATAGATGCTTTAGTAGCAATCGGCTGAAAATCGGCTAATCTGATGGGGTGCGGGATGATTACGGAATCAAAACCATAGACTGCTTTAGCAAATGCAGCTGTAGGCTGCGTACTGCTAATCATGGTGGTAAAGCGCCGAGCCGTGCGCTTGTTAATCAGCGCTAGCAACTTATTGCCATATCTAGCCAAAGTACCGTACGGCAAGACATGAAAGGTTCCTACTACTGGCGTCGATGGCGGCAATACTTTCAGCAAACGGCCGGCCAGTACGGGGCTATAGGGAACTTGCACGTGCACTATATCAAAATTCTGCTGCGCCTGCTCGCGTAAAAGCCGCTTAGATACAGGTAAAGGCAGCGACAAGCGATTGCCGTTGTAACGCACTTTTTTATTACGAGCCAGACTATGGATGTTGGGCAGGTCCGTGCGCTTGGTTTCACCCACTAAATAATGTACTTCATGCCCCTGAGCTGCCAGCCATTGTCCAATTGTCAATACATACTGCGGGACACCGTCGGTTTTATCGATAGTGTCGGACTCTACCAGGGCAATTTTAAGCTTTTTCATCGTCGGTTGGCTTTGCCCGCGGCTTAGAGTGCTGCAAGGTATACGTATACAATTCCTCGTAACGCTTCACGATCGCCGGGTAGTCAAACTGTTTTACGTAGTTTTTAGCCCATTTTTGCCAGTTAGTCCGCAGATCTTTTTCATTTAAAAGCAGTGCTAACCGGCGCGCGAATGCATCGGTATGCTGCGGATTAACAAGCGAGATTGCTCCCATCTCTTTCATAACTGATACGTAACCCGGATTATCGCCGGCAACCGTCACCAGTCCGCAGGCCATAGCTTCCAGTAACACAATCCCAAAACTTTCACCATGAATGGCCGGTGAACAGTACAAGTCAGCCGCCTGAAATAACCTTAGTTTTTCTTCGTCGCTAATATATCCCAGAAAGGTGACGTTCGGCAGTGCCAATTCCTGAACCATTGCCTCTAGTTTTTCCCTGTCGGGGCCTTTGCCGGCAATCCATAATTGCACGTCGCTCTGTTGTTTGACCAGCTGCTCGTAGGCTTTCAGTAAATACTTAGGGCCCTTGCGCTGCTCCAGCCGGCCTAAATACAAAATAGTTTTAAGGGCCTTATCATCTTTTTTGGCCGCCTCACGCCTCATTGGTTTAAAATGCTTCAAATTAATACCGTTAGGAATAATAGTCACCGGCTCATCGGTTAATTTGGTGATCCATTCTGCCGCCGCTTCCGAAACAGCCGTCAAAGCATCCAGGTATTTTAAAACCGACTTTGTGTAGGGCGTTACAACCTTTGCCATCGTCCGGCTCATTAAAGTCTCGGGCAAACGAGCATGAAAGGTGGCAATATTGACTGCCGTTGAACGAGTCAGGATCTGACGGCTCAGCACTGGCACCCACGGTTCATGAAAGTGCAAAATATCAAACTTCTCGCGCGTCAGCATTTGGTCGATTTCATCGGTATCAACGCTGACTGAAAAGGTAGGCGTGGTTCCTAGCGGCGAACGGAAATCAGTGCCATTACCCAAGAAGATTATGCCTTCCTTATCATAGTGCTCGCCATCATCTCGAGGTAAGGGAGTAATAATTCGGACCTCGTGGCCCAAGCGCTTCAGTTCGCGGTAAAAATCCCGCACAATTTCTTGTACGCCACCGCCACGTGCCATGTTATATGGGCAGACAAGTCCTATTTTCATACCTTACCAGCCATTATACCAGTCCCTAGGACTTCTTATCAGCCAACATTCGTCGCAGCTTCGGCGGTATGAAAGCACCAGCCTCTTTTTTGTCGGCAATAACGCTCGGCGCATGCTTGCCGGCGCCTACCGGCATAATATTTACTTCGTTAAAAATAACCCGCAAATGCTGTTCTACCCGATGGGCATCGAAGTACTGATCAAAGTTAGCAGTTACATGCCACAGTGGCAAATCAATCTGTTTTTGACAGTTATCAACCACAAACATCTGGTAATTGGTATACATGTGGGTTCGTACGTCATTGCTGTGCCATAAAATAATCTCCATTGCCATGAGTTTTTCGATGAGCTCGTTATCAGCGCCAGTGAATTTGTCTTTAGCAGTTTTAGTACCGGCATAAAATTTCTTGAGCATGTACGTGTTCAGAAAAGCGTAGCGGAAAAGCCAGGCCGGCACTCGGGCGCTGAAAAAACGGGTGCCCCAGCGGTAATAAAACATCCGGCGGCGACTAAACACCAGATCGTCATAGCGAGCAAACCCCACGGCACTAACCAATATCTCTACTTTTTGGGTCAATTCCGGATAGCGCTGCAGCATCCGGGTAGCCACTAAGAAACCAAAGGAAAAGCCCACAATCACAACTTTCTTGCGCTTATAGCGCCACTTCACGAAACTAGCCAAATAATCGGCCATATTATCCAGGTCTGGTTTTTTACCAATTGAGAAAAGGCTATCCATGCCGCCGAAACCGGGTAAATCTGGCATATCGACAGCACCATACGTGTTGAAGTTTTGCGCCAAACCCCACCAGCGTTCTAGGCTGGAATGGTGCCCATAGGCAATTAGAATGTTACGATTTTTGTACTTCGGTGGTGCCGGCATATGCAACAGGCGGCCTTGCATGCCATTAATATCCAAAGGTACTATGAAGTCTTCGGGGCGCTGGTCTGTTTTTTTGGCCATAAGATTATCTAAAATGTACGCTAAAAACGCCGGCGACACAAGTTAACATGTTGAGCAGGCTGTATAATACAAAACGATGAAGAAGCGTCTGCTAATTAGTTTAGGTATATTTATCGCCCTAGTAGTTATCTTAGGGATTTGGCACGCCAACCAAGCCGCCGCACCCACTAAGGCTCCTGCCACCCAATCTTCAACTAAATCTAAGGCTTCTCCACCCTCTAATACCGCGCCGGCTTTTAATAAATCGGAATTTTCCACGACTGATCCAGCTAGTCTCTGGGTAGTCGTGAACAAACAACACCCGCTGCAACCGAAAGATTACGCCCCCAGCGACCTTGTCGGCGTCGGTAACGGCCAAACCATGCGAGCCGAAGCTGCCAGTGCTCTGAATACTATGCTGGCAGATGCCAAGGCTGCCGGCTACACGGTTACCCCTGCCAGCGGCTATCGTTCATATTCTTACCAAATTACCGTCTATAACAATGAAGTTGCTACGTATGGCCAAGCGACCGCTGATACAGAAAGCGCACGCCCGGGTTACAGCGAACACCAAACCGGCTGGGCCATGGATCTAGCCAGCGGCGGCTGCAGCATTACCGACTGTTTCGGCGATACACCAGGCGGCCAATGGGTGACGGCCAACGCTTATAAATACGGCTTTCTACTACGCTACCCGGCCGACAAAACAGATATTACCGGCTACCGCGCCGAAAGCTGGCATTTCCGCTACATCGGCATCAAACTGGCCACCGAACTCCACAACCAGCACATCGAAACCCTCGAAGAATTCTTCAACATTACCGGCGGCTCTACCTACAACTAACAATAACTGGTAAAAACAGATACAATTCGGTATAATTGCAGCTCGTAGCTCAGGGAAAAGAGCAGCCCGAGTCGGCGGATTTATTCCGCGACCCGGCGCGATGATGGCAACCAAAGGTTGACATATGCAGAGTCGAAGACGAAGCTATATAAAAACCGTAGGTTTGTCTCATTACAGGTTGATGGGACGTGGCCAAGTGGTAAGGCACCAGGTTTTGGTCCTGGCATTCGGGGGTTCGAATCCCTCCGTCCCAGCCAGAATTTATGTTTGGCCTTTTAGCAGAACAAGGTTAATTACTTAAAAACCGAATCCGTATACATCCATCTGGCTTTTATCCTTTAAATCGTCTTCAGACAGAGGCTCAATACCTACCGCCTCACAAAGTTGTTGATAGTAAATGTAACTTTCATCACTATTTGCGCCTGTCTCAATTGCTGCCCAGTTTAGAAAATTCGTTTTTACATCTTGAGTGTTCACTCTTCGATATGTTGGTGCCCGCAATGTGCGTACTAAATCTGTTAGGGCCCTTGCAGGGTACACCGGTAGTTCTGGTGAACGCCACTCTTGCAAGTATTGATTGTAACTATAGATTAATTTAACCCCTATTGTAGGGGTAGGCCTGGGCTCAGAGCCATCTGAATTGCGTTGTGGATATAGATACCAGCCGAGCAACAGTGCATCAAACACACGTGGAATACGTAAGTACGGCTGTGTTTTAATAAACTGCTGCAATCCCCGATCTGCACCAATTTGCATAGCCCAGCGATCGATCGATATCTCTGTTATTAGTGGCAAATCACCGCTTAGTTCTTCATAGTGGTGTGCTAGCCCAACTTTCGTAAACTGGCTAATATATGCTTCCTGAACTGCGTTGACCCGCCGTTCCCGCTCATCAATTGCACCAAAGACAATAGTGGTTTCAATATCATAAGGTCGTTGTTGAAGGTCTTTCAGAATTGCAGCCGTTCCAGAAAAGAGCGTATTGTCCGGTTCGTCCATGAGTAAGGTAATCGGCTCGCCTTTGTGAGCCATAACCTGTTCCATAAGCTCCACGGGACCCTTTGTTAACCGAATCGGCACCCGGCCGCGTTGTTCAGCCATTGAAGCCAGCATAGGTAAAAGCTGGCGGCTTTTACCGATACCGCGTGGACCACTGAGCAAATTAATGACACCTTGTTGCATACGAGCATCAAGCCCTTTGGCTTTATTATCCCAAACACTAACCTCTGCTGTCTGCCAAAAAATGTCACGAGCATTCAGGGATGCTTCGGCCATAGTATATAGTTCTTCCTGCCGATATTGTGGCTTTGGGTGAACACCGCTTACACGACTCGGTTCAGCCAGAGGTGGTGCAGTAATATGCCGAGCAGCCATCTCTTCATCACCAATAATATCTTCGATGATAAAAGCTGGCTGATGGTTCATAAGAGCGAGTACATATGGCCGTACTATGCGCCAAAAATGTGTGTTAGGGTTACTACCAGCTAATTCGGCTTCACTAAATAAGAATTTGCAGGGCACAGCTTTTGGCGCATTGTAACGAGCTGCAATGAGGTCCTCGGCCTTTTGTACTCCATCTGAGCCACCTTCAACCTCCCAGAAAATCTCTTTTTTATCACCTGCAGGATCACCGTTTACCAGCGCACTTCCTGCAATAATAATCTGTAGCAGACGGGGAGCTGAAGGCAACGCCTCACGAACCGCGGCTTCAATATCTGGAAACGTCTCGAAATTACCCCTGTCACCATAAATAGGCACAAAGGCGCGCTGATTTTCGATAGTGGCATCGCCCAAAATAGATTCAGCCATGTGTATATTATAGTATAAAAGTGATTATTTTACAACAGTATTCCCGGTTATACATTTAGCTAAGGTAGCCACGCCATCTTTGATATACTACACATAACAATATGCAAATAAACATACAATTTATAGCTCAGCTTATTGGTTTTGTGGCTTTGGGGCTACAATTGTGGGTTTATCAGCTCAACAAGCGTAAAAGCATGCTTAATTGGCAGCTGTGGAGCAATTTTTTATTTAGTATCCACTTCTTCTTACTGGGAGCATATACTGGATCAGCTCTTAATTTTGTCGGCGCGGGACGGAGTTATACGTTTAATAAATATCGTCATAAGAAGTGGTCGGCAGTAATTTTCTGGGGATTTATAGGAATTTTCATTTTAGCCGGAGCCCTTACTTGGCAAGGGCCGCTCAGCATATTACCTGTTATTGGCATGGTTAGCGGTGCTTTTGCCTATTGGCAGCACGGAACAAGACACATTCGTACGTTATCGTTAATTGCTCCGCCAGCCTGGTTTATTTATAACGCCTTTAATCATTCATATGCTGGAATGGTTACTGAAATCGTCATAATTGCCTCAATTTTAATAGGCAAGTACCGTCATGATCGTTATTCACGACCACGGCTGAGGAAACTAAATCCCCAAGCCCATGGCATATAAAGCGATTATTTTTGATGTTGATGGTACGGCCGTACCACTTGGCAGTTTGACGGCCAGCAGCCGCCTTAGACAGGCAATTAGCACAGCCCAGGGCACTTTACAGCTGGCTGCCGCCACCGGCAGGTCAGTTGGCTATGCTCAGCCGGTATTTGAGAGCTTGGGATTGAGGTGCCCCAGCGTAATTATGGGTGGTTCAGCCATCTTAGATCCTGTTAATGGTGAAGTAGTTTGGAGCAAAGCGATGGCTAAAGCACAATCAGATGCCGCCCTAGAGGTCCTTAAAGACTACGAAGCAGACATATGGATCAGCACCGATCCAACCAAAGAAAATTACCCGCTCCCCAAAATCGTACCGGTCGAACCAATTTACACCATTTGGGCATTGAGCATGGAGCCAGCAGCGGCACAAAATTTAGCCACCAAAGTTAGGACGATTCCGCATACAACCGCCCACAACACTCCATCATGGGCGAAGGACTTGGTTGACGTGCATATTACCCATGTAGCCGCCACCAAAGAACATGCTATAAAGGAACTCGTGCAGCGACTCAACCTGCGGATGGCAGAAGTGATCGGCGTCGGCGATAGCGCCAACGATATACCGATTTTCCAAGCGGTAGGACATCGTATTGCAATGGCTAGTGGTGCTCCTGAATTACAGGCTTTAGCCGACGAAATCGCACCGCCTTTAGAAGATGATGGACTGGCTCAAATAATAGAGAAATATGCTGCCTGAGGCAGCCATCTATCTCAAATTTAAAACAATCAGCCCGATAGTAGCCGCCACAGCTGATAATACTTTCAGCCCAAGGTTTTGCCTCTCATGCAAAGCGAAATAAGCCGCTGGCACTACTAACACCGGTGTCAGGCTAATAACTACACTGAAAAGTGAGGTATTAGGGATTAAGCGTAAGGCAATAATAAAGCACACGCCCTTAATTGAGCCGGCCAAAGCGTAACCCCAGATAGCTGCCGCGTGTCTCCGCTGCTTTAAAATGCCGAGGTGTTTGCGCTGCGGCCAGGCTATTAGCAGCATCCAGAACGTCTGCGCCCCCCAGCCAAAAATCAGATAGGCTCCCAGGCCAATGCGCGTCAGCATCCAACGTTCATATACGGTAGCCAGCCCGGTTAACACGAAAGCGGTCAGCGCGACTGTCAAACCTTCTTTGGTATCGTGTCCGCGCTTAATGTGCGGTACGGTAGCCAAAAAAGCCGCCGTAATGATAATAATCGCACCAACTAACTGATGTGCATTGAGATCTTCTTTGAGTAATAGGCTAGCGGCAATAATAGTTATGATCGGCGTCAAGTTGCTTAAAACCGTAAAATGACCGGCATCGACATGCTTGCTGGCTTTTAAGAACATAATATTGACCAACGGGAATACCCAGCTGCCGGCCAGGAGCAGGAGCATATTCAACCAGCCGATATGCAGATGGGGCGAGCTATAAAAGGCGACTAGTAAGCCCATGGGATAGTGCAGCCCCACAAAAAAGAAAGCCGAGACGAGTCGTTTATGTTGAAAAAGTGTCTTTCCCAAATGCCGCTGCAATAAATAAGTAGCGGTGTTTAACAGCGAATAGGCAATTAGCAGAAGCTGCCAAGTCATTACTTTACACAATAACATAAGCGGTACGCTCGCGGTTAACTGCAGACGAGCGCCGGTATTTTTCAAAATTAATATTTTAGGTGGTGAGCAATTTATAAGAACATGAGCAGACGTGTATAATACAAACGATATGGCATTTAGTGACCGCTTACGATTACCTAAATCGCTGCCGAACCGGCCCAATGCTTTTGCAGCCTATGCTGTGCTGACGGTTGGCTATATTTTGCTGAACTTGGCCCTGCCGCCCAATGCCTCTACCACGCAGGCTTACCATTTAACAGCCCTTGAATACCGGCAAAACGAATGGAACATTTTTGAATATAACGAAAAAGACTTCCCCCAAACTGCTATCGATATACCAGCGAAAGTGAATGTGCTCACCGACGAAATCAGCTTTTACATCAATTCACTGGCTATTTAAATACGGGGACAACATTAAACAGTATGAAGATATTTTAT
>Ga0157372_10003914_pt1 | contig 15997 bp, 17 predicted proteins | sample C55metaG_FD_115307 | JGI IMG/M metagenome (GOLD analysis project Ga0157372, IMG submission 115307) | Corn rhizosphere microbial communities from Kellogg Biological Station, Michigan, USA - C5-5 metaG | ecosystem: Host-associated > Plants > Roots > Rhizosphere > Soil | place: USA: Michigan... | reverse complement strand
CGCAAACAATTGGGCACCGATTCCATCGACCTGCTGCAATTTCACGTGTGGACAGACAAGTGGACGGACGATCCCGATTTCCGCAAGACAGTCGAAAAACTGAAGAAAGAGGGCACCATCCGTTATTTCGGTCTCAGCCTGAATCGTTGGGAGCCGGAAAATGGAATCAAGGCGATCCGCACCGGCCTGGTCGATGCAGTGCAGGTGATTTACAGCATCTTCGATCAGTCGCCTGAAGATAAGCTTTTCCCGCTTTGCAAGGAGATGAACATCGGCGTAATTGTGCGGGTTGCGCTCGATGAAGGCAGCCTTGGGGGAAAGATGACCAAGGATACGACCTTCCCGAAGGACGATTGGCGCTCGGGATATTTCAATCCCAAAAACCTGGCAGAAACGATGAAGCGGGTGGACAAATTAAAAGCAATTCTTCCCGCGGGAATGTCGCTGCCCGAGATGGCGTTGCGGTTTGTGCTCTCGCACCCGGCGGTGAGCACCACAATTGTTGGTATGAGGAAGCTGTCGCACGTCCGCGAAAACATCGCGCTAAGCGATAAAGGTCCGCTCAGTCCGGAGCTGTTGAAGGAATTGAAAAAGCATCGCTGGAATCGGAAGCCTGCACCCTGGTCGGATTAAAGATAAAGAACGCGGCCGAGGTGCCCGCATCTCCACAATCTATTTGGGAAAGCGCCGGATTAAAAATTCCGACGAGGAATCGCTGAAACCCTATTGCGCCTTACGTTTCCCTTTGGGCGTGTCGCCACTCACGCTGCCTTCGGTGGTGATCCGCGAGGCCTTGCATACCTCTTTGGCCACTTTGAGCGCAGTTTCGCGTAGCGGCGCCCCATCGGCAATGATGGAGCTGGCAGCGAGCGTGAATTGGACCGCGTCTTCCTGTCTGTCGAAGTAGAGCACAACCTGACTTGCTGCCATGGCAGGATCAACCTCCGGAAATTCGTTAGGGACATAATAGGGTGGAATCATAGTGTTAAGGTGTACTGAGTAGGTGCCTGTTTGCCCCGGCGAGGTACTCACAAGTACACGAGGAACGTCCGATACCAACAATCGGCCTTAATCGGACTACACAATCATCCGTAGGGCGGTCTGTCAGCCGCGGGTGTAGAAAGATAATTGAAACCTTGGCTCTGAGCCTTCTGCTCAGATAGACCCGGAACCGGGTTCCCACGTTCCTACTTTTGCCATCTTAAGACCGGCGAGGAGTTCGATATGAAGAGCTGGTCCGTGATTATTGCTGGATTCGTTTTCTGCGGAGCAGTAGCGTTTGCGCAAGAGCCTGCGCACCCTGGTCAGGTTTTCTCGTCAGACTTAGTGTTGTGGTCTTACATGCAGGAGCCGCAGCAGCCGGAGCAGGACCATCCGCACCAGCAGCCCACGCCTGATCGGAATCCGGAGACGCAGCCCGTGCCGAACCCAACGCCGTCGCAGCCGGGACCGCAACACGCTTCTCCGTCGTCTCCGCAATCGCAAGAGAAGAGCTCGACCGCGCAGACTTTTACTGGAACCATCAGCAAGGAAGCCGACAGCTACGTGCTGAAGGTTTCGGATTCAGCTTCCTACAAACTCGACGCTCAGGACCAGGTACAGCCGTTTGAAGGTAAGCGCGTCCAGGTTACCGGAACGCTCGATTCATCCATCAATCTTATTCATGTGGATAAGGTTGAGCCGATCTCATAGACGCGAGCTAACGGGCACAACCTCCTTCACTGCCCACTGCTCTGCTACATTAATTCTTCATGTCAGCGCCTGATTCCCGCTTTGTTCGTGCCTGCAAAGCCCTGCCCGTGGATCGAACTCCCGTATGGTTCATGCGGCAGGCGGGACGCTACATGCCCGAATATCGCGCGGTGCGCAAGCAGCATTCGCTAATCGAGATTTGTAAGACGCCGCAACTAGCAGCCGATGTCACGATAACTGCGGCCGAATTTCTGAAGGTAGATGCGGCAATTATTTTTGCCGACCTGCTATTGCCTTTGGAAGTCATGGGCCTGCCGTTTCATTTTTCTGCCGGCGAAGGGCCGGTGATCGAAAGCCCGGTGCGAAGCGGCGGTGATATTCGTCGGCTGCGGACTGACTCTGCGGGCGACCTAGGCTATGTGGCTGCAGCTGTGAACCTGGTCGCGAAGCACTTCGGCGCGAAGTTACCAGTGATCGGCTTTTGCGGCGCGCCCTTTACGCTGGCTAGTTACATGATTGAAGGCGGCAGCTCGCGCCACTACATCAAAACCAAGAACCTGATGTATTCGCAGCCGCAAGCCTGGGACGAGCTGCTGGGCAAACTGGTCGCGGTCACGTCGGCATATGCGCGCGCTCAAGTTGAAGCTGGAGCTGACGTAATTCAAGTTTTCGACAGCTGGGTAGGGTGCCTGTCGGTCGAAGACTACAGGCACTATGTTCTGCCGCGAACGACGGAATTGATAAAGACCTTGAAAGCTTCGGGCGCGCCGGTCATTTATTTTGGAACAGACACTTCGACACTGCTAGCTTCGCTAAAGGAAACCGAAGCCGACGTGATTGGACTGGACTGGCGAATTCCGCTCGATGAAGGATGGAAGCGACTGGGGAATGACGTCGCGGTGCAAGGCAATCTCGATCCGGTGGTGCTGTTCGCTGACTGGAAGCAAGTGAAGGCAAGCGCGGCGCGAATTCTGGATCAGGCCGGTGGCAAGCCAGGGCACATCTTTAATCTCGGCCACGGCATTCTTCCCGAGACGCCGGTCGAAAATGTAAAAGCACTGGCCGAGTACGTTCAGGAGCAGACTACGAAGCAGCGGTGACTTCATAATGCGTAGTTCCGGCAAAATTGCGGTGCTGCTGCTGGCGCACGGCAGTCCTGCGTCCGTCGAAGACGTGCCGGAATTTCTATTGCATGTGACCGGTGGTCGACAACTGCCAACCGAAGTTGTCGAAGAGGTAAGCCGTCGCTATGGCGCGATTGGCAAATCGCCGCTTACGGACCTTACTCTGAAACAAGCGGAGTTGCTGGCACTAGAAATTGCCATGCCGGTTTATGTCGGGATGAGGAACTGGCACCCCTTCGTTGCGCAGGCGCTCGCTCAAATGCAGGCAGATGGAATCAGCCGTGCGGTCGTGATCTGCCTTGCGCCGCACAATTCGCGCACCAGCGTTGGGTTGTATCGCAAGTCGCTCGCGCAGTGCGCGGATCCTGAGCTGACTTTTGATTTTGTCGAATCCTGGCACGACCAGCCGCAATTAATTCAAGCCTTCGCGCAAAAACTCACATCTGGACTAGAAAAGGCGCGAAGGGAATCCGGAAAGCAACCGCCGGTGATCTTCACCGCGCATAGCGTGCCAGAGCGCACGGTGCTCGACGGCGATCCCTACGAAGTTCAGGCAAGGCAAACCGCAGCGCTGGTGGCAAAGGCTGCGGGTCTAAACGAGAATGGCTGGAGTTTTGCTTTCCAGAGCCAGGGAGTGTCGGGAGGGCCGTGGCTTGGACCGACTGTTCAAGACACCATCACTCGCCTGAAGCAAAGCGGGCACGATCAGGTGTTTGTGCAGCCGATCGGCTTTCTGTGCGATCACGTCGAAATTCTTTATGACATAGACATTGCGTTTGCGGAGTTCGCACAAAAAAAAGGAATGCGGCTGTCGCGGGCGGAATCGCTGAACGATTCTCCGCTGCTCACGTCTGCTCTGGCGCAAATTGTTCGTTCTCGAACCGCGGCGGTCGCCGAAGCACGCTGATCTCCCATGAAGAGAATTGCAATCATTGGCGGAGGTGTTTCCGGACTTTCGGCGGCGTACGCTCTGGAGAAGCAAAAGAAAAAGGGCGCTGAACTGAACTACGTTTTATTCGAGGCGGGCTCGCGACTGGGCGGAGTAATTGCCACCGAGCGCGTCGACGGCTTTGTGATCGAAGCCGGACCCGATTCTTTTCTTACGGAGAAACCCTGGGCGACGGATCTTTGCCGCGAACTCGGGTTGGGCGATCAGTTAATCGCCTCGGATGACGCCGAGCGGCGGACCTACATCCTGCTGAACGGCCGACTGGTACCGCTTCCTGACGGCCTGATGTTCATGGTGCCGACTAATTTTCCGGCGGCGTTCTTCTCTTCCCTGTTCTCGTGGCCGACAAAATTGCGTTTCCTACGAGAATGGTTCTATCGTCCCACTCCTGATCTTGCCGAAAGTACCGCTGCGGAATTCGTTGAACGCCATTATGGCCGCGAGATGGTGGACCGGGTCGCTGATCCGCTGCTATCGGGGGTTTACGGCGGCAGTGCAGATGAACTGAGTGCGACGTCGGTGCTGGCACGCTTTGCGGAGATTGAAGCGAAGCAAGGAAGTCTGGGCCGCGCCATGGTGGCGGCGAGAAAGCTCCAGAGTCTTTCTACGGAGCAAGGCTCCGCCGGACAGCCGAGGGCGGCTGTCCCCCCAAGATCACTTTTTACTTCGGTGAAGAACGGCATGCAGGCGATCATCGACGCACTAGCGGCGCAAATTCAGGAGTCTGAACAGCGACTCAACACGCAAGTAGAAGCGGTGAATCCGGAGTTCGGTAAGTGGTTAGTAGCAAGCAGCGGTCGAACCGAGGAATTCGATGGAGTGATCATCGCAGTTCCCGCGCATGGCGCTGGTGAATTGCTGCGGAGCCAAATTCCCCGGATTTCGTCGGAACTCGAACAGATACGATATAGCTCGTCGATTACGGTGGCGCTGGCATACGACGATAAGACCCGCATGTCTCTACCACCCGGATTTGGATTTCTCGTGCCTCGGACCGAAGGCAAACGCATTCTGGCCTGCACATTCGTTCACAACAAATTTCCGAACCGTGCGCCGGAAGATCGTGCGCTGATCCGTTGCTTTCTCGGAGGAAGTCGCGATGAAGAAATATTGCAATCGTCGGATGTGGAGATCGCTTCAATAGTTCGCAGCGAATTGCAGGAAATACTCGGCATTGCAGATGAGCCTAGCTTCGTCAAGATATTCAAATGGCCGCATGTAATGGCGCAGTACACCGTTGGTCACAAAACTCGGGTTGAACGCATTCGAAATATTATTTCCTCGGCGCCCGGTCTGGCCCTGGCAGGAAATGCATACCTCGGGATCGGCGTACCGGATTGCATACGTTCGGGATCAGAAGCCGCGACCAAGCTGTTGGCCGATCTCGCAATCGCCACCCGCCCTCAATCTTCCAAGTAATTACCCCCGTAATCTTGGCACCGCCGCCGCGAGACATTCCACTACTGGAAGGGTTTTCTTCACTAAGCGGAGGTCTCAAATGCGCGCGGCTTTCCTGATTTCGATTGTTTTCTTCTTCTCGTCAGCCTTCGCCCAAAATCAATCGGGCGACATGGCGAGTATGGATATGTCGCACATGGCCGGGCACGATCAGGGCATGTATGACGTGTCCGAAGGTGACGGCAACATGGCGGCGATGCATTCGATGGAGAGCCACCACATGGATATGGGCCCTCATATGAAGATGACCACGCTGCGTGAGGCGCAGCCCGGTGATCGGGAGAAGGCGGACCAGATCGTCCAGGCCGCCCGCGCCGCCGCCGACAAATATAAAGACTACAAAGTCGCGCTCGCAGACGGGTACAAGATTTTTCTGCCTAACCTCGAGCAGAAGCAATATCATTTCACCAATTATTGGAACGCATTCCGGGCGCGCAATAATTTCGACCCGGCGCGACCGACGTCATTGCTGTACGAGAAAAATGGCGACGGTTACAAGCTGATCGGAATCATGTACACCGCGCCGAAAGATGCGACCGAAGACGAACTTAACGCCCGCATTCCGTTGAGTATTGCTGAATGGCACGCCCACGTTAATTTGTGCATGCCTCCGAAGGACCGCAAACAGGAAGCCATGCCGCCGAATGCAAAGTTCGGGCTGGCGGGATCAATCGCGACCAAGGATGAATGCGACGCCGCCGGCGGGAAGTTCATGCCGCAGATCTTCGGCTGGATGGTCCATGTCTATCCCTTCGAGCAGAAGCCGGAAGACATCTGGTCGGTGGATCGGCAGCATAATCACACGGACTAATCGCCCGCCGCAGCGGCCGGAACCAGCTCAATTTTCTGCACTCGACCACGAATCACTGAGATCAGAAACGCGATTGCCAGCACCTGAACAAGAATCCCTGCCAAAACACTCGCCGGAACCAACGCGCTGCTGTAAGTAAAGGCTGCAATCGGCGTCAGGACATGCGCCAGGCCGTTCGCAGCGGTGTGCGAAGTGACATCCATTACCGAGTACAGAACTGCAACGCCCGCATAGTACAAGCCGAGAAAGAGCACACCTTTGACCAATGGCGATCGCAGGCGAGTAAGCTTGCACCACTGAATAAAGAGCACGTCGCGTGTGATAAACACCAGGACAATGAGCGTGCTGACCGCGCCCCATGCCATCAGGTGCCGGTCGAAACCAATCTGGTCCTTCCACATATACAGACCCCAGATAAGCAGCAGGTAGCTGATAATTGCAGAAATCATCAGCCACGGCCACTGCAAACCATTGCCTGAGAAGAACGATCGCGCGGACACAAGACTTTCGGGATCGATGCGCTCCGAAGTGCTGAGCATGGCCACGCCGAGAAAGAAGAATATGATCCCGTTGATGAGCACCATGAAGCTTACGAAGTCAGCCGCGGTGCTGAAAGGATTGCCGCGCGTGGGATCGAGTAAGGCGTACAAAACAAAGTTAAGGAAAGCACAGCAGCCTACGGCTTGCCAGTGCGACAGCAATCTCATCTCGTTGACATCTTTTTTCAGGTTTCGGATCAGCATCAGGACTAGCCATGCGCCGAAGCTGACGTAAAGCAAGACGGTCATCAGTAGCCACGGGACGCGTCCGCCGAAGAGCATCGGGCGCAAGACGGCTGGTACTCGGCCTAACAGCGGTAGGAATGTAGTCAGTGGACTGAAGCCGGCCAATCCACTAAATGGAGAATCGGCCATTCCGGTCGACCCGAGGAACAAGCCATAGATGGCCAATCCGGCTATCAGGGCGATGCCCCGACTTTTATTTTCGAACAGACTCGAAACCCACAAACCGGCAATGCCGATGAAGAGCGCGGCGATTAACGTCACAAAATCGGCCAGCAAGATGTTGAGCAACGGAACGCGTCCGACAATTCCAGTGACGAGCGTGACCGGCAGCGCGCAAAGGAAAATAAAATATGCCAGGACCGGTTCACCCATGAGTTTCCCAACCAGCAATTCCGATGGCGTGAGGCGAGTAGTGCGCTGGAAGTCCCACGTATTGCGCTCGCGTTCGCGAGAGATGCCCTGGGTACAAGACAGAAGAGACCAGAAGGTAAGAACGCCGAACTGCATAAACATCAGCGGGTAGTAGCTTTTGAGCGCTGTGGCGGCGGCTATCGATGGTCCAGAAGAATAATCTACGGGCGTACCGAATGTGTGACGCATTGCTGTTTCCGACGCCCAGTACGCCAGAATCGTCAACGCGCACACGAACAACACGACCAACGCGACCGTGGTCATTCGGCTGCGCCGCAACTCAGAGCGGCAGTGGCGGATAAATTCAGGGTTCTGCCAAAACTTCCAGAGCATTACATCACCTCGTGATGGGAGAGCCTCATATAAAGGTCCTCAACCGTGGCTTTCACTTCATTGAATGAAGTCAGGCGAACTTGGGCGCGGACCAGCGCGGCAACGACTTCTGAGAGGCGTTCGTCGGATCCGTTGAAACTGAAATGGCCTTGGCCGGCCTCCAACTCGACGCCTGAAACTTCCGGAAATTGCGATAGAACCTGTTTGACAGATGCGCCGCCTTGACCGATCCAGCGCAGGTCCACGGCGCGCGCTGGCGAGTCTGCCGCGGTTACCTCTTCGATCTTTCCGCTTCGCACCAGCTGCCCTCGCTCCATGATTCCGATGGAAGTGCAAAAGCCTTCAAGTTCGGTGAGAATGTGCGAGGAAATCAAGATGGTCGCGCCCTGATCCCGCATTTTCTCCAACAGCAGGCGCAGTTCGAACCGCGCCTTGGGATCGAGGCCTGAGGCCGGCTCATCCAGCAGTAGCACGTCTGGTTTGTGAATGATGGCGCGCGCAATGCCAAGCCGCTGTTTCATCCCGCGCGAGAGCCCGGCGATCATGGAATCGGTCTTCACTTCCAGGTTCACTTCCGAAATGACTTCGCGTATACGCCGGGGTACATCGGCGTGGGGCATCTTGTACGCGCGGGCGAAGTAGTCGAGGTATTCCCAGACCTTCAGATCGTCGTACACCGCAAAAAAATCTGACAAATAGCCGATATGCTGCTGGGCGCGCTCCGGCTCGGCGGCGACGTCAATTCCCGCAATCTCGACCGCCCCTCTAGTGGGCGCGAGAAGCCCGCACATCATTCTTATGGTGGTAGTTTTGCCGGCGCCGTTCGGGCCAATCAGGCCGTAAATTTCGCCACGCGGAATTGTCAGATCAATGTTATTGACGGCGACGAGGCCGCCGAATTGTTTGCGAAGGGACCGCAGCTGTATCACGCGAGCACCTCTGTCTGCAGATGTTACGCAGTCGCTGTAGGCTAAGTTCCCGGAACTTTACCACGGTTCTTCGGGGAAGGTTGTAAGTAAATTGCGGGCATGGGATGCAGCCTTCAAAAAGCCTTTAACCGCAGAGCACGCAGAGTTACCGCGCAGAGGTCGCAGAGAAAAAGGGCTGGATCGGAAGAAGATGAAATCTACCGTGTGGGTCTTCTCTGCGGTCTCTGCGGTTAAGATCTCTAACGGCTTTGCCTGTTCGGCTCTTTCTTTTACCCACCAGTCGTCATCCCGAACTCGCACGCCGCAGGCGGGCGAGAGAGGGACCTCACGATGCAATTCCGTTATTGCGGACGTAAGTAAGACTGCCTCCGGGGGAATGGGCCAGAGGCTGACCCGCGCCACTTCCATGCCTCTGCACACGCAGGGTTCGGGATGACAAGGAGAATGGAGGAAGTCGGCTTCTTGTATTTGAGTATTGGCTGTACTGGCAGCAGAGCACATAATCGTTGGGGTGCGGCGAATATCATGAGAGCCGTTCCTCGTCATACAGCCGCGCAATATTGCGCCCAGTGAACCACACCAACATCGCAGACATCCCCGCTATCCCAACCGCGCCACCGAAGTCGAAGAGATGATTCCCTTTCACGACCATCGGCCAGCGGTAAGCCGCCAGATTCCCCAAGATGAGGAACAGTCGCAGCTCTGTCGGCCCCAGATTCCAGAACGACATTCGAAACTCCCCCAGTGCGTAAGTCGCGAGATACGACTGGATGGAGAGCAACAAGAACAGCACCAGCAAGGCAATCGCGATCATCGGGCTCATGTATCCGGAGAGCGCAAGTCCAGCCATCAGCGCCACAGCGCCGATGCTGTCGAGCATGTGGTCGACGTAAAAGCCATAGCGGGGCCGTTGCTGCTGGCGCACCCGGGCAAGGGTACCGTCCATGCTGTCGCCGAACCAGTTCAGGATGAGAAAAACTATTGCGGCGGTTAAACCCAACTGGCTTGACCTCGCGAGCGCATAGCTCACTCCCGCCATCAGTTGGGCTAGAAAGCCGAAGATGGTCAGGTGATCGGGATAAATCCATGACGGAGTGCGTTCCGCCATCCAGATGAGAAGCCGCTTTTCTGGTCCGGCGAGAATGCTTTGCTGAAGTCGAAAGGCAGAACGAAATATTCGGGTCGGCTTGGTCGATTCGGTTAAAGTTTGCGTGAGCATTGTTCCTCCTGGTGAGGCAGTGTGCGTCGCCCCGCAGCTCGAGGCAATGCTCTGTGGGTAAATTGAAAATCAACTCATTATCAGCAGGTAAGCCATTCAAATCTCGTACGATAGAAGCGCGAATAATGCCTGCAAAAACAACAACACTATACCGCCCGGTAGGACAAGCAGAGCTTGATCTCATCGAGCAATCTGGATTTCGCATATTTCCTCCGCGTTTGCCGGAGCAACCATTTTTCTATCCGGTTCTGAACGAGCAATACGCGGCCAAGATTGCTGGCGATTGGAACACAAAAGATGAGCGCTCGGGTTTTGTGGGCTACGTTCTCCGCTTTCAGGTAAGAAAGGAGTTTCTCGATAAATATCAGATTCGGGTCGCCGGAAACTCAGACCATCAGGAATACTGGATTCCTGCAACGGACCTAGATCTGCTAAATGACAACGTCGTCGGAACAATCGAAGTAATAAAGAAATTTGTACCGGACTGATCTGCGAGCCAGGGCCTTGGACTTCGGCGCGATAAACAGATCAGGCGTGGCCTGACGCTTCTTCGATCGCAGCAGACAGCTGCTCGCAGGCCCAACCGACTTGATCGGCGGAGATAACCGCAGGTGGCGCGATCAGCACATGATCACCGCAGTCACCGTCAACGCAGCCTTGGACGGGGTAGACCAATAGTCCACGTTCAGTGGCCGCTTGTGCGACCCGGCCGGAAAAATTTGCCTCGGCGGGAAATGAGTCTCTACTCTCGGTATCAGAGACGAACTCAACCGCCCATAACAACCCGATTCCGCGAACTTCGCCGACGTGATTCAGATAACGAAGTTGTGCAAGACTGTCTTTAAGTGTGTGTGCGATGCTGCCCTCGCGGTCTGAATCCGCAGCTTCCACTAGTTTATAGTCCAAAATGTATTTGAGGACCGCGCGGCCGGCCGCCAGCGAAATCGGATGCGAGCTATACGTGAATCCGTGAATGAAGGAGCCGGAGCCGGATGAAATCGCGTCGACAATTTTTTTGGACATGATCACGGCGCCGAGCGGCACGTACCCACTGGAAAGGCCTTTGGCGGTGACCAGGATGTCCGGAGCGACTCCCCAATGATCGACGGCGAAATTACGCCCAGTTCGTCCCATGCCGCTCATCACTTCATCGGCGACCATCAGAACACCCTTCTTGCTGCAAATCTCTGCGACTTTCTCCAGATAGCCTTTGGGGGGAACAACCGCGCCCAAGGTCGCACCGCTCACCGGTTCCAGAATCACCGCCGCGACGTTGCCCTCATTTTCACCAATGGCTTGTTCGATCTCAGCGGCATATTCCTGGCCGCAGTCGTAGCAGCCGTCGGTGCAGTCGTGAACGCAGCGGTAGCAATATGGAGCTTCGACCGTCGAAAACTCGCGCAGCATAGGCCGGTAAATCTCGCGCCGGCGTTTATTGCGTGAAATGGCCACTGCGCCCAACGTCGCTCCGTGATAGCTCTGGTTGCGGGAAATAATTTGCGAGCGCTGGTCGTTGCCGATTTCGACTTGATATTGTCGCGCCAGCTTCAGAGACGTCTCCACTGCTTCCGAGCCGCCGCTGCAAAAGTAAACTGCTCCACCTTGAAAGTTCTCTCCCGCGAAGGCGAGCAACTCGCTGGCGTATTGTTCAGCAACTGGGGTTGTAAATTGGCTGCCGTGGACGAACTCAACTGAACGCGCTTGTTCGGTCATCGCCGCGGCGATTTCTGAAACTCCGTGTCCAATGAAATTAACGGCGGCCGATCCGGAGAAATCGAGGTACTGTTTCCCTTGCGCATCCCACAAATAGCCGCCCGCGCCGCGTATGGCTGGGGGAAAAGTTTTGCGGAAGGAACGCCGCAATAGGGCCGACCCCGGAGAATCCTGTCTAGCAGCTTGACCCGGCACGTGGGAATTATCCAGTCTATTGATTCCAGCTGTCAAAAAAGAGTTGCCGCGAAGAAGCTTTTAGCTATGAGCTGTGAGCGGTGAGCTTTGAGCGGGCGAAACCTTATGAGGCCGGGAAAGCTAGTTGCTCATAGCTCATGGTTCACGGCTCATAGCTTAAACAGCTGCCCCGTGGAACCCAAGGTGCCATACCGTAGCGGCATCTGCTCATGGTTTCCCGTGTAGAATCGCCCATAATGCCGGCCGCCCCAAACGACTCCAGCGACGAAACTTCAAGTAATCAGGCAACTGCGCCGCCGAGATCCATCACCCGGCGATTTGTTCAACTGCTGCATCCCGAGCGCGTGCATACGGCGTTCTCCGCCACAGTGTTGATGGTTGCGGCAATTCTGCTCTCGCGGGTGGTGGGCTTCCTGCGCGAGATGTACATTGCCTGGGCATTCGGCGCCAGCCCGGTCACTGACGCCTACCTCGCGGGTTTCACCATACCTGATTGGCTGAATTATCTGGTTGCGGGCGGGACGGCCTCCATCACTTTCGTATCCATCTACACGCGGTTCCTAGCTGAGAAAAGAGAAGCCGACGCGCGCAAGACGTTTTCCGCCATCATCACCATCATGACCGCAGTGCTCGCGGTGGGCATTGTGCTGGCAGAAATTTTTGCGCCGCAGCTCGACGGGCTAATCTTCAACAAGTTCACTCCAGAACAGTTTGCCTTGTGCGTGCACTTGACTCGCATCCTGCTGCCGGCGCAGCTATTCTTTTACGTGGGCGGGGTGGTTTCGGCCGTTCTGTTGTCGCGCCGGATGTTTCTTCTACCTGCAATTGGCCCGGTCATTTACAACGGCGGCATTATTTTCGGCGGCCTTCTTTTCTCTAAAAGATTCGGCATCTCCGCGCTGGCCTACGGCGCAGTTGCGGGAGCATTTGTTGGGATTTTTCTGATTAACGCCATCGGAGCGGCGCGGACCGGCGTCGGATACAAAATTTCGTTTGATTGGCGCAATCCGGCGTTCCGCGAGTGGGTGCGGCTCTCAATCCCGCTTATGTTGGGCGTGTCATTGGTGACCGCTGACGATTGGATCCTGCGCTACTTCGCCTCCGGCGGAGTCGGGGACATTACCCGCCTGAATTACGCCAAGAGGCTCTTCCAGGTCCCGATCGCGGTCCTGGGGCAGGCCGCAAGCCAGGCCTCCCTGCCCTTCTTCGCGCGTCTGTTTGGAGAAAAGAAATTCGGAGAATTTGCCGCCACCGTGAACGCTTCGATTTACCGGATCGTTGCCGCGGCAGTGCTCGTATCCAGTTTTATGACCGCGGCCGCGCTACCGCTGATCGACCTGGTCTATCGACGCGGGCATTTGCATTTTTCAGATTCCCGGACCACCGCGGTTTATTTTTTCTGGTTTTCGCTCTCGCTGGCTTTCTGGTCGGCGCAGGGCTTATATGCGCGAGCATTTTACGCAGCAGGAAATACGCTGACCCCTATGATCGCCAGCACCGTGATCACGGCGGCTTCCCTACCCATTTACTCGGCGCTCTATCACGCATTTTCAGCGCGGGGCCTGGTGATTGCGTCGGATATCGGAATTGCCGCCAACTGCCTGGCAGTGGCGCTCCTGCTGCATTATCGAAAACTGGTTTCGTTGGGAGCCTTGGAGTGGAATGAGATCGGGAAGGCGCTTCTCGTATCGGTAATTGCGGGATTTTTGGGATGGGAGCTCATCAAGTTTATCAATCCAAGCGGGAGCCGGTTGGCTGATCTGGAGGCGCTGGTTTTGATAAGTGCCGTTTGGGCTGCGGTGGTCGGGTTGGGATTGTGGCTGCTGAAGTCGAAATTGCCACGCGATTTGCGGCGGAGGGAAAAAACTGCGGGCGCAGTTACGAATGGTTAGTTGTACGAGCGAGCGCGCCTGTACCTCCATCCTGTGCTTTTTAATTTTTCAATTAGACGTTGCTGGGCGGCTTCAGGACCAGAGTGCTGTTGAACTGCTGCATGATCTTGTAGCACTCGCAGGCGGCAGACTCGAGTTGTTTGCGATTCAGAATCTTCACCGTGCCCCGAAGGTTTTCGATGAAGCCGGCTTTTTGCAAAATGCCTGCGGCCAGACTCACACTTGGTCTCCCTGTGCCGAGCATCTGCGCCAGAAATTCGTGGGTGATCGGCAAAAATTCCGACGCGACGCGGTCCTGGCACATCAGCAACCATCGCGCCAGTCGTTGTTCTATTTCGTGCAATCGATTGCACGCAGCTATCTGGGCAATTTGCAATCCCTGCACGAGCACGTATCGATTCAACATCAGGCGCAACTCAGGCGCTTCGCGCATTTTTTCTTCCAGGATTTCCGACTTCAGCCGCACGCCGGTTCCCGGAATCTGCATAATGCTGCGATACGGCCCGCGGTGGATGCCGACCGCCAGCGGCGTCCCGACAATTCCCTCGCGTCCAACAATGGCAACTTCCACACTGTGGCCATCGCTGGTCAACACGACAAGCGAAGCCAGGCCTTCATTCAGAAAATAGGCGGATTCAATTTTTTCACCGGCTTCGTGCAGGATCTGGTGGTGTTGAAGTTGTACTGACTCCAAATGCGGACGGAGAAGGTCGTACTCAACCTCCGGAATGGAATTCAGGATTTGATTTTCCACCGGCTTCGCATTCACGTCTGTCCGCGAGCCGTGAGAATTGATGACGGAGATTTTTATTTCGCTGCTAACATTCGTACGTTGCAAACGTGCTCCCTCTTGCAAGCCACGCGCACACCACAAAACTTCCCTGGAATAGACCAGTGCGCAAAGGCTATTTGTCACACGAGAATGTGTCAGTTCGACAACGAACCGAGAGTGCCACAACCACACACTCCGGCTTCAACTTCGGAAGCAATAGAGCACTACTTCAGGCTGTACGAGCCGTTGTAGTTTTGGATCGCTCTATAACATTCGCAGGCCGCATCCTCGAGGCGCTTACGATTGAGGATCTTCACGCTTCCGCGAGTGTTTTGGATCAGACCGGCACGCTCAAGCACGCCGGCGGCGATAGTGACCGTCGGTCTTCCCGCGCCCAGCATCTGGGCCAGAAATTCGTGAGTCAGCGGCAAATTTTCCGAGTCTATTCTGTCCTGGCACATCAGCAACCAGCGCGCAAGCCGCTGGTCCATATCATGCAGCCGATTACACGCCGCGAGCTGTGCTACCTGCAGCTGTTGCATCATCACGTAGCGTTCGACCAACGCTTTCAAACAAGGCGCACGGTGAAAGGCTTCTTCTAATGCCGCCGAGGGAATCCGCAACCCTCGCCCGGCAATCTGCATGATCGCCCGCATGGGCGCGCTTTCAAAACCGAACGCCAGAGGCGCTCCAACAATGCCTTCGGGACCGGTGATTCCAACTTCCACGCTTCGCCCATCGTGCACGGAAACCACTAGCGACACCATCCCCTGGTTGGGAAAATAGGCGTGCTCGATTTTCAGGCCCTGGTCGTAGAAGATCTTGTACTGCGGCATCTCCACTTCTTCCAACAGTGGCCGCAGCCCCATGAACTCGTCGTCAGGGATGGCAAGCAGCGGACGGTTCTTGATCGATTTACCATCGCGATCAGTCCGTGGTGGCAAGGCAATGGGAATAGGCCTAACCTGCCCGTCCAACGTCGTAATGTCGGGAAGAGCCATTTCGCAATCACTTTCCATGCGCATTTGGATGGCTTGTGGGTGACTCTGAAGCGTCAGGAAATCCCCTACATGCAGGCGTAAATTCGCCCATTGCAAAGGGTTATTTTCCGCAAAAAACAGGCACCCTAGGTCAGGGTGCCTGTTTGGAGAGCTGTATTTTTAAGGCTAGGCGCGGGCAGCGGCGACTTCAGCCTGATTGCTGCTAACCGGCTTTTCCTCGCCATTCGGCTTCTGTCCGGCTTTGCGGATATCGATTCCGCCTTTGAAAAATGCGCCGTCTTCAATTGAGATGCGCGCGGCTACAACATCGCCGGTGAGCGAACCGTCGCTGCGAATATCAACCCGGTCGCTGGCAGTGAGGTTACCGCGAACTTTTCCGAGCACCACGATTTCGCGGGCGGTGATGTTGGCGGCGACAACTCCATTGCGGCCGACTGTAACCCGATTTCCGGCGAGATTGATGGAGCCTTCGACGCGGCCATCGATGTAAAGCGATTCGGAGCCAGTTACCTCACCCTTAATGACAAGTGACTTCCCGATGGTAGCCTGGTCCGCAGTGCTGGCCGAAACGGGCCGCGGAGCACTGCTGACGGCCGTTTCCGTTACCGCAGGAGCGCTCGGCGCTGAAATAGGGGTACGCTCCGGCTCGGTCGGACGACCTGGTGCCGTGGGCTGATTTGTAGGCTTCCACATGTGAGAAGAAATCCTTCCTT
>Ga0157372_10003913_pt1 | contig 15998 bp, 14 predicted proteins | sample C55metaG_FD_115307 | JGI IMG/M metagenome (GOLD analysis project Ga0157372, IMG submission 115307) | Corn rhizosphere microbial communities from Kellogg Biological Station, Michigan, USA - C5-5 metaG | ecosystem: Host-associated > Plants > Roots > Rhizosphere > Soil | place: USA: Michigan... | reverse complement strand
GAGATACGGCGGCATGTCGGATATATGTCGCAGAAATTCGGTCTTTATGAAGATCTCACGGTTGCGGAGAACATTGGGTTCTACGCAGGGGTTTACGGGCTGGACTCGACGAGAGCGGCAGAGCGAACGCGCGAGGTGCAGGCTCTGACAGGGATTGAGTCGTACATGCATCGGCGGGCAGGACAGCTTTCGGGCGGGTGGAAGCAGAGATTGGCGCTGGCGTGCTCGATTATTCATTCGCCGCAAGTGGTGTTTCTCGATGAGCCGACGGCCGGGATCGATCCAGTGGCCAGGCGAGCCTTGTGGGATCTGCTGTTTCAATTGTCGGGGCAGGGCGTGACGTTTTTTGTGACGACGCACTATATGGATGAGGCGGAGCGGTGCGGACGAGTTGGATACATCTACCTGTCGAAGCTGATTGCGATCGGGACAGTGGCGGAGTTGCAGAGGCTGCCGGAGGCGAATCCTGCAGGGACCTCGCGAATTCAGATCAAAGTTGAGAATCCGTCGGAGATGCTGGACGGGATTCGTCACATGCAGGGCGTGCGAGAGGCGACAATTTTTGGACACTCGATTCATGCGCTTGCAGAGACGGCCAGCGTTGGCGAAATGCGAAGGCGTCTTCCGCAGGCGAGGGTCGAGACGATCGAACCATCTCTTGAGGATGTGTTTGTCACGCTGACGTATCGAATCATGGAGTCGCAGCGATGAGGGATTTGTTCCGAGGGCTGGTGCCGGTATGCCGCAAGGAATTTCTGCATATCATTCGCGATCCGGGCACGCTGTTTTTTGCGCTGCTGATTCCGATGATTCAGCTGTTTTTGTTTGGATTTGCCGTGGATACGAACATCCGGCAGGTTCCTACAGTCGTCCTGGATGAATCGCACACGCAGGAGAGCCGGCGCTTGCTCGAGTCCTTCGCGGGGTCCGATGTGTTTCAGCTGAAGATGTATGCGCAATCGCAGGATGAGCTTTATGAGGCGGTGCGGGCGGGCAAAGCGCGGGTTGGCATCAGGATTCCCTTCGATTACGCGCGCCGGTTGCTGGATGGAACGACAGCAACTGTGCTGGTGCTCGTTGATGGATCAGACTCGAGCGTTGCCGGGCAGGCGATGAGTACGGCAACGGGTGTGGCGCTGAAGGAGTCGCTGGGGCGTGCATTGCCCGCCGGAGCGATGCCGATCGAGGTGCGACCGTCAGTCCTCTACAATCCGGCGACACGGTCAGCGAATTTCTTCGTGCCCGGGCTGATTGCGATTTTGCTGCAGGTGATGGCGATCCTGATGATCGCACTGAGCCTGGTGCGAGAGCGAGAACGCGGCACGCTGGAGCAACTGACGATGACACCGGTAGCGCCACTCGGACTGATGCTAGGCAAGATGATTCCGTACGGGGCGCTGACGTTCAGTGAGCTATGCGCGATCTTATTAGTGATGCGGACGGTCTTCCTCGTTCCCGTGCATGGGAATGTAGTTCTGCTGCTCGCTCTGTCAGTTCCGTTTCTGCTGACAGTGCTGGGGATTGGACTGGTGATTTCGACGCGGGCGCGAACACAAGCGGAGGCATTTCAGCTTTCAATGGGGACTATTCTGCCATCGGTGTTTCTGTCGGGCTACATCTTTCTGATCGAGAATATGCCGCCATTTTTTCAGGTGATCAGCCACCTGATTCCAGCGACCTACTACATTCAGATACTGCGCGGGATCATTCTGCGCGGTGCGGGAATCGGGGAGTTGTGGATGAGCGCGACCGTATTGATTGTGATGGGGTGTGGGTCGACCTTTCTAGCGGCGAGATTGTTTGTGCGGCAGGGTGCGAGCTGAGGATCAGTCACTGCAGTGCGTAGCCTTACTCGGACGCGGCGATGGCTTCGCATATTTTCTCGATTGCAGGGACTTCTGCCAGGCTGCCTGGGCGATGGCCGTTGATAAGGATGGAGAAGGCGATTGTCCTTCCGCTATTTGCCTGGAGGTAGCCGGAGAGCGCGTTGGTTTCGTTCAGGGTGCCGGTCTTGGCCCAGAGTTTTCCTTTAAGGGAAGAGTTTCTAAAGCGGGTGTAAAGCGAGCCATCTATGCCGGCGACCGGAAAGCTATTGCGCCAGGCTTGGCCCCAGTGCTGGTGCGAGGCATAGGAGAGCAAGTGGGTGTAGGCGCGGGGAGTGATGCGATCATCCATGCTCATGCCTGAGCCGTCGTAAAAGAAAAAATCGGAATCAGGAATACCTGTGTCGATCAGGAACTGGCGGACCACGCGGGTTCCCTGTGCGAGGCTGCCGTCTTTGGCGAACGCCTTTCCGAGCATACGGAGGAGAAGTTCGGCGTGGAGGTTCTGGCTGATTTTGTTGGTAACGGTGATGTCCTGTGCCACCGGAACGGAGGTGCGGTGCGCGAGGAGGCGGCGATTGTTGATGGGAGCTTCTATGGTTTCAATCGCAAGAGGGGCGAGCCTTAGAGATTCGGAGCGCTCGCCGATGAAATCGCCGGTGCCTTCGGGGAGGCGATGTGCAGCAGCAGGGTCGCCTTTGACAATCACGCCGCGATGGAGGAGTGCGTCTTTGAAGGCGGCAGCGGCGAACTCGGCGGGGTCCTCAACGGCCAGCGGTGCGTGGAGTCCCTGCGCGGGCGCAGTGCCCCAGGTGCGGACGAGCAGCGCTCCAGGACGGCGCTCGAGGCCGGGGTGCGGTTTTTCGCCGGGGTGCGCCATGGTCATGTTGTTTTGCAGGGTGTAGTACTGTACGGCCGGCGACCACTCTTCGAGCATGGAGCCGGGTTTCTCCGGATCTGCGGTGATGGTGAGCTCAATGGAGTTGTCGGCGAAGGAGAGCGCAGAAACAGGCGCGCCGTAGCCCCACTGGAGATCGTCCCACGCCCAAGCGGTGCCATAGGGCTCGTTGAGGTAGAAGCTATCGTCGCCGACGACGGTGCCTTCGACGAAGCGGACGCCGGCCTGAACAACCTGCTGCGCGAGGAGGTCGAGGGCTTCCATGGCAAAGGGCTCGGCGTGTATTTGTTCCGACGTCGGAGTGGCCTCGGGTTTGCCAGTGGGAGATTCTGCGGGCGGGCTGGCGGGAGTGGGAGTGACTGCGGGCGGTGTAGGCGACTGATAAGGATAGTGGTGGGCGCTCATGGTAGGGTCGCCTGAGCCGAGGATGAGGATGTCACCGTGGAGGACCCCGGAGGAGTCGATTTCGCCGTTGGCGACGACGTTTGTGGTCCACGTGAGGGTTTCCACCGGCAAGAGGGCGTAAGCTGCAGCGGTGGTGGCGAGCTTGGCGTTAGACGCCGGCGTGAAGAGCCGTGCCTCGTTTAGGCCGTACAGCGGCTGACCATCGAGCGTGGTGACGCTGATGCCGAAGTCTGTCTGCTTGAGAGAGGGATTGGAGAGAATAGCCTGGATGCGCTCGGCGATGGTGGCTTTTGCGGAAGCGGCATGAAGTGGAGCGTTCGCCGGGAAGTGAGCGGTGCGATGTTGGCCGGTGAGAATGCACGGGCGGACGAGGGACAGCGCCAGAAGCAGCGCGACGAATCGCGGTGTATGGAGCATGCAGGGAGTTTAGCAGGAGGGCGAATGCTAATGCCTGTACTCATAGAATGAGAACGTCTGGCAGCGACATTGCAGGCGAAGAAGGCTGGAAGTGGTCGTCGGTTATGGCTTTGACTCGCACTATCGAATCGTGGAGGCTGCGGACGCGGACGCTTGATCTGGGCAGGCGCACGCTTGTGATGGGTGTGGTGAACATCACGCCGGATTCGTCCAGTGATGGTGGGAATTTTCTTGACGCGAATGCGGCGGTCAGGCGTGGGCTGGAGTTGATAGAACAGGGCGCCGACCTGCTTGACCTGGGAGCAGAGAGCACAAGGCCTGGGTCGATGGTCGGCGCCGGGGATGCGGCCAAGGTAAGCGCCGAGGAAGAACAGGCACGCCTGTTGCCGGTGATCGAAGGGATACTCAAAGCGAGAGCTGAGGCGGTTATCTCGGTCGACACATACAAAGCCGTGACTGCGAAGGCAGCTTTGCGTAGGGGGGCGGAGATCATCAATGACGTGAGCGGCTTCGCCTGGGACCCGGGTATGCCGGAGATCTGCGCAGAAGCGAGATGCGGCGTGGTGCTGATGCACACGCGCGGGCATCCGGATGAGTGGCAGGGTCAGCAGAAACTGCCGGCAGATGATTTGATGGAGATGGTGAGAGGTGGGCTCGCAGAGAATGTGCGACGAGCGACTGACGGGGGTGTCGCCGCGGAGTCGATCGTGCTGGATCCTGGGTTTGGATTCGGAAAGAAATTTGATGAGAACTATGTCTTGCTGGCGCGGCAAGCAGAGCTGCTGGAAGCTGGGCGACCACTGCTGGCTGGGTTGTCACGCAAGTCGTTTCTGGGGCATACGCTCTCAGGGCTGTACGGCGGCAGCCCGGCACCGGTGGAGGCGCGAGAGAATGCGAGTCTCGCTGCGATGGTGACGGCGATTCTGCATGGAGCTTCGATTGTGCGCGTGCATGATGTGAGGCCCGCGATGGAAGCGGCTCGGATTGCGGATGCGGTGCTCCTCAACGCTTTGACATCGCGTGGAGTTTGAGGACGGTGTTCCAGTTGCGACCGGTACCTACAGCACCAATTGCTTTGTCCAGGGCTTTGCCGGTGAACTTAGTGTCGGCTGCTCCATCCGGGAAATGAAAGTAGATGTGCTCTCCGGCGAGATGATAGCGATCACGGCGGTTCGGATATTTCTTGACGATGCTTTCAAGAGCGGCGGCGGCAGTGGGTGCTGCGGGTGCGACGAGGAAGGCCACATGAACGCGCGTTCCGTCAGCAGCTTCTCTCATGAAGGGATTTCCGCGAATCAGCTTTTCGAGCTGATCGTGCGTTCTGACAATCACAGCGACTGGAGAGCCGGTGTGACGTAGCAGTGCGGTGCCGACGGAGAGGGCGACTTCCTCGGGAGAGAGATCTGAATCGGTGACGGCATTGCCGCTCTGGATATATGTTTCGACGTTCCTGAATCGGAGATCGGAAAGTATCTTGCGGAAGTCAGTCATCGACAGTTTGCCATATCCGCCCACGTTGACAGCCCGAAGAAGGATGGCATAAGTTGGCATTCCGAGAGGCCTCCCCGCCACTCCGCTGCATCTCGATGAGATCAGATTTATGGCTCAAACAGAAAATTCAAATCCTGATGCGAGTGTAGCTCAGGAATTCGAGAGCAAATCCCGGCTGGCGGATCGCCTTGTGAGCACGGGCGAGACAGGCAAACGAGCCGGTACGCTGGATGAAGTGGAATCCCAGTTTGGGGTGATTTGCAAGGGGTTTCAAACGCTGGTCGCTTCGGCAGGGGCGGAGATGTGCGCAAGACCTCCTGCTCCGGGGTCATGGTCGGCGGCGGAATGCCTGCAACACCTGAGCCTGAGCTCTGATGCGTATTTCCCCGTGTGGCAGCAAGTAATTTCCACTGCCGGACCGCGCAAGGCGGAGATGAATGCGCCCTACCGTATTGACTTCTGGGGTCGCCTTCTCTGCTGGATACTTGAGCCGCCGGCGCGGATACGTTCGAAGACACCCGCACCCTTCCAGCCAATCGACTGCGGCAAGGTCGATGAAGTGCTCGATCAGTTTCTCGAAAAGCAGGAGCGCATTGTGGCCGCTATTCGCCGCTGTCGAGGGCGTGCTATTGACCAGGTAAGGATTTCCTCGCCGATTGATTCGCGAATTCGCTATAGCATCTGGTCGAGTTTTGTCGTCAATGCGGCGCACCAGCGGCGACACTTGTGGCAGGCTGAGCAGGCGATCGCGACAGTGCGCGCGTCGCGCTGAGGGGCATCTGGGAGACTGCAGGCTGATGAGCAACCGTTTTATTGCTTTTCAGAGGCAAGATAGACGAAGATGCCGCTCAGAAGGGCGATGGTCGCAAGCACCGGCACGATGATCCACAGGATGCTGCTTTCAGGCATCGATGACGGGATAAGTGCGTCCAGATGAAGAGCGCTGGGGACATCAGCGAACCAGGCGCTCCAGTTGCCAATCTGCCAGACCGCTATCGCCGCGAGTACAACCAATGTCATGGCCAAGGCGAAGATCTGAGCCCCGAGAATGGGGCGGCTCACCTTTTCGATTGCGGCATTTCTGCGGCGCAGTTGAGCGCGCCACCAGATCGCACCTGCGGGCTCCAGGCGGGGGAGTTCGGCCGTATGCCTGCGCGAATTCTGAAGCATCCCGGTGATGAGGACGAGGTCGGAACAACTGCGGCAGGAGACGACGTGTGCGTACAAATCCGCAGGGCAGGCCTGCGGCCAATGACCCTTGCGCAGCAGCTCAGAAAGTTCGTGTTCGCGAGCGCAACTGAAGGGGGTCATGCTTCACCTCCAGAGCGGAGCAGGCGAGCCATTTTGCGGCGCGCGCGAAAGAGAAGCAAGCGGATGCTGGCAGATGCGAGGCCCAGGATTTGCGCGATCTCCTGGTGTGTGTAGCCCTCGGCGTACGCGAGCCAGAGAAGTTGACGATCGCGCGGGCGCAACTGCGCCATCGCAGGTCCAAGTACGGAAATTGAGTCGGATTGCGTATTGCCGGGTGTGGTCGTAAAGATATGTTCGGGCAATTCATCGATGGACGAGGATTGTGGCCGACGCCAGTGATCGCGCAATAGATTGGTTGCGATTTTGAACAGGTATCGGCGGGCGGCAACTTCGCCGTCCTGCGGGTGGTCGGCGCAGAGAAAGCGGACGTAGGCTTCCTGGGTAAGGTCGTCTGCGAGCGCCGGGTCACGGCTGACTCGGGCAAGGTAGGCCCACAGAGGACGAGCCGATCGGGCGTAGAACGCCGCGAACTGCTCGTTATCCATCGCCGCGGCGGGCGCGGTGCCGGCGAGCGATTGCGATTCGCCCGCCAGCACGTTCGGAATGATCGACTCCCAGGACATGGGTCTTTGCTTCCTCGGTTTTAATTCCGGCACCGGTGATCACTACCGTTCCCGGTGTGCCGCGTTGAGTGATGAGTCGGATCTACTGCCGTCCGTGGGCATGAGTCCCAGGCGCGATGCAAGGAACCATGAGGCACCTGCGGAGATGATAAACCCGATTCCGGGCATCAGGACTACGGTTCCGAAGAAGAGCATCGGGGTGTTCATGTCAGGTTCTGTGTGGCGCAAGAGAAGCAGGCCAATCCCCAGCAGGACCATGACGATGCCCGTTTGAAGCGGTGTGAGGATACGTGCGATGGCGCTGGGAACACGTTGATGCTGCTCGAATGCGATTGGGAGGGGCGCGGCTTCGAGAAACTTCCTGCCGGCATCGGTCTGCATGTATGACGCCAGTTCCTGGTTGGTCGTGAAACGTTCGATGAGTCGACCGTGGACATCGCTTTGCATTTTGAAGATGCGGCCCCAGCGGCGGTTCTCGATGAACATGCGGGCGAGCAAAATGATGGCGACAAGGCCACAGGCGAAGGCGAGGAGCGGGATCAGGCCGTCCCAGACGCGTTCGAAAGACGACTGAGGATTCTGAGCGCGATAGACGTCGGGCCAGACTGCCTTTTCAAGAGCTTCGTCGGGTTGACCGTCCTCGCGCTTGAGATGAGAGAAGAGGTAAAACTCGGGGTTGCGTGCGACCTCAGGATGAGCCGCAAGGAATGCGGCGAGCTGAGGATTATTACGCGCGACATAGTCCTGGTTGGAGAGGAGCGACGGATCGTGGGAGACAACTGTGGTAAGTGTGGGGCTGAGGCGAAGGAGTCGGATGAGCTCGCTTTGCGTGGATCTGACGTCGCCATCGTTGGGAACGGGTGATGCGGCCGCTACAGGTCCGGTGGATGGGGTGGCGGGCCGCTGCTGGGCGATTGCTGTGCCGGGAAGCATTGATATGACAACGACAACTGCGGAGAGAACTGGACAGACAGAGCGGCAATTCGGCATTGGATTCCTCGAACTGAAGGTTTGTGAGTCTTCTAACCAGACAACGAACGACGGCCCGAGATGGTTAACAGCATGCGTGGGGGAAATCTCGGGAATGACGCCTTTGAGTGGGGCATTCCCCGTAAGCGGTATTTAGGTAATGCGCGATGTCCGTTACTTTGTACCTATCCCCAGACTGCACTTTCGGGTAGAGGCAGTTTCGAGTTCTCAGGAATCTCCCAGTCAGTTCGATTTGCGGAAGAGGAGCCGGCACAAGATGGACGAGCAGCAGAGCAGATTACTCGCCAAGCTTAAGCAGAGCTACGGCGATCCCCGCAATACGATCACATGGGCTCTCTTCCTATGGACTTTTACCGCGGTTGGGTTCTCGATGTTCATGCCGGTGTGGCCGACGATGGTGCGCTCGATCGCGGTAGCGGTGGGGTGGTCAGCGATTCATCTGATACGCAGAATGTAGATCAGATCCGCACTCAAGCAACCCATGCACATGAGCTTGATCGAATGCCAGTCTCCAGCAACAGACCAGGGCGAAGAGAAGACGAAGCTAAACCGTTTACCATATATGCACTTCTCCGACGTTGACGAATTGCGCTAGACTCCTGAGTCTGCGGGTCTTTGCGCTTCGGCGCGTTTCTCCGCTCTTTGGAGGTCGCATGGCACGTCCCTATTGGTCGGGTAATGTTCAGATTTCGCTCGTCTCTTTTGGCGTGAGTCTTTACGTTGCGACCGAGAGCAAGAGCCAGATCAGCTTTCACCAGATCAGCCGCCGCACTGGCGAACGAATCCGCCATCAAAAGGTGCTGGAGAGCGCGGCCGAGAGCCGGGAGGCGACGACCGCGGTCGAGAGCGACGAGATCGTGAAGGGATACGAGTATCGCAAAGGCCAGTACGTAATTATCGAGCCGAGCGAACTTGAAAACCTTCGGGTTCCTTCGAAACACACGATAGCGGTGTCACAGTTTGTGGATTTGGTGGACCTCAGTCCGATGTTCGTCGAGAAGCCGTACTTTGTGACACCGGAGAACGACATGTCGGCTGAAGCCTTCAACGTGGTAAGGCAGGCGCTATTGGACACCGGCAAGGCGGCGATCGGTAAGGTGGCGTTTTCAGGCCGGGAGCATGTTTTCGCGCTGGTTCCCGCGGGACCGGACAGCCCTGGATTGATGGGTTACACGCTGCGGTACTCGTATGAGTTGCGGAAGCAGGAAGACTACTTTCGGGATATCAAGCAGCCTGCCGTCCCCGCGGATTCGCTGCAACTGGCGGAGATGCTGATTGAGCGCATGTCGTCGAAGCTGGATATGGACAAATTCGAAGACGGATATGAAACGGCAGTGAAGGCGCTTGTTGAGGCGAAGGTCAATAATATGCCTGTTCCGATCGATGAAGCACCGGCGCAGCGCCCGAGCAACGTCGTCAATTTGATGGATGCGCTGCGGAAGAGCATCGGCGGTGAGGCGCGCCCCGCTGCTGGCAAGAAGCCGGTTAAGAGCGCGAAGGAACCGCCGGCGAAGGCTGCGAAGCGGAAGTCGGCCTGATCCGGCGCAGAAGAGGCCGAATCCAAGCTATTCGTCGCGAAGAAGGACCAGCGGGTCGACGGCGAGCGCGCGACGTGCGGGAATCCACGAGGCCAGAAGGCCCAGGAAGAGCATTGTCGCAGTGACACCAAAGAGCACCAGCGGATCCTTTGGTGTGGCCTGATAAACGATAAAGGCAAGAACGCGCGCGCCAATGACGCCTAGAACCACGCCTGCTACAGACCCAATGGCAAGTAGCCGAAACGCGCGGCCGAGCGACGCGCGCAAGATCTGCCTTTGACTTGCGCCAAGCGCGACGCGAATGCCGAGTTCGCGAAGACGCTTGCTGACGACGTAAGACGCCATGCCGAAGATTCCGGTGATGGCGAGCATGGCTCCGAGCATCCCCAGAACGCCTAGAGCAACACTAGAAACGCGGGCCGCGAACAATGCGCTACCCATCTCTTCGTTCCAGGTATGAAGCTCGAACGGCAGAGCGGAGTCAAGACCGCGAACGGTCCTTTCGAGGCTTGCGGCAATATCTGCGGGATCGCGTTGTGAACGCACTACAAGGTTAGTCTCGCTACTGGTGTGCTGGAGGAAAGAGAAGAACATTGCAGGCATCTGATCTTCGGTGATGGTGCGATATTTTCCATCCTCGACAACGCCGACGACTTCAGCGCGTTCGCTGCCCCAGTATTTGAAATGGCCGCCGATGGCCTTATCGACCGATCCGAAGACTTTGATTGCGAACTGGTGATTGACCAGGGCGACCCTCGGTGCTTTCTTATCGTCGTTCAAGGTGAGGTTGCGACCGGCGAGAAGGCGAGTTCCTGCGGCCTCGAGGTATCCGGGCGAGATGCGATAGTTCATCGCATCGGCGGCGTAGTTGGTGGGGCGGAAGTCTGTGGTGGCGTCAGTGTAGACGTAAGAGTCGCCGCCGCCGAGGCTGAGGGGGATGTTGTCAATTGATCCGACGGCTGAAACGCCGGGGATATTGGCGACAGCTTCGAGCATGCGCTGTTGCATCTGAGGAACGCGGTCATCGGCATAGCCTGCCATGCGGAGGTCGCTGCCAAGGAGCAGTGCGTTCTGGGGTTGGAATCCATAGCTGCTATGGACAGAGCGAATCAGTCCGCGTACGGCAACGAGCGAAGAGGTGACGAGCACCGCGCAAATCGCAATCTGGATGACGAGCAGGATATCGCGCATGGTGAAGCGGCGCAGTCCTGTTGTGGAGCTCATGCCGGTGCGAATCGTCTGCCAGGGATCGGCCCGCATGACCTGGCGCACGGGAACGATGCCGAAGAGAAGGCCGCTGGCGAGCGAGAGGAGAAGCGCCACCGTATAGGTGCGGATGTCTGGATTAACGGGAACGTTGATGGGAACATTGGGAATCGGTTGCCACGCACTGAGTAAGTGCAGGATGAGGACACCTCCCACCAGTCCGACGACGCCGCCAGCGATGGAGACGAGAGTAGCCTCGGTGAGGAGTTGGCGAAGGATGAGGCTGCGTTTTGAGCCGAGGGCGACTTCCTTGGCGCGATCGGCTGCACGAGCGGCGAAGAGGCTGCCGAGGTTGGCGCAGGCGGCAAGCAGGATGAGGCCGGCGAGCAGCATGAGCCCCGCCATGAAGGCACGCGCAGGACCGCCAAGGAAGTCGCCGACCAGCCCGGGTTTCGCGAGGGAGAACTTGATGCCATCGTCATCCCGGGGATAGGTTTTGGCTAGCCAGGAGCCGATGGAGTTCAAATCCTCGGTTGCCTGAGCCGGACTCACCCCGGGTTTGAGACGGCCAATCACCCAAGGGGAGTGGTTTCCGCGGTATTGAAGAGAGTCGTTGCCTTGAATGAGGGGCTGATCAAGGATCGGTATCCAGAGAGCGGGAGCAAAGAAGAGCTCGGTGCCGCGAAATGACTGTGGGGCTACGCCGATGATGGTGAACGGATGCTTGTTGATCTGTATGGCGCGACCGATGACCCCTTTGTCGTCATGGAAACGGCTGTGCCAATAGGAGTAGCTCAGCACGACATAGGGCATGCTGTTCTTGCCTTTTTCGTCTGAGGCATGGAAGAAGCGGCCGAGGAACGGCTGAATCTCGAGCGCGTCAAAGTAATTTCCGGTGACGAGATAAGGCCAGGCTGTCGAGGGATTTCCGCCGGTGTCAATGCCTACGGCGCCGGTGATCTGGCAGGCAATGAGGCTCGACAGGGTGCGGTTCCGGTCGCGCAGATCGACGTAATCGAGGTAGGACTGCGATGGAAAGCGAAAGCGCTGGACGGTGTAGAGGTTTTCCGCATGGGGGACATTCACCGGGCGGAGCACCAGCGCATTCAGGACACTGAAGACGACAGCATTGGCGCCGATTCCTAGCGCGAGGGTGATGAGCGCGGTGAAGAAGAACCCGGGCGATTTGGCAAGCTGCCGGATGGCGAACTTCAGGTCGCTAAGCATGATGTTCTGAGTTACGTGAGTTGCCTTTCGGGAGTTCCCTGACGGTGACGAAGTGTGTATCCACCCTCTATTCCGTCTGCTCATCCCGCGGCGCACGCACCTGATGACATTCGGGATTATTCGGCTTCGTATCCACGCTAGTCTTGGTCGAGTCGACCGGGAGGATAGAATGTCGCGTCACGCAAGTCGCTTGCTCGTGGGAGTTTTAGGCACCTTCATCCCTGCGCATTTGGCAATCACGATCGCACTCCCAGCAGCGGCTGGAACAATCGCACCTAAGCCGATTGGCAAGCTCGTCGACCTTGGAGGGCATCGCTTACACGTCAACTGCTCGGGCAAGGGAGAGCCGGTGGTCGTTGTCGAGAACGGCCTGGGAGATTTCTCGTTCGACTGGATTCTTGTGCAAGAAAAGGTCTCCCGGTTTACTCGTATTTGCACGTACGACCGAGCGGGATATGCATGGAGTGATCCGGGGCCGAAGCCGCGTACGTTTGCGCAGCTGAATCTCGAACTGCACGACGCGCTCGAGAAACTGGGTGAAAAGGGACCATTCGTTCTCGTTGGGCACTCCTATGGTGGTCCAGTCATGATCAACTTCGCGAACGTCTATGCGAAGGACACAGCGGGGATGGTTCTGGTGGACTCGGCGCACGAGGGGATAAGGGTTGGTGTGGGCGGCAAGCAGACAATGAAGCTCGGGGTGAATGCACAGACACGCGACATTCCTTCAGCTCACGAGGAGATGGCGGAGGCTGATCGAGCGGGTCCTCACGGCGGCGATCCGGCTCCGGCGAAGCTTGACCGTGTTTACAAGCGCCTGCCTGTTCGAGATCAGAAGCTGCAACTCTGGGCGCAGACTCAGCCCGCACTTGAAGATGCGGAGAGCAGTCAACGCGAATGGTCAGAGGTGTACTTTGCACAGTGGCTTGCAAGGCAGGGCGAAGGCCCGCTTGGGAAGTTTCCGCTGGTAGTGCTTTCGCGGGCGGACGGTGGCTATACGGAAGATCTGGATGTTCCAGCGGCGCAGATGGAGAAGGAGCGGAAGGAAGGCCAGGAAAAGCTATTTCAGCTGTCGACAAACAGCAGGCAATTCATCATTCGCTCGGGTCACAACATGGAGTTGGAGGCGCCTGACGATGTTTCCTCCGCGATTCGCCGGGTTGTTGACGCAATCCGTTCCCACCACAATCTGTAGGGTGGGACAGCGGTTCGCTCACATGAGTGCTTGGGAGGCTGCGTTTCCGTTAAGGAGGGTCAAAAAATGGACACTTCTTCTCTAAAGATCGGATGAGGACACCTGCGATTCTCTGAAACGCAATTGCGTTGACTCTCACAATTCCTTCGGGCTAAACTCCCTGCGCTCTCGGCGTTCCTTTCTGCCGCAGATCCAACCTGGAGGATGATCATGTTTCCGCTTTCAAAGCGTGCTTTGTTGCCGTTCGTCTTTGTTCTGCCTACCGCTCTCTATGCCGGTGATTACACGTATCAGCAGACGACCCAGATTACAGGCGGGTCGCTGTTGAAGATGATGAAGACAGTTGGAGTGTTCAGTTCTCAGGCGCGGCACATGGGCGATCCTATCGTTTCGACAATTTATCTGAAGGGCAACCGTATGGCGGATGTTTCGCCGCAGCAAATACAGATTATTGACCTGGATCAGGAGACAATCACGCAGATTGATGTTGAGAAGAAGACATACTCGGTGATGACATTTGCCCAGATGAAGCAGGCGATCGAGAATGCGCGCCAACGGATGGAGCAGGAAGCGGCGAAACAGAAGTCGCAGCAGTCGACAGCACAGAATCCGGATGCGCAGAACGTGCAAATGAGCTTCGATGTAAAGGTGAGGAAGACGGGCGCCACGAGGGATGTGAGCGGCCTGAACAGCAGCGAAGCGATTCTAACAATGACAATGACGGCGACCGATGCGAAGACTCAGCAGTCCGGGAATCTGGCGATGACAAATGATATGTGGATGGTGCCGTCGGTTCCGGGCTATGAGCAGGTGCGGGAGTTTTACAAGAAGTTCGCGGCGAAGATGGGAGATGTGACGATGGGTTTTGGGCGTGACTTCAGCCGGATGCTGGCTCAGCAGCCTGGCGCGAACCAGGCCATGGGCGACATGGTGAAGGAGATGCAGAAGATCGACGGGGTGCCGGTAATGCAGGTGATGCGAATGGGCACCACGGTAAATGGGCAGCCGCTGCCCGCGGCATCCGAAGCTCCTTTGCCGACGGAACCTGCAGGTCCAACCAAGGGAGAGATCGCCAAGGCAGGCATGGGCTCGATGATTTCGAGCCGCCTGGGCGGGTTCGGCGGCTTCGGGAAGAAGAAGCAGAACACACCATCGCCTGAACAGAACACGGAGCAGGCGAGCGCACAGCCGACGAGCGCGATTCTGATGGAAATGCAGACTACCACCTCGAATTTCTCATCGGATCCGGTGGATTCGTCGCATTTCGATGTTCCAGCCGGATACAAGCAGGTGACTGCGCCGATGCTGGAGCATCAGCAGGAAATGAATGCCAAGTGATGATCAATAGCTGATTTGTTTGTCCTCACGGCTTCCTTCGAGCTCAGGGTTTAGAATCGTTCGTGGCGTAAATATTTGTGCCACCTTTTCGCCCGCGCGTAGCTGGGGTTTCAAGCTGCGGCGGGTGTTTGTGTGATTTCTGAGGGAAGCAGGCTGTTGATGCGAGCGAAGACGGCGGTGGTTCTGGGCGCCCAGTGGGGCGATGAGGGTAAGGGGAAGATTGTTGATGTGCTGAGCGAGAGGTTCAGTGCAGTGGCCCGTTATGCAGGTGGTCACAATGCCGGACACACCGTTATTCATGGCGGGCAGAAATTTGTTCTTCAGCTTATTCCGTGCGGAGTGCTGCGGCCAGGTTGCAAAGGCGTAATCGGAAATGGCGTGGTTCTGGATCCGATCGCCTTTCTCAAGGAAGTGGGAAAGCTGCGGAGCCTCGGGATCGATGTTGACGGGCAGCTTTGTGTGTCGAATCGTGCACAGGTCATCCTGCCGTATCACAGGATGATTGAACTGGCCGCGGAGAGCGCGCCGGGTCGAAAGCGGATAGGAACCACCAGTCGAGGAATCGGGCCGGCTTATGAGGACAAGATGGCGAGGAGCGGGTTGCGGATCGTTGACCTGCTGCGGCCTGAGTTGCTGAAGACGCATATCTACGCGGCATGCAGCGAGAAAAACGCGATCGCTCACGCTCTATTCGGCACCGATCCCCTGGAGCCGGAGAAGATGTACGAGGAGTATGCGGCGGCCGCGGAAGAGGTGCGGCCTTTTGTTGCAGACACGGGCCGGCTGCTGAACCAGATCCTCACGGAGGGTGGATCGGTGATGTTCGAAGGCGCCCAGGGAACGATGCTGGATATCGATCACGGGACCTATCCTTTCGTGACATCATCGTCGGCGACGGCAGGTGGCGCAGCCACTGGAACGGGAGTAGGACCGACGGCGATCGGGACTGTGATTTCGGTGACGAAAGCTTATGTGACCAGGGTTGGCGAAGGGCCATTCCCGACCGAGATTCACGAGGCGGTAGGCGACCAGTTGCGAGCGCGAGGGAACGAGTACGGAGCTGTGACGGGAAGGCCGAGACGGTGCGGATGGCTGGACATTCCCTTGCTTCGCTACTCGAACCAGGTAAACGGTGCGGAGTGGCTGGTTGTGACCAAGATGGATGTGCTGGATGAACTCGAGGAGATTCCGATCTGCGTGGGGTATCAGGTGGATGGGAAGGTAAGCGATGAGATCCCGGCTGATGTACAGGGAATCGAGCGCGTTAAGCCTGTCTATAAGAAGCTGAAAGGCTGGCGTGCTCCCACAGAGGGAATCACGGACTTTGATAAGCTGCCGAAAGCTGCACAGGAGTACTTGCGCTTCCAGGAGCGCGAGAGCGGCGCAAAAATCGGCATGGTGTCGACTGGGCCCGACCGCGAACAAACGATGATCCTGCCTGAGTTTGCTGCGGCACTGAACCAAATCGAGGCTTAGAACGATTTCGGATATTGAGGAACTGCTCCCCATGATCAGCTTTACGGTCCGGATGAGGTTCGCCCAGCAAGACCGGGCGGAAATTGCCGAAATTCTGCGAGAACTGACGGCGGCTTCGCG
>Ga0157372_10003912_pt1 | contig 16007 bp, 6 predicted proteins | sample C55metaG_FD_115307 | JGI IMG/M metagenome (GOLD analysis project Ga0157372, IMG submission 115307) | Corn rhizosphere microbial communities from Kellogg Biological Station, Michigan, USA - C5-5 metaG | ecosystem: Host-associated > Plants > Roots > Rhizosphere > Soil | place: USA: Michigan... | reverse complement strand
CTGTGCATTTTTCTCCGTTACGTCATTGACCATCACATGCGCTCCAGCCGACGCCAATTGGCGCGATAGCTGCTCCAATTCCGCGGCCCGAGCCGGTAACAAGTGCAATCTTTCCGCTTAGGTCGATCGGCGTCTTGCCCCAGCTTCCGGTTTCGTGAAGTTTCATGCGTATTAATCCTCGTAAATGGAGATATGGCGTGACTGATTCGGTCCAGGTACTGACCTCAGCAGTGGCTCGATTGATCGCGTACAGTCAATCAGCGGCTGATCGAAGCGCCGCTCCGGTTTATGAACTCCCAAATAACCATGGCAAAGCGCGCGTCGCCTTCACGAATCGGAACGAGCAAGAAAACTGATTCACTCCGCACTCAAGTTGCAATATGGCTTCCCCTCGACAGAGCGAGGAAATGGGCAAGATTCGTTAATCCACAGTCGTGGCAAAAGCCACGTTGACAGTCTAGACATCTAGTTATATAGCTAGAGGCCACCAACGAGTGAACCGGTCCTGCTTGCGGAAGAGCGTTTTGTCAGGTTAGCAAGCATTTTGCGGCCGGTGTCTCAGAATCGAAGCGCGCGCCACTAAGTTTGCTATCTTCTGCTCCACCTGAGGAGGGATCATGCACCGCGCCAGTGATCGTCGTGATTCAAAGGTCGCCCGTATCGTAATCTCAATCTCACGCCATTCCCGCTCAGAGGCAAGAGCGTTTGTGTATCTGCTGGCTGTCTTCGTGGCCCTTACCGGCTTCGTGATGCCAATTGCTGGGCGAGGCCAAGTCTCCACCGGAGACATTCTTGGCAACATCAATGACCCCAGCGGGGCTGCACTACCCGGCGCCGCGATCGTCTTGACCAACATACAGACGCAAGAACGCCACAGAATCACTTCCGATCAGGCGGGCGAGTATATTTTCACGCTGCTGCAGCCAGGACAATACTCGATCGAGGTAACCGCCAACGGCTTCAAACCCACCAAAACACCAGAGATTACGCTATCGGCCGGCGATCGCCGCCGCATAGGGGTCACGATGGCTGTGAATGGTGTTGAGCAGAAAGTAGAGGTTTCCGCCGCACCTCCGTCGCTGGAAACAGACTCTGCTGTCTTAAGCACGGCCGTATCGCAGCAAGCCGTGCAAGGCCTGCCACTGAATGGACGCAACTACGTGCAGCTTGCAGACCTTGCCGCAGGAGCAAACGAAGGAACGGCGGTCGCGATCACGAACGGCAACCGGCCAGACGATCGCCGGCAGTCCTCGGCTATCGTCGTCAGCGCCTGGTCTGACACGCTCAACAATGAGATGGTTGAAGGCGTCGACAACAATGAGGGCACGATCGGTACGATCGGGGTACGGCCCTCAATTGACGCAATCGGCGAGTTTCGCGTTCAGACGAATCTCTATCCGGCCGAAGCAGGAAAAACGCCGGGCGCTGTCGTCAATCTCATTACACGCGGAGGAACCAATCAACTTCATGGGTCGATCTTCGAGTTTCTCCGAAATGACGCGCTCGACGGGCGCAACTATTTCGCAACCGTTGGGCGCCGTCCCGAGCTCCGCCAGAATCAGTTCGGCGGAAGCGTTGGCGGTCCGATTATCAGGGACAGGGCATTCTTCTTCGGCGACTACGAGGGGCTTCGAATTGTCCAGGGCACGACAACTGTGAATTCGGTTCCCACGGCGTTTGAAGTAGCAAATCCTGGCAACTTCTCTGATGTTGGCGGCCCAATCATCTCTCCCTCGACCTTCAGTACGCCGGGCATAAACTATTTCAAGTTGTACCCAGCCCCGAACTCAGGGACGAATAGCTTCATCTATAGCCCCAACGCTGAGTATTACAGCAACACGGCCGACGGTCGCGTGGACTATCGATTCAACGACAACAATCTGTTCTTCGTGCGGTACTCCTATAACGGAGTTACAGTTACGACACCGAGCGCTTTGCCTGATGTTAACCTGCCCAACATTGGCGTGATTCAGCCCGGCGGATCCGTTTCGTATCCGGGAAGCTCTATAGACGGCGCCCACCAGGCGATCCTGAACTTCACGCACATCTTCTCTCCGAAAACAAGTTTGGAACTAAAGGCGGGATACACCTACATCAATAACTCCTCACTTCCGCTGAATTATGGCAAATATTTCGGCAATGCGATGGGTGTGCCGAACGCAAATGTTGATCTGTTTACGTCCGCGCTTCCCAATGTGAGTACCACTGGCTTCGCGGGCCTCGGCGTTTCGACCTCGCTGCCACTTTACGATCGAGATAACACCTTCCAGTATGGCGGCAACCTGACCCAGGTAAGGGGCCGGCATACTTTGAAGTTCGGTGCTGTTTTGATTCGGCGTCAGATCTACAACGAGGAACCGAGCTCCGGTTCGGGCACCTACAGCTTTACTTCAAGCCCAAACAACACCGCTACCAAAGTGTCCAGCATTGTCCCTCTGATCAATCTTCTTCAAGGAACGAATCTGAGCGTTGCTCGAGTAACGCAGCTTGCCCCCCGCTATCTGCGCAGCTGGGAGCCGAGCTTCTACGCTCAGGACGATTGGCGCGTTACGACCAAGCTGACATTAAATCTTGGCCTACGCTATGACATCATTACGCCGGATATTGCATTGGGAAATAACATCTCGCAATTCGATCCCGTTCTAGGGAAGGTTCTGGTGGCCGGTGTCAACGCGTCCAACACAACCGGAATACAGACAGACTATCGGTCCATTGGACCGCGGTTTGGATTTGCAGCCAACGTAAGGCCTGGTTCGGTGATTCGCGGTGGCTTCGGACTTGTCTTCTATCGTGACAACACAGGACCAAGTGTGCCCTTTTCAAATCCGCCGTTCGTGGCCACGTACTCGCCCAACAATCTAACGACGAACTTCACGACGCCGTTGCCTACGCCCGCCCCAAGCTCCTATACGAATCCTTCGGGCGCTCTTCGCGGTATGGCCCTTGATTTTCGCAATTCGTTTGTCGAACAGGCCAACCTGAATGTTCAGCAACAGGTGGGTTCGTTTGTTGCGAGCGTCGCCTACGTCGGAGAGTTCGGGCACAAGTTGCGCATTTCTCCAGATAGAAATGTGGCTGCACCATCAACTGTCACTTCACCTAGCTACGTTACGCGTCGGCCCTTCTACTCCCAGTACCCGAACGTGACGTCCATCCTGCACAATGAAACTTCTGGTTTCCAGAACTATCATGCACTTCAAGCCACACTGTTGAGAACGATTGGCCGTGGCTTGACGCTCAACGCAAACTACACCTGGTCTAAGGCTCTCGGTGATGTTCAAGCCTTTTCGGCCGGCGGCCTGTACGCAAGCGCCGTTCCGAACGAAACCGCCACGCTGGAATATGGGAACAGCGAGCTCTCTGTGCAGAATCGTTTTGCGATGATGCTGAACTACTCGCTGCCTTTTGGGCAATCTGCGAGTGGCGCCCGTGCCGCCCTCATCAAGGGTTGGCAGGTCAACGCTATTCACGTGTGGCAGACCGGTCAGCCATTCACCGTCACCAACTCGAGCCCGTTAAGCAACACTGGCATCGGCAGCGATCGACCTAATCAAATTAGCGATCCTAACACTCCTGCCAGTTCGAGCCTTCCGATCCGCAATAACAGCCGCTGGTTCAACACTGCAGCTTTCGCGGGTCAAACGCTAGGCACTATTGGAACGGAGCGTCGCAATATGCTGTGGGGGCCGCACTTCCGCCACTTCGATTTGGGTGTTTCCAAGGATTTCGCGCTTACCGAAAGAGTCAATCTGCAGGCACGCGTGGAGGCCTTCAACTTAACCAATACTCCGAATTTCGGACAGCCCGCCGCCGTAGTCCCATCGGCAACCTTCGGAACCATCACGAGCACGCGCACCAACAGTACACCACGTCAGATTCAGGGATCGCTTCGTCTGTCGTTCTGAGGTTGAGAACGCTCAGCAAATCCTGCAAGTTTCTCGAAAGACGGTGCGTGAGGAAGGTTTACGGGAGCGATCTAATGTCGATGTGCAAATGGATCTGTGCGGGAATACTTTTTCTGGGTCTCTGGGCCAAGGCACAGGTGCAGTCACCTGTCTTGAACGGAATTGATGTTCTGGAAGCTGACCACTTCGCCCCCTTGAAGGCTCTCGCCTCCAGGCACGCGGGTCATCTCCGCGTCGCCCTGATGACGGATCAGGCCGGCATTGATAATCACGATCGAAGAGCGATTGACGTGCTTTACTCCGACGCGTCTGCCGCGGTGCCCGGATTCAAGTTCGTCAATCTGTTCAGTCCGGAGCACGGCATTAACGGCGTTCTGGACCAGCACAGTATTGGAAATGACCATGACGCGACTACCGGCTTGGAGGTAATCAGCCTCTTCGGAGCGACAGACGCTCAGCGTCGGCCGTCAAAAGAACAACTCGCAAATCTTGATGCGGTGCTTATTGATTTACAGGATGTCGGTGTTCATTACTACACCTACGAGTCCGTAGTTGGGCGATTTCTCGAAGCGGTAGCCGGGACCGACATCGATGTGGTGGTGCTAGACCGCCCCAATCCAATCGGCGGACTTGCCGTGCAGGGAATCGTTTCGTCACCAGGCCGTGAGAGCTATATCAATTTCATCTCGGAACCTGTCCGGCAGGGAATGACGATGGGGGAACTGGCTACGTATTTCAAGGCCGTTAGACACCTGGACTCACACTTGACTGTCGTTCAGATGCGTGGGTGGAAGCGCGCGGACTGGTTCGACGCAACAGGACAACTTTGGATCAATCCCTCGCCGAACCTTCGTAGCCTCAGACAGGCGATTCTCTATCCCGGCATTGGAATTCTGGAGCGCACCAATCTCAGCGTCGGACGCGGCACGGATACACCCTTCGAGTGGTTGGGCGCTCCATGGATGGACGAGCGTGTTGCCGCAGCTTATCTGAATGCGCGGAATATCCCAGGAGTACGATTCATCCCCGTTCAATTTACTCCGGGCGGCACTTATCCCTTGCACGGACAGCTTTGCAAGGGTATTGAGTTTATCGTGACTGATCGAGACAAGCTGGACTCGCCGGAGCTTGGCCTTGAGGTCGCTTCGGCGCTGTACAAGCTTTTCCCGCAAACCTTCCAAATCGACAAGATTGATCAACTCCTGTTGAACCAGACAGCGGTCCAGGCGCTCAAAGCTGGCGAAGACCCGCGCAAGGTTACTGAAAATGATCGCAACGCTTTGGAAGAGTTCAAACGTGGCCGTGCTGCCGCGCTGCTTTATAAGTAGACCGGCGAGTCATACAGCGCGTCGCAGAACTCCGCGCCGGTTCATCTGCGCCGGTCTTATCTGCGCTTGCCTGATCGCAGTGTCACCGAGTTCGGCAACGGCCCAAATCCTCAGCGGCTATTCCCTTGCGAACAAAAACTTCGTCGGTCCAGTTCAGACACAGATCGCGACAGACCCAATCTGGGCAGTGGATTATCACACGCTCATTTTCGAGTACCACGGTTCCGGCAACATCGCAGCGGGAGCCTCCATTTTGGCGTTGCGACCCGGAAGTGTCGGACCGGTAACGCCACATGCCGAGAATCCTGAGAATCCGTTCGCATCCGGCGGCGATATCGTCCCGTTGCACGGAAGCGATCTTATCCTGGATGGGCAGCCACACACAGTAAAGATCGATCTGACAGGCAAGCTTAAGACACCACAGATCGATGCACTAGAATTCTTACTTCCCGCGGGCGTTCAACTAACCGTCGATCGTCTCGAATTTCTGGCTGACACGGCATTCATTCCTTGCTCAACAACGGAGCAGAACAAACTCCCGCCTGATAGTCACCCACTGCACGTAGAAGGTCCGCTTTCGTGTGGAGAAGCAGCCGCAACATCCTTACGCGGGCAGCAGTCTTTGCATATCAAGACACAAGGTAGCGCCTCTACTCTCTATCTGGACCTGTACTCTTATCTAGCAGGCTTCACCAACTACATAGCGTCCGCGCCATCACGTCCCGACTCCACAAGCGATCCCGCGTTTGCGGTTGTCAATGTGCGTTACGCAGATGCACCGTCCAAAGTGGAGCAGCAGTTCCCAATTCTGGTTCCCGAACATCGGCACGTTTTGCTGAACCGTAAGCGCTCGCTTTATGCTGTGCAGCTTGACCCTCGCCGGCGCCTGATGTCGGTCGAGTTGGAGGACCGCAGCCCGCACGTGCAACTAGTGCTTTACCATGCTGCGCTCTCGGATCGTATGGAAGTCGCCTCCGACTATCGGCCCGCTCCCTCATCTGCAGAGGTGATGAGTCGAAACTGTAACGTCGCCTCTACGCTGGGCGGTTCGGCCTGGTTCAAGGTTTCCGGAGCTGAAACTCTGAAGCCTTTACTGAATAAGAGCGAGAGGCCGGATGGTATTCATCTATCCCTCTCTCTTGCAAATCCAACTAATCACGAGATCACAGCAACCGTCTCTTTCCCGTTTCTGAGTCTTCATCCGTCCGTCGAATCAACTGACCTCTCCTATCTCTTCCCGCAGAAGGTTGCGACGATTTCTTCCGTAGACCAGCGTCTGTCAGCAGACTACGGTCCGAACTTTCTACTACAGTTCACGGACGCGTTTTCAGCTAGCGCCCATTGCGGGGCGGCCGTCATCATCGAGGACACTTCCGGCCAGGCCAAGACGTTTGCACTGGAAAAGACAGGGAATGCAATCCTCGATCAGACTGACTACACGGTCCACATCCCAGCGCACCAGATGTACACGCTGCCTCCGGCTAGCATCGTTCTGCACAATGGCGACTGGCACTCTGGCTTTCACGCGTATCAGAAGTGGGTGGCGACCTGGAATAAGTCGCACGCGACACAGCCGGCCTGGTTACAAGGCTCGTTCTACATGCGTCGAGACTATCCGGTTGGCGGTAGCGGCCTTCTCTTCGATGAAAGCAACAATCGTTACACGTTCGGACGTCTGATCCACGACGCCCACGCATTCGGCGGAATCGACTTCATCGATATTTCGGGATGGGCCCTCTCGGACACTCACGGTCGTGTCGGCGACTACCCGATTGAGCTAGGGGGACTCGAGAATCTGCGCAGCAATATCGCAACGGCGGCCAACGACCACATTCCCACCGGCCTCTATTTCGAGGGATATCTTATTGACAAGAATTCCGACGCCGGGCGTGCTCACGGAACTCAGTGGCAGATTATCGGAGAGGATGGACAGGGCCTGTGGTGGCCGCATGGAAGTCCCGAGATGTTTGTCTGTCCACGCATAACGGATTGGCAGATGTATCTCTCGGGGCGGATGGCGAACACTGCAAAGGAGACGGGCGCGCAGGCAGTCTACCTGGATGAGTTTGGCTGCCGTGATCGCAAATGCTATGCAATAAATCACGGACACGCAGCCGGCGAGAACATGATCGGCGGCGAGATTGGCATGGAACGTAAGGTACGCGAAGCGCTCGATGCCGCCGGCATGATCTCGACCATCGTGTACACAGAATGCCCCCCGGTCGATATCGCGGCCCCATTCGTCAACGGAGCCTTTACCTACGCGCTTCCCTCATCCGCACCCGGCGCCTACGGAATAAAGCTCAATCTTTGGCGTTTCGCCTTTCCACACGTGCGCCTCTGGGACATGGTGAGTTCCGGAGTGGAGCCTCACATTTTGTCCCCGGAAGACTTCAGCTATGCCTTCTGGATGGGAGATGGTGTCTGGCTCAAGGGCCGCTCCGACACGTGGTATGGCCAAGACATTCTTACCTTCCTGAAGTGGGCTCACCCCCTGCTTCATCGACATGCAGCAGCATTTGCAGGCAACGCCGAACCGCTTATCAACTCACCCGATTCAGAGGTTTTTATCAATTCTTTTAGTGGTGGCGGCGAAACAGTCTATACACTTTTGAACGGCTCCTATGCAACAAAACGCTTTGTCTTTCATGGCAGACAATTCATTTTGCCGCCGAGGGAAGTCAATTTGCTCGCCGAGCCGGACAGGAAGCAGGCACTGACCAAATGAAGCATGGTGCTTTGAACGGTGAAAAGCCTCGGACACGTCGATCACACATTGATGTGGTTCACGGAACATCGCCCGGCTCGGCAGCGGCAGTTCATCTCCCTTTAGCGATTGATTGCTTGCATTCCAGGTAAATAAGCGCGGCCCGCTTCCCATATATCTGCAGATGTCAAATTTCGTACCGGATCTGCTGAGTAAAACCTCTGTGTCCCCGGGCACGCTGCTTCCGCCGGAACGGGTTATCTGCGAACGTCTTGGCATCAGTCAAAATGACTCTAAGACAGGCATACGGTGTACTCATTAATAAGGGATGCATCGAGGCGCAACGCGGCCTGGAAGTCCTGCAAGAAGCCGTTATTGAGGCCAGTGACCTCGTTGTAGTTAAAAGATTAAGCCAGTCGTGCAGGTACGGTTTTCCAACATACCGTATCTCAATTGCACTTCTGCTCGTTATCTGCCGCTGCTAGCCCAGCATATAGGGCTCGGTATACGGTTGCTTGATGTGTGGAGCGATCGCCGCGACTCCGCCCGCACCCTGGAAGAACAGGCTTGACTTGTTCAGTGTCTGATTGTAGGTCGAGGGCGTTTGCGCGAGAGGCGGAATGACCCCGGCGGCTTCAGTCGGATACATTGATGCAGCTCTGGATAGGATCGTGTCATGCCTTCTGGGGATCAGTCACACCGGGCGCGTTCGGCTGCGGCGGGTGCTACATACGTCAACTTCCTTCCCGCATCGCTTCAAGGTTCGGCTTCTGCAAACCCGAATGTCGTCGTTCCCAACACCACTCCTGGAACCATAGGGACTCTGCATTACATCTACGGTCCAAAGTGAAACGCTCTTAACATGGCACTGACCAGGATGTGCCTGTCTTTGAGCGTGTTCACATGAACCTTCAGGCAGAGGCCTTCAATCTGGCCAATCACCCGGCATGGTTGCTCGGAAATAACAGTAGCAGTACAACTGTTGAGAGTGCCACGTTCGGGACGACGAGCAGTTTGGCTACCGGTGCACGACGCCTCGAGCTTCGTGCGAACATCACCTTCTAGCCTAGCCTTCATAGACAAGATGGGCTTGTGCCGCTTCTAAACGGCACAAGCCCATTTTCTTGCCGCTATCGGTTTGAATGCGATGTGAAGGCTAAGGGAAAAGCCGCACGGTGACGATGGTGGTCGCCCCGCAACTCTCATGAAGAGTCAGTACTCCAAAAGTTTGCCAGTTAGCGCGCCATGGCATGATTGCTTAGTAAGCAGATGCAGTTGCGCAGATGCCACGCGGCATTCACGGTAGTGCTTCGATCACAGAATTCGGCCTGGATAAGGTGTCCGTACAGAGTGATCTGGATTCGCAGCGTCCTATGATGCCAGAAGTCGAATGAGATGCTCCGATTTCTGTAGCTTGCAATGCAAATTTCATGCCGTCCCAACGTTTCTTTCAGGAGTAGCAATGCGTCGCTTCGCCACCCTATGTCTTCTTCTTGCTGCCGTCACAGCCCATGCGAGCGGCAGGGGTACTTCAACGCGACAGGTCCAAATGTTCACGCATGGCTGGCGCTTTCTCCAATCCGATGCTGTGGGCGCCGAATTGCCATCCTTCAACGATTCCTCATGGCAAGAGGTGACCCTTCCACACGATTGGGCGATAGCTGGCCCTGCTGATAGTAAGAACCCCACGGGAGGCGGTGGCGGTTTTTTCCCTGCCGGTATCGGCTGGTATCGCAAGACCTTCGATGTACCCGCCTCGGACTCTGCCCGCCGCACGTTCATCGTCTTCGACGGCGTGATGGCCAACAGCGATGTCTGGATAAATGGTGAACCGATTGGACACCGCCCCTACGGTTACGTCAGCTTCGTTTACGACCTCACAGATCACCTGCACTACGGCGGCTCGAACACCATCGCGGTACGTGTGGACGACAGCCAGCAGCCGGCCTCCCGATGGTATACAGGCGCAGGCATCAATCGTCAGGTTCGGCTTGTCACTACCTCGTCTACACACATCGAGCCGTGGGGAACATTCGTGACCACGCCCTCTGTCTCGTCGGCTTCGGCCACTATTCATGTCCGCAGTACCGTCGCCAATCAATCGGCTGCCGCATCGACCGTGCGTCTTCTGGTCAGCCTGGTCGCGCCGAATGGACGCTCCGTCAAGACCTTCTCCTCGGCTATCCGAACGATCGCCGCCCGCTCAGACAGTGATCTCGATGCTGAGACGACCATCGCGAATCCTGACCGTTGGGATCTCGATCATCCTGCGCTCTACACAATCCATGCAACCGTGATCGAAGACAAACGGACCATCGATGAAGAGGTCGTGCCGTTCGGCATACGCGAGTTCCACTTCGATCCAGACAAGGGATTTTTTCTGAATGGACGCCACCACAAGATCTATGGCGTCGCATTGCACACCGATGGCGGTGCGTTCGGTACGGCCGTTCCTCTTGCCGTCTGGGAGCGCCGCCTGACCGCCTTGCGCACATTAGGGGTCAACGCCATTCGTACTGCACATAATCCTCCGGCGCCCGAGTTTCTCGATCTCGCTGACCGTATGGGCTTCCTCGTGATGGATGAGATGTTCGACTGCTGGACTGTGGGCAAGAACCCCTACGACTATCATCTGTACTTCAAAGAATGGGCTCTCCGTGACACCGCAGACACAGTTCGCCGCGACCGCAATCACCCGAGCATCATTCTCTGGTCTGCGGGCAACGAGATCCACGACACGCCGCACCCTGACATCGCGATCCCCATCCTTAAATCATTGGTCGATACCTTCCATCAGAATGATCCAACCCGCCCGGTTACGCAGGCTCTCTTCCGTCCTAACGTTAGTCATGACTACGATGATGGCCTCGCAGACCTTCTCGACGTCGTAGGGCAGAACTACCGCGAACAGGAGATCCTCGCCGCGCACGCACAGAAACCTTCGCGCAAGATTATTGGCACTGAGAATACCCACGACCGCAACCAGTGGGTGGCCATGCGCGATCGTCCTGAGTACTCCGGCCAGTTTCTTTGGACAGGTATTGACTACCTTGGCGAAGCTGGGCGTTGGCCCGTTATTGGCAGCGGAAGCGGTCTTTTGATGACTACCTCACTGCCGCGTGCACGCGCTTTCGAGCGGCAATCCTGGTGGACGGATCCAGCGACGTCACCCATGGTTCGGATCGCGCGCCGTGTGCAGCCAAATCGCAGTGCGCCCATCGATCCCGGATACGCATCCCCCACTTCCAACGCACAGACCTCTGCTGCGCCCGGCGGACCTCCGGCCGATCCGACGACGCGCTTCCGCCAGCCACTTCTGCTCGACTGGAGTCCTGAGGACCGCTCTCCACATCCGGAAAACATTGAGGTCTACACCAACGCAGAAGAGGTCGAACTCTTTTTGAATGAGAGATCGCTTGGCGTCCAGAAGCTGCACGCAGACGCCAGTCCTATCATCTACCAGGTCTCTTACGAACCCGGCACGCTCAAGGCGATTGCCCGTATAGGAGGCAAAGAGGTTGCCAGCGACGAGCTTCGCACCGCAGGCAAACCCACGCACCTCCTTCTTTCCACCGGCCTGAACGAGGCCCACCTCACGAACACAACGCGTCCCACGTCGGTTCCAACGCTCACGTCTGACTGGGACGATGTCGCCTACCTCACGGCGACACTTCTTGACGCCAACAATGTGGTGATCCCGGACAGCACTTCGGTAGTGAGCTTCAACGTCGCCGGCCCGGGCAAGCTGATAGCCGTCGACAACGGCAACATGCTCGATCACGACCCGTTTCACGCATCTGAGCGCAAACTGTATGACGGCAATGCGGTGGCTCTTGTGCGTGCGAGCGGCGCCGGCAACATCACCGTTACCGCAAGCGTCCAAGGCCTTCCTCCGGCGACCGTTACTTTGCCCGTGCAGCCCGATGCCAAAGAGACATTCCGGCGCAGTTTTTAAGGCAGTTCTATGTGATTTGCCGTGAGGTTGTACCACCCGGATGGTGATTACCCGCGGCGTTTCGGCTGGTAAATACCAAGAAGAGCCGCGGTTCATGATTTCGAATTCTAAATAAGTTACCTATTGACATCTGTCCGGTGCGCAACATATCGTTTCGGGGACCCCGAAAGTACGTTAACGAGTTAAGAGGGGCGTCCGTACCTGCATTCCTACGAGGCCACAAATCAATGTTTAGAAAAAACCTTCATCAGGGCATTCTCTGGAGTGTCGTCGTTCTTGCAGTGAGCTTCTGCGTGTGCCGTACCGGCATAGCGCAATCCGGCGGTGGTGGCATCACAGGCGTCGTTGCCGATAACACCGGTGCCGTCATTCCGAAGGCGACCGTGACGGCGCTCAACGTGGCCACAGGTGTCTCGACCGTACGAACCGCCTCGTCCGACGGTAATTACGTCCTCAATCCGCTGCAGCCTGGGACGTATACCGTGACCGCGACTGCGGGCGGGTTCGCGAGCTTCAAGCAGGAGAACGTCGTCGTTGACGCCCTTTCGAACGTCGGTCTGAACATTACGCTAAAGCCTGGAAGCCAGAACGAGGTCGTTACGGTCTCCGCCGCGCCGCCTATGCTCCAGACAACCGACTCAACCATGGGCGGAACGATTGAGAACAGTACCTACGCTGCACTCCCGCTGCTCATCAATGGCAGCCAACAGCGGGACGTGACGCAGTTCTCAAATCTGCTGCCCGGCGCGCAGGTGAATCCCGGTGGCCGGTCCTCCATCATTCTCGGCACCGGCCAGCGAGTGGGTGAGCTCTATGTCGACGGCCTTCCGCTAACAACGGCAAGTCAGCAGGGCGACAACCGTCCGGTGTTCAATATTGTTCCCCTTGAATCGATCGATCAGATCAAGGTGGTGACTAGCGGTTATTCCGCGCAGTACCAGGGCGCTGGCCTCGAGAACTACAACCTCAAACCGGGCACGAACCAGTATCACGGGGCGCTGTTCGCCTATGTGCGCAACACCATCTTCGACGCCTGGTCGTTTTCGTCGAAGCCGGGCGGCCCAAACACGGTGCCGAAGCTGGTCAACGGCATCATCACGCAGGTTCCCGGACCCAAGCCTGTCGAAAACCAGATCGAGTACGGATACGCTGTCGGCGGCCCTATCACGATTCCCAAAATTATCAACGGCCATGACAAACTCTTTTTCTTTACAACTCTGGATCGCTTCCGCTCGCGTGTAGGCGCGAACTACGTCACCAGCACCGTGCCCACAACGAAGATGCGCACTGGCGATTTCAGCGAACTGCTCACGGCAAACGGTGGACCGGGCTACATCCTGTACGATCCGACGACGCAGACCGCGTGCACGGCCAACAACAAAACTCCGTGCCGCTATCCGTATGGGCAGACGCCCAGCGGTCCCGTGGACAATTCAAAAGCAACGAACATTATCCCGGCCAGCCAGATCTCGCCCATCTCGCAGTACATGGCAAAATTCCTGCCGGCACCAGCTTCCAGCGGCATTTCCAACAACTACATCAGTGGCGTGCCCAGCGGCTTTGATAATTGGCTCGTATCCGCGCGCATCGACTACACAATCTCGCCAAAGCAGACGCTCTCAGGGGCCTATACCCAGGGACGTCGCCACGCAATTCCCTATACCGGGACGGCCACTCCGGGAGTGTCGGTCGTGCCGTACATCGTCACGACGATTTCGATCATCACCGGCAATATCGCCGACGTTCAGTACACGTACCAGGTCACGCCGCACTTAACGAACCAGGCAAAATATGCGTTCATCTACTTTGGCGGGCCGCCGGTTGCCAACATTACCGGGACCACGAATCCCGGCCTCTATGGTCTTGCCGCTTCTGGTGTCACGAACCTTCCCGCAGGGCAGGCCTCCGACAACGCTGCCAACCTCTCGTTCTCAGGGACGAATGCGCCAACCAGTTGGGTGGGCAATACCCCGACTACGACAAACAGGTCGCTCACCTATGAGTTCCTCGACAACATCAACCTGGTCAAGGGCCAGCATTCAATGAACTTTGGAGGGCAGTATCAGTGGCTGGAGAACAATGCGGACGCGGCTGACGGCCCATCTACACCAACCTCGCTGGGGTTCAGTACAAACGAAACCGCGAATTTAAGTGGCTCGTCCTACGCTTCCGGAACGGGTTATTCATACGCCAGCTTTCTTATCGGTGCAGTGGGCAGCGCTGGCACCACGCAGCAGGCGTTCAGCGTTGTCGGCGGCCGCTACCGGCCAGCAGCGCTCTATTTTCAAGACGACTTCAAGCTGACATCGAAGCTGACGATTAACGGAGGCTTGCGATGGGACTACATCCCGCCGTATCACGAGACCCAGGACCGCTGGTCCTTCCTTAACCCGAATCTCACAAACGCCATCACGGGCAGCGGCGGTGCGCTGCAGTTCGCGGGCAATCGAGGCGCGGGGCTCAGCTGCCAGTGCCGCACGCCGGTGAACACTTACTGGAAGAACTTTGAGCCACGAGTAGGCTTCGCCTATCAGGCAGATGCGAAGACGGTGTTCCGCGGAGGATACAGTCTGACGTTCTCCCACGGCGGTGCCACCGGCGGCGCGGGCGGTGCCGGTACCGGCACGGGGCAAACAGGCTTCAGTACCCCAATTTCTTTTGCCGACTCCACCGCAGGGCCAGCGTTCTGGCTGAATACAAATCCAGCGTTTGGCTTCCAGAATTCACGTTTTGGGGGACCATCGTACACGCTTCCCGGAACATCCCCCATCTCGCCGGCGACGCAGACCTTGGGTACAGGTTTCTACGTGACCTCCACCGGAGCGTCTGGAGGCAATGGCTCCGGCATCAACTATGCCGATCCATATATCGGCAGCCGCGCGCCCGAGTTCTCCTTCTTTAACTTCGGCATGCAGCGCGAGATCACTCACAACATGACGATCTCGGTGGATTACGTCGGCAGTCAGAGCCACTTCATCTCCGGCGCCGCGGGCATTCGCGGGTTCTACGCTGGCCAGCTTGATCCGAAGTACCTTCCGCTTGGACTGGTCAACTGCAGTACTACATCGACCTTTGTTTCCTGCCTGACGGCTCCTGCCACCGCAGCGAATCTCGCCAAGGTTCAGGCCGCTACAGGCACTGCTTTGGCGGTCCCATATCCCGGCTACACGGCAGCCGCCGGGGTAAACACCAACGCGACCATAGCTCACATGCTGACGTGGAAGCCGCAGTACTCCGGGACATCGGACTTCTGGGGCAACTACGTCGCCAATGGAAACTACAATTCATTCCAGGTGTCGCTTTCGCAGCGGGCGTCGCGCGGGCTGACGTTCAACGTCAACTACACCTACTCGCAGAACATCGACGATGCCGGGACGCAGCGCAGCGGCTATGATATTCCGGCCAACGTCATTGCCGACGGTCAGTTCCATCCGAAGAATCGAATTGATCGTTCCATCTCGATCAACGACCAGCCACAGAACCTGAGCATATACGGCGTCTATAACAGCTCCTACGGTAGGTCGAGCTGGGGCGGAGACCATGTCATCACCCGTGTTCTGTTGAGCGGTTGGCAGGTGTCGCTGATTTATCAGTACACATCGGGCTTACCGCTGCCTGTAGTTGCGACGTGCCAGTCGACACAAAACGTCGGTCAAGGCACCTGCATGGCGGACGTGAATCCCAACTTCCATGGCAACGTCCGTGTAAACGGCAATTGGGGTGCAGGCGTCACTGCCGCAACCTTGGGCTCGAAGAGCTATCTGCTTGGCTCCGGCTCGGCTGCCCTTGGAACCACGCCAGGCAACGGCTCAGGCAATGTAAGCTGCGCCACGTCCACGGGCGCGTTCTGTAACTCTGCAACGTACAGCATCGGTGATGCCCCACGTTTCCCATATGGCCTGCGTGGGCCGGACCTCTACCGCCTGAGCATGGCACTGAGGCGCACCTTTGACCTGACTGAGCGTCTGAAGTTCGTCTTTGGCGTCGACGGAGCCAACCTGACCAACCACACTACCTTCGGCAACAACGCAGGCAACAACCAGATCAACGTAAACGTGAACAGCGCTTCGTTCGGCACCTTGAACTTCGCCAGCGCGGATCCGCGAGATTTT
>Ga0157372_10003906_pt1 | contig 16021 bp, 9 predicted proteins | sample C55metaG_FD_115307 | JGI IMG/M metagenome (GOLD analysis project Ga0157372, IMG submission 115307) | Corn rhizosphere microbial communities from Kellogg Biological Station, Michigan, USA - C5-5 metaG | ecosystem: Host-associated > Plants > Roots > Rhizosphere > Soil | place: USA: Michigan... | reverse complement strand
CTTTTCAAAATAAAAATGCGATGGGCAGGTTTATTGCCATTCGTGGTAGTGGTAATCAAATCGCAGAGCGTCTTTGGATACACCACAATTATTTCAAATCACAAAAAGATCAGGGTGGCAAAAATGGCGCTGAAACGCTGCAATTTGGCCTTAGTGGTTTTAGTCTTTCATCGAGCAACAGTATTGTTGAATACAATCTGTTCGAAGATTGTGCGGGCGAAAATGAATTAATATCGGTAAAAGCTTCTGCGGTTACACTGCGGTATAATACCATCCGGAATTGCCCTGCGCAGTTTACTTTGAGGCATGGCAACAAATGTTTTGTTTATGGAAATTATTTTATCAACACACCCGGGCTTCGGATTTTTGGCGATGATCATGTCATACAAAGCAATTATTTTGAAAATTGCAATCCGGCGATTTTTATCGGGAATGGCGATGGTGAAGTGGCAGATGGCGCGAAGCTAACTTCACACGACAGGCCAGACCGCGTGTTGATTGCGTTCAACACAATGGTAAACAACCCACGTAATTTTTTTCAAAGTGGCCGCAAAGATGGCATGGGCGCTACTTTTATAACCATTGCCTATAATATTATACAGGACGGCGGTACCGCAGCATCCATCTCAGGGCCATTGACTAATGCTGCCTGGAAAGGCAATATTATTTATAAAACAAAACAGGTCGGAGATATGCCAGCCGGCGGATTTCAGGAAATAGATCCAAAGCTCGCAAGAGATGCATCAAGAGCTTTACATTTGCAATCCGGAAGCCCTGCTATTAATGCCGTTACAGAAAAATTTCCTGCTATTACTCTTGACATGGACGGCCAGGTAAGAGTTTCACCATTCGATATAGGAGCCGATGAATTTTCAAAAGCGGCTATAAAAGCACATATTTTAAATGCTACAGATGTAGGAGTAAATGCAAAAAGATGATAGGAAGATGTTTCAGGAAATTCCAGTGCGATATAAATTGCTTGCGTTTTATTCGACTTTAAATGTGTAGATAAGATTGCAGTAAAGTTTTATTGATATTTTAATATAAAAATACTATGCGTACTATTATATTTTTTATCGGTTGTTTTTTCCTATGTATAGTCAGCCCGCAAAATATCCGTGCGCAATCTATCTATGCTTCACGTTACAAAGCAGTCTTTACAGAGGCTCCAAAACACGTTCCTTCGTCCAAAGTTTCCGATGCTCCATTGGCTGGCAATGGCGATATTGGATTGACACTCGGCGGCCGCCCTGACCGGCTTACTTTTTATTTCGGAAAAAATGATTTCTGGCGCGCATACCCCGTTTACCCGGGAGGAGGCATCGCATCGCCAGGTGGATTAAATATCCGGATTGATGAACTGAAAGGCGCTACTTATTATGCTGAACAACTTTTAGATAAAGGGTTGATCAAAGGGAAATTTACAAAGAATGACCTTGTCGTCTCTTTTACAGGATGGGTATCCGCCACGTCGAATATGGTAGTAGCCGAATTTACCAGTAATAGAAAATGTATAGTAAATCTTGACCTGTGGGCGACTGAAGGAAACACTTCTGTCAACAGTTCGGGCAAGGCCGGGGATGTGTTATGGGTTACCCGGTCGTTCGAAAATACACCTTTGTTGAAATGGTCTTCACATATTGCGATAGCAATGAAAGTGGCCGGAAATAAGTTACTGGAGAATAATAGGATTATACTTTTGCCGGGTGAAAAAACAACTATTGCGGTGGTGCTCAATACCAATTTCGATCACATTGACTGGCAACAGGCTGCTATTAAAGAAGCGGCATCCGTCACGCCCGGCTATATTCAAAATCTCTATCAGAAACATAAAGAATGGTGGGCCGCTTTTTGGAAAAAATCAAATGTTCAAATAGGAGACAGCACACTCGAAAAATATTATTATGCCTCGCAATATCTTTTTGCGTGCTCATCGCGTGAGGGAAAATTTGCGCCGGGGATATGGGGGCCTTTTGTAACGAAGGATTCCACATCATGGGGTGGCGATTATCATTTGAATTATAATTACCAGGCACCTTACTGGGCTTCGTATTCATCCAATCACATTGACCAGGTAAAGAACTTTGATCAGCCTTTATTGGATTTTATGGATGAAGGCAAACGATTTTCGAAAGAACTATTGGGAATTGGTGGAATGTATTATCCGGTAGGTATCGGTCCAAAGGGCTTGTGTACCACACGTTGGCCACTCACTCCAGAAGAAATGGAGAAAAGATATGGAACGCGCGAAAACACTATTGATGGAGGCTATAAATTTTTAGGTCAAAAGATCAACGCCGTATTTAGTGTAGGCAATATGCTGATGCGTTTTTACAGTACCTATGATCGCGACTACGCAAAAAAAGTATATCCATATTTGTTAGCTTGCGCCGATTTTTGGCAGGATTATCTGAGATATGAGAATGGCCGGTATGTCATTTACATGGATCATTTTAACGAAGTAATGCCCAACCTGAACAATAAAGGCCAATGGCGTAACCGGCTGGGTGATGTCAATTCCACGCTCTCACTGGGATTGGTAAAAATGCTTTTTAAGGGAATGATTGACGTCAGTAATTTCTTACAGGTCGATTCAGGAAGACAGCAAAAATGGAGAGATATTCTTGCTCACCTCAGCGATTTCCCTATAGGTGAAAACAATGGAAGAACGGCGTTGAAAAGTGTGGAACGAAACTGGGCAGGAGAGGGGCGTGCGACAGGATTGAACCGGGTTTCCATTCATGGATTGATTCTTCCCGGTGGTGTTTGCGGGCCGGTAGGTACTCCTGAACTAAATAAAATTTTATTAAATGATGTTTCGCATTGGAAAGACCGCATAAGCCAGTCCGGCGAATGGGGAAACACATTGGGCAATGGAATCGAAACCTGTTTTCCGGGTGCGGTGCGGGTAGGTTATAATTCTGATGAAATATTGAAATATTTGAAAGCAAGAATTGCGTTGCAATCATTTCCGAATTTATGGATCACGCAAGCGGGCGGTGGAATAGAAACACTCGCAGCGGTGCCACTTACGATCAATGAAATGCTGTTGCAGAGCTACGAAGGGCTACTTCGGATTTTTCCGAATTGGAATTTAAAAAAAGATGCCAGCTTTAAAAATCTAAGGGCTTATGGAGCTTTCCTGGTGAGCAGCAAAGTTATGAATGATAACATACAATTTGTAAAAATTTACAGCGAAAAAGGAAGGCCTTGCACCATAGAAAATCCATGGCCGGGAAAAAGGGTGCAGTTGATCAGGAATGGTAAAAAAGAGGAAACAAGTGAGGGAGACCGGATGTTTTTTAAAACAAATGAAAATGAATTGATAGAACTAAGGCCTGTATCCTAATGCAACTTTCACTACAATACAATTTTAAAATATGATCATCAAAGTTTTCTCCCATTTTCTTAGAAGCACGCATTTTATAAAAATTATCGCTGTTCTATTTGTCTTGCAAACGAGCGCAGTCAGCACGATTGCTCAGAATAAAGAGAATTTCAGCAAATGGGTTTATCGGGCAAAAAGTGGAAAGCTTATTTATAAAACCACCCCTGCGGGTGATAAGATAATGGATTTTTCCAGCGCAGGTTACAGGGGTGGTGGAGTGGCGCTTCCGGTAGTGCCAGCTACTCTTACCGTAACGCCTTCACCGGGTGTGGATGCTACTAAATCAATCCAGGATGCTATTGATGCGGTTGCGGCCATGCCTTTTAAAAATGGATTTCGTGGTGCCGTACAATTAGCTGCCGGAACTTTTAGCTGTAAAGGAACAATTACCATTTCTGCCAGCGGCATTGTGGTTCGCGGTAGTGGAAGCGGCGCGGGCGGTACCACCATTATGATGACGGGAGATAAGCATTCCGCAATAATTATTTCAGGCATGGGAAATTATGAAAATTCAGAAGCGGAAAAAAGATACAATGAAGTTTCTGCAAAAATAACAAATGCATATTTGCCTTCGGGTGCTGCAGAATTTGATGTTGATAATGCTTCGCAATTTTCGGTAGGAGACATGATCGCCATTCACAGGCCGGCACCTGACAACTGGGTTCATTTCATGGGCATGGATAATCTGGTAAGAGATGGAAAGCCGCAAACCTGGATCGGTAAAAGCCGCAACGAAGTTGCTGAGAGGAAGATCACCGCTATTTCAGGAAACAGGATCAGCATCAACATTCCTTTATCTGATTCATATAACGCAGCCTATTTGAATCCACCGGGAACTATCGTAAGAAAAATGTCCACTGATCACCGCATCACACAGGTTGGGATAGAAAATCTGCATATTCAATGTGCGCCATTGGAAGTTGATTATGGCCACGCTCCGTATTCGGGTATCCGCATTGAAGGCGATAATTGCTGGGTGAAAGATGTTTATTTTGAGGAAACTATGAACACCACTACGCTTGCCGGAAATCATATTACCATGCAACAAGTAAAGGTCACACATACGTTTCCAAATCTCGGAGCTTCTAAACCGACAGATTTCAGCATAGAGGGCAGTTGTAATCTTATTGACCGTTGTGAAGTAAGCGGCGGCAATACCTATTTTGTGTGGACCGGAAGTTTGGTAACGGGGCCCAATGTAATTTTAAACAGCATTTTCAGAGGCCATGGAAGTCGCATCCAGCCACATCAGCGCTGGTCAACGGGGTTACTGGTTGATAACTGTGTGGTTCCCGACGGCGGAATAGATTTCTTGAACAGGGGAGTGGCAGGCTCTGGCCATGGATGGACAATGGGTTGGGCCGTTGCCTGGAATTGCATCGCAAAAACTTACATTATTCAAAATCCACCAGGAGCAATGAACTGGGCAATCGGTTGTAAGGGCGCACGCGAACAAACTGCCAGGTTATTTGATTCATCACCCATTCTTGGCGAATGTACTTTTGATTCACATGGAATGCCGGTAGCGCCTCAAAGTCTTTATCTTGCTCAATTGGCAGAACGCTTAGGCCGTACTGCATTAGAAAATATAGGTTATAATTCCTATTCCGGCAACCTGGTTACAAATCAAAACATATCTCCTTTGCCACCACAAAAAGTTATTTCCGATCCGCTTCTCGGGCAGGATCTGGCGATGTACCGACCGGTAAATGTAAGCAACGTGAGAGAAAAAAAGCGGCAATTTGGAGGGGAAAAAGCACTCAATGGAATTGATTCAGATTATTGGGCTACCGACAATGGAGTTACTAAAGCAGTATTTGAAATAGATACAGAAGGGCCGCTGGACATCAACGCACTTATTATTTCTGAACCGGATGTATCAGGTCCTAAAATTCTTCAATATAAAATCGAAGGCCAGGTAAACAGTAATTGGAAACTGCTATCAGAAGGAGCTTCAATCGGCAAAAATAAACTCATCCGCTTTCCGAAAGAAACAGTATGGAAGGTAAGGATAACCATTCTGAGGGCTGAAAATTATATAGCACTTTCGCGCGTGAGTTTATACCTGGATAAAAATCAAAAGTGAACTGTTAACAGGATAAACGCATCTAAATTTTAGTAAGAGTGATCGGCTGCGATGGCTATATTCTGCATAATTGCCAAAATAGATTAGTGTTTGGCAAACATGCTATGAACTGGCTTTGTTAATAATTATTCACTTGCAGTACGATTTGTTTTTTCAAAAGACTCTTTCTTTTTCACTTAAAAAAATACTCGGAATGTTACGGTCTCCTTTTCGAATTTTCATCTCTTTGCTTGTCATTTTGGGTTGCTCAATATTTTGTGCATTCACCCTTCAGATAAAAGACAACAACATCACTACACCATTGGTCGCAGATAATGCAGGACTTAAATTGCCGTCCGGTTTTTCTGCTGTCAAAATTATAGATAGTTCAGCCCGAACCAGGCATCTGGTGGTAACGCCCGAAGGTATTATTTATGTAAAATTAGCCAGGCTAAAAGATGGTAAAGGCATATTGATCCTGCATGAAGATGCTGAGGGCAAAGCCACTATCACCGGTGGTTTTGGAAATTATGGTGGCACCGGTATTTTTTTGAAAAACGGGTATTTGTATGCCTCTTCGAATGAGGAAATTTTCCGTTACAAACTGAATGAAAAAAATGAAGTGATAAACCCCGATGCTCCTGAAAAAATTGTAACAGGATTAAAAGCCGGCAGACAACATGAAACCAAGTCAATCGTGCTGGATAATGACGGGAATATCTATGTGAATATTGGCTCTCCGCTGAATTCATGCCAGGAAGAGGACAGGAAGCCAGGGTCGATGGGAATCAAAGGTTGTCCTTTGTTGGATTCTGCCGGTGGCATCTGGCAGTTTCGTGCAGACAAACTAAATCAAACTTACAAGGATGGTATCCGCTATGCGACAGGATTACGGAATGTAGTAGGATTGGATTGGAACCAGCAAAATAATACGCTGTTTGTGATGCAACACGGCCGCGATCAGTTGCACGATTTATTCCCTGAAATGTTTACCGAAAAAGAATCTGCACTTTTGCCGGCCGAGTGCATGTACATGATCCACAAAGGCGATGATGCCGGCTTCCCATTTATCTATTATGATCAGATTCAACACAAGAAGATGCTGGCGCCGGAATACGGAGGGAATGGTAAAATAGAAGGAAGTGAGGAATATATTGATCCGGTAGTAGCTTTTCCGGGACACATGGCGCCTAATGGATTGTTGTTTTATACAGGAAATATGTTTCCCGCAAAGTATAAAAACGGTGCTTTTGTAGCCTTTCATGGTTCCTGGAACCGTACACCAGAAAATCAGGCTGGCTATTTTGTAGCTTTTGTACCTTTTAAAAATGGCAAACCTTCCGGCGATTGGGAAATCTTCGCAGAGGGTTTTGCCGGAATTAATGTAGTGAAATCACCAAGGCAGGCACAGCACCGCCCATGCGGATTGGCGCAGGGCGCTGATGGTGCGTTGTATGTTACCGACGATGTAAAAGGCACTATTTATAAGATCACGTATCGTCCATAAAAAATGTTCATTGAAATGATTAAAAATATTTCAGTCTTTTGTTTATGCTCTTTTGTAGCTGTTTGTGCTTTTACACAAAGCGCCCCAAAGAAAGTCTTCAAACACAACACCACTTCATTATCAGATAGTGTGGCTTCGCTTAAACGAGGGAAAGCGCTGTACGCCACTTATTGCCTTACCTGTCACCAGGCAGATGGCGGCGGTGTGCCGAATCTGAATCCGCCATTGATTCAGACTTCGTTTGTAACAGGAAAAAAGGAACCGCTGATAAAAATTATATTGAAAGGATTAAACACTCATATGGATATTGATGGAGAATCTTATTCCAACAATATGCCGCCTTTTGAATGGTTAAAAGATCAGCAGATAGCAGATATTCTCAGTTACATCAGGAACAATTTTGGCAATAAGGAAAGTATTGTTGTAAAAACGGAGGTACAAAAGGTGAGGAGTAATTTGAAAAAATAGTATTTAGCGTAATATAATAAAACATGTGCTCTTTTCGGGCTTATCACATGTTTTAAAACAGCTATAATAATTCTATCTCTTCGGAAATGTGTGTATCAAATTAACGATTTTTATTTATTGTATTATGGGATTTTCATTAATGTCATCTGGCCATTTTGCAGTAAACCAACAAATAAACTGTTTTATTATTCTAATATTTTTCGTTCATTCCTGATTAATGTACAGGCTGTTCTTTCAGGAATTATTTTATAGAAAAATATACAATTGAAATGCGATGTAATTCCTCATCCTTATTCAATCCCATTTTGCATAAATCTTAGTAGAAAAGTTTATTGCTATCTTGCAAACCTTATTATTTTTTAAAAATTATAGCGATGATTGGTAATAAGGTTGGAAGAATTATTAGTTTTTTTTACTAAGGTTCTGAAAGGCATTTTAAGCGCCAACAATAATATCCATCTTGCCGCCGTTGAATTTTACTGCAATTCTCTTTTTTTATAACAATAAAGAAACAAATAAGCCGGATTTCTATTTTCGTTATTCGGAAAACAAAAGATTCCGAAGTTCATCAATTTAAAAAAAGAGGGCAACCGGATTTCTGCTTATTTGCAAAAGAATCCGGCTGCCCTCTGAATCACAATATTTACCAAAACAGTTCTTCGCTCAGAAATATGATGAGTTACCTGTTATAAACTTCCAGTTCACCTACATGAATATTGGTTGCAGCATCCTGCAGGCCGATATTGATTTTGATGAATCTTCCTGTAACATTGGCAAAGGTTTGAATATTTTCAGATTTCGGGTCTCCCATTACTAATGCCGCTCTGACCCATGTCTGGTTGTTTCCAATTGATTCTGTTTTGGCGTAAAGTATTTCGTAATAAATGATTTTTTTGGAATCTTTCGTAATATACAATTGTGTAGAATTAAAAGTTTTCTGAGCTCCCAAATCCACGTAGAACCATACATTGGAGCCTGCACGTTCCCCGCTACTTGGCTGCCAATAAGAAACCCTGTCTCCATCGGTGAGTTTTGCATTGCCTGATGCAGATCCGCCGGTTACCGTAGGTGCATTTAAAGCCAGGTTGTCGGGTGCGGTGGGAATTACGGGTGGTACATATAGGATAGTAGTAGCTTCGCGGTAATCTGTATAAAAAGTATCTATGGCATTATCCACTGGAAGATAGCCAGTGCGGTATTTAAACGTAGTACCGTCCTGAAATGCATGTAGTGTATCCGTTTCGGCAAACCCCAATGAGACGCCTGAATAGGAAGTAGCCGACTTAATTTGTTTTTTTACCAGGTTTCCAAGACTATCAGTATATTCCAAATCCATGACTACAGCGCCTTGTCCAATCCCAAACCATTTTATTTCCACGTCTTTCGTATCAGGATAATAGATGGCTGAATCGAGTGCTCGGTTGGAAATGGAATTGCTATAATTTTCTCCGTAAACAGTCCCAGTTACTTCTGCTTTTACAGAAGAATGGCCCGCATCGTCATACGTATATACATCAAATGTATAAAGGCCTTCAGTTAAATTATTAATGTTAACTTTAATAGTATCGGTGCCATCTGATTTTTGTACCGGTACCAACAAAGAGTCTGCTCCATTATTCCAAAAGACCTTGCATTTGGTAATTTTGGGATCAGATACAAGCAGCCACCTTAGCTGAAGACGGTTTTTCCCGGGAAACGCAATCAGCGAATCTACTTTTCCGGTAAAAACTTGTTCCCCGTTTTTAATGTAAGGCATGTAATTATCTGCCATCTTGCTACACGAATTCAGGCAAAGAGTTACTGCGATGAATAGCAGTGCAGAAAGTAACAAGGCTCTCTGGATGTGTGGGTTCTTATTTGATTTCATATTTTAATAATTTTATTGTACTTGACCCCAAAGTGATAATTCAAAAAGATGGAAAAATCCTGTCTGGCCATCAATGGCGCCCCAGCAATCAATGGCCTTCCATGCTATATACCTGACAGTAGGCATGTTTTCAGGAAAGTCATATTCCTGGCCTGCATTAGCTACATCGAGGTCTTCATTGGAATTCTGGCCAATAGGTAGTCCCGAAGGTTTTATCATAATCTGATGATCGAGTCTTACCCAGCTATTTACATCCTGAGGCGTATTTGTACCCCATATTTCCCATTCATGAGGATTGCCATGGCTGTAGTAAAAACTTCCGGTTCTTTGCCATATTTTATACCTACTTAATCTTGCATTTACTCCCAGGTCAATAGGGATCCAAATCGGCTGGTCCACGTTTTGTTTGGTGTGGAACATCGAACTGGTATTGCCATCGTATAAATTTTTCATTGGATAGCTACTGGAATAATCCACCGCTTCAATCATTGCGTTGCCTGAAGCGGGCAGGGGCGCTACCTGTGGTATCGGATATTTTTTTCTGATATCTGCAAATTTTGTATGATCTAGTTGTACTTCATAAATCGGTGTGAGATCAAATTTCAGGGTATCGGAAAGATTACCCCAACGATCTCTTACGTAAACACCAAATTTTTGCTGCTTCGATTCCAGGCCTCTTACCTTAAAAACGCCGCTATCCAACGCGGTATAATCAGCATCTACCTGCCGCCATGATAGCTGTGATTCATCCCATAGCATGGCTACTATTACAATATTTGCCAGGTCTTCATTCTTAAATTTTACTGTGAAGCCGCCAAAAGAGGTTTCGGCGCTTAAAGAGCGACGAACCTTGATCAATGGTGGAGTCAACGGCTTGATGGTGACTGTAACCGGCTCGGAAGAAACTTCTGCACGGCTTACCGCATATAAAGTTACCTTATGTTCTGTCGTGTCTCCGAATCCTTCTACAACTACTGAATTTTTATAAAAGGAAGATTTCGCTTCTTTTTTTGCACCGTTGATTTCATATTCTGCTCTTACATAAAGCAGGTTCTGATCTTTAGGAAGAACATAAGAAATTTTTGCAGCACCGGCCATGTTTTCTACTTGCGGACTTTTGATCGGCCCCGGTGCATTTTTGTCCGGATCTATCGGCTTATTGGTATCTTTTTGACATCCCGGCAGGATATTTAACGACAGCAATAAACCGAAAAACAATAAGGTTTTTATTTGTTTCATATCATTTTATTTTAGAAGAAATCATTTTATTTTACCAGCCTGTGTTTTGTACCAAGTTTTTATTTACACGAAGCTCATTGAGCTGTATAGGCCATAAGTAATTCTTCAGGTCGAACCTCTGGTTGAACAGTAGGGTAGGCTTATAATACGATACAACGTCTTTTTGTGTAATATCCCAGCCGCGTACAGGTCCGTTTAGCTCCGTGTGAGCTGTTTTCCACCTGAGGAGATCCCAGAAGCGTTGTCCTTCAAACATTAACTCGATGGAACGCTCCTGCTGGATAATGGACCTCATTCCCTGCTTCGTCTGATATTTGGTCGGATCTTTTGAATAAGTAACATCAGACCACGACTCCTCAACGGATTTCAGGCCTGCTCTCTGTCGTACAGCATTGATCCACTCATTGGTTTTAGGGCCTGGTCCATTCAGTTCATTTAGTGCCTCTGCATATAAGAGATACAAATCGGCCATTCGCATTTCCGGCCATGGATATTGAACAGTATTGCTGGTAATGTTTCCATCCGCAGCTACAGTGGTTTCAATATTAACCAGTTTTTTTGCATAATATCCCGTAATAGAATAATTGCTGGCTCCTTGCCTCGCGGCTGTTTCGCCGGCCCGGCCCTCTACATAAAAAAGGCCTGTAGGAGCGTAGGTGTTGTAATTGTTCACCCAATTACCAAACCAAATACCCCGATCAAAACCTAAATCAGCATAGAACCGTGGCTCCCTATCAAAGTTTAATTTGACAGTTGTTTCGCCTTTAGCTACATAGTATTTATTCGCTTCATCTCCTGTTCTTAGCGCAAACCTGTCATTGTAATCGTATGTCTTGTCTTCTGTAATAGGAATCCCGTGACTTGAGTAAAATAATTCGGCCATTTTGATGGTAGGAGCTATTATGCTTTTAGGATTGGAGGTACTTGTAAATGGCGCGATATCTGCCATTGCATACCGTTGCATATCCCCCGCACGGCTATTGGTATTGGCCCAAATTACCTCGGGATTATTTACCTTATTGGTAATCGCCGTGCGAATATCGAGTTCAAGTTTGGTAGTATCATTTAATGTATAACCGGTGTTACCGGCAAACGTGGATAAACCGTAGCCATTTGCCCGGCAAAAATCAATCGCTTCTTTACATGCAGTAGCTGCACGTTCCCATTTTTCTGCACTATATGTCTGATCAAATAGCTGCCTCCCTTTATTGTCTTTCAAACTGGCATAGGTAGTATTGCCATTAAACAATGGGCTTGCAGCGGTTACTAGTACTTTAGCTTTTATCGCTTTTACAATACATTTTGTTATTCTACCAAGCTCTGCATTTTCTGTTCCAACTATTCTATCCGGCAGCATATCATTAGCTGAGGCTTCATCTAATAACGAAACAATATAATTGACGCAGCTATCCACAGGCTCGCGATACACCTGTACCTGTTCGGGACTTGCGGAGATCGGCAAATTTTCTTTGATTAACGGAATCGGACCGTATAATCGGAATAAATAAAAATGGTAGTAAGCCTTTAAGAAGATCACTTCAGCTTTCCAGCGCTCTTTTTCAAACTGATCCAGATCCGGCACTTTATCTACATTGGCTATAAAAGTATTACACTTACGTATCGCCTGGAACAGCGCTACTCCCCGGTTAGTACCATTCCAGAAATTGCCTAAAGGGTTATCAGTATTTTGCAATCCTCTTGCGATATTATGGAAATTGGGATCGACGTCGCGGATTGGATCCATGTACCACACTTCATCGCCGGAATTGAATGCAGGATTATCGTTGAAGGACCCATCCAGCGGTAAGTAAGAGTAGCAGGTAAAGAGGTATTTCTCTGCGGAAGTTCGCAAAGTGAATGCACTCTCGATCGTGGCAATGCTATCAGGTACCACATCGAGATATTTTTTACAGGAAAAAATGGTAGCCGATAGTACAAAGGCCAGCAATATTTTTTTATTTTTATTTTTCATTTTCATAATTTAGAATCCGGCATCAATGCCTATTGTGAAAGATTTTTGTATCGGGTATTTAAGGCCGTCTCCGCCCATTTCCACATCCCATAATTTGAATGCGCTGAATGTGAATAAATTACTTCCTGTGAAATAAACTCGGAATCTGTTCATGCCTATTTTCTTGATTGTATGTGCAGGCAAGGCGTATCCAAACTGTACTTGCTTTACCCTAAGGAATGCACCGTTGCGCATGAACCAGGTATTTGGCTGGCTATTATTGGAATTCAGATTATGACTTAAGCGCGGCCATAGAGCATACAAATTTCTGTTGTCTTCAGACCAATGATTATCGGCATAAGCCTTTAATAATTGATTGTTGAGCAACACCCCGTCCGGAGCCGGATCACCGGTTGTGTACCTGTATGAGATGAAAGGTGCTGTGGACGCCGGATCGATCCAGAATGAAGATCTTGCTGATCCCTGCAGGCCAAACGAAAAGTCGAAATTTTTATAGGCAGAGGTAAACCAAAATCCGTAGATGATTTCCGGTGATGTAGGGAAGCCAATAGGAACCATGTCATCCTGGTTGATAACACCATCTCCGTTTACATCGCGGTATTTGATATCGCCTGCCATTGTTTTGGTGTTGCCAAAAACCTGTGTAGGCGAACTTCTTACTTCCTCTTCATCCACAAACAGGCGCTCAGCTATATACCCCCATTGCTGGTTGATGGGCTGGCCAACGCGATAGGACCACGGATATTTATATTGCGGCTCTTCGTATGCTTTGAATTTGTTGCGGGCAAAAGTAAAATTGCCCATAATGGAAATATTAAAGTCCTTTGAAAAATATTGATTATAGTTTGCACTGATATCCACAGATTCAGAATGTGACTTTCCTACATTCGCCTTTGGCGTTGCTCCCTCAAGCCCCATCGTATTGGGAATGGAAGCCCGGTCCATTAAAATGTTATAGCGCTCTTCTGTAAAATATTCAGCGGTGATATCAATTTTTCCAAACAAGGTAGTTTCGAGTCCAAAAGTCGAGTTTCTGGCGGTTTCCCAGGTAATAGCAGTATTATCATATCGTGCTACTGAAATGCCGGGCCTTGAATATCCCCCGTCTGTTCCAAAACTGGCTCCAAAAGCTGCATCGTTCATGTTGATATTAGACAAATAGAAGAAGCGATCACTTGCACTGCCAATGGCGTCATTTCCTACCAGGCCGTAATTGCCTCTGATCCTCATTTTGGTAAAAATATTTTTTAGCGGATCAAAGAAAGACTCATTGGAGATAGACCACGCTACTCCAACTGAAGGAAAGAATCCAAACCGCTGGTCTTTATAGAATCTTTCCGAGCCATTGTATGCAAAATTTGATTCGATAAAATATTTGTTATCATACGAATAAGTTGCTCTTCCGCCCAAAGTGATATTCCTGGAAGGCAAGGATCTTTGCAAGGTGCTTTCGTTGCCACTTACATCGTTTTGTAGCATCATTATCGCCATTCCCGTTACGCCGCTTTTACCAAAGCTGCGGTTGTAATTTGTTGACAGCTCTCCGTGAAAAGTAGATAACACGCTTTTAGAACCGGGAACAAAGTCAATAAAATCTGTACCCTTGTCTGGGTTCAAATCATTGAGGCGAAAAGTGTTTGATATTTTATCATAGCTGGTTGTGCTGTAGTAGAAAGGAATGTAGGCGCGGTTTACGCTGAAGTTTGCACGACGATTAGTAGTGATCATTCCGCGCAACGAAAGGCCTTGTGTAATGATTCCAGAAAGATCCTGTTGTACTTCAGCCTGCGCTCCCATCAATGAGTTTGAATATTGCTGATAGCCTTTAACCATATCCGCATAAGGATTGAAATAATTTCCAACTTCTGCGTTTCCAAAAAGAATATGGTTGATAAACCGGTGTTGTGAATCGGCTGCATAATATGGTTTAAACATTACCGGGTTCGTGCGCATCACATTCAGATACATTGCTGAACCTGAAGTTTGCGGCCCGGTGTAGCCGTCAAACGTTCCAAAAAGACGCACCAAAGCAGTGGTGGATTTGGTTACTTTTATGTTCACATTCGACCGAATTGTATAGGTCTTCAGATTAATGTTCGTGTTGAAATTGTTGCGGTGATCCACTTTCAAATTGCCATTATCCTGGTTCATAGAACTGGCAATGTAATAAGTAGCGATTTTTCCACCTCCTGCCAGGTTAAAATTAACGCGCTGGTTATAGGTTTGTGGTGTAAACATCATGCTTTGCCAATCATTTGTCGGGTAATAATCAGGATTTACACCGGAAATGGTATTATCAATTTTTTCCTGCGAATAGGGCAATATTCCCAAAGGATTTCTTGTTAAAACGGATTCATTTTCCAGTTTCATATAAGTGACGGGATCCGCAAGTTGCACCATGCGCGTAGCTTCCGACATGGTTTTTTCATAACGGATATCAATTTTTGCCCGTCCTTCTTTGCCTTCCTTAGTAGTAATTAAAATCACACCGTTGGCACCGCGCGCTCCATACAAAGCATTTGCCGTAGCGTCTTTCATGATCGAAAAGCTGGCGATGTCATCTACGTTTAGCCGCGCCAGTTCTGTGGTGGAATATTCCATTCCATCTATCAGGATCAAGGGATCTTTTTTGTAACCAAAAGTAGTAGCGCCCCTGATGAAGAACTGGGCATTATCGGCTCCCGGCTCGCCGCTGCGTTGATACGCAATAACTCCCGCCAGTCTGCCGGCCAATGCCTGTGTAAGGTTGCTTGACGGGATCTTTAATTCCTGTGGGTTAATGGTAGTAATGGAGCCAACCACCGATTGCTTTTTTTGTTTGCCATAAGCGACCACTACTACCTCGTCCAATCCCTGGTGACTTATCTTCATAAATGCATTAATGACGGTTTTGCCTTTTACAGGTAGTTCGACCGTCTCATAGCCTGTCATTTCAAATACCAGTATGGCATTGTCATCCGGCACATCTAACACATACTTACCGTTTTGATCGGTAGCGGTTCCGATGTTGGGCTGGTTTTTTACATAAACCGAAACGTTTGCCAGGATGCCACTGGAATCTGATACGGTTCCACGCACCTCTTTTTTAAAATGAGGCGCATCATACGTTGAAGACACTTTGGACGGGAACTTTGAAGTCAACTCGTCCTTTTCATGGGCAGAAGCATTTACACAAAAAAATAATCCGGCGAGGAAAAAGAATCCTCTTTTACCTTTTAGTAATGGAAAGATCATAAAGCTGTATTACGTTTTAAAAAATGGTATATTTTAAATATTTATTCAAAAGCTGTTATTCGAACTTGAACTGTTATTTCCTTAAGAAGAGAAATTTGCATTATTCGCTCTCAATCGAAATTTTAAAAAAGTATTGGTTTTTACAAGCAACTGTTCTTACAAACATGGGTGTTGTTACGTTAAAGCAAAGTTAATGGACATGGGAGAGGAGAATTAATCAATTTTAGCAAAATAGTCATCGATATTACCATTTGGAGTAATCAGCGTTACAAAATATTAAT
>Ga0157372_10003905_pt1 | contig 16022 bp, 13 predicted proteins | sample C55metaG_FD_115307 | JGI IMG/M metagenome (GOLD analysis project Ga0157372, IMG submission 115307) | Corn rhizosphere microbial communities from Kellogg Biological Station, Michigan, USA - C5-5 metaG | ecosystem: Host-associated > Plants > Roots > Rhizosphere > Soil | place: USA: Michigan... | reverse complement strand
GATCACCCGGCGGACAATTATTTGGATCTGCAGCTGGGGATGAACTATGCGTATTTTCCCACGAACAAGATGTATCTGAACGGGGGGTTCTCGGTGCAGCATATCAACCGGCCGAGGGAGTCTTTTTTCAATACTGACCCGGCGGGTTTTGACAGCAGGATCAAGCCGCGGTATACGGGTTTTGTCAACGCCAGCGTAAAGGTGAATGACCAGGTGATTGTGAACCCTATGGGGTATTATACGCAGATGGCGGGTGCGATGGAAATGGTGATCGGGTTGAATGCGCAGTTCAACCTGCAGGACGAGGGGGATCAGCAGGTGATCGGCGGGATATATATGCGGCCGGGTGATGCGATAATCCCAATGATCGGTTTTGTGTACAAGAATATCAGGCTAATGTTCACATATGATGTGACCACATCTTCCCTAAGCCACTATGATGGCGGGCATGGCGCGTTTGAGTTTGCGCTGCTCAACCAGGGCTTTTACAGTCAATATAACGGAGATAAGCGTCAGTCACTTTGTCCGACATTCAAACCCTAAGTACTATATTTACACAATGACAAGAAAGGTTGTATTCGCATTTTCATTTTTGCTGGTATGCCTGGCTGGAATGGCGCAGGAGCATATGCCCAACCGTACGTATACGTATTCCGATGAGGCCCCGGCGTCCGGATTTTCTAAGGAGACGCTTTTTCTTGGGGGGAGCCTTGGGCTCGGCTTTGGTTCATACAATTTCGATATCGGGGTCAATCCGGAGGTCGGGTTCTCGTTAAACCGCTGGCTGGATGTGGGTGCGGTTGTGAACTTCAACTATAGTTCGATCCGGGCCGATCCGAATTTTATCTACAACCCGGATGTCAGCAGCAAGCAATTTACCTATGGTGGCGGCATATTCGGCCGGGCTTATGTTCTGCCTTTTCTGTTCCTGACCGCGCAACCGGAGTTCAACTGGACCACCATCCGGGAAAAGGATGAGACCAGTGGAGCGACGGCCAACTTCAATGCGAATGCGCCGAGCCTGTTGCTCGGGGTTGGCTATGGCCGGCGGGTCGTTGGCGAGAGTGGGTTCTATATTGCGCTGATGTTCGATGCCATCTCGAATAAGAATTCTCCTTACAATGATATCTACGGTCATCCGCTGCCGGTGATCAGGGCCGGTTTTGACGTCTTCGTGCACCGGAGATAGAAATTTTGTTACATTTGGCCAATGTCGTCCTTTTTGCTTTTTGCCTTTGTCATCGGGTACTTCCTGTTGTTGCTGGTGGTAGCCTGGCGCACTTCGCGTCATTCCAACAATGATTCGTTCTTTATCGGCAACCGCAATTCCAACTGGATGCTGGTGGCGTTTGGGATGATCGGGACCAGTCTTTCGGGAGTGACCTTTGTCAGCGTTCCGGGTACGGTTGGGGACTGGTCGGGGGATGTGCATAAAGCATTCGGCTATTTCCAGGTGATCATCGGGTATTGGTTTGGGTATCTGGTGATCGCATTTGTTTTGTTGCCGCTGTATTACCGGCTGCATTTGACCTCCATTTACAATTATCTGCATACCCGGTTTGGTTCTATTGCGTACCGGACGGGGGCTTTATTCTTCATTATTTCCCGTACGGTGGGAGCCACGGCAAGGCTTTACCTTGTCATCAATGTCCTGCATATCTTTATCCTGAGGGATCTTGGCGTGCCGTTTGGGCTGACCAGCCTGGTCATCCTGCTGATGATCCTGCTTTATACCTTTGAGGGTGGGGTAAAGACCATCGTCTATACGGATACTCTACAGACCACTTTTATGCTGCTCGGGCTTTGCGTGTGTACGGTGTATATCCTCCAGCATCTTCATCTTTCGCTGGGCGGCGCCATGCAGGAGCTGGGGGTCCAGGGGTTCACGCATGTCTTTAACGGGGATGTCAGCAGCAAGGGGTTCTGGGGCAAGCAGGTGCTTGGCGGGATGTTCATTGCGATCGCGATGACGGGGCTGGACCAGGAGATGATGCAGAAGAACATCAGCGTTAAGAATGTCCGGGACTCGAAGAAGAACGTCATGACCTTCAGCTTCATCATGGTGCTGGTGAGCTTCCTTTTCCTGTTGCTGGGCGGATTGCTGTACCTGTACTCGTTGAAGCAGGGGGCTGTTTACCAGGGGCATGCCTTCCTGCTGGGCGGGCGGAATGTCATCGGGGATGACCTGTTTCCCACGCTTGCGCTGCACTATCTTCCTTCCGCCGTGTCGATCATCTTTATCATCGGGCTTATCTCGGCGTTGTTCCCCAGTGCGGATGGTGCGCTTACGGCGCTGACCTCGTCCTTTTGCATCGATCTGCTGGGATTGAAAGATCGGGCCGATATGAGCGAGGAGCGGAAGAAGCGGGTCCGGATGACCGTGCATATCAGCTTTGCCGTGCTTTTCCTGCTTTGTATCCTTGTCTTCAAATGGGTGGATAATAAATCCATCGTCAATACCGTCCTCGAGCTGGCGGGGTACACGTATGGACCGCTGCTGGGACTTTTTGCCTTTGGCATCTTTACGAAGCGCGTCCTGCCGAATACGGGGATGGTTACGGCGCTGTGCCTGCTGGCGCCGGTATGCTGCTATTTCATCAGCCAGTATTCCGGAAAGTGGTTCGGGGGATTCCAGATTGGGCTGGAATTACTGGTTATCAACGGTATTATCACTTTTTTAGGGTTGTGGGCATTGTCGAAGAAGGGGTAAAATCCGAGATGCCGGAAGCCGTATCTTTGTCACTATGGAACTTGTCAACCAATTGGCGCAGACCTATGCAGAGCGTTATTCTTCGCGGCTTGATCCCTTGCTGGAGGAGATCGCGGCATATACGGCGGCAAATCACCCGGAGGCGCATATGCTCAGCGGGCCCTTGCAGGGCAAACTGCTGGAGGTGATCAGCCGGATGCTTTGTCCGCGGCGGGTATTGGAGGTGGGTACCTTCATGGGGTACAGTGCGCTTTGCCTTGCCGCCGGGCTTTCCGGGGACGGGCGGCTACACACGATCGAGCTTCGGGATGCCGATGCGGACCGGGCGGCGGGTTATTTCCGGCGATCGGAGCGGGGCGACCAGATAATATTGCACCGTGGAAATGCGTTAGCCATCATCCCAACCCTTCAAGAGGATTGGGATCTTGTTTTTATAGATGCCGATAAGCCGGGGTATATCGATTATTATGAAATGATCCTGCCTCGGGTGAGGAGTGGCGGGCTGATCATCGCGGATAACGTGCTTTTTCATGGACAGGTGCTTGGCGCCGTCGCTCCCCAGGAAAATGTGCGCTCTGGCGCCAAGCACGCTAATGATGGGCCTTCGGCCGATGGCCCCGTGGGCCATCCTGCCGTCGCTCCAGTCTCGGGGAAGAGCGCGATCGCCATTCAGGCTTTTAATGACCGGGTGGCGGCCGATGACCGGGTGGAAAAGGTGATGCTTACGGTGAGGGACGGGTTGTTTTTAATCCGGAAGAAATAGTTTTTGATGCCAATAAAGAGAATTGTAACGACGGGATTTTTGTTGATCGCGGTAAAGTGGGCGCCGGCCCAGATGAGTGTCAATGGGGTTGTCTATGTCAACACGTATAAGGCGCTGGCAATGGCTGAGGAGCAGCGGTCGGGGATCCCGGCTTCGATCACCCTGGCGCAGGGGCTGCATGAGACCATGGCCGGGACAAGCGACCTGGTGAAGGCGTCGAACAATCATTTCGGGATCAAGTGCAAGGACGATTGGAAGGGGCAGGTGGTGTATCATGATGATGATGCCCGGCAGGAATGTTTCCGGAGCTATGCGACGGCGGCCGATTCTTACCGGGACCATTCCGATTTTCTACGCCGCAGCACGCGATACGCTTTTCTTTTTCAGTTGCCACCGACCGATTATGAGGGTTGGGCGTACGGTTTGAGGAAGGCGGGCTATGCGACGAATATAAAGTACTCGCAGATACTGATCAAGCTGATCAAAGATTATAACCTGCAGCAATATACGCTGATCGCGATGGGTAAGATGAGGCCTTCGGATGAAGTCGTGCTGACGATGCCGGGGGGAAGCGAGGTCGAGAAGGTTCCGACGGAGGACGGGCGAGGGACGACGCCCGGCCGAAGTTCTGCGGTTACGCCGGCGACGGCGGATGTGGCTGGTAGTGGGGCGGCTAACGGTGGCGGGGTTGGTTCCGGCGACTCCGGGGCGGGCCTGACCAAACGTGATCCGGCGGCTGGGGCCGGTGGGGTGAATGGTGCGCCGGATGTGGCTTATCCGGAGGGGGAATTCTCGATCAACCGGACAAGGGTCATCTATGCGCAGGCGGGCACATCCCTGTTGGCGATAGCCAATCAATACGATATTTCGCTGCCGAAGCTGATGGAGTTCAATGAACTGAAGGAGCAGGACGTGCTGGTGAAGGGGCAGCTGATATTTTTGCAGCGGAAGCGGAAGACCGGGTCGATCGAGTTCCATGTGGTGCGTGAAGGGGAAACCGTCTATGATATCAGCCAGGCGGAGGGAATCCGGATGGAGGAGTTGATGGAGTTCAACCAGTTTGGTCCCGATTCGAAACTGTCTCCGGGGCAGCGGGTTCTTTTGAGCAAACGATAAAATTATTTTCACCTATATGTCCATTATACGGGTTCACGACAAGGAGTTTGGTCCTTATTTGGAAAAGGAGCTGATCGATGAGAAGATCCAGGCGATCGCCGATGCGATGGACCGGGATTATGCGGATAAGCGGCCGTTGTTCATCGCCATACTGAATGGGGCGTTCATGTTTGCTTCCGATTTGTTCAAGAAGATCACGATCGAAGCGGAGATCAGCTTTATCAAGCTGGCGTCGTACAAGGGAACCAAGTCGTCGGGGCAGGTGATCACGGCGATTGGTCTCGACACGGATCTGCATGGCCGTCATGTGGTGATCCTGGAGGATATAGTGGATACGGGAAAGACCCTTAGCGAGTTCCTGCCGCAGTTGGAACACCAGCAGCCGGCATCCCTGAAGATCGCGGCGCTGCTGCACAAGCCGGAAGCCACTGTGTACCCGATCACCGTGGATTATCTCGGCTTTTCGGTGCCGAATAAGTTCCTGCTTGGCTATGGCCTTGATTATGATGGTCTCGGACGCAATATTCCATCGATTTATCAGTTGGTAGAGTAGGAGGAATGCATTTTTTTGAATATTCCATTGAAACCGGCCATCCTGGTGCTTTTGAGTTCACTTTTGCTTGGTTCCGTGAATGCCCAGTATTACTTGCGGGGCGAGGTAAAGGATGAGAACAACGGCCTCTTGCCAGATGTCAATATCCGACTGCACTCGAGTGGATATCTTTATCATTCTGGGAGTACGGGGGCGTTTGGGATACCTATCCCCGGGGTGGTCGATACGCTGACCCTGACAGCGGAGGGATTTCAGACCCTTGTAGTGGCCGTCGATGCCACCCAATATCAAAATCTACATTTGCGACAGGCGGGGAGGGCGTTGCCATCGGCAGCCCCGAAGAAGAGCCTGCTGTCGCTGACCAAGGACCTGAGGCCCTGGGACCGGAAGAGTTGGACCGTTGCTGCCGAGACCTATAGTAGTTTGATTGAGAATGATTTTATCCCGGCCCGGAAATACCCGGAGACCGGTTTTGCCGTGACTATCGACAAGGCCTCGTACAGCAATGTGCGGCGGTTCCTGAACATGAACAGCACGATCCCACCGGACGCCGTCCGGATCGAGGAGATGCTCAATTACTTCAATTTCGGGTATACCGATCCGCCGAAGGATAGTTGTTTTGCTTTCCGGTCGAGGCTTTCGGATTGTCCGTGGAATCCGGCCAACCGGCTTCTTTTCCTGCAGGTAAGCGCCCGGAAGATCGATCCCGCCCGTATCCCTCCGGCCAATCTTGTGTTGCTGATCGATATTTCGGGGTCGATGGACCTGCCGAACAAGCTACCGCTTTTAAAGTCTGCTTTTCGATTGTTAGTCAACAACTTGCGAGACATAGATACCCTGTCGATCGTGACCTATGGCGGGTCGGTGGCCGTTTCGATGGGGCCTACTTCGGGGGCTGAGAAGAAGAAGATCCTGGAGGCTATAGAGGACCTGGCGCCGGGTGGCGCGACCCCCGGCGAAGCGGGGATCAGGGCGGCCTACCGGGTAGCTAAGAGCCAGCTGATCAAGGGAGGGAATAACCGGGTGATCCTGGCTACAGACGGGGATTTCAATGAGGGGGAGACCTCGGAGGAGGAGCTGGAAAAGCTGGTGTCCCAGTACCGGGATTGGGGTGTTTACCTTACCTGTCTGGGGGTGGGAATGGGGAATTACAAGGATTCCAAGCTGGAGGCGCTGGCAAAGAAGGGGAACGGGAATTTTGCCTATCTGGACGACGAGCGGGAGGCGGAGAAGGTGTTGGTGCGGGAGTTTACACAGACCGTTTATGCGGTGGCCGACGATGCTCATTTGAATATCGAGTTCAATCCTACACTGGTGCGGGACTACCGGCTTATCGGATTTGACAATAAGGAAAAGGTGTTATCGGATACCCTTAGCGAGCTTCAGGGTGGAGAGGTCGGAAGCGGGCATTCCCTATTAGCGCTGTTCGAGCTTATCCCTGCCAATCCGGACAGTACCGTTGTGAGAGACGCCGGCGTGCTGGCCAAGGTGCAGCTGAATTACCGGCTGCCGAGGGACCCGTTGCCGCGGGCCAGCACGTTCGTCTGTGCAAATCAGTCCGTTCCTTTCAAGGATCTGCAGCCCTGCTACCGGTTTGCCTCTTCGATCGCTTTATTTGGCGGGCTGCTCAAGCGGTCCCGTTTCATCCGCCAGGCCGACTGGAAGGATGCCATTGAGATGGCCGAGCAGTCGAGCGATCCGGGGGACGGCATGCAGCAGGAGTTCATTACCTTGATGGAAAAAGCCCGTAAGATATACGGGCATTATAAGCATCATAAGAAAGATGAGGATTAGCTGAACATTTCTCTCACTTTATCGAAGAAGCTACGTTCGTTCTTATCCGGTTTCGGCTGGAAATTCGGGCTTTCGCCGAGCTTTTCGAGGATGGCCTTTTCTTCCGGCGTCAGGTGCTGGGGTGTCCAGACGTTGACGTGGATGAGCTGGTCTCCTCTTTCATATGAGTTGACGCCCGGAAATCCTTTGCCTTTGAGGCGAAATATCTTACCGCTTTGGGTGCCGGGTGGGATCTTGATCTTTGCTTTTCCGTCGATGGTCGGGACTTCCGCCTGGATGCCGAACGTGGCATCGGGGAAGGAGAGGTGCAGCTCGTAGGCCACATTGAGGCCATCGCGGTGCAGTTCCGGGTGTTGTTCTTCTTCGATGAGGATGATCAGGTCGCCGGGGGGGCCGCCTCTTTCGCCGGCGTTGCCTCTGCCACTGACGCTGAGCTGCATTCCTTCCTGTACGCCTGCGGGGATATCGATGCTGACCGTCTCTTCGCCGTAAACGCGGCCTTCGCCTTTGCAGACGGGGCATTTTGCGGTGACGATCGAGCCTTCGCCGTTGCAGGTGGGGCAGGTAGTGACGGTTTGCATCTGGCCGAGGAAGGTGTTGCTGACCCGGCGTACCTGGCCGCTGCCGCCGCAGGTGGAGCAGGTCTGGACGCTGTTCTTGTCTTTGGCGCCGGAGCCGCTGCAGGTGGTGCAGCCGACGTATTTCTTGACCTTTATATTCTTGGAGACGCCTTTGGCGATCTCTTCATAGTTGAGCTTGATCTTTACGCGCAGGTTGCTGCCTCTTACGCCGCGGGCGCGGCCGCCGCCACCGCCTCGGCGCCCACCGCCGAAGAAGCTGCCGAAGAGGTCATCGCCGAAGATATCGCCGAACTGGCTGAAGATATCATCCATGTTCATGCTGCCTCCGCCGCCAAATCCGCGGCCGTTGCCGGAAAGGCCGGCGTGGCCGTAACGATCGTACTGGCCTCGCTTGTCGGCGTCGCTCAATACTTCGTAGGCTTCGGCGGCTTCCTTGAATTTCTCCTCGGCGGCCTTATCACCAGGGTTGCGATCGGGATGGAACTGCATGGCCACCTTACGGTAGGCTTTTTTGATTTCGTCGGCAGATGCTCCTTTCGCTACCCCCAATACTTCATAGTAATCTCTTTTTGACATATTCTTTGCAGGGGTGTTGGGGTTTTATTTACCTACGACGACTTTGGCGAAGCGGATGATCTTGTCGTTGAGGTAGTATCCTTTTTGTACTTCGTCGATGACCTTGCCCCTGAGAGCGGGGTTCTGTACCGGGATCTCGGTGATGGCCTCATGTTTTTCCACGTCGAAGTCCGTGTTGATGCTTTGCATGGGTTTGAGTCCTTTGCTTTGCAGGACGGAACGCAGTTTGGAAAAGACGAGCTGTACTCCTTCCTTGAGTGGAAGGTCTTCTGTGGACTGCAATTGTTTTTCTGCGCGGTCGCAGTCATCGAGGACGTCGAGGAGGGAGATGATGACCTCCTTGCCGGCGGTTTGCCGCAGTTCGATACTTTCACGGGCGCTGCGTTTGCGGAAGTTGTCGAACTCCGCAAAGAGACGAAGATACTTGTCCTTTTGTTCCTGTACTTCTTCCTTGAGCCGGTCGATCTCTTCTTCGCGGGTGCCCAATTCCCCGAGGTGGGTGGTTCCGGCGATGTTCTCATCGGTATTCATGTCTTCCAGGTCTTCGCGGCCCTGATCGTCTATATTGATATCCTTCATAGTTGTCGTGCTGGTTCGCTAAAAGTTGGCACAAAGGTAAGCTTGTCAATATTCCTGCCAAGCCTGTTTTCTAGACAAAATGTCACTAATTCTTTTTGCGTACCTTCGCGCGCATGACAAAGGTATTCCTGAAGAAAAAGATCAGCAGGCGGGTGGAGAATGGACATCCATGGATATTTGGAAATGAGGTTGCTACGGTGGAGGGGGATAGTGCGGGCGGGACTACGGTAGACGTTTTTACACATGATAAAAAATTCATTGGCAGGGGATATATCAATCTCCAGTCGCAGATCGCGGTCCGGCTACTGACCCGGGACAGGGCGGAGACCATCGATGACGCCTTTTTTTATTCCAGGCTGAAAGAGGCCTGGGAATACCGCCAGCGACTGGGTTATACCGAAAATTGCCGGCTCGTTTTTGGGGAGGGCGACTATTTGCCAGCGCTGATTATCGACAAATTTAACGATTATTTTGTGCTTCAGACCCTTGCGTTGGGGATGGACCGGTGGAAGCCGGCGATCGCCGATGCCCTGCAGCGAATCTTCCAGCCAAAGGGTATCTACGAAAGGAACGACGTGCCCGTCCGGGAATTGGAAGGACTGCCGCAGCAGAAGGGTTTCCTGTCTGCGCCGTTCGATACACAGATCATCATCCAGGAGAATGGGGTACGGATGCATGTGGATATCGAGAATGGGCAGAAAACGGGTTATTTCCTTGATCAGCGGGATAACCGCCGGGCGATCCAGCATATTGTGAAGGGGGCCGATGTTTTGGGAGCTTTTTGCTATACGGGCAGCTTCGAAACGCACGCGGGTTTTTACGGAGCGAAGTCTGTGCACGGTTTGGATATTTCCGAGAACGCCGTAGCGCAGGCCCGGCGGAACGCCGAGTTGAACGGGCTTGGAGAAGTTTGCCGTTATGAGGCTGTAAATGCCTTCGACGCGTTGAAGCAATGGAGCAAGGAAGGGCGGCAGTATGATGTCGTGATGCTTGACCCGCCGGCTTTCACCAAGAGCCGGGAGACGATCCAGAAAGCCATTACCGGTTACAAGGAGATCAATCTTCGCGGGATGAAGATGGTGAAAAAGGGCGGATTCCTGGTCACCTCATCGTGTACCAATCTTGTGCAGCCCGAGGTTTTCCTGGAGACGATCCAACTTGCGGCAAAGGATGCAAGACGGAGGCTGCGGCAGGTGACCTTCCGCGCGCAGGCCAGCGATCATCCCATCATCCATGGGTGGGAGAATACCAACTATCTCAAGTTCCTCATTGTCCAGGTGTTGTAGGCTTTTAGGCTTTCTGGGCAAGGATAATGGGTTGGCAGGTGCTATCGTCAGCCCCTGCCCGTGATAAGCAGGAAGAAGGGATTGAACCTCTTTTTGAGCATACGACCAATCAGCAATGCCAGGAGAACGACCAATGCAAAGCTAACCACCAGGAACAGAACGAGGACAACCTCGTAATGCAGATATCGTTCTGCGCCCAATTTCAAGATCACCCGTTGCACGAAGGCGAACAGGAACATATTTATTGCAAAGAGGAAGAAGGAATACGGCTTGTATTTTTCGAGGTATTTAAATATGAGGCTATTCTGGTTGTTATCAAGCAGATTGAATACGGAGATCAGGAAGAAGACGACGATCGCCATGCGGATTTCGAGCAATGGGAAAATATTATCCTTCCATGCAGCGGTCGAGATTCCTACGAACAGAAGTACGGGGATGAGAAGGATGGTTCCCAACTTACTGATCGGGATCTTTGGTGCATATATCCCGTTGTAGCCGAAATAGCACCCGAGCAGATAATAGGGGAGGAACCGGGAGTTGAAATAGAGGTTGACGAAGCCGAAGGAATAGGAGGCCAGGACTAATAAGAACACCACGATGAAAACGTACCGGTTCTTGAGTAAATAATAGATTGCAAAGTTGAATGGGATGATCAACACAAGGTTTTGAAGATACCAGAAGTTCGCGAGGGGCGGATCAAGGAGCGTCATCATCATGTTCTTAAAAGTGATCGCGGACTCCGGTGCATACCAGAACGTACTGTGAAATATCCGCGTGTACACTTCTTTTACCATGATATAGATAAGGAAGAACGAAAGGCACCAAAAGAGATACGGGATCACGAGACTATGAAAACGCGTCTTAACCTTTCTCAAGTAAGGGAAATTCTCCTTTGTCCGGTAGAAGAAGAGGAATCCGGAGAGGACGGCGAGGCAGGGGGAAGTGAGATCGAAGAAAAAGTTGAAAATGTTGTGATCATATGGGGCATTTACGAGCCAAAGGTTCATGCACCAGTGATTGATGAGAACCATATGGATAACCAGAAAGCGTAACTCATCGATGTGAAGCAGGTTTTGTTTCTGTTTCATAACTAGGGCTTAGGGTATACTGACAGGGGTTTTAAAGTTTTAATCAATCAATTAGCTCAACAAAGGAGAATTGAATTAAAGGCCCACCGCAACTCGCGGATCGGCAGTTTAACATGGAAGAAAGGATGGGATCGAACTTCTACTTATTGACCTGGAACATTCCCGAGTCGGTAACCCTTCCTTCCTCGTTCTTTAGCTGGAAGGTATAGATGCCCCGGGGCAGTTCGCTCAAATTAACGGTCGTCTTTTCCGTTATGTCCTGAACATCTTTCACTTTTCTACCCAGAAAACTGAAAATCTGCAGGGTAAAAGCCTTGTTAGGTTCCTTGGTCAGTTCGAAAGTGATATAGGAGACTGCAGGGTTCGGATAGAATTTTATGACTTTATGGTCAGGTTCGGACAAAGGGCCACGAGCCTGGCTTTTAGCCTGGGTGGATGTCAGTAGAATAATGGATAACATGATGTAAAAAATCCTCATAGACAGGTAAATTTTACATATGGTCCCAAAATAGTCATATCTTCTCAAAGATACAAATTAGCCCTGAAAATAAATGCAATAAATTAATAAACAGGATCGCTTCAGATTGCCTCATAATCTTTTGGATATGAACTATTTGAGACTTTCGAGGGTCTTTTGGATCGCGACAAAATCGGGCAGATCGGAAGCTGTTTCAAGCACCTCGGCATAGCGGACGATCCCTTTGGCGTCGATAACGAAGGCCGATCTTTTGGAGACACCTTTCATATCGAGTATGAAAGTGTCGTAAAGGGTGCCATATTCGGCAGAGACCTCCTTATTGAAATCGCTTAGGAGCGGGAAATTGAGCTGTTGATCTTCCTTGTATCGGGCAAGGGTGAAGACGGAGTCGACGCTGATGCCGAACACCTGGGCGTTGGCCTGATTATAGAGTGCGATGTTGTCGCGGGTGCTGCAGAGCTCTTTTGTGCAGGTGCTGGTGAAGGCGGCGGGGAAGAAGAGGAGAAGGACGTTCCTGCCCCGGTAATCGCCGAGCGCCACTTTTTGCTTTTCGGTATTATAGAGGGTAAAATCGGGCGCTTCCTGGCCCGGCTGGACGGCGGGAAAACTCATGATCGATCTTTTAGGGAGTAAATGTACTGAAAATGCCCTTTAGAAAATATGGGGCATTTTCAGTAGATATCTGATGTTTGACCTTCGGTCGAACCGCTTTCAGCGGTTCCGGTACTGAAAATGCCCTTTAGAAAATATGGGGCATTTGGGTCTAAAATCGCGGATCGTGAAATCCGGCAGGAGTTCTTTCCCGGTTGCGATCCAGCAAGCCGGTATACGAGAGAGATAGTTCGAACCCGCCGCGACTATTGCTGACCGTGTTGAGCCGGGATACGTTGACGTCATAGCTGACGCCAAGATTGAAGGAGTACATCTCGAGTTTGATCACGGGGATGAGGGCGTCGTTCCATCGGAGTAGCGTGCCGAGGGTAAAGGTATAGGGATAGTTGTCGGGGTCGGGGCCGAGCTTGTAGGAATAGAGAACGCCGCCGATGGTCTCGGTCGAGGGGCCCTGGCGGGAATAGTCGGCATAGAGCGTAAAATAGGAATAGTCGTTGACCCCGATCTTTACGCCGCCGGAGAGCACGATCTTGGGATCCAGCTCGACGGTGGGATTCTTATAGAAAGAGTTCTTTGGCCGGTTGAGATGATGATAGGCAAACCCCACGTACATCGAATTGGCATTTTCGGCGCCGAAGGCCGTATTGAAGCTGATGCCAAGGCTGCCGTCGAGGTAGTGGATATTCGGGGTAAGTATCGTTTCACCATTTGGCAGGGCCGGGTCATAGGCCGTGCCGTTGAACTGGCTGTTGGTCGTCACTTTGGAGAGGTCGAGGGTTTTCTCGACCAGGCCACCCATGAAGCCCAGAGAGAGGAACATGGGTTTGTTGTCGCTCAGGGATTTATGGTAATTGAAGGCCGGCAATATCTCCGTCGTTGTCAGCGCGGCGGTGCCTGCTTTATCATAGAGAACCTGGAGGGCCGTCGTGAAGTAATCGTTCCCGTTGCCGACCGGCCATTTCACTTCCGCGTTAAGCGACCCGGTTCGGTAGGCGTCGGTGAAGCTGTTCCACTGATCGCGAAAGACCGTCTGGACGCGGTAGTCGCCGGTGAATAGACCGGCAAGAGCGGGATTGCGGAGAAGCGGCGTTTCATAGAACTGTGAAAAATGGATATCCTGGGCCCGGGCGGCTATGCCCAGGAGCAGGAGGAATATGATGACTATTCTTTGTTGTCTCACGAATTAGTTTTTATAGTCTGCTATCGCACCAGCGTGACGGAGCCGTGTATCGCCACGACCTGTGCGTTCTCACATATAACTTCCACCATATAGACATAGGCGTCTGCCGGTGCGGGATGACCGTTGAAATTGCCGTCCCAGCCCATGTCCTGGGCGTTAGCCGGGAAATCGCGCCGTTGGAAGACCATCTGTCCCCAGCGATTGAAAATGGTCAGGGATTGAACGTTGTACAGGCTTTTACCGCGGGGATAAAAAACGTCATTGACTCCGTCTCCATTCGGTGAGAAGGTATTTGGCATGAAGATATTGTCGGTGGTGCAGACCGTCTTGATAAAGACACTGTCCATTGCCCGGCAATTGTTGGTATCCGTCACCGTCACGATATACTGTGTGCTCAGGATCACGGTGGCCACGGGGTTGGGGCAATCAGCGCAGTCGAGATTTGTCGCCGGTGACCAGGTATAGTTGGTCACGTCGCTGCTGTAGGTGAAGGGGATGGTTACCGGGAAGCCCAGGGGAGTGGTGATCTGTTTGGGCCCCTTGATCACGGGGACCGGGTTGATCGTGATCTGTTTGCTGGTGGTGTCTGCGCAGCCGAAGTTGGTGGAGGCGATGAGGGTGACGGCATAATTGCCGGCGTCCATGTGGATGGCCGGATCCTCGACTTTGGCGGTCTGGCCGTTGCCGAAGTTCCAGGCCCAGTTGATGGTATCCACCTGGGGGGCATCGATTGAGCCGTTGAATTGAACGATCCCCGCACAGGCCAGGCTGCCGAGGGCGATCAAAGGATGAGGTGTCTGGTAGACGTGGATCGTGTCGAGGTAGGTCTCCGTGCAGCCGCTGTCGGTCGTCACTTTCAGGGCAACCTGCCAGGGCCCGGGCTTATTGAAGAATTTGGAGACGTTGAAGGCGCCGGTGCCGGGAGACTGTGTGGTATCCGGCGAGCCGTCGGCGAAAGAATAGGTTTCGGTGGCGAAGCCGTTATTGGAGATGGTATAGTCGCCGAAGGCTACGATGCTGCTATCGCAGAATTTATGTTTGCTGGCAGTGAAGAAGGGGGTGGCGCCCAGTACGACGATGCTTTTCTGGCCTGGATAGGTGACGATGCAGCCCGTGGCGTCCGTCATCTGGAGCGCGGGCCGATAATTATTGGGGTTTCGGTAGATATGGAAAGAGGTACTGTCGCCCGATTGGTCATTCGTGCCGTCGCCAAAGGCGAGGAAGAAGCTGGTATAGCCTGGGGCTACGATGCTGAAATTGACGAGCACGGAGTCGCAGTGTTCGAGTGGACCATAGATCAGCTTGGTGATAGTGGCCGGGTTGAGCACGAGCACACGGCGATTGGCGGAGTCATAGCAGCCGCCGGGTCCAACGGCATAGAGCGTAGCGGTGAAGGTGTCGATGGTGTTATAAAAATGGAAGGTGACAGGCAGGGTGGAGGTGCTGCCATCGCCGAAGTTCCAGTAAAGCGAATCGTAGAATTGAGAATGGGAGGTGAACTGAACCTGGAGGGGGGTGCAAATGGCCGTTGTATCGGCGATGTCAAAGGCCGCGACGGGTTTTTGGATATTAACTGTTTTGGTGACCTGGTTAGTACAGCTGTTCGTATCGGCGATCTGGAGGGTGACGTTATAGGTGCGTCCGGGCGTGGCGTAGCTGTGCGAGCCGAGGTTATCCAAAGGGCTGCCGTCGCCATAGGTCCAGGTTGGTTTCAGGCCAAAGCCGAGGGATGAGTCGATGAAGTTGAGGGGCACGCCGGGGCAGTAGAAGCTATCGGGTACGCCGAAATTGGCGACCGGTGAGGTGATGTGGATGGAATCGGGAGATGTCCAGTAACCATAGCAGGTGCCGTCGAAATCTTTTAGGGTGACGTGGTAGAAGCCGGTGTCCGTGTAAATGTGGCTGACGGTGGGGGTGTTGACTATTTGAGGGCTGGTGCCGTCACCGAAGGTCCAGGTCCAGGAGGTGACTGGCCTGGTGCCAGGATCAGGAATCGAGGCATCGGTAAAGACGGTCGCGCCGTTCTTGCAGCCGCCGCCGGATGGAGGGGCGGTGAAGCGGGGTGTGGGGCCGACGATGGTTACCGGTGTGGCGGCGCTGGTGACTTTGCAGCCGTAGATGTCGACGGTGGTAAGCGTGGTTGCATAGACTCCATTTGTGTCGATGCCGTTATGATCGCTGGGGTATGAGGTAGTGTCCGTATGCCGGGTGCCGAAGGTCCAGATGTAGGATTTGATGTACTGGTCTGCCGTGACAGTCGAAGGGCTTAGGGTGGTGCTTGATGTGAGATCGAAGGCGACGTTCTTGCAGGTGGGAGTGGGATAGGGGTCAAGCGAAGGGAACACCTTGGCTAACAGGAGTTGTTTGGGATACGTTTGTGTGCAGGTACCATCGGTGATGGTAAGTGAGACGTTGTAGGGGGTCAACGAATTATAAACGTGGTGAGGCGTTGATGGTCCGGGATCGGTCTCGATGTTTCCGTCGCCGAAATCCCATTTGTAGAGAGTGGGGTTGGCCTTTATCGAGGAATCGGTAAAGTCGACAGGAGCGATGTTGGGATCGCAGGTGACTTTCCAGCCGAAGTTAGGAAAGGGTGGCTTGACGGTGAGGGTATGGTTGGCGTTTAGGGGACAGCCGTGATTGCTCAGGTTTAGAGTGATGCTTGCCGGGCTTTGTGGCTGACTGTAGGAATACGTTATGGTGTTG
>Ga0157372_10003903_pt1 | contig 16023 bp, 12 predicted proteins | sample C55metaG_FD_115307 | JGI IMG/M metagenome (GOLD analysis project Ga0157372, IMG submission 115307) | Corn rhizosphere microbial communities from Kellogg Biological Station, Michigan, USA - C5-5 metaG | ecosystem: Host-associated > Plants > Roots > Rhizosphere > Soil | place: USA: Michigan... | reverse complement strand
TCGCGGGCGTGTTCGGTCTCGTGCATGGCGCCGGCTTCGCCAACTACCTGAGCGCGATGTTCGTGACGCGCATCGCTCTGCCGTTGTTTGGATTCAACGTCGGGATCGAGCTCGGCCAGATCGTGATTCTCGGCGCGGCGGCGATCGTACTCGCAGCGATCGATCTCGGCATCGACGCGGCGATCGCATTCTCGAAAGTGCCGAGCACGAGGTGGCCGGCGCTGCGCGTGCGGATCGTGGGCGTGTCGCTGCTCGTGGTTGCCGTCGCGTCCCGCTGGGCCGTGGAGCGAAGCCCGTGGTAGCCGCGTTGCTTCTCGCGACCGCGCTCGCGGCGAGTCGGGGGGAGGCGGGCGGCTTCCATCCGCTGCACACGACGATGGCGGAGGTAACGATCGACCGGCCTCGAGGTACGCTGCGCATCGTCGTGCGTGTGTTCGCGGACGACTTCGGCATCGCGCTCGGGGCAATGGGCACGAGCGGATCGTGGGACACGCGTGCCTCAGCCTACGTGCGCCGGGCCATCGCGGTCGTGGCCCACGCGCGGGAGCCGCTCGCCATGCGCGATTGTGGGACGCGTCGCCAGGGCGATCTGCTCTGGCTCTGCGCTGAAGCGGCCATCCCCACCGAGCCGACGAATCGCCTCGCGCTTCGTGACCGGATGTTGTGCGAGCTGTTCGCGGACCAGATCAACGTTGTACGCGTGACCGATGGGGCAAAGACGCGAAGTATGCTGTACACGCGCGGCGACTCCGAGAAGCCGCTCGCGGACTGACCTCGCCGCGCAGTCGATCGATGCGAACGGCGCTGTGGCGCCCGGTGTCCGACCGTGCGTCGGACGTCGAACGTCAGATCCGACGCGTCGTGCGAAAGCGCCGCGCATTAGGAAACGATGAACGCATATCGTCTTGCCACGCGGTGTCGGTAGTCATACGATTGAGGCCACTTCCGCCCAGGAACACACATGCGCCGTCAATCGCCGCGCTTCCTCCATCGGACAATGGCGTTGAGCGCCGCCGGGGCCATCGTCGCCGGCGCGGTGGCCTGCGGCAGCGATTCTGCCGGGCCGTCGTTTCCCGCCACACCTGCGGTCACGACGGCGTTGGCGACCGGGCAACAGTTCTCATGCGTCCTGACCACGGACGGCAAATCGTACTGCTGGGGTGACAACCTCCGGGGGCAGCTCGGGGATTCGTCGTTCAACCCGGAACTGGTGCCGACGCCGACGGCCGGCGGACATCAGTTCGTCGCGATCGCGGCGGGATACTTCTCGGTCTGCGCGCTCGATCGAGGCGGCCGAGCTTGGTGTTGGGGCGACGACCCGACGCAGCCAGGGGTCCCGCTCAGCTATCGGACCGTTCCCGCGTCCGTCTCGGCGCCACATCCGTTCAAATCGATCACGGTCGGCGCCAAGTTCGGCTGCGGGCTCGACTCGGGGGGAGCGGCGTACTGCTGGGGGATCAATACCCAAGGGCAGCTCGGTGTCGGCGACACGGTGCGCAGAACAGGCGCGACCGCGGTGAAGACCGGCGTCCGATTCGCCTCGCTGGTCGCCAACTTCTGGAGTGTCTGCGGCCTCACCGCCGACGGCGCCGCCTGGTGCTGGGGCGACAACACGTACGGAGAGCTCGGCACCGGCGACATGGTCCCGTCGAACGTGCCGCGCGCCGCCGCCGGGACGCTCAAGCTTCACAACCTGTCGAGCGGGCCGATCCACGAGTGCGCTCTGACCGATGGCGGTGCGGCACTGTGCTGGGGAAACAACGCGTCCGGACAACTGGGCGAGGGAACCGGCATGCAGCGACTCGCGCCGACGCCGGTCGTCGGAGGGATCATGTTCAGCGCCATTCGCAGCTCCCGAGTGAATTCCATCTATTCGACGACGTGCGGCGTCACGTCATCGGGAGATGTCTACTGCTGGGGTTACGGATCCAAGGGGCAGCTGGCCGGCGCCCCAGCGACCTCCGCGTGCACACCATTCACGGCGGCCGGTGTCGTCAACCCCAATCCGACGACGTTCGTGTGCGACTACACCCCGGAGAAGATCGCCGGCATCTCGAACGTCGTCGCGCTCGACGTTGGACTCGAGCACATCTGCGCAATCGATGCCACGGCGCGACTGCTCTGCTGGGGCGATGGCGCGCACGGCGAGCTCGGAGACGGAAACGGCGTCGCCGAAGCGACGCCGGTCCTCGTCAAAGGCGGGCTGCCCGTCCCGCACTGACCTCGGGACGATCGGTCAGCCGGCGAGTGCCTCGGCGCTCTCCGGCTGGTCTTCCGTCGTCGGCGCGTCCCATTCGTTGCCGCACTTGAGGCATTTGCGGAAATCGCCGCGCGTCTTGTTGAACTTCATCTCCGCGCCGACGAAGCCGCACTCGGGACACTTCTCGTTCACGGGCTTGTTCCACGCGACGAAGTCGCAGTCCTCGTTCGCGCACGCGTAGAACGCGGTGCCGCGTTTGCGCGAGCGACGCTCCACGAGCTCACCGCCGTCCTTGGGACAGAACACTCCCGTGGGCAGAGAGCGTGTGCCGCGGCACTTCGGGAACGTGCTGCAGCCGAGGAACTGGCCGCTGCGCCCCGTGCGGATCACCATCGGCGCGCCGCAGACGTGGCACTTGTGCTCCGTCATCACCGGCTTGGCTTTCTCGCCTTTGATCGGCCGTGTGTACTTGCACTTCTTCGGGTGATTCTCGCACGCGAGGAACGGCCCGAAGAAACCACCGCGCGGCTCGAGCTTGCCGCCGCACTCCGGGCAGCGCAGCTCGTGCACCTTCGACAGGTCGTAGGCCTCAGCGATGAGCGATGGCGCGTCCACTTTGTTGAGGCGTGCCGCGAATGGGGAGTAGAAATCCTTCAGCACTTTCTGCCAGCCGAGGTCGCCCTCTTCGACCTTGTCCAGCTCCTGTTCCATCTCCGACGTGAAGTCCACGTTGAAGATGTCCGGGAACTGCTTGACCATGACTTTCTCGACGCTCTCGCCCAGCTCCGTCGGGAAGAACCGGCGCTGGTTGAGCTCCACGTATCGCCGGTCGGCGAGCACGGAGATGATCGACGCGTACGTCGACGGGCGGCCGATGCCGAGCCGCTCGAGCTCCTTGACGAGGCTCGCCTCGGAGAATCGCGGCGGCGGCTCCGTGAAGTGCTGGCTCGGCGTGATCGACTTGCACGGCACGCGCTCGCCGACTTCGACGACCGGGAGCGCCTGCTCGTCCTCGAGCGTCCGGTGCTCCCCGTCTTCGCGTCCCTCACGGTACAGAACGAGGAAGCCGTTGAACTTCACGATCGAGCCGGTGGCGCGGAACAGGTAGCCGCGGCGGCCGATGTCCGGCTGCGTCGGCGACAGGATGTCGAAGTCGACGGTCGTCGTGTCGAACACCGCCGGGGCCATCTGCGACGCCATGAAACGCTGCCAGATCAGGTTGTAGAGCTTGAACTGGTCGGGCGTCAGATATCGCTTCACCGCGTCGGGCCGGCGCGTCGGATCGGTCGGACGAATCGCTTCGTGGGCGTCCTGCGTGTTCTTCGATTTCGAGTCACCGTAGAGGCGCGGGGCGTCCGGCGCGTACTCCTGGCCGAACATCGTCCGCATGTAGTCGCGCGCCGCAAGCGCCGCGCTCTCCGCCACGCGCGTCGAATCCGTTCGCATGTACGTGACGAGACCGACGCCGCCTTCGTCGCCGATTTCAATACCCTCGTAGAGATCCTGCGCGACGCGCATCGTCCGCTTCGAGCCCATCGACAGCTTCTTCGCCGCTTCCTGCTGCAGCGTCGACGTCGTGAACGGGGCCGAAGGATTCTTGCGGCGTTCGCGCCGTTTGACCTCTGTGACGTCGAACGTCTTGCGGCCGCTCAAGTCGGTGAGAATGCGCTGCGCTTCCGCCTCGTTGAGAATCTCCGGCTTCTTGCCGTCGATGTGGTGCAGCTTGGCGGTGAACTCCTGGCCTTCCTTGGCGAGCAACGCTTCGATCGTCCAATACTCGACCGGCGTAAACGCGCGAATCTCGCGCTCGCGCTCGACAATCAGTCGCAGCGCGACGGTTTGGACGCGGCCAGCCGAGAGTCCTTTCTTGACGGTCTTCCAGAGCACCGGGCTCGCCTTGTAGCCCACGAGCCGGTCGAGCACGCGGCGGGCCTGCTGGGCCTCGACTTTCTTGGCGTCGATCTTTCCGGCGTTCTCGATCGCCCGCCGGACCGCGTCCTTCGTGATCTCGTGAAAGAGGACGCGCCTGATCGGCACGGCCGCGTCGCCCCGCTTCGGTTTGATCTGCGTCGCCACGTGCGCGGCGATCGCCTCGCCTTCGCGGTCCGGGTCGGTCGCGATCAACACCTCGCGGCTTTCCTTCGCCGCGCTCTTGATCTCCGCGATCGTTTTTTCCTTGCCGGGAATCGGCACCAGCTCGGGCATGAAGCCCTTCTCGACGTCGATGCCGAGCTTCTTCTCGGGCAGGTCCATGATGTGGCCGACCGTCGCCCGAACGCGGTAGCCGCGTCCAAGATACTTGCCGATCGTCTTGGCCTTCGTCGGCGACTCGACGATCACGAGCGAGCTGCCGCCCGCCGCAGCCGGTCCCTCGAAGTACTCGACGACCGCTTTCCCGCGCCGCGCGGCCGCCTTCGTGGTCGCCTTACGCTTGGCGGCACGCTTCGCGGAAGGGCGGCTCCCCGCCGCCCCGTTTGATGTCGATTTCACTCCTGGCGCACGCTTTCTCGTTGCCATCTCGAATCTGTTCAGTGGACCGTCTGGTTTTGATCGCCGTCACCGCGCGACAGGTATCCGGCCCCCTCCATGAGGGAGCGAAGATCATCGAGCGCGATCCGTCCGTCGATCTGCACGAGTGCCCGTTCTATGATGTGCTCCAACTCGGCCGCATTCAGCGCGCCCGAGCCGCTCAGCGCCAACAGATGTCCCCACGCCTCGGGAGCGAAACGCCCCCGCTCGTGGGGTCCCAGCACGCGAAAACTCATCGAAATCGTTGCCCCGCTATCTCACCAGCCGAGACCCTCGCGGCCGCAGCCGGCGCGCAGTCCCGAAAGCACGAAGGGGAGGACACGCGATGCCCAAGCACCGCTCCCCGCCCCCATGGAATCCATCAATCCTTCGTTCACCCAACCTCAGGGACCGACGATCAGCCCTGCTGTCGCGGTAACGTAGAATCACCTATACGATGAGGCAAGTTCTGCCACTTGCTCTATAACCCTTTGCAGGCCATGTAGTTCCGTGTCTACCGTCTCGTCGGCCGCCTCATAGGCGGCCTTTCGCTCCCGGTATAGACGCTCGAGCTCGACAAGCGGCTCAGGCCTGGAAAGGAGTGGTCTGAGCGACCGATTAGGCCCTAAACGAGCCAGTGCTGTCGCAGGACGTACTCTAAGGTATATGAGTCGTCCAGGGGGGCACAGCAGCGAAACGACCCCAGCATCACCAATCCAGCCTCCGCCCGGGGCCAAAATCATGTTCCCGACCAGCCGGAGCTCCTCAGTCAGCTCGCGTTCCTTTCGGCGAAAATAGCCCTCGCCCTCCTCGGCGAAGATCTGGCCGACGGAGCGTCCCTCTCGACGCTCGAGCTCCACGTCGAGGTCGAGAAACGGCCTTCCCAAACGCTCGGCGACCGCTGACCCGATCGTGGATTTTCCCGCGCCGGGAAGTCCGACGAGGATCACGTGCGGCTTGGACGGATCAGCTTCCGATGCGATCGGCGACGTGCGAAAGGTAGGCGTCATGGTTGCGCCGCGTCTCTCCGAGCGAATCACCGCCGAACTTCTCCAGGAACGCATCAGCGATCACGAACGCCAACATTGCTTCCGCGATCACTCCCATCGCTGGAACGGCCGTCACATCGCTTCGCTCGGCGACGGCGGACGCCGACTCTCCGCTCGCGACGTCCACGGTCGCCAGTGGGCGCATCAGGGTGCTGATCGGTTTCATCGCGACGCGGACGACCAACGGCTCGCCGGTCGTCATCCCGCCCTCGAGCCCGCCGGCGCGGTTGGTTCGACGCCTGACGTTGCCGGTGCGAGTGCGCCCCGGCGCGGGCTCGATCTCGTCGTGGACCTCGGCGCCGGTGACGCGCGACGCCTGAAAGCCCATGCCGATCTCCACGCCCTTCACCGCGGGAATGGACATGATCGCCGCGCCGATGCGGCCGTCGAGCTTGCGGTCCCACGACACGTGCGAGCCGAGTCCCACGGGAACGCCGTCGGCCACGACCTCGCAGATGCCGCCGAGCGTGTTACCGGCGCGCTTGATCTCGTCGATCCTCTCGATCATCCGCCTCTCGGCGTCGGCGTCGAGCGTTCGCAATGGCGATTCGTCGGCGACGGCGTTGATGTCGCCCGGCATCTCCGCGGGGCGATTCGCATCGATGCCGCCGAGATGCGCGACGTGGCTGCCGATGCAAATGCCGAACTCGCGCAGGAATCGTTTGCAGATCGCCGCGGCGGCAACACGAGCCGTCGTTTCGCGCGCCGACGCGCGCTCGAGGATGTCTCTCGCGTCGTCGCGGTCGTACTTGAGGAGTCCCGTGAGATCGGCATGGCCCGGCCGCACGCGCGTCACGGCGCGTTTGCGGGGGACGCCCGGCTCGGCGTCGGGCGCGGGACTCATGATCTCTTCCCAGTTCTTCCAGTCACGATTGCGAATCAGCATGGCGATTGGCGAACCGATCGTCTCGCCCGCGCGGACGCCGGAGAGAAACTCGACGGCGTCCTTCTCGATCTGCATTCTGCGCCCGCGACCGTAGCCCTGCTGGCGGCGCGCGAGCTCGGTGTCGACGTCCCCCGAAAGCAGAGGCAGGCCCGCCGGCATTCCTTCCAGAATGCTCACGAGGGCCTGCCCATGCGATTCACCCGCGGTCGTAAAGCGTAGGGTCATGCCGTGAATCTTAGCGCCCTACCTTCCTCCCGCGTGGCCGCGCGGAGCGCGGCCACTCAATTTTTCCTTACGGACCCGGCTTGATGTCGGCGGTCGTCAAGTCGACCACCACGAGACCTTGCTGGCTGATCGCGAAGACCGTGAGAATCACGTCCGGCGGATCGCCCGGCATCGGCAGCGAGACGCGGAGCGGCCCATAGATCGAGTTCTTCAGCTGTAGCCGCGCGCGACGGATGTAGTAGGCGATGTCCACCACTTCGATGTTGCCGCTCGCCGAGCCGATGAACGCCAGCCGCTGATCCTGGGGCGTGAGCACGCCGTTCGCGCCTGGATGGAACGCGATGCCGGCGCCGTCATCGAACGAGTCATACTTGCCTTGCAGTCTGAGGTGGAACGGGTTGCTGACCATCGCGAAGTACGACTGCAGACCGTGCGACGCGACCGTGAGGCCGGTCTTGTCGAGCGCGATGCCGAAGTTCTGCTCGGACGCGTTGTCCGTGAGATCCGAAATCGTGACCTCCGGCGAGAAGAAGTTGGGCACCAGGCCGGCGCTGTCCGCCACCATCACGACGCGTCCCGCGCCCCCCGTATGGCCTTCACCGAATGCGATCCACTGCTTGTTGCCCGAGGCCGCGACGAAGTTCGTGTCCTGGAGCGCGAGCGAGCCCACGTCGAGATGCGAAATCAACTCGGCGTCGCTGCCGCCGGCGACGGCCGCCGCCACGGCGAGCACCGGGTCGGCGTTCTGGACGGCGATCGAGCCCGCCAATTGGCCATACGGATGGTCCCAGACGGTCAGCTTGTCGGACGCCGTGTCGTTCGGCAGCGCCTGCAGAATGGCGATGGAGTCCACGTTCATGAGCACATACTGCTCGACGGTCGATTCCGGCGTCTTGCCATACTGCCAGATTTGGCGCGGATCGGGAACCGGGAGCGACGGATCCAGCCAGCGGAGCGTTCCCGCGGGGTTCGTTGGCGTCGGACGCGTCGAGTAGTAGATGCGCCCGGTCTTGGCCTGCGCGATGTACTGCGGGCGGTCCGAGTAGCTGATTGGACCATTCGCGGTCAGGCGAATCTTGCCGGTCAGCGCGTCGCGCGTGACGCTGATGTTGTACAGGTATGTGTTGCGCGTGAGGATGCGGTGCGCGAGGTCCTCGCGCATGTTGGACGCCACCGTCGAACCGATGTACACGCGGCTGATGTTCGTTCCGCCGGAGTTCGCGACGAGCAGCGTGTCCGGATTGTTCGATATCACCATGCCCCACGGCAGCGAACCGACGGCGATTGGCGCGGACGAGAAGCCCTTGCCGGTCGCCGAGGTCTGCCAGACGTTGAGCTGGTTGAAGTTCGTGTTCGACAAGAAGACGTTGCCCCGGGCGGCGTCGACCGTGATGTCGCCGATCGTGCCCTGCTGAGGCAGCGCGTACGTGTGGCCGTAGACGAGCAACGTCGTGTCCATCAGCGCGGTAGCGATGTTGCCCTCGGCCGACGCGCGGCTGACCGGTACGGCGTAGCCGACACGCCCCGCCTGATCGACCGCGAACGACGTGATGCCGAGGCGCTGGCCCTGCAACGAGCGCGGCAGGTTGAGCGCGACGCTACCCTTCGCGTTCGCGTTGAACGGCGCCGACAGCGTGAGCGAATCCGTCTGCAACGTGTTGCCGGCGGAATCGCGCACGATGACGCCGAGCAGCGTGATGGCGTCGCCCGTGGCATTCACCGTCACCGAGTCGCTGGCCTCGATCTTCGCCGGCACGACCTGCGTGACGCGCGGCTGCGCGCTGTTCGCCGAGCGAACGAACGCGACCACCGGCGGTCCGGAGCCCGGCTGTCGGTTGCCGTCGAGCGACGTCGCGGAGACCGTGATCCTGCCGCGGATCGGAGCGTTGGACGGAATGCGCGCCGTCGACGAGAACGTGACGTCGCGCGGATTGTTCGAGAAGACTTGCGAGATCGTCGTGTCGAGCTTCGTCGGCCAGTTCGATTCGCCCTGCACGCGAATGTCGATGCGTCCGACGCCGTTGCCGCTCTGCGCGCGTGCCGAGACGCTGAGGCCGACGCCGGCCGGAATACTGTCGCCGTTGTTCGGCGCGACGATCGTAACGTTGGGACCGGCGACGATGAACACGGAGCGCATGGCCGTATCGGCCGCGCCCGCGGCGTCGGTCGCGCCGATGACGACGACGAGGCTATCGACGGTCGTATCGGCGGGGTTCGACTGCTTGAGGTAGCGGCGGACCGTCGTGTCCTTCAATCCGGTGCGGAACGCACCACCGTTCGGAACCGTGAGCAACCCGTAGCGCGACGTCAGCGTGAACGTGCCGAGGTCGACGCTGCCTTTCGCCGTGAAGCCCTGCATCGAGGCGGACTTCAGCCCCTTTTCGCTGTGTAGGTGGACGCGCACGAAGACCGAGTCGCCGACGTTGATCAACGTTCCAACCGTCGGAGAGTCGATCGTGATCGAAGGCCCGTTACCGCTGCTGCTCGAGCCGGACGAATTCGTACCCGTACCGTTGCCGTTCGGCGCTACGCTGACGCCGGCTCCGGGAGCCGTCGTGTCGCAGCTCGCGACGATGACTACACCTGCGGCGAGCCCGGCCAGCCGGGCCAAAGTTGCTCTGTTCATTTCAGGAGAGTCCCCGGGCTCGGCTAGTGGCGGCTCGAGTCGGGCGACTGCCCGTCATCGATGATGTGGGGCGTGATGAGGATGAGCAGATCACGCTTCGTTTCCGACCGGTTGGTCACGCCGAAGAGGCGGCCGATGATCGGCAGATCGACGAGGACGGGAAGGCCGGTCTTGCTGACGCTCACACTGGTCTGCGTGAGGCCGCCCATGACCGTCGTCTCACCGTCGGCGACGAGCACTTCGTTGTCGACACTCTGTTTCGGGAACACCGCGCCGACGTCGTTGGACTGGAACTGCACGTCCGAGTTCTCGACGTGAACGCGCATCTGGATCTGGTGGTTCGCCGTGATCTGGGGGGTCACCGTGAGAATCACGCCGGTCTGCCGGAACTGGACCGTGGCGCGAGGGAAGTTGCCCGTCTGGTTGCCCCCGGCGGCGACGTCGATGACGCGGATCGGAACCTCCGTACCGGCCGTGAGGTTCGCCGTGCGGTTGTTGAGGACCGTCGCGCTCGGCTCGGCCTGCACGTCGAGGAGTGTGTTCGACTGCAGCGCCTCGAGGAAGGTCGTGAAGTTGTAGTTGCCCATCGCCGTCGAATAGACGAGCTGCAGCGCGGCGCTCGGGATGCGGGCGGTCGCGTTCGCGATCGCCGACACGGTGTTGCCGCCGAGCAGGATCTGGCCCGGGTCGATGCGCGGCTTGCCGGTCGAGTCGAGGCGCGGCACGATGTCGTTGAAGAACTGCTGCTGCGTGCCGAGGTCGTAACGAAGGCCCAGGCCCTCGAGCGTCGTGCGGTCGACGAGAATGATCTTCGCCTTGATGTTCACCTGCGGCTGGCGCAGGTCGAGGCTGCGGGCGTACTCCTCGAGATCCGGGAGCGCGCTCGGAATGTCGGTGATCGTGATGCTGTTGGTGATCGTGTCGCCGGTGACCGTGCCGCGCACCGGGCAGGTGAAGCTCATGACGACGCCGACCTGCGGCGCCGGCGCGGCTTCAGCCGGATTCGCGCCCGGCTTGGCGAGCGGCGCGGCCGCCTGCGTGCCGTCGGGAATGATCGGGCACGCGCGGGTCAACCGCTCGGCGACCATCGGCGCGACCGCACGGGCCCGCGCGTAGTTGAGGCGGATCGTACGGTTGCGGAGCGGGATCGTCGCGGCGCGCGCGGCGATGTTCTGATAGGTGTCGATGACGATGACGCCGTCAGGATTGATCGAGACGTCGTAGCCGTTGGCGTTCATGACTTCCTTGAGCGCCACGTCCCACGGAAGGTTCGTGATGTTCGCGGTGACGAAACCGGTGACGTTCTTGGCGGGAAGAATCGTGCGCCCCGTGAACGAGGCGAACACGCCGATGACATCGCTGATCGGCGCGTTTTCCCAATTGACGTTGATGCGCGGTTCCTGCGACTGCTGCGGCTTCGCCGTCGATCCGGTGTTGTTGTCCGCCTGGCGGAACGCGAGGCGGGCCGACGGAGTCTCGGGGTGCATCGGCGACACGTTGTGCTCGGTCGCGAGCAGCGATTCCGGTCGCGCCGGCAGCGTGACCGGCTCGGCCGCGACGACTTGCGGCCTCGGAGCAGAAATCATTTCGGGCTGCGGCTTCGCGACGGGCGCCATCGCGGGCTGCGCTTTCGGCGCCGGCGCCATCGCGACCGGAACCGGAGCGACATCGCTGACCGTCGCCTCGTGGCGCACCTTTGCCGCGCCCTGACCGATGGACCACGGATCGAACTTGCCCCGCGCGCCGTCGACGCTCACGCGCACCTCGCCGTCCTTCTGCACGACGTTGTAGGTGTGCGGCGCGTCGAGCGTGAGCACGACGCGGACCGTCGACTTCGTGAATTGCGAGTAGCGGACGCGCGTGATACCGCCGCGCGCGACGCCGTCGTAGGAATCGCCGGCCGGAACGCCGAGCGAGGCGCCGGCCAGGTCGACGACGATCTTGTCCGGCTTCGACATCGTGAAGTGCTTCAGGGAGATCGCACCGTCGACGCGAATGACGACGTCAGCGCGCGCGCCTCCGGCGGAGGTCGCCGCGTCGGGAACCACGCTCAGCGCGGTCACCTTCGCATCGTTGGGTGGGAGCGACGTGCCCCGCAGAGTCGACGAGGCGACGGCGTTGCCGCCTACCACGCCGGCCGCGACGAACATCGCCGTAGCCAGAGTCCGGTGCGAAATCATTTGGCCCTCATTCTGGTGGAATCGCCGAGGAACAGAGAATCCTGGCGAGACGTGCCGAATTCATCGATCGTGAAAATCACGGCCTTCATGCGAATGGCTGCGACGCGCATGCGGCCGAGGGTGGAACCGACGAACACGCGGTACTGGACGTTGTTCGCCGAAACGTCGCGGAGGGTAGCGACCGAGCGCTTACCGGCGCGGTCGAACAGGATGCCGGTGAGGCGCAGATCGCCGATCGTCGGGCGCAGCTCGCTCGTCGCGAGCAGCGAGTAGAACGGATCGCGGCGGCCGTCGCGGCTGTACGCGTATTCCTCGCGCATGATCGTGGACGGCAGGGCCGCGGTGTCGGACTTGGTGCCGACGGCCAGTCCCGCCTTTTTGCCCAGCGACTTCACGGTGTCGCGGCGAACCTCGCCGTTCGACACGGTGGAGACCACGGCCGTCGGACGCGAAGGTCCATCCGGCCGCTGCTCCGCCTCGATGTGTGCGGTCGTCGCGTCGGCGGCCCTGTGCGCCGCGGCCTTCGCGGCGGTACCAGGCATCGACTGCGCGTTCGACGCCGACGCGAAGCCGGCGGCGATCACGGACGCAACGAGAAATGACGGGAGACGTATCATGGCATACCTGCCTTGCCAGCGGGCGCGGTGGGAAGCGGGCGCGCGACGTACGTTTGAATTCCGAAGTGCACGTCCAGGAACTGCTCGTTCTTCTTCGGCCGGCGGTCCGGGTTGTTGCGGTTCGACGGCTTCAAGTCGACGTTGATCGGCGCCACGATGCGGGGCAGCGAGCCGATGTTCGCGATGAATTCGGCGACCTGATGGTACGAGCCGGTCACCGCGAGCTTGTATTTGTAAGTATCGAACTGATCGCCGTTCACTACACCGTCGGGCTGCACGTCGGAGAACTCGAGACCGGCGCGGCGCGCCGCCGACGAGATCGACTCGAGCAACGCGGGCACTTCGTTCTCCGTCGGCACGAGCCGGCGCAGGACGTTGAGCTGGCGGCCGTACTCGTCGGCCTCGCGTCGCATCTTGGCCGCATTGCCCTTCGCGGCCTCGAGCTTCACGATGCGGTTCAACGAGTCGAGCGTGTCGAGCCGGGCGGCCAGCAGCGTGTTCTCGGCGTTTTGCGGCGTCCACACCAGTTGCTGGTAGACGGCGGCGAGGCCGACCACCACGATGGCGACAGCCAACAGGTTGCGGCTACGCGGATTCTCGGGAATGATTGGCATTGGCTACCTCACCGACAGGGCGAGCGGCACACGGCGGATCGCGGTCGAGTCAGGCCGGTTGTAGCCGATCGTCAGCTGGAACTGCGTGACTTCCTTGTTCATCTCGAGCGCGAGCTCGGACCGGTCGAGTTGGACGTTCGTCAGGAACGGCGACGCTTCGAGGTCCTTCATGAAGCGCGTCAACGCCTGGATGTCCACCGTGTGTCCAGACACGCGCACCCCGATCGGGTCGCGCGGAATGTCCGTCTCGAGACGCTTGGGCATCTTGCCGGCGCTCTTCTTTTTCGCCGCCGCGGACGTGTCGACCTTCGTCGTGGGCGACGCCACGACGTTGACCGATCCCTGCGGCGTGCCGGTGAACGAGACGGTGGTGAGCCACGTGTACTGCGGCAGCGCGCGGCTCACTTCGTCCATCACGTGCGCCCAGACGAAGCGGTCTTCGTCGAGGCTCCTGATGATGTTCACCTGGCGGAGCAACGTGTCGCGCACCGCCTCGGCGTGCCACCGGTCCTTGAGCATGTTGGCATACTTCGTCGAGTCGCTGACCGCCTGATCGCGGTGCGCCTCGAGCTCGGCCGTGCGCTGCGACTGCGTGAAGTACAGGTAGCCGACGGCGCCCAAGCTGAGCACCACGGCCAACCCGGCTCCGATGAGGAACCGGTCTCTGAACATTCCCGCGAAGTTGGAGCGGAACGCCGACAAGTCGACGCTCTGCCGACTCGTCGTCTTCTTGTTCGCGCCCGGGAGCAGATTGATGTGAATCATGCGACCTTCCGTAGCGCCAGCCCGATGGGCATCATGAGCAACGGCGCGATCTCGTCAGTCACCAAATCCTCGAGCGCACCGTCGCGAACCTTGAGGTTGGCGAGGGGGTTGGCCTGCCGAACGGTGATGTGCAGCCGATTGGCGAGCGTGTCGTTGAGCCCCGGAATGCGAGCCCCGCCGCCGCACGTGTAGATCGCGCGCATGTTGCCGGCGCGAGAGTTCTGAGCCAGGAACGCGGCCGCGCGCTCGATGCCGACGGCGATCTCTTCGCCGCGGCCGGCGAGCACCGCGTCGAGATGCGACGACCGGTCGTATCCCTGGAGCAGCGCCTGCGCCTCCTCGACGCCGAGCCCGCGCTCGCGCTGTAGATCCTCGCGAATGCGGCGGGTGCCGACCGCGAGGTCGCGCGTGAGCAGCGGCACGCCCTCGTCGAGAATGTTGATGTTCGTGACATCGTGGCCGATGTTGACCAGGCCCACGACGCCGGTCATCGCGTCGGGATGGTTCATCTCGAACGCGTTGTGAAGCGCGAAGGCCTCGACGTCCATCATCGCGGGCTCGAGGCCGGCGTCGGCGAGGATGCGGGCCTTCGATTCGATCAGCTCGCGCTTGGCCGCGACGAGCAACACGCTCATCTCGAGGCCGTCGGCGTCCGGATCCAGGATCTGGAAGTCCAGCTCCACCGACTCCATGTCGAACGGCACGTGCTGTTCGGCTTCCCAACGCATCAGCTCGCGCGCCTGCTTCTCTTTCACGCGCTCGATTTGGATTTTCTTGATGATCACGTCGCGCCCGCCGACCGCGGTCACGACCGCGGTCGACTTGACACCGGCGCTGGCCAGGGCCGACCGCACGGCCTCGGCGACGATGCCGGGGTCCATGACCTCGCCCTCGACGATCGCGTCGGCGAGGAGCGGCGTCACCGTCACGCGCACGAGCTCGGGCTCGCGCTTCGAGTGATCGACGACGGCGACCTTCACGAGTCCCGATCCGATGTCGAGACCCACGGTTTGTTTCTTTCGACCCAGGAGAGCCATGAGTAGACGTGAATCAGTGGACTCAGTTCAGCGGTACGCCCGGTTGTCCACGGTTATCCGGAGCGCGGCCGTTATCGGCCACAGCAGTACCGTCCCACCGAACACGACCCACCTGTATTGAGGTAACAGTCGGCGGTGGAAGTGATGACTGTCACACGATTTATGGCACTTTTTAATAGAGTTCTGACCATGCGCGATCTCGCACTTTTCGCGGCGTCGCGGAAGCGCGTAAAACCGTCGCCGCGACGCACGGAGCGAAGCGCAACGACGATGCGGCGAGATCGATCGCGCGCCCCGGTCCGCTGTACGCCGACAGCAAGGCGCCGGTGAGGCTCAATCGTCCGCCCGATGTTCGGATCGGGCCCGTCGCGACTACGATTCCCGTCACGGCGAGCGGGCCCGTGATCGTCAGCGCGCCGTCGACGAGCAGAATTCCGTCGAAGGTCCCGCCGGTGATCGTGGTGTCGCCGACTGCGTGGACGACACCCGAGCCCGAGGCGAGTATCGGCCGCTGCCACGATTTTAGTAAATACGAATCCGAGTCGGCCGCGGCGCTTCTCGTTTCCGCCCTGATTCCCGCTCCGGCCACGACGGACGCGCCGGCCGGCGTCACCACGTCGGGGGAACTGGTGCGCGCCGCGCACTCGGCGTCGCCCGACGTGTCCGTGCTGATCGCGACGTCGGTGGCCAGCGAGACGTCGCCGCGAGACTCGATCGCCGCGAGCGGCAACGGGCCGACGTCGGGAAACCGAGCGACCAGGTTGACTCGGCGCTCGCCCGAGTCGAGCCCCGGCAGTGCCGCGTAGGCCACGAACCAGAGCACTCCTCGCGGCAGGCGCGTAACCTCGACCTCCACATGGACTTGCGACGTCTGCGCGACTGCCACGTCAAACCGTCGAGCGACGCCCAGAGAGAGCTTGGCCAGTTGAAGTGCCGACGCGTCGGCAAGAATGGACGACGCCGCGTATTCAGCGCTGACGATCGCCATCTCGCCGCTTCGGCCCAGCCGCATCGCGCGCTCCGCGGTGAGCGACGAGGCGACGAGCGCCGCGATGACGATTCCCGAGACCGTCAGAAACGCGAGCGCCCCGACGAGCGCGACCCCGCGCCGGCGCGGACGGTTCATGGCCGATTTCGCACCGCGACTGAGATCGACGCCGAATCTCCGCGGGGTCCGCTGGTCCACGCGGCGCCGAGGGCGTGGTCGGAAGCTCGCGTCCGTCCACGAAGAACGATCCGGGCTAGAGCCACTTGGTCGCGTCGAACCACGGGCGTCGCCAGCGCCGCGCCGGTCGAATCGACCCAGCGAAAAAGCG
>Ga0157372_10003902_pt1 | contig 16028 bp, 14 predicted proteins | sample C55metaG_FD_115307 | JGI IMG/M metagenome (GOLD analysis project Ga0157372, IMG submission 115307) | Corn rhizosphere microbial communities from Kellogg Biological Station, Michigan, USA - C5-5 metaG | ecosystem: Host-associated > Plants > Roots > Rhizosphere > Soil | place: USA: Michigan... | reverse complement strand
GCTCGCTCTTTCCGCACGGCGTGCGGCAGGAGCGCAAGCTCGCGTATATCCCGTTCCTGGCGCGCTACGGACCTGCCCTGGTGGAGCAGCTGCTCGACGCGGCGCGGACACACGCGCGCTCCGTGGTCGCCGGTAGTCCAGCGATCCCGGCGAGCGCGACCCAGTCTCCTCAAACCGCTCGGCGATGAGCGAGCTCCCCGCGGCCGACGAACCGACGCCCATTGACCACCAGCCCCCGCCCGGCCGCAGCCGCGCCGGGGCTTTCTTCGTTTCGCTCGGGATCTTCACCAACAAAATCTTCGGCGTCGTCCGCCAGTCGTTCATCGCGACCTATTTAGGCGCGGGCGCCGCCGCCGATGCCTTCAACGCGGCGACCCGGATCCCGAACCTGTTGCAGAATCTGTTCGGCGAAGGCGCGCTCTCGGCGGCATTCATTCCGGTGTATGTCGCGCTGCGCGCGGAGGACGACGAAGAGGAAGCCGGGCGGCTCGCCGGCGCGGTGTTCGCGATCCTCGCGCTGGTCGTGTCGGTCCTCGTATTGCTCGGCGTGCTGTTCACTCCCCAAATCCTGCCGCTGATCGTCGGCGGATTCAAAGGGGAGCGCCGCGAGCTGGCGATTACGTACGTCCGTATTCTGTTCCCCGGCGCCGGACTGTTCGTGCTTGGCGCCTGGTGCCTCGGCGTCCTGAACAGCCATCGAAAGTTTCTGCTGTCCTACATGGCGCCGGTGCTCTGGAACGTGACGATGATCATCGCTCTCGTGTGGTACGGTCCGCGCGAGAGCCTCTCATCGCTGGCGCGCGTCACGGCATGGGCATCGGTGATCGGCGCGGGGGCGCAGTTTCTCGTTCAGCTCCCCTTCGTGCTCGCGCTCGTGCCGCGGCTACGCATCGCGCTGGACTGGCGACGGCCGAGTGTGCGAACGGTGCTCAGGAACTTCGCTCCGGTCGGCGTGAGCCGCGGCATCGTCCAGATCAGCGCGTACATCGATCAGCTGATCTCTTCGTTCCTGCCCGAGGGAATGGTCTCGCTCATCTTCTACGCGACGACGATTTCCTACGTCCCGGTCTCGCTGTTCGGCATGTCGATCTCGGCGGCCGAACTTCCCGAGATGGCGAGCGTCATCGGCGAACACGCCGAGCGTGCGCGCCAGCTTCGCGAGCGGCTCAACGCCGGTCTGCGACAGATGGCGTTTTTCGTCATACCGTCCGCCGCGGCGATGCTTGTCGCCGGTGACGTCATGGCCGCCGCGCTCTTCCAGCATGGACGGCACTTTTCTCGACAGGACACGATCTACACCTGGAGCATTCTCGCCGGCTCGGCGGTCGGGCTGCTCGCGTCAACCATGGGTCGCTTGTATTCGTCGACCTACTACGCGTTACACGATACGCGCACGCCACTTCGTTTCGCGATTGTTCGCGTGATCCTCACCACGGCGCTTGGCTTCGCGATGGCCCTTGGCCTTCCGAAACTGCTTGGGATCGATCTGCACTGGGGCGGTGCCGCGCTCACCGCTTCATTCGGCATCGCCGGTTGGGTCGAGTTCACGCTGCTGCGTCGCGGCATGAATCAACGCATTGGCGATACCGGTCTGCCGGCGTCGTTGGCGATCAAACTCTGGTCGTGCGCCGCCCTCGCCGGAGCCGCGGCGCTGGGACTAAAAGTAGCGTTTCCGAATCTTCACCGAATTCTCGCCGCGGTCGTCGTGCTCGGCGGGTTCGGTGTCGTCTACCTCGGCGCAACGCTTCTGGCTCGTGTGCCCGAAGCGCACATCCTGATTCGTAGAGTCCGGAGCTAGTTTCTCGCGCGCGCGTTGGCGGTCGCTGTGGAGATAGAGACCTACGAGTTTGAACGGCCGCGTCGTGTCCGCGGTCCTTCAAAATCACGCGATCTCTCCGCGACGAGGGCGCTCAGGCGGCGAGCTGGTCGCGACCGGCTCAGTCCCGATCCGCCCGATGCGGCTGGGGTATTATTCGTTTGTGATCCCCGAACAAATCCTCGAGAAAATCCCGCATCTTCCCGAGTCACCCGGCGTGTATTTGTGGCGCGACCGGGAGGGGACTGTGCTGTATGTGGGGAAGGCGAAACGGCTGCGCTCGCGCGTGCGATCGTACGTGGCGCAGGATCACGTCGAGAGCATAAAGACCCGGGCGCTCATGCTCGGGGCCGCCAACCTCGAGACGATCGTCGTGCCCACTGAGGCCGAGGCGCTCATCCTCGAGGCCAATCTCATCAAGGAGTACCACCCGAAGTACAACATCGCGCTTCGCGACGACAAGTCGTATCCGTACATCAAGGTCACCGTCTCCGAGCCGTTTCCCCGCGTTTGGGTGACGCGCCATCTGGAAGACGACGGGAGTCGGTACTTCGGGCCGTACACCGACGTCGGCGCCATGCGACGCGCGCTTAACGTCGTGAAGCGCATCTTCACGGTGCGCTCCTGCAACTTCGACATGCCGCGCCAGATGCCCGAGCGGCCGTGTCTCGACTACTACATCAAGCGGTGCAAGGCGCCGTGCATCCTCGCGCAGACACAGGGCGAGTACCGCGCGATGATCGACGAGGTGCTGATCTTCCTCGAGGGGCGCACGGGCGAGGTCGCGCGGCGCGTGCGTGAGCGGATGGAGCTCGCCGTCGAGTCGCTCGACTTCGAGCGGGCCGGCGAATTGCGCGACGCGCTCCGCCATCTCGAGCAGATGTCCGAGCCGACGGCCGTGCTGTCGATCGAAGGCGGCGATCGCGATGTGATCGGCTATGCCCGCGACGGCGACGACGCGGCGATCGCGCTCATGCGCATTCGCGGCGGCAAGCTGCTGGCTCGCGAGCACCAGTTCCTCGAGAACGTGGAAGACGAGACCGACGCCGCCGTCCTCGAGGCCTATCTCGCCGGCAGCTATCTGCCGCTCGAGGATCGCGCCGCCGAGCTGCTCGTTCCGTTCGACCCCGAGGAGCGCGATCTCGTCGAGGCGTCTCTCGAGCGGAGCAAGATCCACGCGCCGCAGCGCGGCCCACGCCGCGAGCTCGTCGACCTGGCGACGCAAAACGCCCGACACTTGCTCGAGGAGCTTCGCCTCACCGGCGACGAAGCCGAGGAACGGGCCGGCGATCCGATCTATGAGTTACAGCGCCGGCTGGGGCTTCAAAAAGTGCCGCGCGCCCTCGTCTGCTTCGACATCTCGCACGCGCAGGGAACCGACACCGTCGCGTCGTGCGTCTGGTTTCAGAACGGCCGGCCGTACCGCGCCGAGTATCGCAAGTTCAAGGTGAAAACGGTCGAGGGCATCGACGACTTCGCGTCGATGCACGAAGTCGTCACCCGCTACTTCACGCGGCGCACCGAGGAAGGGAAGTCGCTCCCCGACCTCGTCGTCATCGACGGCGGCAAGGGCCAGCTCAACGCCGCGCACGCGGCGCTCTCGGTGCTCGGCCTGGCGGCGATGCCGATGATCAGCCTCGCCAAGCGCGAGGAAGAGATATTCATGATCGGACGCTCGGATCCGCTGCGCCTGTCGCGCCGCTCGCCGGCGCTGCGTGTGCTTCAGCAGGCGCGCGACGGAGCGCATCGCTTTGCGATTACTTTCCAGCGCAAGCGGCGTTCGATGCGTACCGTAACGTCGGAGCTGATGAAGGTGCCCGGCATCGGCGACGCCAAGCGGCGCGTGTTGCTGGAAGCGTTCGGCAGCTTGCAGGGCGTGCGCGACGCGTCGGTCGAAGCGATCGCCGCGCTTCCTGGTTTCGGCAATAAAACGGCGGAGCGAATCGTCGCGGCGCTGCGCGAGTCGTCACCAATCCCCACCACCGACCCATCGTGAGCATCTGGCATCTCGAATGTTCGGCCTGCGGCACCAGAGAATCTGGTGACGCGCGGGCGACCGTCTGCCCCAAGTGCGGACAGCCCTTTCTCGTCATCTACGATTCTCCCATGCCGCCACGGGACGTCGTCACACCCCGCTGGGACATGTGGCGCTATTCGCCGGTCATGCCGCTCAAGGACGACGAGACGCCCGTCTCGCTGGGCGAAGGTCTGACCCCGCTGCAGGAGCTGCCCAAGCTGGCGCGCGAGATCGGCGTCGCGCGTCTCTGGGTGAAGGACGAAGGCCTCAACCCCACCGCGTCGTTCAAGGCGCGTGGTATGAGCGCCGCCGTGACGCGAGCCAAGGCGCTCGGCGTGTCGGGCCTCGTCGTACCAACCGCGGGGAATGCCGGCGCGGCGATGACCGCGTACGGCGCGGCCGCTGGCCTGCCCGTGCGCGTGTACGCGCCCGACAGCACTCCCAAGGCGATTCTCGATACGATCTCCACGCTCGGCGCGCAGCTCTGCCTCGTCGCGGGACACATCGGCGACGCGGGCAAACAGGCGCGCGCCTTTGCCGCGGAGAGCGGATTCTTCGACGTCTCGACACTGCGCGAGCCGTACCGCATTGAAGGAAAGAAGACCATGGGCATCGAGCTCGCCGAACAACTCGGTTGGCGGTTTCCCACCCACGTCATCTATCCGACGGGCGGCGGCACGGGTCTCATCGGCATGTGGAAGGTGTTCGCCGAAATGATTCGTGGCGGTTGGCTGCCGAAGGATATCGCGCTTCCCAAAATGGTCGTCGCGCAAGCGGACGGCTGCGCGCCGATGGTGCGAGCGTTCCATGCGAAAGCCGACCACGCCACTCCGTGGGAAAACCCCACGACGCACGCCAGCGGCTTGCGAGTGCCTGGCCCCCTCGGCGATCGCTTGATCTTGCGTGCGTTGTACGAGAGCAAGGGCGACGCGCACTCGGTGAGCGAAGACGCGATTCGCGCCGCGACGCTCGAGCTGTCGCGCGCCAGCGGCGTTGACGCCGCGCCGGAAGGCGGGTGTGCGCTCGCCGTGACGCGCGAGCTGGTCGCGGCAGGCCGAATTCCCAAGGACGCGGAGGTGCTCGTGTTCAACACCGGCAGCGGCGCATCGTACCGGTCGTGACACGCGCCGCCATCTTCGATCCGTTCAGCGGGATCGCCGGCGACATGACGCTCGGCGCGCTGATCCAATGTGGCCTCGATCCCGACTGGCTGCGCGCGCTGCCGGCGCGGCTCGGCCTCGATGGCGTCGGCGTGGAGATTCGCGACGTCGTGCGCGCCGACATTCGTTGCGCCAAGGTGGACTTCACGATCCCGCCGCAGCCGCACGGCCGGCACGTCCACCAGATTCGCAAGATCGTCGAAGCCACCGACGCGCCGCGCGACGTGAAGGACCGCGCCGATCGCGCATTCACGGCGATCGGAACCGCCGAAGCCGAGATTCACGGCGTCACCATCGAGAAGGTGCACCTGCACGAGGTCGGTGCGGTGGACGCGATCCTCGACGTCGTTGGCTCCATTTGGGGACTGCAACAACTCGGCGTCGAAGAGGTCTATTGCGGGCCGATCGCGCTCGGCGACGGCACCGTGAAGGCCGCGCACGGCGTGCTGCCCGTGCCTGCACCCGCGACGCTGAAACTGCTCGAAGGTCATCGCGTGAAGCCCGGTCCGGAAGGATCGGGTGAGCTCGTGACGCCGACTGGCGCGGCGTTGGTGCGTGTGCTCTCGCGCGGTGCGCCACCGGCGGAGTACACGCCGCTGCGCAGCGGATTCGGAGCCGGCACCAAGGAGTTCACGGGCCGCGCGAACGCGCTGCGCGTCGTCATCGCCGAGCTCGCCCCCGAACAAAACGCGAAAAGGGGTCAGACCCTATTTAGAGAACTCGAAATAGGGTCTGACCCCAATTCGGGGATTTCGGACCTGCTGGAAATCGTTTGCGACATCGACGACATGAGTCCGGAGTATCTCGCCGCCGTGGCCGAGCGTTTGCGCGAGGCCGGGGCGCTGGAAGTGGTGTCGCTTCCCGCGACGACGAAGCGCGGGCGCGCTGGGACGCGTCTCGAAGCGCTCTGCCGACCCGCGGACGCGGCGCGGCTCGAGGAGATTCTCTTGGTCGAATCGACGACGATCGGTGTACGAGAAAGGGAGGTGCGACGTCGCGCGCTCGAGCGAAACGTGATCCACGTCACGGTGCTCGATCACGACATCGCGGTGAAGCGTGTCTCGCTGCCGAATGGCGGGTTCCGGGCGAAGCCCGAATTCGCTGATGTAGAACGGGTTGCACTGGCGACAGGCAGGCCGATGCAGGATATTTTCAGGCTGGCTCTCGTCGAGTCGGAACGACCCGTCGAGGGGTAGTGTAGGGAACGTCGCGCGCCTGGCGCGCGATGCAGGTCCCAAGGGTCTCCCACACCCGCGGAATTAGAGAGAATACTCGAGGAGAACATCATGCCCGCTATGGGAAGAACGCTGCTTCCTGCGCTGTTGATCGCCGGCGCTTCGGTCGCGACCAGCGCGCAGCAGCCAAAGCAGTGCGAGCTCGACGAAGGCTCGCCAAATCAGGTCGCGCGTGCCGTGCTCGACATTCAGCTCGCGTCGACGGCCACCAAGCCGCAGGACGCCGCCCCCAAGCTTCGCGATGCCGTGAAGCTTTTGAGCGAAGCCGATCCGAAACGGAACCCCGTCGGCAAAAACTTCGTGCTTGGCAAGACGCTCGTGATGTGGATGACCCAGCCGAACGTCGTCAACGGAATGGCCTCGCGCGGCGCGCTCGGTTTCACAACCGATACGGCTGGAAGGTACGACGTCATCGCGGGCATCGATTCCGCCTTTACCGTCGTCGAGACGTCGAATCCCGAGTGCGTGGCCCAGACGGCCGCGTACCGCCAGCAGAAGGGTTGGGTCGACCTGATCAACCGCGCGCTCGAATTCGCGAACTCCGGCAACGATTCGGCTGTGATCCTCGCCAACCGTTCGTTGCAGCTCTCGAAGTCCGCGCCCTACGCCTATGTCGTTCTGGCGCAGTCGGCGCAGAAAGCGAATAAGCCGAAGGACGCGTTTGCGAACTACAAGCTCGCCATCGCGGCAGCCAAAGACACGTCGTTGGCCGACAACCGTCGCCAGTGGCTGATGCAAATGGGCAACTACGCCTCGGAGCTCGCTGAAGAAGCCCAGGGCCCCGACAAGCAGGCGTACGTCGCCGAGGCAAAGGCCGCCTTCGACCAGCTGGCCAAGGATCCAGGGACGAAGTTCGCCGACGTCGCCCGCAGCGGGCAAGCCAAGGTCGCATCGCTTTCGGGCGACACCACCGCCATCAAGGCCTCCTACGCCGACCAGCTCGCAAACCCGGGCGCGTTCTCCTACAACTCGCTCATGATGGCGGCTGTGACGGCCGCCAAAACGAACCAGGCAAAGGACGCCATCAAGCTTTTCGAGGCGGCGCGTAAGATGAACCCGTATCATCGCGACGTCTTGTACAACCTCTCCCGGCTGTATCTGCTCGACAGCGCTTACGCGCAGGCGATTCCCGTGTCGCGCGAGTTGATCGCCGTCGATCCGTCGAACCCGGACAACTATCAGCTCCTCGCCATTGGCTACGCGGCCATCCAGAAGAACTACGGCACAAAACAGAAGGAGCTCGAGGCCAAGGCCAAGGCGCTCGGGCAGCGCGCTAATGCCGCCAAGACGACGGCCGCCCGAAACGCGGCGATCGACAGCGCGGCGCGCCTCGACAAGCAGCTCAAGGCGTACGCGGACACGTCCAAGACCTACGTGGATTCGGCGCTCAAGTATCAGACGGCGATGACGAGCCTGCCGGCCAAGGTCGTGTTCACCGAGTTCTCGCCCACCGATGCCAAGACAACGATCGGTGGAAGCATCCAGAACCAGGGCGACGCGGCAAAGAGCTTCACGCTCAAGATCGACTTCCTCGATAAGAGCGGAAACACGGTGACGTCGCAGACGGTACAGGTCGGTCCGGTCGATCCAAAGGGCGCCAAGTCGTTCAAAGCCGAAACGACCGGGGCAGGGATCGTGGCCTTCAAGTACGCTCCGCTTACCTGATCGCAAGTCCAGCAATTACCTTGTTTTCAGCGTCTTGATCTCCTACATTGCATGAGCTGCCGCCGACCCTCGGCGGATCGAGATGAATGACCTTGGGGGAAGATCGAGTCAGCGGTCTTCCCCCATTGCAATGGTGGGATGAATGGTTCGCGTTAGGCGCGTCGAGGACGGCGGCATCGCGCAGGAGTTGGGCATCGTTCCCGGGACGGAGTTACTCACCGTCAACGGGCGCGAGCTCGCAGATTTCCTCGATTGGGAATTCCTCAGCGCCGACGATGAATTAGTCATCGAGGCCAAGCTCCCCGACGGCGAACAAATCGTCTACGAGATCGAGCGCCCCGAGGGCGAACCGATGGGCCTCGAGCTCGAGCCGCCAACCATCCGCCGCTGCGCCAACCGGTGTGAGTTCTGCTTCATCGAGGGGCTGCCGAAGGGTCTCAGAAAGCCCCTCTACGTGCGCGACGACGACTACCGGCTCTCGTTCGCTTACGGGAACTTCGCCACGCTGTCCAACCTCAAGGACCGCGACATAGCGCGGATCCTCGAGTACCGCCTGTCGCCGCTGTACATCTCGGTGCACGCCACGCCCTGGGAAGCGCGCAAAGTCCTGCTCAACAACCCGCGCGTGCCGAACATCGTCGAGCAGCTCACGCGGCTCGCCGAGGGCGGCATCCAGTTTCATGGCCAGATGGTGATCGTCCCAGGGCTCAACGATGGCGACGTGCTCGAGCAGTCGCTCGCCGATCTCTGGGCGCTGGGCGATGCCGTAATCTCCGTGGCTGTGGTCCCCGTCGGCCTCACCCAGTTTTCCCATCTTTACACCGGGAGATCGATGGACCAGCCGACATCGGAGGCGCTGCTCCGCCACGTCGATCGCTGGGCCGCACGCGCGACGGAAGAGCGGGGGACGCCGTGGGTCTTCGGCTCGGACGAACTGTATCTGCTCGCTGGCCGCGAACTGCCCGACGCCGAGTATTACGTGGACTTCCCGCAGATCGAAAACGGCGTCGGTTCTGTGGCCGCGCTTCGTCAGCGGGTCTATGAAGGCCTTGGAGAACTGCCGCGCCTCGACGGCAGCCGCATCGGCGTCGTTACGGGTGTATCGATGTCCGACATCATGCCTGAACTGCTCCGCGCGCTGCATGAACAGACCGGCGCCGACTTCGAGCTCATTGTCACGACCAACTCACTTTTCGGTCCGACGACGACGACCGCCGGCCTCCTCGTCGCTGCCGACATCCGTCGCGCGCTGGCCGGTCGCAATGATCTCGACCTCGCGCTGATCCCAGCGGAGTGCATCAACGACAGCGGCGTCTTCCTGGACGACGAATCGTTCATCACCGTGCGCGAGGAGCTGCCGATGCCAGTGCATCCGTCGTACGACTTCATCGACGTACTGTCGGGCGATGGGCGATGGGCGATGGGCGATGGGCAAGTCGCCAAGTCCTCCACCGCCCACCGCCGATCGCCCACCGCCGAAACATGACCGTCCCCGTCGTCGCACTCATCGGCCGGCCGAACGTCGGCAAGTCGGCGCTCTTCAATCGCATCGTCGGCGACGACAGCGCCATCGTGTCCGAGGAAGCCGGTACCACGCGTGATCGGCACTTCGCGGAGACCGATTGGGCCGGGCGTAATTTCTGGCTCGTTGACACCGGCGGCATCGCCGACGATCCACGCGCGCCAATGGACGTCGAGATCCGCCGTCAAGTCGACGAGGCGATCGGCGAAGCGGATCTGATTCTCTTCGTCGTCGACGCGCGCGTCGGCATCCACCCGAGCGATCACCACGTCGCCGAATTGCTGCGCAACGCACGGAAGCCGTGGATGCTCGTCGCGAACAAGGTTGACGATCCGCGCGACGCCGACTTCTACGAGTTCTACAACCTCGGTGCCGGCGAGGTCTTTCCCGTTTCGGCGATCAACGGCAAGGGCTCGGGGGACATGCTCGACGCCCTCATCACGCGATTGCCGCAAGTCGAAGCCGAGCCGGAGGACTTGCTGCGCGTCGCCGTGATCGGCAAGCCGAACGTCGGCAAGTCGTCGTTCGTCAACAAGCTGCTCGGCGCGGAACGCCTCGTTGTGTCCGAGATCGCCGGCACGACTCGCGACGCGATCGACACGCCGCTGCGCTATCACGGCCGGACGTTCATTTTCGTGGACACGGCCGGCCTGCGTCGCCAGAGCAAGATCGAGGACGGCATCGAGTTTTACTCGGCGCTTCGGACGCGCCGCGCCATCGAGCGCGCCGACATCTGCATCCTCATGGTCGACGCCACCGAGGGCGAGATCCAGAACCAGGATCTCAAGATCGCGGCATTGGCGTGGGAGGCGGGGCGCGGGTTGATCGTCGTCGTGAACAAGTGGGATCTCTTTGCCGAGAAGGACGACAAGGCATCGGCGCGCTACGAGAAGAAGGCTGCCGAGAAGGCGCCGTTCCTCAAGTTCGTTCCCTTTCTGTTCACGTCCGCACTGACTGGCCAGCGCGTCAATCGGGTGCTCGAGCTGGTGCTCGACGTCGAGGCCGAGCGCGAGAAACGCATCTCCACCTCCGAGGTGAACGAGAAGCTGGGCGAGCTCGTGGCGCGGCTACAGCCGCCACAGGCCGCGGGCCGCGAGGTGAGGCTCAATTACGCGACACAAGTCGAGACCCAGCCGCCAACGATCGCCGTCTTTGGCAACGCGCCGGATCTAGTCGAAGAGCACTACGTCCGGTATCTGCACAACGGCTTCCGGTCGTACTGGGGCTTCACCGGGAATCCGCTGCGCATCGTCCTGCGTCGCAAGGCAGGGTAATGCTGATCTTCGTCGCGTGTCTGGCCGCCTCGTACTGCCTCGGCTCCATTCCCGCGGCGTACATCGCCGGCAAGTCGCGCGGCATCGATCTTCGAAAGCATGGCTCGGGCAATCTCGGCGCGACGAACGTCATGCGCGTGCTGGGGACGAAGGTGGGATTGCTCGTCTTCGCGTTCGATATGGCCAAGGGGGCTACCCCGGTTGTGCTGTTCCCGCACATCGTGCCTCCATCCGCGCTGCCGTTCGGCGATCCGGTTTGGTTCGCGATCCTCTGCGGCGCGATGGCCATCGCCGGCCACACGCGGCCAGTCTTCCTCGGTTTCGGCAAGGGAGGGAAGGGTGTAGCCACCGCGGCGGGCGTGTTCCTCGCGCTCGCGCCCGTGCAGACGTTGCTGGCCCTGGTCGTATTCGCGGTGGTGCTGCTGTCGAGCGGCTATGTGTCGCTCGGTTCGTTGACCAGCGCGACGATTCTTCCAGTGCTCCTCGCTATCACGGTCGGCGTGCGGTCGCCGATCTTCGCGGTGAGCGTCATCATCGCGCTCTTCGTGTTCTGGACGCACCGTGCAAACATCGTTCGCTTGCGGAACGGCGAAGAGCATCGCTTCGGCAAGCGGAGTACGGCGGCTGGTGGCGCCGACGGCCCGGCGCCAAAGCGTCCGGCGGCGACGCTGGCCATCGCGCTCGTCATCGTGCTTGCCGTGCTGATCGCGGCGCGGTTCGCCTGATGCGCTGCGCGGTCATCGGAGCCGGCGCGTGGGGTACGGCGCTCGCCGACCTGCTCGCGTCGAACGGGAACGAGGCAGTGATCTGGGCGCACGAGCCGGATGTCGCCCAGTCGATCAACGAATGCCACGAGAACCGACGCTTCCTCGCCGGACAATCGCTCGCCGCGTCGCTGCGCGCGACGAACGATCAGGACGTTGCCCTCGACGGGGCGACGCTGGTGGTCTACGCCACGCCGTCGCAGCACCTGCGGCGTATCGCTCGTGACGGCGCGCGACATGTCGACCCGCGAGCCATCCTCGCCGTCGCGAGCAAGGGCGTGGAGCATGGAACACTCGCGCTGATGACGGACGTCGTCGCCTCGGAGGTGAGGGCACTCGCCGTCGTCGGCATTTCGGGACCGAGCTTCGCCAACGAGGTGGTCGCGCGGCATCCCACGGCGATCGCCGCGGCGTCGTCTCACCCCGGCGCCGCCGTGGCAGTCCAGGAGGCGTTTGCCAGCCCGACGTTCCGCGTCTACACCAACGACGACGTCATCGGCGTCGAGTTGGGCGGCGCCCTCAAGAACGTCATGGCGATTGCCACCGGAATCGTGGAAGGGGTCGGACTCGGCTTCAACTCACGCGCCGCGCTCATCACGCGCGGTCTGCACGAGATGACGCGCCTCGGCGTCGCGCTCGGCGCGCGAGCGTCGACCTTCGCCGGCCTCGCGGGCGTGGGCGATCTCGTGCTCACCTGCACGGGCGCGCAAAGCCGCAACCGGCAACTGGGCGTCGAGATCGGCAAGGGCGCCACGCTCGAGGAGGCGCTGCGCGGCAAAGAGACGGTGGCCGAGGGCGTCGCGACGACCGAGAGCGCGATGCAGCTCGCGCAGCGCCACGACGTGGACATGCCCATCGTTGAGATGGTGCATCGGATTCTTTTCGACGGACACGCGGCGCGGAATGCCGTGCCCGAGCTCATGGCTCGCGAACTTCGATCGGAACAAGACCTATGAGTCCTGCCGCCAAGTCGGAACCCATTCAGGAGTTTTTCTCCATCGGGGAAGTCTGTGAGCTGACCGGACTCAAACCGCACGTGTTGCGGTATTGGGAGAGCCAGTTCCGCTTTCTCAGCCCCGCCAAGAACCGGTCGGGCAACCGCGTCTATCAGCGGCGCGAGGTCGAGCTGATCATGCTCGTGAAGCATCTGCTCTACGATGAGAAGTACACGATCGAAGGCGCGCGGCAGAAGGTGGACGACCATCGCAAGCAGGGCGATCTCAAAGTCGTCGCGCGCGGCGCGCTCACCATGCAGGCGCTGCAGACACTGGAAGCGGATCTCAAGGACCTCCTCACGTCGCTCGGTCCGTCTCCCCTCGCTGACTGAGATGCGTCTGCTCGTCACGAACGACGACGGAATTCTCGCGCACGGCATCGAATGCCTGTGCGCGGCCGCCGAGCCGCTCGGCGATGTGACCGTTGTCGCGCCCGATCGCGAACAGAGCGCCACGTCGCACTCTCTCACGCTGCACCATCCGCTGCGCCCGGTGCGGCGTGGCGAGCGCAAATGGCAGGTGGACGGGACGCCGACCGACTGCGTCATGCTCGCCATCGAGGCGTTGATGCCGGAGCGCCCGGACTTCGTGCTGAGCGGCATCAACCATGGCCAGAACATGGGTGAGGACGTGCTCTATTCGGGCACCGTCGCCGCGGCGATGGAAGGCCTGTCGCTCGGGGTACCGTCGATCGCCGTGTCGTTCGCCGGCGGCGATCTCCGCGCCGACGTGAGTCAGCTACGCGAGCAGGTGAAAGTGCTCACGCCACTGCTCAAACACCTCGTGTCGCTCCCCAACTTCCCGGCGGACACGTTATTCAACGTGAACCTCCCGCCCGTTTCCGCCGACGACGTGAAGGGTGTGAAGCTCACGCGCCTCGGCCGGCGGGCATACTCCGGGTCTGTCGCGCCGATGAAGGACCCGTGGGGCCGCGCCATCTATTGGATCGGAGGCGGCGAGATTAGTTGGCGCGGCGAACCCGACTCCGACTTCCGCGCCGTTCAGGAAGGCTACGTCTCGGTGACTCCGCTGCATCTCGATCTCACCCACTACGATGCGCTAAAAGGAGCCGAGCAGTGGTGGCGAAGCCTATAGATACGGAGTTGCTCGGCGCGCGACGTCGATTGGTCGAGACGCTGCGCGAGAAGGGAATCCGCGATCTCGCGGTGCTTCGCGCCTTCGAGATGACGCCGCGTCACGCATTTGTCCCGACTGGTTTGCGACATCGGGCCTACGAAGATGCCGCGCTGCCGATCGGGAACGGGCAGACGATCTCGCAGCCGTGGGTCCACGCCCGCTACCTCGAGCTGCTCGCGTTGAAGGGCAACGAACGCGTGTTGGAGGTGGGGACCGGCTCGGGCTATCAAACCGTGCTTCTCGCCCATCTCGTAGCGCAGGTCTTCTCGATCGAGCGGATCCCGGCGCTGCTTCAGCAGGCGCGCGAGAACATCCAGCAGACGGGCGTCAAGAACGTCAGCCTGCTGATGGGTGATGGGACGATTGGCTGGCGCGAATACGCCCCGTACGACGCCATCCTGGTCGGCGCCGGCGCACCCTCGATCCCGCAGCCGCTCGTCGACCAGTTGGCTGAAGGCGGACGACTGCTGATTCCCGTGGGCGACCGCGACATGCAGAAACTGGTCATGGCGGAGCGAAAAGGCGGGGAGGTGACGGTGCACGACGTCGCCCCGGTGCGCTTCGTCCCCCTGGTCGGCCACCACGGTTGGTCTCGTGGCGATGGCGGGGCCGGCGGAGGGGGCGGCGGAGAGCCCGAGAGATGACCCGCCTGCACGTGCTCGCGACGGGGCTCGTGCAAGGAGTCGGGTTTCGTTGGTTCGTGCGCGAATCGGCCCGCCGGCTCGACCTCGCCGGCTGGGTCCTGAATCGGCCTGACGGAGCTGTGGAGGTCATGGCCGAGGGCGAGGCTGCAGGCGTCGCAGCGCTGCGCGCGGCCGTTTCCGAAGGTCCGGCAGGGGCACGCGTCGACGGCATTCAGGAACTGCCGGACAACGGCGAACCGCTCCCACGCCCGTTCGGCGTCAGACGCTAGCTCGGTTCCAGCGTGTTCCATCAGGAATGTGATTTCACCATTCCTCGATGTGCACCGCTCCCACGGGGACCGGCGCGGGGCAACCGCTCGTTCGACTAACCGCCGAACCGGCGAGCGCATTGGCCTCTCGATATATGGGCGACCAAATAGCGCCGACTCCTGGTCATGGCGAAGCGAACACGGCATCAGAAAACCCTGATGAGAGTTCAGAAAACTCTTTCGTTTATGACACTCGTCACATATGTTCCCCCGCTCAAACAAGCGTAGTAAAGGATTTGCTTCTTGTTTGGTCGTATGAGCCTTGACTGACGCAGCCGTGCAACACGTCGGTTGGGCCGCCACAACACTCAGCGACTATTTGGCTCCCTCCTGTTGTGCTGAACCCCTAAACAACCGATCGCGCCTCCTCTCGTAACCGCTCGGCCCGGTACATCCCATGCCAAGTGCAGTGGTCGGCTCCGACGGCTCGAGCACGCAAGACGGCGGTTCTCCTCTCAATCAGACGGCTCTCTCTTCCCCCGTTGGAGTTATCAACATGAAGCCACGCTTCGTAGTCCTCGGTGCGCTCCTCGTCCTGGCCGCAGCCTGCACGGACGACAAGAAGAACCGGCAACAGCGCTCGAGCCTCCTCACCGGGCCGTCAAAGCCGGTGCTGAGTCTCCGGAACCTGCCGGCCGGCTCGTCGACCATCTGCGTCGCATCGGTTCGCAAACGCGACCAGCTCCTGGCGAAGAACCCGACGGCCCTCCACGCCGCGCTCGACGCCACGATCGACGACGTCTGCCAATAGCCATCGAGTAAGCCCCGCGTCTCTCCCGCACGGCCTCCTGGTGTCCTTCCGTAGGTCCTTCCGCACGTCCTGACTCCTTCCCGCCCTACCATGTTCCGGAATATTGCGACCGCCGCGACGATTGCGGCGCTCACGCTCCTCTCGCGCACGCATCAGGCGTACGCGCAGAAAGCCCTCGTCTATTGTCCGGTCGGCGTCGACGCCACCGGGTGCGACCGCATCGTCGGCGCGCTCTCCTCGAAGTTCACCGAGGGCGTGGATCGCGGCTATGACGGCAGTGCAGGGACAGTCGACCTCTCGAAGGCCGACCTCCAGCACTACGCCGTCTTCGTCGTGCCGTCACTGGCCGACGACGGCGACAAGCAGCCGTACGCGCTGCTGCGTCGTGTCGCCTCGCGTCTCCACTACGCGATCAACGGGCGCGTGGCGGTGTACTCGGGCGCGCCGGACCAGGGCAACAGCAACCGCTCCGATAAGGATGCGTTGATTCAGAATCTCGCGAGCTGGGCATCCGACGGGCACACGCGCAAGGCGGGCCTCGTCGGCATGGTTGCGTTCCTCGATCTCTCCGAGAACGAGAGCGCGCGCTACTCGTGGGTGCGCGAGGTCTCACTGGTCGACGTCTCAGCGGACACGGAAGACCAGAGCATCGCCGAGACGACGCCGGTCGGCACGCGCGGCGGCGATCTGCTGAAGGTGAATGGCCGGCCGCTCGCGTTCACGAACATGGCGTCGAATGG
>Ga0157372_10003894_pt1 | contig 16038 bp, 19 predicted proteins | sample C55metaG_FD_115307 | JGI IMG/M metagenome (GOLD analysis project Ga0157372, IMG submission 115307) | Corn rhizosphere microbial communities from Kellogg Biological Station, Michigan, USA - C5-5 metaG | ecosystem: Host-associated > Plants > Roots > Rhizosphere > Soil | place: USA: Michigan... | reverse complement strand
GGCTGACGCCGCCTGCGGCGGCGGTGTCGACTCGCGGTCACGACCTCGCGGGCTCGCTCGTGCGCTCGCTCCACGCTCCCGCGCTGACGCCGACCCCGCCTCCGGCGGGTTCGGCTGCGCGGTCGGGCCAGACGACGTACCGGTAGAGCAGGAAGTTCGCCACGACGCTGCCACCGAGCGCCACGACCTTGGCGACCATCAGCGGCGTCGCCGCCACGTCGTACGCCGCGTGGATCAGCACCGGCTGGAGCAGCCACATCGTGAACCCGTTCGTGGCCAGGAAGAGCGCGGCCTGTCGCCAGGTGACCCGGTCCGCGCCGAACGTGTGACGCCCGTTGACCAGGAAGCTGAAGGCCATGCCGACCGACGTCGACACGAAGTTCGCGGCGAGGATGCCGAGGGGCGCGTTCAGCACCCAGAAGAGCGCGACGTCGATCGCGGTGTTCACGACACCGACGGCGGCGAAGCGCACGACGGTGCCCGGCAGCGCACGCTGCACCCCACCGCTCTCGGCCATGTCATCGAGGGTGGCACGGCTGGTCCGGGAGCGTCGGCGGAACGGCGAAACTGCGCGTCGGGTCATGTCGGAGGTGTACGGCGCCAGGCTGCGTGCGCGCTGTGCTCGACCTGTGCTCGACCGGTGCTCGACCGGTGCTCGACCCGGTGCTCGACCCGGTGCTCGACCGGTGCCTGCGCGACGAACCTAGACTCACCCCGTGGCGACGTACGTCGACGTCCATCCCGACAACCCACAGCCGCGGCTGATCGCGCAGATCGCCGACGCGGTGCGTGACGACAAGCTCATCGCCTACCCGACGGACTCCGGCTACGCACTCGGTGCCCGGCTGGGGAACCGGGACGGCCGCGACCGGATCCTGACGATCCGCGAGCTCGACGACAAGCACCACTTCACGCTGATGTGCTCCGACTTCGCTCAGCTCGGGCAGTTCGTGCAGATCTCCAACAGCGCCTTCCGTGCCATCCGCGCCGCCACGCCGGGTCCCTACACGTTCATCCTGCCGGCGACCGCCGAGGTCCCGCGCCGGCTGCTGCACCCGAAGAAGCGCACCGTGGGGGTGCGCATCCCCGACCACGCGTTGTGTCAGGCGCTGCTGTCCGAGCTCGGCGAGCCGATGCTGACCAGCACCCTGACGCTCCCTGGCGAGACCGAGCCGAGGGCGATGGGCTGGGAGATCAAGGAGGAGCTCGACCACGCGGTCGACCTCGTGGTCGAGGCCGGCGAGACGCTCGCGCAGCCCACCACCGTCGTGGACTGGTCCGAGGGCTACCCCGAGGTGGTCCGGCGTGGCGCGGGAGATCCGAGCAGGTTCGAGGAGTGACTCCTCATCGGCTGGCACGCTGACGCAGCACCAGGGTCACCAGGCACACGGCGTACCCGATGAACAGCGCCACCGCGTGGTGAGCGAGCCCGGTGATCACGGCTTGGACGATGCTGTCGTGCCGGTGGGCGATCACGCGGGTGCCGTTGAGGGCGACCAGCACCATGGTCCCGAACATCAGCAGCGGTGGCAGGACTCCCACGGTGAAGAAGTCGCGCGGCCGGACCAGGAGGGCCGAGGCCAGGCAGATCGCCACGAAGCAGACATCGAAGAGGAGCCGCAGATGTCCGGTGACGGCGATCTCGACCGTGGCGGCGGTGAGGGTGAGCGCGCTGGCCAGGGCGACGACCTCGCTGCCGCGGCTGACGCCGTCCCAGACGAGGCGTACCGGCTCGCGGCCGGGCGAGAGGCGGGGGTGTCCCGGGCGCGCCCTCACGTCGCTCACCGGGCCTCCGGGTGAGCTCGCGCCGCAGGCGTGGTCACGGGGCCACCGTATGCGCGGGCGTCTCGTCGCCGCTCGCGGCGCGCCGAGGCAGCGGATGGACCGAGCCGGCCGGTCGCACCGTCGACCCGACCACGCGGACGCTCTCGAGCCGGTCGTCGGTGGCGTCGAGCTCCTCGAAGCGGCGAGCTCCCACGAGCACGCGCGACTCCCAGGACCCGACCGCCTGGTTGTACGCCGCGACGGCGCCTTCGAGGGAACGTCCCAGCTTGCCCAGGTGACCGCTCATCGTCCCGATCCGCTCGTGCAGGTCGCGTCCGACGCGGTGGATCTCGCGCGCCCGGTCGGCCAGCGCCTCGTGACGCCAGCCGTGGGCGACGGTGCGGAGCAGGGCGATCAGGGTGGTCGGGCTGGCCAGGACCACGCCGCGGTCCGCGGCGTACTCGATCAGCGAGGCGTCGGCCTCGAGCGCCGCGGAGAGGAAGGACTCGGCCGGCAGGAACAGCACCACGAACTCGGGCGTCTCGGGCAGGGAGCGCCAGTAGCGCTTGGAGCCGAGCAGCTCGACGTGCACGCGGAGCTGCCGGGCGTGCCGGGCCAGGTGGGCGTCCCGCTGGTCGGCGTCGGCGGCGCCGTCGGTGGCGGCGGCGGTGGCGTCCAGGAACGCGTCGAGCGGCACCTTGGCGTCGACCACGACGGACCGCTCGCCGGCGAGACGGACGACGAGGTCGGGTCGCAGCGTGCGCTCGGCGCCGTCGCGCAGGTGGACCTGCTCGAGGAAGTCGCAGCGGTCGACCAGGCCGGCCACCTCGACCGCCCGGCGCAGGTGGAGCTCGCCCCACCGTCCGCGCACCTGGGGCCGGCGCAGTGCGGTCGAGAGGGTCTGGGTCTCGCGGCGGAGGCCGTCGGTGGTCAGCCGCATGTCGAGCACCTGCTGGTGGAGCTGGCCCTGCCAGGTGGCGCGAGCGTGGTCGAGGTCGTGGAGCTGGTCGCTGAGCCGGTCGAGGCCCTGCATCACCTCGGCCTGGTCGACCAGGCCCTGCCCCAGCCCGTCGACGTACGCCGGTCGCGAGCGCGCCCAGAGCACGCCCACCGTGGCGCCCAGGGCGAGCCCGACCAGGAGGATCAGGAGGGCAGACATCATGTCCATGCGGGCGAGGGTGCCAGGGACCACCGACAACAGTGGATAGCGTGGACCCCATGAGTCACAGAAGGCACAGCTGGGCGGCCGTGGCGGTGTCGATGGCAGCGCTCACCGTGCTTTCCGGCTGCTTCGGCTCGGACCCCCAGGAGCCGACGGCGGCTCACCACACCGGTCGGCACTCCCGGGCCACCGAGCCCACGGTCCCGACCGACCCGACCTCGAGCGTCGCCACGTCCCAGCCACCGACGACCGCACCGCCCACGTCGCTGCTGCGGTTCAGCCCCAAGTCCGGCGGCAAGCACCTCGACGACTGTCAGCGGCTCGTCCCCGGCGACGACCCGGCCGAGTTCCTCTACTACCCGGTGCTGGTGAGGGCCTCGGCGCCGGTGACCCTCGACTCGGTCGGCGACCTGCACACCACCCAGGGTGTCGTCCTCGCAGGGTCATGGGTCGCAGCGAGCGCCCCGACCGGGGAGACCGGCACGGTGAAGGGGTGGCCGCCGGGCAGGATCGTCACCGGCGACCCGAACCTGCGGTGGAGCGAGCGGGTGACCGCATCCGGTGCGACGCTCGACCCGAGCGCGGGCTGGTACAACGTCTTCCTCCGACTCCAGGTGGACCCGACGCCGGGAGACTCGGCGACGACGGGGCTCGTGTTCGGCTACCACGACGCGACCGGCCCGCACACCGACACCTGGGTCGCCAGGACGACGTTCTCGATGTCCTGCTGACCGAGGTCAGTCGGCGAGGTCGACGACGACAGGTGCGTGGTCGGACGCGCCCTGCCCGGCCCGCTCGTCGCGGTCGACGAACGCGCCCGTGACGCGCGCGGCCAGCGACGGCGAGCCGAGCAGGAAGTCGATGCGCATGCCGCGGTTCCGCTCGAAGCGCTGCCGGTAGTAGTCCCAGTACGTGTACGTCCCCGGGTCGGACGTGTACGGCCGCGCGAGGTCGGCGTACCCGTCATCGAGGAAGCCCTGGAACGCCGCGCGCTCGGGCGGGGTGACGTGCGTGTCCTTGGCGAAGGCCGCCATGTCGAAGACGTCCTCGTCGCGCGGGGCGATGTTCCAGTCGCCGACCAGCGCGGTCTGGTCGTCGAGCCACGGCTTGGCGGCGTCGCGCAGGCGGGCCAGCCAGTCGAGCTTGTAGACGTAGTGCGGGTCGTCGGGCTTGCGGCCGTTCGGCACGTAGAGCGACCAGATGCGTACGCCGTGGCAGGTCGCGCCGATCGCGCGCGACTCGGCGGCGAGCGGCTCGCCCCACCCGGGCATGCCCTCGAACCCGGTCGTCACGTCGTCCAGCCCGACCCGGCTGATCACGGCGACGCCGTTCCACTGGTTCATCCCGGCCGAGGCCACGTCGTACCCGGCGGCCTGCAGACCCATCAGCGGCAGCTGGTCCTCACGGGCCTTGGTCTCCTGTACGGCGAGCACGTCGATGTCGTGGCGCTGGAGGAAGGCCTCGACCCGGTCGATGCGGGAGCGGAGTGAGTTGACGTTCCAGGTGGCGATCCGCACCCGAGCCAGACTAGGGGCTCCGGACACCTCGGCCGACCCCACCGGGGTGTGGCCGATGGTCCTAGGACCACCGTCCGATGGCGCCTCCGACCGGGATTCGGTGACCGTGGGGACACGGAGAACGAGACCCGAGGAGCAACCATGAAGCGCATCACCATCCTGGCCGCCGCCGGCGCCCTGGTCGCCACCCCGGCGCTCGGAGCGTGGGCGGCGTTCGCGTCGACCGACGACAACCCCTCAGCCGCCCACGTCCACGTCACGGACCGTCGCGGCGAGCCCGAGCCGGGCGACGACCACGGGCGTCACCACCGGCAGCACGGCGCCGACGACCCCCCGGGCCATGTGCGGCACAGTGGCGAGCCCGAGCCGGGCGACGACCACGGCCGGCACCGGGAGGCGGAGACAGGCGACGACCACGGTCGACACCGGGAGGCGGAGGCCGGCGACGACCACGGCCGGCACGGCGGTGACGACGGCACCGGACACCACTGAGCGCCGCCACGACGTACGGCGCCCGGTCCTGCGCAGGGCCGGGCGCGTTGACCCCACCTGCTTGGATCTGGGCATGCGTCGCACCGTGATCGTCATGCTGGTGGGCGCGATCGTGCTGGACGCGACGTACTGGACGATCTGGTTCACCCAGCGCGACTGGATCGCCAGCGAGCACACGCAGGCCTACTACGACTTCGAGAACGCGTTCCCGCTCGCCGACCTCTGGCTCGGCCTGGCCTGCGTCCTGGCCCTGGTCACCGTGGTACGACGTCGCCCCACCGCCCTGCTCTGGCTGGTGGCGACCGGAGCGGCCGGGCTCTACCTCGGCTGCATGGACCTGCTGTACGACCTCGAGCACGACATCTTCACCCGGGGAGGAGGCGGTGCGTTCGAGGCCGTGATCGTCGCGGTCACCTGGGTCTTCTCGATCACCGTGCTGTACTACGCGTGGACGCGTCGCGGCGAGCTGCTCGCGGGCGACCGCGGCGTACCGGACGATTCGGAGCCGCCGGCTCCCGCTCCGTAGACTCGCCGCCCGTGGCCCTCACCATCGGCATCGTCGGCCTCCCCAACGCCGGCAAGTCCACGCTGTTCAACGCGCTGACGAAGAACAACGTCCTCGCCGCGAACTACCCCTTCGCCACGATCGAGCCGAACGTCGGCGTCGTCGGCGTCCCCGACGCGCGCCTGAAGCCGCTGGGTGAGCTGATGGAGTCGGCCCGGCTGATGCCCGCCACCGTCGAGTTCGTCGACATCGCCGGCATCGTGCGCGGCGCCTCCGAGGGCGAGGGTCTCGGGAACAGGTTCCTGTCCCACATCCGTGAGTCCGCGGCGATCTGTCAGGTGACCCGGGTGTTCCGCGACGACGACGTCACCCATGTCGACGGCGAGGTCGACCCCGAGTCCGATCTCACCACGATCCAGACCGAGCTGATCCTGGCCGACCTGCAGACCCTCGAGAAGGCGATCCCGCGCCTGGAGAAGGAGGCCCGGGGCAACAGGTCGCTCACCGCGAACCTCGACGCCGCGCGTGAGGCGCAGTCGGCGCTGGAGGGCGGGACGCCGGTGATCGCGACGTCGGTCGAGGTCGCGCTGGTGCGCGAGCTGTCGCTGCTGACGGCCAAGCCGTTCATCTACGTCTTCAACTGCGACGCCGACGAGCTCACCGACGACGACCTCAAGAGGCGGATGCAGGATCTGGTCGCCCCGTCCGAGGCGATCTTCCTGGACGCCAAGTTCGAGGCCGAGCTCGTCGAGCTCGACTCCGACGAGGAGGCACACGAGATGCTCGCGGAGCTGGGCATCGAGGAGTCGGGCCTCGACCAGCTCGCCCGTGTCGGCTTCGACACGCTCGGTCTGCAGACCTACCTGACCGCCGGCCCCAAGGAGACCCGCGCCTGGACCATCCGCCGGGGCGCCACCGCCCCGGAGGCCGCCGGGGTCATCCACACCGACTTCCAGCGCGGCTTCATCAAGGCCGAGATCGTCTCGTACGACGACCTCATGGCCGCCGGCTCCCTCCTCAAGGCCCGCGAGGCCGGCCGGGTACGGATGGAGGGCAAGGACTACGTGATGCAGGACGGTGACGTCGTGGAGTTCCGCTTCCAGACCGCATCTGCCTCGAGGAAGTAGCCCCCGGACGGCTCACGCCGACCCCGCGGCGTCGTCGATCCCGGGCCACCACTCCGCCACCGCGAGCTGGGCGACGGTCGGTCCGAGCACGAGCGCGGGCACCCACGGCCTCGTCCACGCGGCGTGCCCCTCGGTCGGGAGGATCGTGCCAGCATGACCGCATGGAGCAGTCGCTGTACGACGCGATGGGGGGAGCCGCCGCGGTGCTGCGGCTCGCGCACGCCTGGCACGAGCGGGTGCTGTCGGACGAGATCGTGAGCCACGCGTTCAGCCACGGGTACCGCGACGACCACACCGAGCGGCTCGCGGCCTACTGGGGCGAGCAGCTCGGCGGGCCGGCGACCTTCTCCGGGGAGCTGGGCGGCGACCAGAGCACGGTCCTGCGCATGCACTCCGGGAAAGGCGAGCACCACGAGATGGACCGCCGCGCCGAGGCGTGCTTCGCGCAGGCGTTGGACGACGCGGACATCCCGGCCTCACCCGAGCTGCGTCGCACCCTGGTCGAGTGGTTCCACTGGGGGATCGAGGTCATGGACTCCCATCCCGACACCCCCGACGACGTGCCCGACGACCTCCCGCTGCCCCACTGGTCCTGGGACGGGCCGGTGGTCTGATCCGGAGGCCGGGCAGGTGCGATGGGTCGACGACACCGCCGCCTCAACCCACGTCGCGATGCCGCGGCGGCCGACGGCCGACCGGGGCGAGGAGAGCGACCTCACACCACGGGAATTGGAACGATCCAATATAACCCGTCAGACTGGTGTCTCGAGCTGAACATCCAGCGAAGGGAACCACCATGGCCCGCCTGATCGACGACCTGAACGCGCTGCACGACGGCTACGTCGAGGCGATCAACGTCGCCATCGGCGACGACGACGACGACCGAGCCCACCGCCTGGCCGCGGAGTACGACGAGGAGGCGATCCGGATGATCGCGGTCCACGAGGGCAAGACCCACCTGCTGCCGATCCGCCGTCCGGAGACCGCGGACTCCGGCCTCCGCGCGCTGGTCCGCCGGCTGACCCAGGGGCGCGCCGCCTAGAGCAGCATGATCGCGAGCAGTGCCGAGACCAGGACCAGCGCGACCGTCATCACGACTCCGAGCCCGAACGACGGCAACGGCTCGCGGAGCCGCATCGCCCGCTCGATGCGCGCCCAGCGCAGCAGCGCGAACACGCACACCACGCCCCCGACCCCGATGAGCAGGACGACCAGCAGCGTGCGTGCCCAGCCGGTGCTCGGCACCGCCAGCGCGTGCAGGGCGACCCCTCCGGCGAACATCGCCAGTGATGTGCGTACCCAGGCCAGGAAGGTCCGTTCGTTGGCGAGGGAGTAGCGGGGGTCGGGGTCCTCGCCCGCGTCGTACACCCAGCGCGGCTGCCGCGTCGTCACCCACTCATGGTGCCCCAGTGTGTGCTCCGTGGGTGATTCGCCGTACGGTCGCCTGCGGCGGAAGGTGAATTCCTGCGTGGCCCGGGCGTCGGGTCGGCGACTGCGGGGGGAACTGTGTCTCGATGTGCGGTGGGCGTCGTCGCGGGCTCCGTCACCGGCACCCTCGTCGCTCCCGTGCTCCCCGTCCGGTCGGCCGACGCCGACGCGTCCGGGTCGTGGCGGACGGCGACCACCCGCTCCGTCGACGTGCCGGCGTTGCCTGAGCCGGGTCCGACGACATGACGGTGCACCTGGTCGTCGGGGCCGCGATCGTCCAGGGCGGGCTCCTGCTGGCGGCACGTCGTACGTCGCCGCCCGAGGCCGCAGGTCGGTGGGAGCTCCCGGGCGGCAAGGTCGAGGCCGGCGAGACGGCCACGGCCGCGCTGCTCCGCGAGATCGACGAGGAGCTCGGCTGCCGGGTCGTCGTCGAGCGCTGGCTCGACGGCGCCGAACCCATCGGGACGACGCACGTGCTCCACGTCGCCGTCTGCTCCGTCGCGGTCGGCAGTCCCCGTCCGGGTCGTGACCACGACGAGCTCCGCTGGCTGGGCCCGACGGAGCTCGAGGGGCTGGACTGGCTGGAGCCCGACCGCCCCTTCCTGCCGCGGCTCCTGCCCCTCCTTCTAGGGTCGTCAGCATGAGCGAGAACCCCGACCGCCGGCTCCTGCTGGTGCACGCGCACCCCGACGACGAGTCGATCGGCACCGGAGCGACGATGGCGAAGTACGCCGCGGAGGGCGTCGGCGTCACGCTGGTCACCTGCACCGGGGGCGAGCGCGGCGAGATCCTGGTGCCCGAGCTCACTCACCTGGCCCACGACCAGGAGGACAAGCTCGCCGAGCACCGGCGGGGCGAGCTCGCCGACGCGATGAGGGCACTCGGCGTCGCCGACCACCGCTTCCTCGGCGGGTTCGGTCGGTACAGCGACTCCGGCATGGTCTGGCACGAGGACGGCCACGCGGTCATCGGCGACGACGTGCCGCGGAACGCCTTCTGGAACGCCGACCTCACCGAGGCCGCCGACCTGCTGGTCGAGGTGATCCGGGAGGTGCGTCCGCAGGTGCTGGTCACCTACGACCAGTTCGGCCACTACGGTCACCCGGACCACATCCAGGCCCACCGGGTCGCGACGTACGCCGTCGACCTGGCCGCGGTCCCGACCTACCGCCTCGACCTCGGTCAGCCCTGGGAGATCGCGAAGATCTACTGGATCTCGCGGTCCGAAGGCAGGTGGCGCCGCGGCCTGCGGGCGCTCCGCGACGCCGGCGACACGACGACGTTCGAGGGACTGGACCCGGACGGGCCGCTGCCGATGGCCACGCCCGACGCGGACCTCGCCGCCGAGATCGATGCGACGGCCTACGCCGAGCAGAAGAAGGCCGCCCTCCTGGCGCACCGGACCCAGATCGAGGTGGACGGCCGTTTCTTCGCCCTCTCCAACCACCTGGGGGACGAGGTGCTCGGCATCGAGTCGTACCGGATCGCCAAGGGCACCCCGGCACCCGGCGCGGACGGCCTGGAGACCGATCTGTTCGCCGGACTCTGATCGGCGCGTTCGCCCACGCCGGGGCCCGCGGTCTCCTAGCATTTTCGAGTGGCGCGCTCGACCCGACGGGACGACCGGCCCGGCCCCGAGGGAGAGGGCGGCCGGGTCGTTCTCGCGCTCATCCTGGGTCTGGCGCTGCTCGTCAGCGGCGCGTACGTCGCGGCCTACGCCGCGGCCAGCGACAAGGTGCCGGTCGGGACCACCGTCGCCGGTGTCGACATCGGCGGCCACGACCAGAGCTCGGCGGTGCGGGTGCTCCGCGAGGGCCTCGAGGCCCGCGCCGACACGCCGTTCACGGTCGTCATCAACGGACGCCGGCAGCAGGTGCGTCCGTCGCAGGTGGGGCTGAGCGTCGACTACGCCGGCTCGGTCCGCAAGGCCGGTGCCGCCCGCAGCTGGCGACCGTCGCGACTCTGGAGGTACTTCACGGAGGGCGCGTCGTACGGCCCGGTGGTGACCCTCGACCAGGATCGCCTCGCCGCGCTGCTCCGGCGGCTGGACGTGACCGACGGGCGCACCGCGACGGACGGGTCGGTGCTGTTCCGCCACCAGACGTTCACGGTGCAGCCGCCCCGCCCGGGACTCGCGCTCGACCCGCGCGTGGCCGGGACGGCGTTCTGGAACGCCTATCTGTCCGACGACCCGACCGTGCAGCTGCGGATGATGCCGACGGCTCCCACGATCGACGCGACGGTGATCCACCGCTTCGTGAAGCGGTTCGCCAACCCGGCGATGACTTCGTCGGTCGAGCTGCACTTCGGCAGCGCCGCCCTGCGTCTGTCGCCACGTTCCTACGGCAAGCTGCTGGTCGCCCGACGCATCGGCGACCAGCTCCGGCCCCAGGTGCGCGCGCACGCTCTGGCGCGGCTGACCCACTCGCAGCTGGCCGGCGCCCCGATCGACCGGCCCACCCCGGCCACGGTCGCGCTGGTCGGCGGCCGGCCGCACGTCGTGAGCGCACGACCGGGGATGACCTTCCGGCCGCGCGCCGTCGCGTCGGCGCTGATGCGCGCCATCGCCTCGCCCCACCGCACGGCTCGAGTGCACCCGACGCTGGCGAAGGCGTCGTTCACCAACGCCGACGCCCGTTCGCTCGGCATCCGCACGCAGCTGTCGTCGTTCACGGTCCGACTGCCCCGGGCCGAACACGGCTCGCAGGTGGCCGCGGCCATCCAGCGCCTGGACGGGATCGTGCTCAAGCCGCACCGGACGCTGTCCCTGCGGGGTCTCCTCGGCGCGGCCACGCCGAGCGGTGCCAGCGGCAACGCGGTCGCGACGGCCGTCTTCAACGCGGCCTGGCTCGGCGGCCTGCAGGTCACGGCCCACGCCGTGGGCGCGACGTACGCCGGGACGTGGCCGGTCGGGCGCGACGCGTCCCTGCGCGACGGACAGGACCTCGCGTTCAACGACAGCACGAGGTACGGCGTGCTGGTCTCGGCGGTGGCCGCGCGCCCGACCGCCATCCACGGCGGCTCCCTCACGGTCACGCTCTGGTCCACGCCCCGGTGGCAGGTCACCTCACGCCACAGCGACCGCACCCATGTCGTGCCGGCCGGACGCCAGGTCCGGTACGGGAAGGGCTGCACTCCGCAGCCGGGCCGGGACGGCTTCGAGGTCACCGTGACCAGGAGCTTCGCGGAGGGCGGCCAGGTCGACCACACGTCGTCCTACACGGTGGGCTACGCGCCGGTCGCCGCCGTGGTGTGCGGGTCGCGACACGGCCAGGGGCATCACTGACCCGTCACGAGATCCCGGCGGCCCCGTCCAGCAGCTGGAGCAGGTCGTGTGCGGCGAGCTCGATCTGCTTGTGGCGCCACTCCGAGGCCCGGTAGACGCACGCGATGAGCGCCGTGCGGTGCACGCGCCGGAAGTCGCCGTACACGAACGCGTGGCGTGCCTTGGTCTCGTCGTTCGCACCCTCGGTGAGGCCGAGGTGCCAGGCGGCGTACTCCTGCCAGGTGTGGGTCGCCAGGAAGGCGTTCTGCGCCTCGGCGCCGGGCTGGACGTCGCCCCAGTCGCTGTCGAGGACGTACTGCTTGGCCTCGATCAGGTCGCGGCAGCGCGCGACGGCCTCCGGGTTCACGTCGTAGCTGGCCATGGCGTCACGTTACGTCGCCGGGCGGCTCCCACTCGCCGTGAGCGCCGGGCCGGTGCCACGCCCTGGGCGCGACGAGGGACGGCCCATCGGGTACGGCGGCGCGGCCCGTGCAGGCTGCGGGCACCGGGGGCGAACCCGACCCGGCGAGCCTACGGCGCCAGCCGGTGCAGGTCGCGTGGGAAGAGCGTGACCTCGCGGATGTTCGGTGCCTCGACGAGCCGCCCGACCCAGCGCTCCAGACCGATCGCGAAGCCGCCGTGCGGCGGGATGCCGCGCCGGAAGGCCTCGACGTACGACGCGTACGGTGCGTAGGGGTGGCCGCGCTGCTCGAGCGCCCGGACGTAGTCGTCGTACCGGTGCAGCCGCTGAGCCCCGCTGACCAGCTCGACGCCGCGGAAGATCAGGTCGAACGACCTGCTCCAGTGCGGGTCCTCCGGGTCGGGGTGGCTGTAGAACGCGCGGTGGGCCGTCGGGTAGCCCTCGACCAGCACGAAGTCCGAGCCGTGCTCGGCCCTGGCCCACTCGCCGAGCGCGCGCTCGTGGGCGGGGTTGAGGTCCGGCTCGTCGGCCGGTGCGCCGGCGATCTCGAGGGCGTCGCGGAAGTGGATCGTGGGAATCTTCTCCGGCACCTCCGGCAGGGCGAGCCCCAACCGCAGGACCGCGGGTGCGGCGTACTGCTGGATGCCCCCGACCATCCCGGCGACGACGTCGCGCAGGCACGCCATCACCTCGTGGTGGTCCTCGACGAAGCCGAGCTCGACGTCGAGCGACACGTACTCGGCGAGGTGCCGAACGGTGTCGTGCGGCTCGGCACGGAACACCGGGCCGACCTCGTAGACCCGCTCGAACACGCCGACCAGCTGTTGCTTGTAGAACTGCGGGCTCTGGGCGAGGTAGGCCGACCGACCGAAGTAGTCGACCCCGAAGACGTTGGCGCCGCTCTCGGTCGCCTGCTCCACCAGCTTGGGCGACTGGACCTCGGTGAAGCCGTCGGCATCGAGGGTCGCGCGGAAGCCGCGCAGGCTCGCGGCCGCGAGGTCCCACTTCGCGCGCTGGAGCGGATGGCGCCAGGTCGTCGCGGCGTGGTCGAGCAGGGTGGGCAGGCCGGTGTCGAGGGTGGGCCGCCAGAGCTCGACGGCCGGGGTGTCGGCGGGCTCGCTGAGCGCGGTCACCGTGGCGTCGGTGACCTCGACGCCCTGGGGGGCCTGGGTGTTGGCGGTCAGGGTGCCGATGACGTCGACCGGGGTCTCCTCCGGTGGCACCTCGGTCCCGGCGGGCAGCACCACCTGCGCCAGGCCGCCGCGGTCGCGGACGATCAGGAACGTGACCGTGGCCAGCTCGCGCCGGCGGTGCACCCAGCCCTGCAGTCGGACCCGTTCACCGGGCCTCGTCTCGGGCAGTGCGGATGTGAGCGTGCGTCTCATGGGTTCCTCCAGCAGCGGACAGCCCTGGAGGTGTGGGCGGGGGCAAGGTCGCGGTGCCACCACACCTTCGCCGACCTGGTCTGGGTGGCCGGCCTCTCGTCGGTACGTCGTACGCACGGACCGCCGCGTCGCTCCCGGCTGGGAGGGGGTTCGTCACGCCCCACAGCGGTCGCGAAAATCCTACGACGACACGCTCGTCGCGCGCGAATCGGTTGCGCACGTGCGCGATGGCTGATGTCCGACGCGGCACGGGCTGACGACGGGGAGTTCCGCGTCAGGCGGGCCGCAGCAGGCCCTCCTGGCGGCCCACGACGACCGACCACACCACCGTCACCGCGACCGCGGTCAGGGTCAGGGTCAGGATCACGCCGCCCTTGATCAGCACGAAGTCCACCGTCGACAGGGACGTCAGCAGCCAGAAGGTGACGATCGCCTTGACCAGGATCACCAGGCCCCACAACAGCGTGAGTCGTCGGAACAACCCACGGACCGCAGGGCTCGCCGCGACCGCTGCGCTCATCGGGTAGAAGTCCGGAGCCAGGCGAGCCACGATCGGTCGAGCGGACCACAGGGACCCCAGGAACACAGCCGAGACCAGAAGATCGACGAAGACGGGTTGCACGAAGTAGATGAACGTGTTGCCCGTGGCGAGGGTGACACCCGTCTTGATGGTCATGATCCCCAGGGCCAGCAGGAGCAACGCCGAGACCGGCCGCTTGGCGGTCCACCTCCAGCACATGGCACCTGCCATCCAGGCGAGCGCGGCGAGCACCGCGGTGTCGATGTTGAAGGTCATCAGAGTCGCCGCGAAGAGCGCCGTCGGCGCCACCACAGCGGTGGCGACGCTCACCGCCACCCGGGCCACCACGTGCCGAAGGTGCGGAGGAACCGGCCGGCGGTCGAGCGGCTCGGGAGCGAGGACAAGGAGCTGGATCGAGGTCACGCTTTCGGCCCGTCCCCGGCTGGCGACAGCCGGATGTCTGGGTGTTCACCGAAAACGACGGAGCAAGACTCTTCGTGCAGGGAATCCTCGGCTCAGCCATCCTAGCGTGGCCAGGGCGTCGAGATGCATTTCCTGCCCATGAGCCGACGCCGCTATCGGGCGAGCCGGGCGCCGGTCCACGCTTCGTCATCGGTCACGTCGTCCAGGACGTCGAGCCAATCAGGAACGAAGGTGGAGGGCTGTTCGCCGTCATCGATCTCCGCGATCAGGGTGCCGTCCTCGTACTCGTCGATGGCGACGAGCGATCCGTCCCGATGAACCAGGTGCCGCCGCTTGCGGAGTACCCGGGCAGGCAGTGCGGTGAGGAGCGTCCACTCCTGGTCATCGAGGTAGAAGTTCGTGCAGGCCACTTCGCCAGGGCCTTCGCTGATGCGCACCTTGTGCCCGAGCTTGCGAACCACGCTCCCGTCGCCTGCTCGGACTTCGCGCAGGCGGAGGCGCGTGCCCATCACGTACCGATCAAGGATCTCGCTCGTACTCGACACGCCCTCAGGAAGCCGTCGAAGACGATAGCGACGCTCTCGCTCCACCACTGCGTACTTCAGTGAGACCGACATCTGCCGAACGGTATGCGAAGGTCGGGACCCGCCGCTGCCCGGTGCCGCCTCTTTCCGACGAGCGGGCGCCGGAGACGACGGCGGACAGTCCCTGCGGCGTGCGCTCGACACGCCTGATCCGGGCGGACCTGCCCTCCCGCATCGTCGCGTGACCGCAGTTCGACTCGCTGGGCTCGGCGCGTTCAACGTGGCTCACCGTGGGGAGTCTCTTCCTCGAACGTCTCACCGGCACCCGGTGGGGGGTGACGCCAGCGGCACAGTGGCGCACAGTAGGAGGCACGGCACGCAGTGACATACGTCCGGGGATGAATGCATGGATGACCAAGAGGTAGCGAACTGGGTCGGGGGGGTCGCGATCGGGCTGATGGTGGCCGTAGGGGCGTGGGTGCTCGTGTCCCCGGCCTCCGGGACGAGCGGCGGTGACGAACAGGTGCGTCTCAGCAACGGGCAGCCCTCCAGTGCCACGCCCGAGCCTCTTCGAAGCCAAGCGGGCCAGACGCTGCGCTGCGCCCCCGCTCGCGCGGCCACCGGCTTCACCGGGTGCCTGGCGGCCCCCGCGCCGTCTGGGGCGGACTGGCCGCTGATGTTGCTGTACCCGTCCGAGACGGCCTCGCCGTCCGGGTCGCCCTCGCCGGCCGCGTCGGCTCCGCCGTCCGCGTCGCCCACGCCGTCCGAGTCGTTCCCGACGGCTGGGTTGTCGTGGCCGTCCGGACTGGCGTGGCCCTCCGGGTCTCCCTCGCCCTCCGGGTCTCCCTCGCCCTCCGGGTCTCCCTCGCCCTCCGGCTCGTCCGCGCCACCTTCGTCGCCCACGTCGTCCGCAACCATCTCGCCCTCCGCTGCGCCATCGACGTGAGGCCCTGCTACCGGGACGCCCAGGCGAGCCCACCCCGGTGCCTCCCGAGGACTCCCATGCACTGACCGGCCCCTGCCTGGTGCGTCCGGATGGCCGGACGGGCCGGGCACTGCCGCCGATCGGGTCACCGCGAGAGATCCGCGACCAGCGCCCGGTGGTCGGACATCGGAAGCTCAACGACGTACCCGCGGGCCGGCCGCAGCGCCCCGGAGGCGAGGATGTGGTCGATCTGGACCCGCGGTGCGCCCGCGGGGAACGTCGGTCCCGACGCCAACGGCCTCATCCCGGTCAGCCGGCCTGCCGGACGCGGACCCATGTTGAGGTCGCCGAGCAACACCCTCGGGTGCGACCGTGCCGACGGCAATGCCGCCATCAGCCGCCGCAGCTGGCGACGGTTCCACGGGCGCAGGAAGGACAGGTGCGTGGTGATCACGTCGAGCCGACCGTCCGGCCCGTCGACCTCCGTCAGCACGGCGACACGGGGCTCGTCGCGGACCCATGCCGGCAGCCGGCGCCCGGGGAACCGGTGCGGGACCCGGAACGGCGCCCCGGGCCGGCG
>Ga0157372_10003892_pt1 | contig 16041 bp, 9 predicted proteins | sample C55metaG_FD_115307 | JGI IMG/M metagenome (GOLD analysis project Ga0157372, IMG submission 115307) | Corn rhizosphere microbial communities from Kellogg Biological Station, Michigan, USA - C5-5 metaG | ecosystem: Host-associated > Plants > Roots > Rhizosphere > Soil | place: USA: Michigan... | reverse complement strand
TGCCGATGACCGCGGAGTTGCAGGAAGAGAATGAGATCTCCCTGAGAACTCGAGCGGCTGAGCAGTTCAGGGTCCAAATCCAACTTCATGTCCACAGTTCGCGAACGCGTCCAGACGCCCCAGTCCTCCGCATCCCACCACTGGGATGTGTCCGGCAACATGTCTTCGGTCAATTCCCAGTCGGAAAATGATCTGTCGTCGGTTGAGGGGGCGCGTGCGCTTCTCGCATGCTCATTGGCGCGATCCCGAACGAGGCCGAACCGATAGAGCTTGCCGAGCGCAATTTCCGGACGCGGCAGGCTAATGCTATCCCGACTGGCAAATTCGCGCTGGATGACATCGCGGGTTTCTGCAAACACTTCGCCCCAAGGCCTGACCGGCGGATCGCTGTGGATCAGCTTTTCGCGTTCCCGCAAAACCTCCGGATCCCGCAGAATGTCTTTTATCGTTTCGACGAAGCTCGGTTCGGAATTTGTTTCGTAAAACAGCGCGTGCTTCCCACCGGATTCCAGCAATGCGGAATTCCTTGAGATCACCGGTACTTTGCCGAAGGACAGGCTTTCGGTGACCGGCAGTCCCCAGCCCTCATAATGACTATTGTAAATGGTGAACATCGCGCCTTTGTAGAGGGCCTGAAGCTCCGCGTCCGACGCCTTGTTGAGCAGCTTCACTTTGCCACCGACGCTGTCTGTCTTACGCAGGAATTCGATCAGTTGTTCCCAATACCAGCCCAGCTTTCCGGCCAAGATGAGGTCGGGCACGTTCTCCGGACCCAGGTCGCGGATCAGGTGGCGCCAGCCGGATACCACCATCAAGTGGTTTTTTCGTGGCTGCACCGTACCCACAAACAGCGCATACCGATTGCTTGTCAGCGCAGCTACTTCCGGTGAAATCTCGCCTGTCCTCTCGAACAGAGAAGTGAAATCGCCGTTTGGATAGACCACCTCGCAGGGCACGTTGCTTGCTCCCAGCAACGCAAGCGCCTGCTGGAAATCCCTTTTTGTGCTATTCGAATTGGCCAGAACGAGATCGGCATGCCGGCTAAGCCGCCGCAGCCAGCGGAGAAATTCCTGTGGGATAACGCCATCGCAATATTCGGGATACAGCAGCGGAACAGTGTCGTGGATGTAGCCGACGCAACGGATACCGCTCTCGCGCTTGGCGGCGCGGATTGCCGCAAAATAGCGCCGGATGCCCCAGGGCGCTCCAAGGCTGACCAGCGTGCTATTTTTGGGAAACCGGAATGCCGGGGATTCCCACAGAGCGCGATGAACATCTCCCAACGCGGATTGCCAGGCCGCATCGGAATTTGCCGCGCCTTCATGTGACAGCATCATGAGGTGGAGGGCCGATTCCTTGTCGACCAATTTCCATTTTCCGGTGTCGCCCTCCAGGACGCATAGCCCGATGTCCTGCGAATTATCGCCATCAAGTGCGGCTTCGGCCACGGCAAGCACGATCCGCTGAATGCCAGTTGGCGAGCGGTTGCTCGGAAAATGATGAAAAACCAAATCGGAAATATCAAAGTAGAACGACGACGGTTGTGCAGGTTGCGTCGCTGATCGCGGAGAGGCTTCCAGAATCTTTTCGACCCGGGCAGCAGCACCCAGCCCGCGCAACTCCTTTTCTGCTTCGCGGAGGCGCGGATCGATTTCGAGCGCCCGTGCATAACTATCGATTGCGGAGATCTTCTTGTTGGTGATCTTTAGGAGATGGCCGATCTGCAGATGCGTATCTGCATTTAGGGGTTCCAGCCGAAGCCCGCGTTCGTAGGCGGCGCGCGCTTCATCGTGGCGGCCGGTTTCCTTTAGCATGTGACCGTACTGGATCCAGATGGGAGCGAGCTCCGGTTCAAAGTCCAGGATCGTGCGATAGCCCTCTGCCGCATCTGTCCAGCGGCGCGAATCCCGCGCAGAATCGGCCCGGTTCAACAGTTCTGTAAGACGGTCGGTCTCAGCCCCCTTAGGAAGTTCGTCCGGCGACGAAACCCCGGCGACTTCAGTCTCACCGGCAAGTGGCGCGTGCCCACCCGTTTCGATCAGATCCTCCAATGGTAAGGCCACCCGCTACCCCATCGATCGATGCTGCGGAGGAATTAAGAGGCAAGGTCATTCATGTCAAATTGAGATCCCTTGCGTGTGGGAGCCGGCGCTGGCGCCGCAGGCGTTTACCGCAAGCTCCCTGCAAAATGATCGTTATAGCCGAAGGCGCGGCAGTATTTGGCTGTGGCCGCGAGAACTGACCGCTGCTGGCTAATCGCCAATATGGCCGCAAACTTTCCCATTGTGCCGGTGCCTATATGCCCCGGATGCCAGTGGCTGCGGGGGTGAAAACGATCGGGATCGGGATCGTCTCCGAAAACTCCTCTGCTTGCGAACTGCGAGATCCGCCGCCGGACGGCGGTCCGGGTATGCCGATTGAAAATCCGGTCGGCCTCAGCCCTTGAGAGTGGCAGATCCAGCATTTTGGCGATGAGTGCGACAGTTTCACGCCGGTCGAAGAATCGGTCCTCGAATCGGAATACGGGAGGATTGTAGGCATGCTTCAAATCAACAATTCGCATCGATCCTACGGCGACCTCGGCGAGCGTACTCTCGAACGGGTGGTGGAACCGCTCCATCAACGACGCGATCGCGTCGCGGGGTTCTCGAACAGTAAGGAACACCTGCGCAGAACTGAAGCGTGACAGAAGGTGAAGCGATGCATCTGGAAGATGGGTCTTAATGACAAGATGGGCTGCCGAGGCGGCCCTCGGAGGAAAGTCGGAAACCTTGTCTGCATAGAACTGGATAATCTTGCTTCCGTGTGTAGCCGAACGCTTGCCGCGTTTCCGCCACAGGGCCGCTTTGGCGACCTCGAACACCACATTGTAGAGCCATGTAGAACCGCTACTCTTCATTCCCGCGCAAAGGACGACCTGCGGCACCGGCGCTCCGGCCTCGCGTTTTGGACGATGAAGATGCCGTCCGGCTGACGATTGGGATTTTTTTCGATCCCGCATACGATTCCCCGAAACGCGCTACAGAACTGCCCAGACCGGGGAAGTCAACTTTTGGCACTGGCGCCGTCTCATGAGCCACGCTCGTGTGGCTTGCGCGGACGGCTTTCGCTGATATGTTCCGCCGTTTTTTTCGTAGCGGCTTCGCCGCGACAGCATATCTCGCGGAGTTGATTGGCTCCATGCCAGTGGAAGGGCCTGATTTCATCTGTATCGGCATGCCGAAGGCGGGCACCAGCTGGCTGTACGATCAGCTAAGCACTCACCCGGATTTTTGGATGCCCCGGGTAAAGGAGCTGCAATATCTTAACCACCGCCATCCACCGTTGCGGCACGTCGAGAGGCACGCGCGTCAGGTCGGGCGGACAGGCCGCACATCGAGAAGCTTAAGGCGGGCTGGCGATGCCGCCCAAAGTGCCTTCGTTGCCGACCTCAAGGCCCTGGCTGGCAAGGAAATGGATATCGGGCGTTATGCGACCCTGTTCCGACACAAGGGCGAACGGCTTTCAGGAGATATTTCTCCACCCTATGTTTCGCTGAGCGAGGATGTCGTGGGCGAGGTGGGCAGGCATTTGCCAGAGGTAAAGGTGCTGTTCTTGGTCAGGGAGCCGATCGACCGGCTGCGATCGAGCCTTTCGATGAACTACCGGAAGGGCAAGTTCGACCGCACACTGTTGGAGGATGCGAAGCATTTCGACGAGTTTTTTCGCGACAAGCGCCTCGATGACCGCCTTTTCCCAACGCGTGTCCTGAATCGGTGGTTGCGCTCGGCTCCAAACCTGCGCCTGCGCACGTTTCTGTTCGATGACATAGCGGCGGACGCCGATGCGGTAAGGCGCGGCATCCTTGAATTCCTGGCGGCCGATCCGGAAAAGCACAGCGGCGAATTACCCGCCGACTATAACCGTAAGGCGAACGCACCGAAGCTCTTCTTCAGCGATCCGGTGAAGGAATTACTGCTGGGCTACTTTGCCGATGAAATCAGGGCTTGCGCCGAAACGTTCGGCGGTAGCGCGCGAAAGTGGGTAGAACGTTATGGTCTCTAAGATCGATGGGCCGGATTTTATCTGTGTGGGGATGCCCAAAGCGGGTACCGGATGGCTATTCGACCAATTGCAGTTTCATCCCGATTTCTGGATGGCTCCAATCAAGGGATTCCATTACCTCGACAGTAAAACACCGTCGATGCGAAACGCCGAACGCAAACTGAAGCGGCTTCTACGCCGTCCAGAAAAGCCTTTGGCCGGCCGCCGCGCCGGTGACGAGCGCGATCTCGCATTCTTGAAGGAGGCTGTCGCGCTCGGCGGTAAGCGGCGCGATCTGAAAAGCTATGCTGCCCTCTTCCGCCATAAGGGCGATCGCTTGTCGGGCGACATCACGGCCCCCTACGCCGGCGTGCAGGAAGATGCGATCGCTGAAGTGAACGCCGTCATTCCGGAGGTCAAGATTGTCTGTCTGGTCCGGGAACCCATCTCCCGTCTATGGTCGAATGTATCGATGTCCTACAGAGGCGGCCGATTGGAGCGGCCCCTGTTGGACGATCCACCCGCTTTGCTCGATTTTATCATGAAGACGCCGATGTACAAGTTTGCGTTTGCCTCCCGGGTTGCGAACCTTTGGGCCGAGAATGCGCCCAAGGTACAGTTCCGCCCGTTCCTGTTTGACGATATCGAAGGCCGTCCGGACAAGGCCCGGCGCGATATTTTGACCTATGTGGGCGCCGATCCGGCAAAGGATAGTGGCACCCTCGCGGCCGGTCACAACCGCAAGGCGACATCCGAAAAACTCACGTTAACCGACGAAATCCGAAAGGTTCTCGTCGATCATTTCGCGGATGAGGTGCGCGAATGCGCGCGCTTGTTCGGCGGCCGCGCCAAGGAATGGCCGGGACGATATGGTCTCTGAGGCAATAAGCAGCTTCTCCTGCCCGACGATGACTCAGCCTGCTGAAGACGCGATTACCCACACCGCCGTTGAGGGGCCCGACTTTATCTGCATCGGGATGATAAAGGCGGGGACTGCCTGGCTGTTTGAGCAGCTGAAACACCATCCGGATTTCTGGATGCCGCCGGTCAAGGAGATTCGCTACCTTGGCGCCCGTCGCTCACGCATGCCGATCGTCAACAAACGGCACGAACGCTACACCGGACCTTCCGGCAGAAAAGGCAAAACACGGGGGCGGGACGAGCGCGATTTCCTGTTTTTGCAAGAGGCTGCCGCGCTCAGCGGCCACCCGGGAGAGTATGCGCGTTATGCGGCGCTTTTTCGGCACAAAGGCGGCCAGCTCTCTGGCGACATATCGCCGATGTACAGTCGGCTCGGAGACGACAGCGTTCGCGAAATTGCGCAGCACCTTCCCGATACAAAAATCGTTCTTCTGATCCGCGATCCGGTCGCCCGGGCGTGGTCGGGTATTTCCATGCTGCACCGGCACGGCCGGTTCGATGCTTCACTGCTTGAGAATCTGGAACAATTCAGAGCTTGGTTCCGAGCGGCACACAGATCCGAACGTCGCTCGGCGCCGAGCGACATTGTCAGGCGCTGGCGTGAACACGCATCGAAAATGCCGTTCCGGTATTTCTTTTTCGACGACATCGTTGCCGATCCAGGAAAAACGCGGCGCGAAATTCTCCTCTACCTTGGGGCAGATCCGGAAAAGAAGAGCGGCGAACTCCCCCCTGACCATAATCGCAAGGCGGAGGCCAAAAAGCTTGTGATGAGCGATGAAATCAGAGCGGTCCTCGTCGAGCATTTTAGCCATGAACTGCGTGCCTCTGCCGAGTTGCTCGGCGGTCCCGCAGAAACGTGGCTGGAGCGATATGGCTTGTCCGGAACCGGCTCCTTGAAATAAGGCTTGGGAAAGCGTGTCGAGCTTCAGCGAAGGAAGGTAGGGCAGTTGTTATGGGATATGAATTGAGGCGGCCGAAGGCGCTGCTTGGTGCCTCCATCCCCAGATCCGGTCACCATTATCTTCAGCGGACACTGTCGCGCTATTTCAAGGATCAGATATTCTATTGCGAGTGGTACACGCCACCGGACTGCTGCAAACAGGTCCCATGCGTTCGCCGCCCGGACATCCTGGTCACTTACCAGAAAAGCCACGATTGGGAGTTTTCGCTGCCCCGCGATATCGAGGCGGCGCTGTATCTGGTTCAGTACAGGCATCCGGTTCCAGAAGCTCTGTCGGATCGCGACCTGGCAATGCGCGACAATATCGACAAACCAAGCCAGAATTACCGTCTGACCGAAGATTGCTACGCTTGGTGGTTGGCGGCCAAAGCGATCTATTACCGGAACTTCCACGACAAGTGGTTCCGCGACAGAGTGTCGAATGGAGCGTACCTCGATTACGGGCACCTTCTGAAGGAACCCGCCGACGCCCTCAGGCCAATCATTCGATGGGTATCCGGTGAGGTCGACGAATCCCAGCTGGCCGATGCCATTACAGAAGCGAGCGAAACGCGCGGCGGGCGTTCCGGCGCCTTCACGCCTCGGGTGATCGAGAAAAGCCGCCACTACAATCGTGAGCTTCTTGCAGCCTACGAAGCCTACGTTTTGGACCGATGTCCCGCCTACGGTTTTCACGCGGAGTTCTCCGGCTCGTATCTCGACCACCCTATGTACGCACTCATCCTGGCGCAGGATCCCGACGAGCCATTGCCGCCCGGCGAGCAGGACCGTTTGGAAGCGGCATTGCATAGAGCGCCGGGCCATCCGGAAATCGTGCTGCGCCTTGCGCGCCGGGAACTGGAGCAAGGCCACACCGCCAAATGCATTTCCATGATGGAAGATGTGCTTGGACGGAATCCCTATTTCGGCGCCGGATATCGGCTGCTCGCCCAGGCCTGCCGGGATGCAAATCAGGGCTTGCCGGAAACCCTCGCACGATCGGAGGCACTCTTCGCCTGCACGAAATATCCAGACGTTCTGGCCGATCTTGCGGAGACAATGGCTGCGCAAGACCGAATTGTGAATGCGATCGGCGCGCTATCCATAGCGACGGTACTCCACCCACAATACTACCGGGCCCATCACTTGCTGGCGAAGCTGCTGGCCAAGGAAAAGCGTTGGGCTCAGGCCAGAGTGCACGCCGACAAGGCCGCCGAGCTTGAACCGGAAAACAAGAGAAATGCCAGACTGCTTACGCGTATCGACAAGCACTTGAGCGCGGCAGCGGCCTGACAACCGGTGATATCCCCTCTTTCCTCCTCGGTGAAAACAACCTATGGTTGTCCTACTGTGGGGGCGAACCATGTCCAATTCCGTAAGCGCACACGACGCTGCGCTTCATCTGTTCAATCTTGTCGCGTGGTCGGAGGGTAAATCTCTCAATATGGGCGAGGATACTGGTGCCGCACCATCGCGCCACTGGATATTGCGAACCTACGCACAGTGTTTACGGGTCTCTCTCGAGCCGCATTCTGTGGAAAAAGTAATTTCAGGACTACCGGTTGTCCTTGACCCGCCGCGACCGATCATACCGAAATTGGCGCAAGACCGTAGATAGCGTGCTCACTATTTTCTAGCCTAAACAGACCGCCCGCGTGTATCTGCCCGCTTGGGCAAGGGAGCAGATTTGACTACGAACGCCGATACAGCGAGCGACGCCGGTCTGCAGGCGCTCGGCAGGGGCGGCGCACAGCGGCCGGTCGCTCGGCCACCGCTGTGGAAGCGGGTCGTGTATTTCGGTCTCGGTGCCGTTTCCCTCGGACCTGCCCTGCGAGCCATCGCCCAAGGGCAGACGGAGCGGGCGGCGCAACTGCTGGCATATGTTTCGTCCGGAAATGAAGCGCGCTTGAAGGGCGCCGCCAGTGCGGCTTTGCGTGGCGCGCGCGCGGCGGAGGCCCGAGGCTCGCTGCTGCAAGCGTGCCGGTACTGGCTCGCATACCAACTGCTGACGGGCGACACGGAAAAGGCGCTCACCAATGCCAAGCGATGCGCCCGGAACATTACTGGCAAGCACACAGATAAACGGCATATCTCGCGAGCCCTCCAAGCCTGGCATCTCGTCGCAACAGTCGATCCCCGCTCGCAGGAAGCCCGGCAGGGCATTGGCTGGTGCCATGCCGGGCTCGCGCGCTGGGCTGAGAGCGACAACGATTTCGTCGGCGCCCGCCTGCACTGGTCCAAGGCTGTCGAGGTTTCCCCACGAAGCCCGGAGGCGATCGAAGGCTTGCAGCGAAGCCTCGGAAACGCAGAGCTATCGGAAGGCGGCGACGCGGCGAGGAGCGCGCAAGACATCGAAGGGCTCGTTCGGCGCCTCAAGAAAGCGACATCCGGGCGCTCTGCGTCCCATGCGGTCGCCGGTCAATTGCTTCTGCAGGTTGGCGCGCCGGAGAAGGCCGTCGATTTTCTTTTGACGGGCTGGAAACACAAAGCCAGCAGCGAAACTGCGATTTCGCTCTTCAGCTGTCTGAGCGCTCTTCGGCGTTTTGACGAGGCCGCGGACCTGCTGCAGCCGCTGGTGAACGGCGGCGCAATTTCTGCGGTGCGCCCGTCGGAAGTGAACGCGGTGTTGGCGAGCTTGCCGCCCGAACGGGCCGCCGGGCATGCGCGGAGCATAACGGGCGCCGACGAGGGCGAGCGCTTCGCCCCCGTGCTGCTGCCGTTCCTCCTCCGCGCCAATGACAAATCCGCAGTTCTCGGTCTCGCGCGGCTGGCCGATCCGGAGAGCCCTGGCTGGACCGAGGTGATCGTGCTTGAGACCGCGGCCTTCCTGGATCGGGTGGGGGAGGAGGTGACCGCGGTGCGGCTGCTGGCCCTGTTCTCCGATTTGGAAGATGTCCGCCCCGTCTTCCTTGCCCGCGCTTCCGGATATGACCCCAAGGCCCTCGAAGAATTGCTGCTGTCACCCGACGATCCCCACTTTGTTTCCTTTGGTGTGGCTGTTGCTGATTCGCTTTTGGCGCGGGGGGATACTCAGGATGCCGTGGGCATGCTCCGCCGAGTGGCGGAAAGCGGGGCGGGCTTTCCCCTCCTTCACGGTAAGAAAGAACGGCTGTCGGATCTCGTCCTTCAGCTGCTGGCCCACGGAGCGGATGCCGGAGCTCTTGCCGGCGTGGTCGTGTTGTGGCTGCCGAAAACGGTGTTGAAAGTGTTTCGCGGCAAGCCCTTCGAGACGCTGCTTGCGACGCTCTCAGCAGCCTCGCGTTTTCACAAGGCGCCGGACACAAGCCGTCTCGGAATTCTGCGGGAACATTATTTCGACCACCACCTTGAGCGTCGGGAAGAGCAACTCTCGGGCGGGTTCACAACGGAGTTGGGTTTCGGCGAGGCGACCATCCGGTATTTCGAAGCCGTGGCGGATATGCGTCCGCCTGAAAGAGCGCCGGTGTCGCGGACGTTGAACGCTCGCCTGGGCAGGCCGTTTTTGCCGTTTGGCGACGGACATTTCGCCGACCTTCTGATGAGCTGCGCTCTTCTGCGCGAATCCGTTCGCACGGATTTGAGAGCCGAACTTCTGTTCGAGGAAACCGGACGGTGGTTTCTCGACGGGTTCATGCGGGCCCACGGCATTCCCTCCATGCTTATCGGTGCCGACATGCGGAGCACCTTCAACGCCGCGTCAGCCACTCACGCGGATTTCGGTGTAACCGTCACCCGGTTTGCGGAGCTGCTTTGGGAGGACACGCCAGATCTTCTTTCCCAATACGATCTGAAGGTTCCGCTGGATGCTCTCCTTTTCAGCCTGGAGATCCTTGCCGCCTTCCTTCCCACCTGCCTGCATTACAGGGAGCTTCTGGCCGGCATCCTGCCGCCGGAAAATGAAGGTCAGGGTACGTTTGTGGATGCCTGCATTGCAGAGTTGGCTCAGCTGCCGGAGTCAGCGGAGCCGTTCACAAGCCTGCTTTCGTATCGTGCACCCTTCCGTCCAAGCGCGCCGGCGTCGCTCGCATCGTCCGATCAGCCGCAGGATGTTCTGTTGATCGGACATGGCGGGGCCGGTACCGGCTTGAGCCGGAATCTGCGCATGCTTCAAGGCGCGCTGGACGGCGCTGGCATTGCGCCGACCACGCTGACCTACGAGCTGCAGCCCGCGGCCTTTGCGGAGGCACTCAAGGGCTGGCGAAGCAAATGCGTTACCCGGCCCATCGTTGTCGCGGCGGTCAACGCCCATGACCTGCCGTCGGTATTCATCCGGGATCGGCACGAGGCCCTCGAAGGCTGCCACATCGCAGGATTTTTTCTTTGGGAAACATCGAAGCCCCCGCGCGTGCAGCAACTGGGAATCCGATTGGTGGACGAGGTGTGGGCACCTACGGAGTATGTCGGTCAGATATACGCCCCCTTCGCGCCGGTCCACGTGGTCGGCAAGGGCCTGTTCCCAATCGAACAGTGGCCCGAAAGGCGTGCGCCGCTGCGCAGCGGACCGCTTCGTTTTCTGACTGTTTTCGATTTCCACTCATCGATCGAACGAAAGAATCCGTTGGCGGTGGTGCTGGCATTCCAGAACGCGTTTCCCGGCGATGAGCAGGTCGAGCTGGTTGTAAAAGCATCGAACGTCAATCCGCAGCATCCGGGGAATGCGTCCGGACAATGGGAGCGAATTGTCCGCCGCAGTTTGCGTGACCCTCGCATCAAAATCATCACAGAACGATACAGTGAGCGGCAGATGGAGCAACTGATGGCGGCCACGGCTTGCGTCGTTTCGCTCCATCGTTCGGAGGGCTTCGCCTACGTGCTGGCGGACGCGATGGCGGTGGGCATTCCGGTCATCAGCACGGCCTATTCCGGCAATATCGACTTTTGCGACAACGAGACGAGTTTTCCGGTCCCTTGCCGCCTCGTGCCTGTCGAGGCGCATGGGACGCTTTGGGAAGATGAATTCATGGAATGGGCCGAACCGGACATTGAAGTGGCGGCAACGCATATGCGTACTGTGTTCGAGAACTATCCGGAGGGATTGCGCAGAGCGGCAGTTGGGCGAGAGAGGCTGCAGGCCGGATATTCGGCAGAGATATTTGCCGCTACCCTGCGCCGGCGCATCGAGGCGATTCGCACGGCGTCGCGGTTATCCGCTTGAAATGCTAAAGGTGCTCGCCAGCGGCTCGGCGACAAGGAACACGTCTTGGCGAGGAAAGCATCCGCCCCGGTATCCGAGCTTGGAGGACAGCCGCAGTCCGATGCTGCGACCGCGCATCCGGCCAGCAAGGCTGAGCGGCGCAAGGCAAGAGCAGCGGGACGGCGGCGTGCCCGTGAAGAGCGACGCCTGAGGGCCGCGGCCCCGGAATCGGACGTGGCAGCAGAACCGGATTCGTCAGCCATTGCCTCGAGTTCTCCTCCGGAGGTTCGAAAGCGCAAAGGAAGCGCACGAGAGCAAAAAGGCGCCCAGCGACAGCGCAAGCAGGTTCGGCGCCGCCAGTCAAACCGACATCCGGATGCTACGCCGGCCCACCCCGCCACCGCCGCTGGCGAGGAGGGCTGGAGTCCCGCCTCCATTGTTGTCAGAGGGGAGGAAGAGGAGTCCGCCAAGTTATCTGCAGCCTTGACGAAGGCTTTCGAAAATCTCCGGTTGGGCTCGCTCGGCGGAGCAGAACGGCCACAGCTGGTCGTGGTGATGCCGAACGCTTCGCCCGGCGACCTTCCCAAGGGAGCGATATGCTGTCTTGTCGGAAGTTCGGCGACGGCTGAGGACGGCGCGGCAATTCGGTCCGCCAAAGCGATGGGCGGGGTCTTCGTGCCCACAGCCCTGATCGCGTCGCGTCATCGCGGGGAACAGGTTTTCGATGGTGCAGGCCACTTCAGCGAGGAAGGACCGCGCATCCTGGCGATCGCCATCCGCGACGCAGTTCTGGGCTCAGAGGGATTCGTTTGCCCGGCAGGCGGGGGGCCGCACCGGCGGGTTCAACATCCGGGATATTCTCATCCCGAATCTCCTTCGCAGATTTTGAAGATGATCGACTGGCCCGGAAAATCTCCTGCGGCCAGCCTCGGCGCGGCGTTCCGAGCGGACGATCTTGAACAGTTCATCGAAGGAAACATTTGTCTGGCCACGGCGGAAGGTGGGGACGCCGTTCCTTTCCGGCTGCCCTTCAACTGGGACAGGCCTCTCGATTCCAGGGCTGCGACGAGGCTGTACGGCCTCGCCGCGGTATCGAATGTTTTGGTCTATTGGCTTTTGCGCGCCAATCGGGTGCCAGTCCGGCAGGCTGGCCACATTGAAGTGCTGCTCAAGCAGCGCGGCATCGCGGCAAGCGGACTTCTGGCTGGCGCCGGTGCGATCATCCTCGATTTCCTGCGAGTCGAAGCGGGACTTCCGGAGCAGGCCTGGACGCTCACAGCGGTCCGCCAGCGCGCTATTGCCTTTGAACTGTTCCTGTTGTGCTGCAAGGCCGCTGTTGAAAAGCGCATCCGGTTCAACGAGAGCGCTTGCGCGCCCGTGTTCGACGGATTGGTCCAGCTGCTGGAGCGGCTGCACGGCACAGCAGCAATCGGTGGCGGAACCGCGGACGGGACGGCAGAGGCTGCGCGGCTGGCCGCTATGGCTCTGCCGCTGCGGCATTCCGCCGATGGCGCGCGCCTGCTCGACGAGGCGCTGGAGTACCTTCGGTGCTGCCATTTGGAAGCAGGGATGTCGGCGGACGGCGTGTGGGAGGATGGAATCCTGCAACATTGTGCAGTGCTGTCGTCGCTGCGCGCCCTCGCTGCGGATCTTCGTGTCGTGCAGAGCTCCAACTCCGATATTTTGGAAGCAATTTTAAAGCTGGCCCGTTTCGTCGATCTGTTCGTCACGCCAGAGGGGCAAAGTCCCGCGATTGCTGAGCAGCCGTCTCTCGATCTCAAGCGCCCTGCCGCTGCATCGCGTACGCTGTTGCGCAAAGCCGGGGGCGCCGCGTTCCGGCCGGCCAACGAAGGCTACCTTCCGCAAAGCGGATATTTCATCAGCCGCTCGGGCAAGACGGCCAGCAAAGTAACGTCGCACCTGGTCATGCTGGCGCGCCCCGCGAACAAGGGCGGCCCATCGCTGAGCTTTTCCATCGCCGGCCTACCGATGCTGATCGGCGGGGGAACTCTGGACCCCAAGGCCCCTCGAGAAGTTCGCCGCGCTGCGCTGGAAGATCCGGCATCGCACAATGCCGTTCGCATCAACGGGCGCTTGTATCGCGACGCTGATCCCGATCCTTCCAAGATTCGGCTTGCTGGAACTTGGCGGGAAAAGGATTGGGCGGCTGCCCGACTTGTGAACGAAGCGTTCCAGGGCGCAACCGTGAGCCGCACGGTTGTTCATCTGCGGCCATCTCATGGCCTTCTGGTGGTGGACGAATTTGCCGGTTCGCCGGACATGCTGTTCGAGCAGTTCTGGCATTTCGCCCCGGAACTGCAGCCGCACGGTTCGCCGCTTTTCTTTTCCGCCGGCAAGCGCGGCATCCTGAGCGTAGCCTTCGACGGTGGAGAGATTACCGGTCCCAGCAAAGGCGGCGACGGGCCGATCGGCTGGACTGCCAAGGCGAAGCGCAACGTGGTTCCAAATCCGTACATTTGCTGCTCGACGACATCTGCAAAGGGCATTGTGGCCGCGTTCTTCGGCTGGGGCACCACCCACGTCCGGGTGGAGCTGCAGACAACAGCGATAGCTGGGGGGTGGCAGAGCACGATGGCGACTCCGTCCTTCCGCGCAGGTTTCGAATTTGCGGAGGGCCGGCTTAGCGCCCTCGGCTGATGGCTTCCTCTCTCAAGACTCTGACCTTCGACGGTGTGCTGGAACACGTGATGGCACGGCTGCGATCCTGGGAGGAACCCGCGACTGCGCACGTCCTCCCGGATGCGCCGCTTCCGGCGGGCCGCAGCTTTGCCCTGGGTCTCGACCGCGCGTTCGCCTTGGCCAGTCGCGCAGCAGGCTCGCGGGGATTGGGCCGGGCTGCACGGCTGCTGGCCCAAACGGCGCACGCCTTGAATCCGCACTCCGCCTCCGCGGAACTCGCTCTCGGTAAAGCGCTGGTTCGTAGCGGGAGGGACCGGCAGGCGCTGCCGCATTTGCGGCGAGCAGCGAAAGGCGAGGGGCGCGAAAAGCGTGGCAGTTGGGAATTGGCGCGATTGCTCCTGCGGCTTGAACGCAGCGATGCGGCGCCGCGGGTGATTGCGGAATATCGCGCCGGGCTGCTCGCGGCCCTCCAAGCGGCCTCGCGCTCAACGCACGCGAAAATCCGTGCGGAAGCATCCCTCCTTCTTTCCAGGGTGTTGCTCGATCTGGGCGACAGCGATGGCGCGCTTGCGGCAGCAGAAGCGGCAGTTACAGGTACTCGTGGGGAAGGCCGCGCAAGTGGTGCCAAGGCCAATGCCCTGCTGGCCGTGGGTCAATTTGACCGGGCCAAACGGGAGTACGACCTATTACGCGAGCGTGCGCCGCAGGATGTCAGCCTGATACGTTCCGCCTCGATTGTGTCGGTGCTTTGCAAGTCAGCGGACATCACAACAAACGGAACCAGGCCGTTTCTTCTCGCAGTGGGTGGCGGTATCGGGGATTTGCTGCACACAACCCCGTTGATCCGGAACATCGCGCGGCGGACCGGAAGCAAAGTGGACGTGCTGGTTGCCGGCGATCACGCCAGCGCTGGGTTTCTATTCCGCAATTCCAGGCTCGTGAACCAGGTCTGGCCGATCTCTTCCGAGGTCCTCAACCAGAACTACCAACGGGTGTTTGTGACCTATTCATTCGGTCCATTGCGATTGCCGCTTCAGGCGGAGCAGGTGCTGATATCGCGAAGCTGGCGGCCGTTCCGGCCCGGCCACCTGAACGAAACGGTTTTCAATCTCGAGGCGGCGAAAGCGCTGCTCGGGATTTCCTACGAGCGGGACGACACGACACGTTATTTTGCGGGGGAGCTTGCCTGGCAATTTCCGCCGACACCTCTGGTCGGACTGCATGCGGGTTCAAAAGACGGCCGCTGGGTTTCGAAACGTTGGCCGCACTTCGCGGAGCTTGCGGCGAGGCTGACAGTGCAGGGCCTGGCTGTTGCCTCGTTCGGAACCGAAGATCAATACGTTAAGGGCAGCGAAAACCGCACCGGCGGATCGATACAGGAGATGAGCCGGGCAATGCTGGAGTGCAGTCTTTTCATCTCAAACGACAGCGGGCCGATGCACATCGCCAGTGCCGTTGGAATGCCGGTGCTTGCGCTCTATGCGCCGACCGACCCCTTTACCCACCTTCCCTTGGCTTCCAACATCACCGCACTCGCGGTGGAAAAATCCTGCGCCCCGTGCGAGGTGAAGAACCATTCCTATTTTGCAACCGGCGCCTGCCGCTGCATGGGCGATATTTCGGTGGACATGGTGGAACAGAAGGCCTTGAGCCTGATGGGTCATACCCTCGAGCACCCGCGGCGGCTGGCGGAGGCGCAGCAATGATCCGCTGGCCCGTCTCCTTTGGCGAAGCGGCAGACAGGCTCAGTATCCTCCAGATCAAGCACGAGCGGATTCGAGATCCGCGGAAGTTGGCGAATGTTGAAATGGAACTTGTGGAAGCTGAGCCGCTGCTGCGCGAACATGTCCGTCAAACGACAGAATTCCAGAGCCTGTTCGCGCGGCTCAAGGAGATCAACAGGCGGCTGTGGGACATCGAAGAGAATATCCGACAACATGAACGGACCGGCGACTTTGGACCGGAGTTCGTGGTATTGGCGCGTTCGGTTTACACCAGCAACGATGACCGTTATCGCGTGAAGCGGGAGATCGATCGGCTGATGGGATCGGCCATTCCCGAAGAAAAGTCATATTCCGACGTTGAATGTTCGGAGCGCCTTGCGCATTGTGCCGACCCCGCCCAGGATTAGTTCCACGGCTTCCTCGATGCCCTCCGCTGACGCCATAAACGGTTACCGGCTGTTCCTCGGCCGCGAACCGGAATCGGAACGTGTCGTCAACGACAAGGCGGCGGTGCCGCTACAAAAAATGATAGCGAATTTCATCGCCTCGCGGGAATTCTCCGATCGTGTCCTGGGGCCGCTAGCGAGCGGCTACCCTTTGCCGCATTTCAAAGTCACGCCGTTCCCGACTCCGGAACTTTTGGCGTGGACATCGGAGGTGCTCCCGCTTGCCGCTGC
>Ga0157372_10003891_pt1 | contig 16041 bp, 14 predicted proteins | sample C55metaG_FD_115307 | JGI IMG/M metagenome (GOLD analysis project Ga0157372, IMG submission 115307) | Corn rhizosphere microbial communities from Kellogg Biological Station, Michigan, USA - C5-5 metaG | ecosystem: Host-associated > Plants > Roots > Rhizosphere > Soil | place: USA: Michigan... | reverse complement strand
CGCTCTTCCAGCCCCTCTTTCGATTTCATCACCAGGAAATCTTCGGTGGTCATATCGCCGGTCGGGAACTGCGGCAGGAAGTATTCGCCCAGGCGAATAGTCACGTTACAACGCTTAGCAATTTCCACGCTGTTCGCCAGCGCTTCCGGGATGTCCGAGAACAGCTCGCACATCTCATCAACGCTGCGCAGATATTGCTGAGGACTGTAGAGGCGTGGCCGTTTGGGATCGTCCAGCGTGAAGCCGTCGTGGATGGCTACGCGGATTTCATGCGCGTCAAAATCGTCCTCTTCCAGGAAGCAGACTTCATTGGTCGCCACAACCGGAATACCTTCGGCCGTGGCCAGCTCAACGGCGGCGTGCAGCCAGGATTCTTCGTCAGGTCGACCGGTGCGGATCAGCTCCAGATAGTAACGATTGGGGAAATATTGCTTGTAGAACGCCAGGCATTCGGCCACCTGCGTCTGGTTGCCGCGCAGCTGCATTTTGCCAACGTCGCCCCGACGACCGCCGGAAAGCAGGATCAGGCCTTCGTTCAGCTCAATCAGCCAGTCGCGATCGATGGTCGGGCCGGCCGCGCCATAGCCGCGCTGATAGGCGCGTGAAATCAGCAGGGTAAGATTCTGGTAGCCGGTATTGGTCGCGGCCAGCACGGTCAGCTGCGACAGCTCTTCGCCCATCGCCTCGCTGGCAACGTTAAAGTCCGCGCCGATAATCGGCTTCATGCCCTGACCGTGTGCCGTGCCATAAAACTTCACCAGCCCGCAAAGGTTGGTGAAGTCCGTAATGGCTATGGCGGGCATACCCATCGCCGCCGCTTTTTTCACCAGCGGGGCAGTCTTGGCTAATCCATCCACCATGGAGTAGTCGCTGTGTACGCGTAAATGAACAAAACGAGGTTCGGCCATCTTTAATCCTGCTGAAAACTTGTTATCGGGCCGCAGCGAGCACTTCGGCATCCAGCAGCGCATTGCGCACCGGCGCGAAGCTGCGGCGATGATGTGGCGTAGCGCCGTGCAGCGCCAGCCGCTCCATATGCAGCGCCGTTGGGTAGCCCTTATGCTGGGCGAAGCCATACTGCGGGAACAGGAGATCCAGCTCTGCCATTTCTTTATCGCGCGTCACTTTGGCGATAATCGACGCGGCGCTGATTTCCGCCACCAGGCTGTCGCCTTTGACCACCGCCTGCGCGGGCATCGGCAGCGCCGGACAGCGGTTGCCGTCGATCAGCACGAAATCCGGCACGATCGCCAGGCCCGCCACGGCGCGCTGCATCGCCAGCATGGTGGCGTGCAGAATATTCAGCTGGTCGATTTCTTCCGGTTCCGCGCGGCCCAGGCTCCAGCTTAACGCCTTCTCTTTGATCTCATCGAACAGCGCCAGACGGCGTTTTTCCGACAGCTTCTTCGAGTCGGCCAGGCCAACGATCGGTTTTGCCGGGTCAAGGATAACCGCAGCGGTCACGACCGCGCCGACTAACGGGCCGCGGCCTACTTCATCCACGCCAGCAATCAGGCTGGCCTGGGGATAGATAAAACTCATTAACACAGCTCCAGTACGGCGGCGGCGGCCTGCTCGTCGGCATTCCAGCGAATTTGGTGATGCAGTTCGGTAAAGGTCGCCAGCAGGCGATCGCGGGTTTCGCCCTGCGCCAGCAGCGGTTCCAGCTCGGCCGCCAGCTGTGCCGGCTGGCACTCATCCTGCAACAGCTCTTTCACCAGCTCGCGGCCGGCTAACAGATTTGGCAGCGAGACGTAGTCGGTTTTCACCAGGCGCTTCGCCAGCCAGAAGGTAAAAGGCTTCATGCGGTAGCCTACCACCATCGGGCATTTCGCCAGCATACACTCCAGCGCGGCCGTGCCGGAAGCGAGCAGCGCCGCATCGCTGGCGATCATCGCCTGACGGCCTTTGCCATCCAGCAGATGCATTGGCAAATCGGGCGCGACTTCCGCTTTTATCTTTTCGAACTGCTCGCGACGCCGTGGATTCACCAGCGGCACCACGATTTCAAGATTGGGCCATTTGGCGCGCAGCAGCTCTGCGGTGCGCAGAAAATCGGCGCTGAGCATTTCTACTTCTGCATTGCGGCTGCCCGGCAGCAGCGCCAGGCAGGGCACCCCTTCCGCAATACCCAGCTCCAGCCGCGCGGCGCGCTTGTCCGGCTCGATCGGCATCGCATCGGCCATTGTATGACCAATAAAGCGACAGGGAACGTTATAGCGATCGTAAAAGGCTTTTTCAAACGGTAAAAACGCCAGCACCAGATCGGTCGAGCGACCAATTTTGAAGACGCGCTTCTGTCGCCACGCCCATACGGACGGACTAACGTAGTGGATGGTGCGGATCCCGCGCTGCTTCAGGCGCCCTTCCAGCGTAATGTTAAAGTCCGGCGCATCGATGCCGACAAAAACGTCTGGTTTAAGCTCGCTGAAGCGCTGCGTCAGATCGCGGCGGATCTTCAGCAGGCGCGGCAGGCGTTCCAGCACTTCCACGACGCCCATCACCGCCAGCTCTTCCATCTCGTACCAGGCTTCGCAGCCTTCAGCCTGCATCAGCGGCCCGGCTACGCCGACAAAGCGCGTATCCGGGTGCTTGCTCTTCAGGGCACGGATCAGACCGGCACCAAGAATATCGCCGGAGGTTTCTCCGGCGACGAGGGCTATCGTTAATGGCTGAGGCATGGCTTAACGGATCAAACCCCGGGTAGAACGGGCGAAGAAATCGAAGAACGGCTGCACTTCAGGATGCTCGCGAGCGATGTCGGCGATTTCCGGCTTCGCTTCGTCCAGCGTTTTACCGCTGCGGTAAAGTACCTTATAGGCGTTGCGGATCGCGTGCAGTGCTTCTTTACTGAAGCCGCGACGCTGCAGGCCTACCAGGTTAATGCCGAACGGCGTGGCGTGGTTGCCCTGCGCGATCACGAAAGGCGGAACGTCCTGGGCAACGCCGGAACAGCCGCCGACCATCACGTGCGCGCCGATGATGCAGAATTGATGAACGGCTGTCATCCCGCCAATAATGGCAAAGTCATCCACGGTGACGTGACCGCCAAGCGTAGCGTTATTGGCGAGAATGCAGCGATCGCCAATTACGCAGTCGTGCGCAACGTGCACGTTAACCATCAGCAGGTTATCGCTGCCGACTTTGGTCAGGCCCTCCGCCTGCGAGGTGCCGCGATGGATGGTGACGCTTTCGCGGATGCTGTTGCGATCGCCAACTTCCACGCGGGTCGGTTCGCCAGCATACTTCAGATCCTGGTTGACCTCGCCGATGGACGCAAACTGGTAAATCGTGTTGTCTTTACCAATCTTCGTATGCCCATTGACCACCACGTGCGATTTCAGCACGGTGCCTTCGCCAATCTCAACGTTAGCGCCGATAAAGCAAAACGGGCCAATATGCACGCGAGCGCCAATGACGGCGCCCTCTTCAATCACTGAACTGGGGTGGATAACAGCAGTTTCATCAATCACGAATTACGCCTCCCGGCTGCGCGCACACATCATGGTTGCTTCGCAGACAATTTTACCGTCAACGGTCGCCACGCCTTTAAAGCGGGTCAGACCACGGCGGGTTTTCTCGAAGGTGACTTCCATAATCATCTGATCGCCTGGTACGACCGGACGCTTGAAGCGAGCTTCATCGATGCCGGCAAAATAGTACAGCTCGCCCGGCTCAAGTTTGCCCACGCTTTTAAACGCCAGAATACCGGTCGCCTGCGCCATGGCTTCTAAAATCAGCACGCCTGGAAAAATCGGTTTACCAGGGAAATGGCCCTGGAAAAACGGTTCGTTGACCGATACGTTTTTTACCGCACGCAGAAACTTATGTTCCTCAAATTCCAATACGCGATCGACCAGCAGAAACGGATAGCGGTGCGGCAGCAGTTCAATAATCTCTTCAATTTTCAGAGTATGAGTTTCAGTAGTCAAAATACTCTTCCTGTCCTAAAAATTCTGATGGCATCAATAACACGGCCTGCAACGAGAGCATCGTCCGCAGGCCGCAAATCAGTTTCCGTGCACCAGCCTTCCATGCTTAGCATTCTTTTTATATTCCACAAGGTGCAGCGGAATAGTGAAGGCGGTTCAACAACCAGACGCTCATTCCGCGCTGACTTTACGCTCAACAGCTTTTAAGCGCTTGCTCATCTCATCGATGTTCATGACCAGCGCGGCGGTTTTACGCCAGTTTTTATTCGGTTGCAGCGGGATCCCGGACGAGTATACCCCAGGTTGGGTGATTGGTCGCATAACCATTCCCATCCCCGTGACCGTCACTTTGTCACAAATTTCCATGTGGCCGTTGATCACGCTGGCGCCGCCAATCATGCAGTAGCGGCCGATTTTCAGGCTGCCCGCCATGATTACGCCGCCTGCTACCGCGGTATTGTCGCCAATCACCACGTTGTGTGCAATCTGGCACTGGTTGTCAATGATAACACCATTCCCAATCTGAGTGTTATCCAACGCGCCGCGATCGATAGTGGTACAGGCGCCGATTTCAACGCGATCGCCAATAATGACCGTACCCAGCTGCGGGATTTTCACCCAGTTGCCGCGATCGTTCGCGTAACCAAAGCCGTCCGCGCCAATAACGGTGCCGGACTGGATCAGGCAATTTTCGCCGATCTGTACTTCGTGATAGACGGAAACGTTGGCCCACAGGCGCGTACCCGCGCCAATACGGGTGTTTTTACCGATAAAGCAGCCGGCGCCAATCACCACGTTATCGCCCAGCTCTACGCCGGATTCGATAACGGCGTTCGCGCCGACGGAAACATTTTTACCCAGCTTCGCCGTAGCGTCGATAACTGCGCCTGGCGCAATATTCGTCGCTGGCTGCGGCGTGGTGTCCAGAATCTGCGCCATACGCGCATAGGTCAGGTAGGGGTCTTTCACCACCAGAGCGGCGCTCTGGCAAAATTCTACGTCCGCCGCCTGCAGCACCACGGCGGAAGCCTTACAGGCTGCCAGCTGTTCGCGATAGCGGCTGTTGGAAAGAAAGGTGATTTGACCGGATTGGGCGGATTGCATAGAAGCAATGCCGGAAATGACGATATCGCCATCTCCGTGCAAATCTGCATCCAACTGCTGGGCTAAATCAGCCAGTCGAATTGAAGACATTGATTATTTAACCTGTTTCAGAACATCAGCAGTGATGTCTTTGGATGAGCTGGCGTAAGCCACGGCGTTGGCATCGACCACGACGTCGTAACCTTCGTCAGCCGCGACTTTTTTCACTGCATCCTGAATACGGCTCAGGATCTTGTTACGCTCTTCTGCCTGACGGCGACGGTTATCCTGCTCGAAAGCCTGGGCTTTGCTGGAGAAGGTTTCACGCTGCGCCATCACGTCTTTTTCCAGACGGCTGCGCTCGCTTGCTTTCATGGTAGAACCGTCACGCTGCAGACGCTGCATTTTGGTTTGCAGATCGCGTTCCATTCCCTGCAGTTCAGTCGCACGGCCTTTAAACTCATTTTCAAGCTGTTTCGCAACTGTCGCACGCGCCGGTAACTGTTGGAAAATGCTGGAAACGTTTACCACTGCAATCTTGTCAGCGGCCTGAGCGCCGGCGGAAACCGCCAGAGCGAGAGAGAGGCCTGCGGCACACAACAACTTTTTCACTATAAACTCCTTACCATCAACGTTTGTGTCCAGGACACATGTGTTGCGCGTTAAGGCAGCGCGAGGCTGCCAGTGAACGGCGCGATACTCGCGGTATGACACCGCGAGCGTTGAGAAAAGTCAGACAGCGCTTTTCTCAAAGTTTGCAAAGCGTAGCAGCTTACCAGGTTTTACCGATATTAAACTGGAACTGTTCGGCTTTATCACCATCATATTTCTTGAACGGCTGAGCGTATGAGAACACCAGCGGCCCCAGTGGTGACATCCACTGCAGCGCCAGACCGGCCGACATACGAATATTGCTCGGCTCGCTGTAGTCCGGAATGCCTGCCGCGCGCGTTTCTGCGGTATTTTCCCATGCGGTATCCCACACGGTACCGGCATCGACGAACAGCGAGGTACGCACGGAATTCGCATATTTCTCGCTAAGGAACGGCGTTGGCGTGATCAGCTCGGCGCTGGCTGTTGCCATCGCGTTACCGCCGACCGCATCGTTGGAATCACACAGCGTTCCCGTTGAGCAGGTGCTGGAGTTGTTATTGTAGTAAGCCGCCTTCGGACCAATGGTGTTGGAGCGGAAACCACGTACGGTGCTTGAGCCACCCGCATAGAAGTTTTCGTAGAACGGCAGTTCTTTGCCGCTCAGTCCATCACCATAGCCTACACGACCACGACCCAACAGCACCCAGGTACGATCCTGATTCAGCGGCAGATACTGCTGCGTATCCAGCGTCGCTTTATAGAAGGCGTTGTCCGAGCCTGGAATGGTGATTTTGCCATTCAGGTTGGTACGGTTACCCGAGGTTGGGAAGAAGCCGCGGTCCAGCGTGTTGTACGTCCAGCCGTAGTTGAACGTGAAGTCGTCTGCGGAATAGTCAGCGTCTTTGTTCAGATCCGGGTTCTGATCCACGGAGCGCAGATAACGGAACATGGCGATCTGCGGCTGCATGTTGGACAGGTCGTTATGGACATAGCCCAGACCCACGCGCAGCGTGTTGTTCTCGTTAACCGGGAAGCCCAGCGTGCCGTCCAGACCATAGCTTCTGTTGGTATAGTCAGACAGATCCGCGTCATCCGCTTTAAAGTCGTTATAGAAGACACGACCGCCCAGGCTGACGCCGTCGACCGTAAAGTACGGATCGGTCAGCGAGAATTCAGCATAGGTCTGATAATCGTTTTTGGTGCCGCTGATGCCGACGGTATTACCCGTGCCCAGCCAGTTTTCCTGCGTAACGCCGACCTGGAAGCTGACGCCGCTTTCCGTACCGTAACCCACGCCGAAGTTAAAGGTACCGGTGTTGCGCTCTTTGACCTTGTAGACCACGTCTACCTGATCGGGTGCGCCAGGCACGCGCTGCGTATCGGTTTCCACCGTTTCAAAGTAGCCGGTACGATTCAGACGCTCTTTGCCCTGCTCGACCAGATCGCTACCCAGCCACGCGCCTTCCATCTGACGCATTTCGCGACGCAGTACGGAATCTTTCGAGGTATCGTTGCCTTCAAAACGCACTTTACGCACGTAGTAACGGTTGCCCGCATCCACGTTAACGTGCAGCTTCACGGTTTTATCCGCGTCGTTGATTTCCGGCTGCGTCATCACGCGCGGATAGGCATAGCCGTAGCGACCGAACATCTTCTTGATGTCGTCTTCCATTTTGGTGACTTTGGCACCGTTATAGAGTTCGCCCGGCTGAATTTTGGACAGGGATTCAACTTCCGCCGAGTGTCCTGCCATGCTGCCGTTCACCACTACGCCGGAAAGCTTGTACTGATCGCCTTCGTTAATATTGATGGTGATATAAATGCCTTTTTTATCCGGCGTCAGGCTGACCTGGGTAGAGTCGATATTAAAGCGCGCATAGCCGCGATCCAGATAGAAGCTGCGCAGGGTTTCCAGGTCGCCCGCCAGTTTCTGCTTCTGATATTTACGGTCGCCGACCAGGTTCCACCATGGCACTTCATCACGCAGCTGGAAGCGCGAGATCAGCTCGTCCGAGCTGAAGGCTTTATTGCCGACCACGTTGATCTGCTGAATTTTCGCAGACACGCCTTCGGTAAAGACCAGCTTCAGATCGACACGGTTACGCGGCAGCGGCGTAACAACGGCCTTAACGCTGGCGCTGTATTTACCGACGCTGTAGTAGAAATCCTCCAGCCCTTTCTCAATAGTCGAGATAGTGGTGCGGTCCAGGGCTTCGCCCACCCGCACGCCGGACGCTTCCAGGTTCTGCTTGAGCATGTCATCCTTCACCGCTTTGTTACCGGAGAAGGTGATGCTGGCAATGGTCGGACGCTCTTTCACCTGAACGATCAGCGTATTGCCGTCGCGCAGAACCTGAACATCTTCGAAGTTCCCGGTCGCAAAAAGGGCGCGGATGGTATTACTGAGATCATCATCGGAGACGGTATCTCCTACGCGGACAGGCATACTGAGCAATGCCGCCCCGACGGCGACTCGCTGCAGGCCTTCGAAATGGATATCCTTCACCACGAAGCCGTCTGCCGCGTATACGGTGGCGCTGCTAAACAGCAGCGACGCTATGAGCAACTTTTTCATCGCCATCGTTGTTATGCATTCTTCCTAACTGGTTCTCGCATCAGGCAGGTTTGACCCTGTCAGAGACGCGAGAAATCATTGAATAGTGCAAGCCCCATTAACAGCACCAGCAAAACCGAGCCAATGCGATAACTGAAGTCCTGAACTCGCTCAGACACCGGCCCACCTTTGATCTTTTCGATCGCCAGAAACAGCAAATGTCCACCATCTAATACCGGCAAGGGGAACAGATTGATAATCCCGAGATTCACGCTGATTAGCGCAAGAAACATCAGGTAATAAATCAAGCCATATTCCGCCGACATCCCAGCACCCTGGGCGATAGAAATCGGCCCGCTGAGATTGTTCAACTTCACTTCGCCAACTATCAGCTTGCCCAGCATCGTCACCGTCAGCTTCATCAGCTGCCAGGTTTTGACGCTGGCCTCGCCAACGGCCGCAAACGGCCCATACTGGCGAACCGTTTTGTATTCGTCCGGCAGCGGAACGATGCGTGGGATCACGCCCGCAAACCCTTCCGCTTTGTTGCCCGGCTTAACATCCGGCGTCAGCGTCAGGGCCACTGATGCACCCTGTCGCTCAACTTCAACCGCCAGCGGCCTGCCGGGATTATCGCGAACCTCGGCGACAAACTGCTGCCACTGCGCCAACGGCTGACCCCCGACTTTAACGATCCTGTCGCCTGCTTGCAAACCTGCTCTGGCCGCAGCGGAGCCGGACTGGATTTCTGCCAGCACGGTTTCGACCTGCGGACCGCGAGGATGAATGCCCAGCGACGCGACCGGATCCTCTCTGTCAGGCGCGAAATGCCAGTTACGCAAATCAAGCCGGACATCCTGAACCTGGCTGGTGCCGAAAGGCGCCACGCTGAGCGTAGTCTGCTGGTCGCCAATTTTCGCTACCAGCGCCATCCGCACAGCTTCCCAGTCAGGCGTTTCGATACCGTCAACGGCCTTAAGTTCCATTCCAGGCGCAATTTGCGCCTCGGCAGCCTGCGAACCGCTCACTATTTCACCAATCACCGGCCGTACGCCAGGCACGCCGATGATAAAAACCAGCCAGTAAGCAAAGATGGCAAACAGGAAATTAGCCAGCGGGCCGGCGCTGATAATAGCGGCGCGCTGCGCGACGGTTTTATTATTAAAGGAGAGATGGCGAAGCTCCGGCGGCACGCTTTCGACGCGTTCGTCGAGCATTTTAACATAGCCGCCCAGCGGGATCAGCGCGATAACATACTCGGTGCCCTGGCTGTCGCGACGTCGCCACAGCGCCTTGCCAAAGCCGACAGAAAAGCGTTCGACTTTGACACCGCAGCGGCGCGCCACCCAGAAATGGCCAAATTCATGCACGGTGATCAGAATGCCCAGCGCAACGATAAAGGCCCCAAGGCTCCAGAGTATACTCAACATAACGTCCCTTATAGCGTGCCGAAAGCCAGCAACAGCAGGCAGGCGAATACCGGCACCGCCGCCGTCAGGCTATCGATACGATCCAGAATACCACCATGACCTGGAATAAGCTGTCCGCTGTCTTTAATGCCCGCTTCGCGCTTGAACATGCTCTCGGTCAAATCGCCCAATACGGAAGCCAGCGTGGCGACAATGGAGCAGGTCAGCAGCGTCACAGGCGATACGCTCAGCGGCGCCCACAGCCCGAACAGCCAGGCGATAATGCCCGTAGTGACCAGGCCGCCAAAAAACCCTTCCCAGGTTTTCCCCGGCGAAACTTTTGGCGCCAGCTTGTGTTTGCCGAACAGACGACCAAACATGTAGGCTCCGGAATCCGCGCCCCATACCAGAAACAGCACGTAGAGCAGCCACCAGGCGCCGGCAAAATGGTCGCTGTCGTAATGATACTGGCGCAGCGCCACCATGCCCCAGAAGAAGGGCACAATGGTCAGAATACCAAACAACAGGCGTAAAGCACGAGACGAGCGCCACAGCGCGGCGGATACGGGATAGGTCAACACCAGCAGCAGCGCAACTATCCACCAGCCCAGCGCCGCCCAAAGCGAGCCCGCAATAAGGGGAAGATGCACAGGATGGTAAGCAGGCAGCGTAAACGTCATGAACGCCAGCAGCAGCCCGCACAGAACCGCGAGCCAGACGCGCTGGGAGCTGGAGGCCAGGCCAGCGAACTGACCCCACTCCCACGCCGCCAGCATACAGATAGCCAGCGTGACGATAGCAAAACCGGCAGGCGGCAGCAGAAACAGCGCCGCAATCACAATCGGGATAAGTATCAATGCGGTAATCAGGCGTGACTTCAGCAAGGATTACCCCCAGTGCGCTCAGGCGCCGCCGGGTGCTGCGCCGCCAAAGCGACGCTCTCGTTGTGCAAACGCATTCAGTGCACCTTCAAAAACTTGTTCATCAAAATCAGGCCAAAGAACATCGGTAAAAAAGAACTCCGCATAGGCAACCTGCCACAGCAAGAAATTACTGATTCGATGCTCTCCCCCTGTCCTTATTACCAGATCCACAGGTGCCAGATCGTTGAGACAAAGATGCTGTGCGAGGGTTTCTTCCTCGATCTGATCCGGACGAACCAGACCTTCCTGCACCTGTTCTGCAATTTTCCTGACGCTATGAATAATATCCCAACGTCCGCCATAATTCGCGGCAATGTTCAGGGTAAGTCCATTATTTTGCTGAGTCAGTTCCTCGGCGCGCCGGATACGCTCCTGCAAACGAGCGTTAAATCGGCCCGTATCGCCAATAATTCGCAGGCGTACGTTATGTTTATGGAGGCTTTTCACCTCGCTGTCCAGAGCCCAGACAAACAGCTCCATCAGCGCCATCACTTCCTGCGGAGGACGGTTCCAGTTTTCGCTGCTGAAGGCATACAGGGTCAGCGCATCCAGCTTATTGCTGACGGCAAAGCTTACCGCGCGGCGCACGGACTTTACGCCCGCCTTATGGCCGGTAATGCGCATTTTCCCCTGGTTTTTGGCCCAGCGGCCATTGCCATCCATAATGATGGCCACGTGGCGGGGATTTTCTCCCGACTGGTCATCGGTTTTTATTTGATTTTCGGACGACATAACGCGTAATTATTTCCTTTAATCAGAAATACGACGGTTTCTGAAATAGTTTGCCCGCTTGACGTAAAAAAGCCGTGTCGGCCACGGCAGCTGTCGCTGTATCGCTACGTCGCTTTAAGGACGGGCGCAGATTGTAACACCTCCACCCCTGCCCCACAAACGCACGCTGGTTAGCGTGCGGTTGGAAAACGCGACAAACAGGTTTTCGCCGTAGCGCGCGCGCGCCTGTCGATATCCAGTACCGCCTCCACGCTTTCCGGCTCGCGGCAGGAAAGCGTTTCCAGAACGCTCATATTCACTCGCGCAATATCGGTAAATCGGATTTGCGCATCCAGAAAAGCGGCAACGGCAATCTCATTAGCGGCGTTCAGCGCGGTAGTCGCGGCCTGCCCGGTTTTACAGGCGTCGATAGCCAGCTTGAGGCAGGGATAACGCGCATAGTCCGGCTCGGCGAACGTCAGGGCGCTCATGCGGGCAAAATCCAACGGTTTTGCGCCGGACTGCACTCGCTGCGGCCAGGCCATTACATGAGCGATAGGCGTACGCATATCCGGCGACCCCATTTGCGCCAGCACGCTGCCGTCACGGTAGCGCACCATGGAATGGATCACCGATTGCGGATGCAGCACCACTTCCATCTGCGCGTCGGTCGCATTAAAAAGCCAGCGGGCTTCAATATATTCCAAACCTTTATTCATCATGGTGGCCGAATCAACGGAGATTTTTCGCCCCATCGTCCAGTTCGGATGCGCGCAGGCCTGATCCGGCGTCATCTGCGCCAGGTCCGCCAGCGGCGTTTCACGGAAAGGGCCACCCGACCCCGTAAGAATAATGCTGTCAATGCCATTATCTTGTAGAGAAGCGTATCCTAACTGGCGCTGGAGGGAAGCGGGCAAACTCTGAAAAATGGCATTATGCTCGCTATCGACCGGCAGCAGCTGCGCTTTAAATTCGCTTACCGCCTCCAGAAACAGCTGGCCGCAGGTGACCAGCGACTCTTTGTTGGCCAACAGCACGGCCTTACCGGCGCGTATGGCCGCCAGCGTCGGCAGCAGGCCTGCCGCGCCAACGATCGCCGCCATAACCTGATCCACGTCGTCCAGCGCGGCCAGATCGCAGGCAGCCTGTTCGCCGCTCAGCACCTCGGTCGCCACGTTCAGCTCTTTCAACCGCAGCCGTAACGCGCTGGCGGACTTCTCGTCAGCCATGGCCGCATAAGCCGGCCGGAAAGCGAGACACTGTTCCGCCATCAGCCCGACGTTATGCCCGGCCACCAGCGCCTTAACGGCGAACAGATCGGGATTCGCTTTAATGACGGCCAGCGTGCTGGTACCGATTGAACCGGTGGAACCGAGAATGGTCAGTTGCTTCATGAAGGTGCTCTGTGTAGTGACCTGCGACGATAAGTCGCCAGCCAGGGGATTAAATGCAAAACGCCGTAAGACTACCCTCCGAAAAAGGCACCCTGTACGGCGTTAAGTCACGGCGCGGATCGACTCAGAAGTCCATCAGCTCCGCTTCTTTTTCTGCCAGCGCGGCATCGACTTTCTTGATGAACACGTCGGTCATTTTCTGGATATCATCCTGAGAACGACGCTCTTCATCTTCGCTGATTTCTTTATCTTTCAGCAGCGCTTTAACCTTATCGTTGGCATCGCGACGCACGTTACGTACGGAAACGCGACCCTGCTCGGCTTCGCCGCGCACGATTTTAATCAGGTCTTTACGACGTTCTTCCGTCAGCGCCGGAAGCGGCACGCGAATGTCGCTGCCCGCTGAGCTTGGGTTCAGGCCCAGGTCAGAAGCCATGATCGCTTTTTCAACGGCCGCGCTGATCGAGCGGTCAAATACGTTGATTTTCAGCGTACGGGAATCCTCTACGGTCACGCTGGCCAGCTGACGCAGCGGCGTGGCGGAGCCGTAATAATCGACCATGATGCCGTCAAGAATGCTTGGCGACGCGCGGCCGGTGCGGATTTTGCTGATGTGGTTTTTAAATGCTTCCAGGCACTTGTCCATGCGCGTTTCAGCATCTTTTCTGATTTCGTTAATCACGTTGTAACCCTTGAATTCTGGTTAACCTGACAGGCTCAGCAGAGCCTGTTAGCTATCTGTTAGCGTGCGTAACGCACTACAAAGGCAGAATATACCTTATTTTATGTGCTAACGGACATTATTGCGTAATCAGGGTGCCTTCTTTTTCACCCATCACTACGCGGCGCAGCGCGCCCGGCTTGTTCATATTGAAGACGCGGATCGGCAGTTTATGGTCGCGGGCCAGCGTAAAGGCGGCCAGATCCATCACTTTCAATTCACGTTCCAACACTTCGGTGTAGCTCAGCTGATCGTACATCGTGGCATCCGGATTTTTTACCGGATCGTCAGAGTAAACGCCGTCAACCTTGGTCGCTTTCAGCACGACGTCCGCTTCGATTTCGATACCGCGCAGGCAGGCCGCCGAATCCGTAGTAAAGAACGGGTTGCCGGTGCCGGCGGAGAAGATCACCACGCGGTTGTTGCGCAGCAGGCTGATCGCTTCTGCCCAGCTGTAGTTGTCACAAACGCCGTTCAGCGGAATAGCCGACATCAGACGAGCATTAACGTAGGCGCGGTGCAGCGCGTCACGCATCGCCAGACCGTTCATTACGGTTGCCAGCATACCCATGTGGTCGCCCACAACGCGATTCATGCCGGCCTGTGCCAGGCCCGCACCGCGGAACAGGTTGCCGCCACCGATAACCACACCTACCTGAATACCCAGCTCAACCAGTTCCTTCACTTCCTGAGCCATACGATCCAGCACGCTGGCGTCGATACCGAAGCCTTCCGCGCCTTGCAGAGCTTCGCCGCTCAGTTTCAGCAGGATACGTTGATAAACAGGTTTTGCATTGGTCGCCATGGTTTTTTTCCTGGAAGCAGTATTGAGGAGTTAAATCTGCGCTATCATCCCGCGAGTAGTGAGAAAATGCTATTGGGATGAGACTGAAAATTGCCGGATACGGCAGATAAAAAAGAACCGCCGGATGGCGGTTCTGGTCAAACGATTAAGACTGCTTAGACATCGCCGCAACTTCTGCTGCGAAATCGGTTTCAGCTTTCTCAATCCCTTCGCCCACTTCAAAGCGGATGAAGTTAACCACGTCAGCGTTCTGCTCTTTCAGCAGCTGGCCAACGGTTTTAGACGGGTCGATCACGAAAGGCTGACCGGTCAGAGAAACTTCGCCGGTGAATTTCTTCATGCGGCCTTCAACCATTTTCTCTGCGATTTCTTTCGGCTTACCGGACTGCATCGCGATATCCAGCTGAACCTGGTATTCTTTCTCTACCACGTCTGCAGACACGTCTTCTGGCTTAACGAATTCTGGCTTGCTTGCCGCAACGTGCATGGCCAGCTGCTTAACCAGCTCTTCGTCAGCGTTGGTTGCAGAGATCAGTACGCCGATACGTGCGCCGTGCAGGTAGCTGCCCAGCACGTCGCCTTCCAGGGTCGCAACGCGACGAATGTTGATGTTTTCGCCGATTTTAGCAACCAGCGCAACGCGCTCTTCTTCGAACTGCGCTTTCAGCACTTCAACATCGGTGATTTTGCCGGCAACAGCCGCATCCAGCACCTTGTCAGCGAACGCCTGGAAACCGCCGTCTTTAGCAACGAAGTCGGTCTGGCAGTTAACTTCCAGGATCACGCCGTAGTTGCCGTCGATTTTGGTTTTGATCACGCCGTCAGCAGCCACGTTGCCTGCTTTTTTCGCCGCTTTGATCGCGCCAGATTTACGCATGTTCTCGATCGCCAGCTCGATGTCGCCGCTAGCTTCGGTCAGCGCTTTTTTACAATCCATCATGCCAGCGCCAGTGCGCTCGCGCAGTTCTTTTACCAGAGCAGCAGTAATTTCAGCCATTCTCGAATCCTCGGTTAGCTCAGCACCTGCCCGGTTCGCCTGATGGCGCCACAACAGATGCCTGTTTCTCGGGAGAAATATTGCCCCGCCGATGGGTCACCAGCGGCAAAGCGAATTCAAAATAAAGGGGCCAATTAAGGCCCCTTACAGATTAACATCTGATTTTACCCTGACGGGTATAAGGGCTCTCTGTGGAGCAAACCTTATTACTCAGCTTCAGCGAAGCTTTCTTCTGCCTGCTGAGCCAGGTCCTGAGAGCGACCTTCACGTACGGTGGTAGCCACAGCGGTCAGGTACAGGCTTACAGCACGGATTGCATCGTCGTTGCCTGGGATGATGTAGTCAACGCCGTCTGGATCAGAGTTGGTATCAACGATAGCGAAAACCGGGATGCCCAGGTTGTTTGCTTCTTTGATAGCGATGTGTTCGTGGTCAGCATCGACAACGAACAGCGCGTCTGGCAGGCCGCCCATGTCTTTGATCCCGCCCAGGCTGTTTTCCAGCTTGGCCAGTTCACGAGCACGCATCAGCGCTTCTTTTTTGGTCAGTTTGTCAAAGGTGCCATCCTGAGACTGAGTTTCCAGATCTTTCAGACGCTTGATGGACTGACGAACGGTTTTCCAGTTGGTCAGCATACCGCCTAACCAGCGATGGTTTACGAAGAACTGGTCGCAGCTCAGCGCAGACTCTTTTACCGCTTCGCTTGCAGCGCGCTTGGTACCAACCATCAGAATCTTGCCTTTACGGGCAGCGATCTTGTTCAGTTCAGCCAGCGCTTCGTTGAACATTGGTACGGTTTTTTCAAGGTTGATGATGTGAACTTTGTTACGAGCGCCGAAAATGAATGGCTTCATTTTTGGGTTCCAGTAACGGGTCTGGTGACCGAAGTGTACACCAGCCTTGAGCATGTCGCGCATG